>ENA-OXIQ01000548-OXIQ01000548.1-human-gut-metagenome-genome-assembly--contig:-NODE-548-length-15008-cov-15.913061_pt1 | contig 15008 bp, 8 predicted proteins | sample MGYA00249819_ERZ652364 | MGnify/ENA primary metagenome ERZ652364 (study PRJEB26925, sample SAMN05826628) | human gut metagenome | biome: ENVO:2100002; feature: ENVO:00000062; material: ENVO:00002003... | reverse complement strand
CGAGATCAGCCTCGGTCTCGTGGGCTCGGAGATGTGTATAAGAGACAGGGGTGATTATCTTCAAGATAGGCTTTGATATGCTTCAAGCCCGCTATACACCGATGAAGTTGAAGGACGAAGAAATCAAAACGTATGCGGATGATATCTCTATTACTCCTCTCGGTATTCCTATGTTATGCGGTCCCGGAGCGATTGCCAATGCAATCGTTTTGATGCAGGATGCGCATTCTTATGAAATGAAGGGGATATTGATCGGTACTATCGCCCTGATTTATCTGCTGACTTTCTTTATTCTTCGTGCTTCCACGAAATTGGTAAAAGTCTTGGGTGAAACGGGTAATAATGTGATGATGCGTCTTATGGGACTGATTTTGATGGTGATTGCAGTGGAATGTTTCGTTAGCGGATTGAAGCCGATTCTGGTGGATATTGTGAGAGAAGGAATGATTCCTTGATGAATAAGAATATGAGGGACGGAGAGTCCCTATAATGAAACTTGCCCCTGTTACAAAAAGATTTGTAGCAGGGGCAAGTGCTTTAAGATATGGTTTTTAGACATTTAGCATGTCTTTATGTGACCTTTCTGTGGCTATTTTCCTTTGGGATATACATAATGTGTATTTGCCCATTTGTTCCATTCGTCTACCAGTTGTTTTAGAATCTTGGGATTTTCTCTGGATAAATCAACACGTTCTGTACGGTCTTTCTCCAAGTTGAAAAGTTCCCATACTTTAGAGTTCTGGTCTTTAACGGCTTTCCAGTTTTTCCACCATACTACACAGTTGTCAAAGTGTTCACCAAAAATATATTCGTGCAATTCGGTGTCTGTATTGGTTAGTATCGGTAGCATGCTTGCGCCTTCCAAAGGAATGATCTCATTTCCTCCGTGATAAGTCTTCGGATAGGTCGTTTCCGCTGCATCGATGAAGGTTGCCATAATGTCGGGCAGGAAAGCTCTGTTGTGTCTTATCTCGCCATTGTATTTTGCATACTTGTCGGGCCAGGAAATAATCAATGGAGTGGAGGTCCCGCCTTCATACGCTCTTACTTTATACTTACGGTATGGAGTATTGCTAACCTGTGCCCATGGCAGACCATAAGACGGGTTGACCCATTCATCCGGATTATTAATCATATCGATGGTTCCGAAACCTTTCTCACGATGAGGCTCGGCACATGCACCATTATCCGACAAGAAAATAAGTAAGGTGTTATTCAGTTCCCCTTTTTCTTCCAGATACTTTATTAACCGTCCCACATTATAATCCATACAATGAACTTGTGCCGCATATACTGACATTCTTCTATCCAGTTCTATTTGTTCATCTTCGGTCAGTTCGGACCATTGGCGACCCTCCCATTGAGCAAGATCCCAATTTTTGTCCACCAATCCCATTTTAATCATACGTTTCAAACGGGCTTCACGTACTTTCTGCCAACCTTTCCGGTACTTGCCTACAAACTTGTCTATATCCTCCTGTTTAGCATGTAACGGCCAATGGGGAGCGTTGTATGCCAGGTAAAGGAAGAACGGATTGTCATCTTTGGGGCGTTCGTCGACAAATTTAATCGCATAATCAGTAAATGCGTCAGTAGTGTAATAAGGTTGTTCCGGTGGAGGCAACTGTTGATTGTCTAAAGTCAGATTGCGATCTCCATGAGGTTGCAGATAACTGCAAGCTCCTGACAAGATACCATAAAAATGATCAAAGCCACGTTGCAACGGCCATTTTTCCTGTCCGTGCATGCCTACATGCCATTTCCCCGACATATAGGTGTGATAACCGGCTTCTTTCAGCACTTCTGCTATGGTGACCGAATTACGGTTCAAGTATCCCATGTATCCGTGCACTCCATGATCTTCGGCAGAATGAGGATCTTCGGACATCATTCCGATACCTGCCTGTTGGGGATAAAGTCCGGTCAGTAGACTGGCACGGGAAGGGCAGGAGCGTCCTGTGTTGCAGAAATGGGTAAAGCGTACTCCTTTTTTTGCCAGATTATCTAGATTGGGCGTAGGAATTTCTCCTCCGTAGCACCCTAGATCGGAATATCCCATATCGTCCACCATGATTAAAACAATGTTGGGCTTTGGGTCATTCTGGGCTGCTGCATGTAGGGACAGTAAGGATGCAGTTCCCATTAATAACATGTTTTTGTTTGTCATATAATTTTGTTTTATTTTTTTTGTCAGTATATTTATTTAATAAATATACTGACAAATTATTTCTTAGATGAATTATTTCAGTCTGAAAATTTCTGAATAGACAGCTTGGTCCGCTCCGTTCGCTTTTACACCGATGCGGGCGAATAGGGCTTTGGCTGACTGTACATTCTGGTTACTCGTAATATCCAGCGAAATATTTGTTACTCCGGGATTTATATTGGATAAATTTTGCCGGGCTATATTCGTGTTCTCGTCAACAAAAGTTGTTTTGCTGACGAGTAGCATTGCCTGGCTTATCTTGGCATCCTGTACTATTTGCTGTATATTGCACGTGCCGGATACGATGTTGTTATCTAATGTGATATTTTCGTCTGATATTGTAAAATAAGGGGTGACTTTTACTTCACATTGTGTTTTTCCTTTTACTTCCACATATATGGTATCGCGGTTATTCACCCAGGGACCGTTTTTGTCTTTAGTTACCAGTTTGTACGGACCATCGAAAAGTACTGCAGAGAAAGTTCCGTCCTGTGTGGCATACACGGTGATAGGATCATGGTTGGCATAACCATCCTGATACAATTGTAGTTGAATACCTCCGTTTGTACCTTTCAAACCGAGTTGTTTTCCCTCATACGTGATTTTCCCTTCCAGAAATGATTCGGGTTCGTCGTAATTGTCTAAACCGCAACTTACGGCAAGCAGGGAAAGTGAAAGCAAAGAAAATATAGTTCCTATTTTTTTCATTGTTTTACAGTTTTATGTTTTACTGATACGGATTTTTCACTAATAACGGGTTCTTGTTGAGCCAGCTGTTATCGAAGAAGTTATAATAGTTCTTCATCTGGAAATAGCGGGGGTAAGGAACCATGTAGGCTTTCTTTTTGTCGAATACCCACATCTTGTCATTGGCGCTGCCCGGATCATTAACCTGATAAGGGAATAGTTCGTAGAGCTGCGCATCCGGATTTTCCGAATTACCATCCCAGATTTCGTGAGCCAGGCGCCAACGTTTCAGATCCCAGTAACGATGATCTTCCAATGCAAATTCCACCCGATATTCGCGGACAATATCTTCAAATGTGATTGATTCCAGTTCGCTGATGCCGGCGCGTGCACGAACAGGATTGATGTAGTTCAACGGATCATCTTCTCCGGTTTTATTGAGCTCATAAGCAGCCTCACAAGCTATCATATATGCTTCTGAAATACGGAAACGAGGATACCACATGGTACTCATCTTCGAATTGGTAGAAGCACCGATGGTTTCGTCCAGGAATTTGCGGAAGAAGAAACCTGTTTTGTTTATACGGATTTCATTTGATTCCATTGGTCCGTTGATAGAAGTTATCAGGCGGTTATTGTCATCGTAAGAATCGGCTTTACCTATGATTTCTTTCCAATTTCCGTTTCCGTCGGGCACTTTCTGACCGGCTTGCAACACTACTTCACTACCTCTGAATTTGGCTCCCGGATAAAGTACGGTTCCCCACAACCGGGCATCTTTATTGGCAAAGGCATCTTCCGGCCGACTGTACATGATGTAATTTCCGGATTCATCCTTAACTTTGATTGTGCCGTCGCGGTTGTCTTTGTATTCAAATGCTTCTACCAGATTTAATACTGCGCCGGAATAACAACGTTCCTGATCTTCTGCTAGAGAAGCGGGAATATTCTTTTGTGTGAATCCATGGGTGGCTCCTGGATATGCATAATCTTTGGCCCAGATCACTTCATGATTATTCTCTTTGACACAGACTGCATTATAAAAATTCTGTCCCAGATCATTACGAACCGTTATGTCCAGGTTATAATAGGCAGAAGCTTGAGTTATCACTTCTTTGGCTGCTTCCAATGCTGTTTCGTAATATGGGGTAGCCATTTCCGCCGGAATACCGACTTCATTTCCTTCTGTGCGTATAGGAGCAACCATCTTGTTATTGTAGTTGGCCAATGATCCTGCATAAACGGCAGCACGTGCCTTTAACATCAGGGCAGCCCAACGTGTGGCACGGGCGGCATTGGTGGTGGGCTTTGTAGGCAGGTAATCTGCGATAGTGGCACATTCATTGATGATATAATCGTAGACTTCTGATTCTTTGGAACGGGGAACAGCCAAACCTGAAACATCCATCCCTGCCTCATATTCGTATACGTTATCATTCACAATAGGTACACCGCCTAAACCTCTGCACATACTAAAATATGCCCAGGCGCGTAAGAAGCGAATTTCGCCTTCATATCGCAATTTCTCTGTAGATTCAAGTACGGTTGTAGCTCTTAATCCCGCCAGGAACTGATTTAAATTACGAATATATTTATATGGATAAACTCGCCATTGATTGTCACTGTATTCCTGCATGTTATCACGGGCACCATCAGTCACGCAACCGTCGTCCACTTTAGTAAAGCTGGCGGGAGTGGCAAAACTTTGTCCCCAATTCTCTGTATCTCCATAAAAACCGGCCAATACGGAGTTTATCATTTTAGCATCGCTGAAGATCTGGTCATTTGTCAATATCTGATCGGGATCACGATCTAAAAAATCAGAACAAGATCCTAATATCAAAGTTAAACCCAATAACAGGTATCCTTTTATATATTTCATTGCTTTTAGAATTTAAGTGTTAAACCCAGATTGATAATTCGCATACTCGGGTAAGCTGTTCCGTTACCGGCTGAAACTTCCGGATCGATAGGTACATTGGTGAGTGTAAACAGGTTCTGTCCGGCAAGATATAACCTTAGACTGTTAATTCTGCATTTTTGCAGCCACTCTTTGGGGAAGGTGTAACCAAATTCCAGATTACGCAGTTTTAAATAACGGACATTGTACTTCCAGAAAGAGCTATCCCAATAATTACTATGGTTATTGGCATTGTTTCCGATTAATAATGTCGGGTATTTGCCAGGAATCATTTCACTGTTTGCATCAAAGATATCAGATAGTCTCCATGTATCTTCCATGTAGTAAGCCGGGTTGTTTCCATTATTGTTAAATGGAATCTTTTGGATTAATGACGGATTCCAGGTAGACATTCCCGCACCGGAGAAATCCAATGCTAAATCGAAGCCTTTCCATGCGAATGCAAGGTTAAAACCGAAGTTCAGAACGGGTGTGGAGTCTTCTTTGTATCCGATGGGGCGTTTGTCCATATCGTTGATTATGCCATCCCCATTTTGGTCGACGTACTTGATATCACCCGGGCGTAATGTCGTATTTCCTTTCTGGTCATTGTCAATCGGCCACGACGCAATCTCTTCCCAACTTTGGAACTGGCCATCTGCCTCGTATGCCCAGTTGACATTCCCGAAACGGTGCCATGTAGAATTACGATATTCATCCCATGAATTACTGAACTTAGGATTATACTGCTCCCAGTTGTAGAAACGGGAATAGGTGAAATTGGCACTGATAGAATAGTGAAAGTCATTGACCTTATCACTCCAACGTGCAAGCAAATTATATCCGGTATGAACATTGGAATTGAGATTTTCCTTGGGACGCTCAAAGCCCACTTCTTCCGGAAGTAATACGTCGTCACGGGAAGCCGGAATACCGGTTTTGATACGTCTGAAGAAATCTACGCTTCCTGATAAACGGTTATTCAGGAAAGCAACGTCGAGACCAATGTCCAGAATTTTAGCCTTTGCCCATGAGAGCGTGGTAACAGGCAGGTTTCGCGGGGTAGTACCAATGATATAGGAACCGTCGATTACTCCTCCTCCCTGTTTGTAATCGTAACCTGTCATGTAGTCGAAAGCACTGTAGCCGTCAACGTTGTCATCTCCTACCAATCCATAAGATCCCCGTATCTTTAAATCGCTGAAAATAGAAGCTATTTTTGATTCCTTCCAGAAGTTTTCTTCTGATATTCTCCAGCCTAATGAGGCGGAAGGGAAGAACCCCCAGCGATGATTGGGCGGGAATTTCCATGAACCGTCATAGCGTGCAGAGAAGTCTATCAGATATTTGTTGGCGTAGTTGTAGTTGAAACGTCCCAGCCAGCCTAAACGTGCTTCCGTATTGTTGCCAGTATCTTCGTATTTGTCAATCGTATCATAATAGATCAGATGCAATGAGTTGGAAGCCGGGATGGCATGGAGCCAAGACTTTGGAGTGTCTCTTTTTATTGCTTCGAAACCAATTACCGCATTGATGGAATGTGCTCCGAATGCTTTTTCATAAGCCAGTTGAATGTTTGAAGTCAACTCTTCCACATAAGCATTCGTCCTTTCCCTCCAGGCACTGGCACGCCCACCTACATCTACATATTCGTCCGTTGCTTCGTCATATCTATAGACACGATAGGTATATTCTTGATTGTTAAGTAATTCGCTTGCAAAATAATATCCGAACAAAGCTTTGGCTTTAAGTCCTTTGATAATTTCATACTCTGCGTTCAGGTTTAATTGGGCCATTCGCCAAGTGTCTTCAAAGGTTCCGCTTTTCTCAAAATTCAATAATCCGAAGTTTAAGCCATTGTCAGAGCCTACTGATGCCGGATAGTTAGGATTGTCATTGGCAAACGGACGGACAGTCGGTAGATTGCGGTAGGTAGCTGCTGTCGGGTTTGAATAGTCGTCAGTTCCCGGTACACCCGGATTTTTCAGCTGTTTGATACGTCCGTTCATGTTCATGCCGATTTTGAATTTATCAGTGACCTGTGCTTCGACATTCATTTGTACGTTGTATCGTTTCATACCGCCATAATTGCGAATGGCAGATTCCTGATTCATGTGTCCGACACTGAAATAATAATTGATCTTGTCCGAACCTCCGGAAACATTGGCATTGACATAATATTGCGGAGAAGTCACCCAGATGTAATCATACCAGTTAAATGACACATAGCCTTTTTCTGTACCTTGACGCCATTTCTCCAGATCTTCTTTACTATATAAACGGGACGTTTTTCCCTGAATTGTTTCAGACTGTATGTAATTCTCTACATACGTTACGGCGTCTGCCGGTTCCGGTAAGCGTGATACATGTTGCCAGCCATAATAAGTATTTAACGTCACAGTGCTCTTGGTGTTTTTCTTTCCTTTCTTGGTTGTTACAACAATGACCCCGTTTGCAGCCCGTACACCATAAATGGAAGCAGAGGCATCTTTCAAAATAGAAATGGATTCGATGTCATTAAAATCAATGTTGTTGAACTGACCTTCATCGGACTGCACGCCGTCAATCACAAATAAAGGTGTTCCCATATTACGGATTTGCAGGGTAGTGGCATTTCCCGGGCGACTGTCTGCAGATCTGTAGTTCAATCCGGCTACCTTTCCGACCAGTGCTCCGGAAGTGTTTACCGCTGAAGATCTGCTTATATCATCAGCTCCTACGGAGGCAATAGCTCCTGTCAGGGTAGCCTTCTTTTGAGCAAGGCCAAAGCCAGTCACTACGACTTCATTTAATAATTTAGTGTTTTCTGCCATTATGATTTTGACATTTGTCTTTCCGGAAACTACGGCCAGTTCCTTAGTCTCATATCCGATATAAGATACTTGCAGTTGTGATTGTACCGGAACTTTTTCTAAGGAGAAGTTACCGTCAATATCAGTGATGACCCCATTGGTAGTTCCTTTCACTAACACGTTTGCACCAATTATAGGATTGTCCGCAGTGTCTACTACACGCCCTGTTATGCTCTGTAATTTTGTCTGTTGTGAAGGCAGGTCGTCAGATAATACAATCTGGAAATTAGGCTTAATCAGATAACTGAATGGAGCCTGCGAAGAAAGGTCCTTTAAAACCTTTTCTATACTGCTATTCTGTGCTTCGAGAGAGACTGGCTTATTGAGATTAGCCAACTCTTCATTATAGAAGAAACGATATTCACTTACTTTTTCTATCTGTTTTATCACCTTCTTCAGAGGTTTGTCTTTCATGGTGAGAGTGATCTGCCCCATGACACTTAGACTACTTGATAAAAATATAATAATATATAATATTCGAGAAAAGAGATGCTTGATGTTACTCATTTTATAGGAAATTAATCATTAAACAATAAAAAAGATGTAACTTTACAAGCTGAAAATCGGGTGTATATACCCTCTGACACTGCCTTCCGCCAGTTGTCAGTATCAGAGTGAGTTTCCAAGGTCCGATTTAAGCTTAAAGGAGATAGTCCTGACCTTGTCAGGCTATCTTTTTTATGTTCTACTGGAACTATTTCATACGCATTGAATTTTAAAGGTTAATAATTAGGAATATATTGGGTTACCTATTGCCTAGTATTATGGTATCTCCACGAGTTTCATAAGTGATGGGAGAGGTTAGGCTAATCAGTTCGATTACATTATCAAGGCTATTGTTGCAGATCACTCCCGAGAAGCAATATTGCTTGATACGTTCGGATTTAAATGCTATTTGCACATTATACATTCTGTTAAGCAGTACGGCAATTTCTTCCAGTGTTTCTCCATTAAATACAAGATCGTTATTTCGCCACATTTTGGCATACGATGAATTGTCCGGTTTATGTATTGCCAGTTTGCCCGATCTTCGTTCGAATGTGGCATTTTCGTCAGGAGAAAGAATAACATTATCTCTATCGGAAGAAACACGGACCGAACCGGAGAAAAGTGTTGCGATGATTTGAGAATCTTCCCGGTAGGCTTTTACATTAAAAGTAGTTCCCAAAGCTTCTACATTCATTCCTGCCGTTTCTACAATAAATGGTTTCTCCTTATCCTTAGCTACTTCGAAATATGCTTCGCCTATCAATGACACCACTCGTTGAGTGGCTCCGTAATTCGCATTGTAATGCAGTTGAGTATATGAATTTAGCCAAACGACTGTACCGTCCGGTAAGGTAATATTTGCCCGTTGTCCTTTTCCTGTTTGGACAAGATAGCTCTTATCCGTTACTGTGGGTTCTGTTTGAGAAACTGTATATAAATGACCTCCTATTCCTGCTGTTATGATTAAAAGAATGACTGCTGCATACTGAAATAAACGCCTGATTCGCATTGTCCGTTTCTGCTTTCGTCTATTCAACTCTTGTACGGCATTATGCATTTGACTTTTGACCCGTTCAAACATACGTCCTTGTACTTCGGCAATGAGCTTGTTATTAGAGCCTTTCCAGGTTTCCTGATAATAGTTGGATAACTGCTCTTTTGCTTCCTGACTGTGGAGCCAGTCAGATAGTATTTGTTCTTCATCCGGAGAGGTTTCTCCCCGCATAAAACATTCTAATAATAATATATTCGTATTCTTCTCCATGGGCTTTTATTATGTATATCTCCATGGAGCCAAGAATCCTTACAGGGTGCAAAGATTTTACTCTGTATTTAACACTATTTAAAATTAGAAGAAAGAAAAAATAGAGCCAAAGCTACAATTTCATTGGCTAATTTAGAACGTAAGAAATGAAGGGCACGATATAATTGCGTTTCAACTGTTTTTTCTGACAAAGATAGTTGGGCGGCTATTTCTTTATTTGTCAGATGTTGTTTCTTGCTCATGAGGTAGATTTTCTTCCGGGAAGAGGGTAGCTGTTCTACCAGCTCGTCTATATATTCTTGTAGGGAGTCGGTGTCAACATCTATTTCAAAGTGCTTGTCGGCATCAGTTTGTTTGATTGAATCCAGAAAACGTTCCGAAAGTAGCCGTTTTTCTGTTTCCTTATATACCATGTTGCGTGCTATTGTGAAAAGATACGCTTCAAAGCCTTCTTCCGGTTTGATATCCTGATGTCTTTCCCAGATCTTCAGAAATACATTTTGAGTGAGGTCCTCTGCTAGTATTTTATCATATAGAAGGGAATGAATAAAATGAAATACACGGGGATTATATTTCCAGAAAATAGTGTCGAAAGCCTTTTCGTCACCTTGTTGTAGGAGTGATAAAGTGTGTGTGTCTATTTTCTCTAAAAAATGATCCATATATTTAGTGTCTTCAATCCTTTTCAGAGGAAGTTTAAAGAGTTATCATTCAAAAGCTACTTTGTTTATAGACGAAAATAAATACTCTTTATATTTAAAAAGTATATGTAAATAAACCCGTAAACCATTGGCAAATATAAGGAACATTTTTTATTTTGAATTACTTTTATAGAGAAAATGTGTTGGTCGGCAGGATGAATGAAAAGAGTATGCTCTATAAAATTACATGAAATAAGAAAGGGGGAGAGTGGGATTTTTGTATAAATAATAAAGGCTTTTATTATTATAATATAAAGAAATGAGACTGAATTCCCACCTTTCCCCTGGAGAATTCAGTCTCATTTATATGATTCAAGTCAATGGATTATCTGCTTCCGCCTGCCCACCAAACATTTTCACTATACACATATTGTCCGTTTCCGTATGCTGCTTTCACTTCGGCATTCGTTGTTGTGTCGCTATTGCCATAAGGACAACGTAATGGGAAAGAGTTTGGATTTTTTAGCTCAATAAAGTTTTCGCCTAGTCCTTTCATTCTGCGAACATCATTGTAAGATTCTGTCGCTTCACCTGAAGCTCCCCATAATGCGAAGTATTTTTGAGTCATTGTTGTTTTCAAAGGTTCAGCTGTATATTTGGCCTCTATCGTATTGTCAAAGTAACTTTCGGCTTCAGCTTCCGTAATACTGCTTGCTGCATTGATGAGTGTTTTGCCCAACTCTTTTCTTGAAATAGTAAAGCTGTTTTCCGCATTTAACAGTCCAGCCACTACTGCATCTTTTAATGCACTTTTAGCATCACGTTCCAATCTGCACAGAGCTTCTGCTTCCAGGAATTTTAATTCATGATAACTCAACAACAGTGTTGGTGCTGATATAGAATACATAAATAAAGAAGTTCCATATTTGGAAGTGCCTTGTTCTGGTGTACCGTTAGGCGCATATACGGCGTTGTCTGCGGTTCCCGGAGCTTGTTCTTTTCCGGAGGTACCCTGTTTAGTGATGAAAGCTCTGGACAGACGTGGGTCATTGTATTCTGCCAGTTTGCTTCTCATGCTTTCGCTTGCACCTAATCCGGCACGTGCCACAAAGAAACCATAAAGCGGATTTATGTTATTAGCGTCATATACGTCGAATGCTGCTTGTTCTTCTGCGCTTTCGAAAGAGTTATTTACATATTCCAACACCTTCTCCATATCCGCGTCTTTGTTGGCAGATCTTTTAAGAAGATGCATCGTGTAGCGTGCTTTCAGACCATATGCTAACTTAAGCCATTTTTCAGCATCACCCTGGTACAGCAAATCTTGAGCTTCCGGGTCTATCAGATCTTCTTTCTGTAAGTCTGCAATGGCATCATCCAGATATTGCATTGCTTGGGTATAGATTTCTTCTTGCTTATCCATTTTAGGAGTTAGATAAACAGGAGAACCGTTTTCGTCAATTAATGCAGCCTGACTACATGGAGCATCTCCAAACATATCGGCTATCAATGCGCAATTATAAGCAGCCAACACTTCAGCCATACCCTTGGTTACATAATTCCCATGGTCTATGCCTCCCTCGCTGCATTGATTGATAATGATACGGGCGGATTTCAATGTTGAATACAGACCATTCCATGTATTGTTGAAAGTGGAAGATGAGGTCGGTTCGCTCTCTCTGGTTTCTGCATAATACAATTGGTTGTCAACACCTACTTCATATTCAATGTAAGCAGATAGATAAGTATTGAAATCACCTCCTGCATTGGAAAATGCAGTAGAGGTTATCACATCTGTCAGAATGAATCTTGCGGCTACGCTTTGCGTATGGCCGTGGTCCTTGTTGATTCTATCCATTGCATCTTCCGAGCATCCGGAAAAAACAACTGATAAAACAGTAGCGGCAAAAATACCTTTAATTATATTATATGTTTTCATCTTTCTTTTTAGCTAATTAGAATTTTACATTAAATCCAAAACCATAGCTGGCTGTTCCCGGAAGAGAGAAACGTTCGAATGCACCTCCCATGTTGTCATTACCTTGTGAAGCTTCCGGATCGAAACCTTTCATTTCAGACCAAACCAAAATGTTGCGGGCAAAAACATTAACGTTCACATTCAGCCATTTCTTTGAGAAAACCGGATAACTTACAGATAATTCACGCAATTTGATATAAGAATTATCATAAATGTAAGATTCGTCAATTGATCTTCTTCTGGTGAAATATGCTTGAGCATCTGTTACTTTTATATCATTGGGGGCATAGATTGAATTACCATCCGCATCTTTTCCTGTTTCTTTAACAGCGTTTTCTACAATGAATTCGTTTTTACGCATATCACCTGATAGCTTGCTTACACCGTAATAGTTCATTTCACCTGCGGTACCACTATACATTTGTCCACCTTGTTTCCAGTCGAATACTGCGGAAATGCGGAACTTGTATAATTCAATGTTTGTATTGAAACCTAAACGGAAATCAGGAGATACAGTTCCAATCACCGCATCTTCTCCCTGCATAGGAAGTCCGTTCTGGTCTACTACAATCTTTCCTTCGTCATTACGCATGTAGCTTTTTCCATAAATTACAGGGAATTTGTCACCAATCCCGGCACGTACCTGTGGAGTTACAAATCCTCCTAGCATAATACTTTCTACTCCTGGAGCCAATTCGTCTACGTAATTGTCGATTTTGGAGAAGTTGAAAGCAAAGTCAAGCTTGAAGTTTTTGGTATCTACCGGAGATATGCCCAATGTCAATTCATGAGTGTTTGTATGAATCTTACCTCCGTTCATAATCATACTTGAGGCACCAGTCGAACCTGCCAAAGGAACTTCGAATATCTGATCTTTTACATTCTGACGTGAATAGGTGTAATTCAAAGTAACCAGTCCGTTTAAGAAAGTAAGATCAGCTCCCAACTCGTAAGATTTTGTATTTTGTGGTTTTAAGTTAGGGTCATACACCTTATAATATGGAATATAAGCCATTGCTCCATTAATTGGATAAACAATCGGATTTCCCATATAAAAACCACCACCATAAGATGGAGTATAGTAATAGCTTTGAGTGTAATCACCAGCCATACCAACTTCCGCATAAGAAGCACGTATCTTACCGAAGGTTAATATGTTATTCTTCAGGGGAGCCAGTTCTGTGAAAATGAATCCCAATGACACCGAAGGATAAGTGAAAGAACGATTGTCACGTGGCATACTTGAAACGATATCATTACGTATACTTCCGCTTAGATAAAGCATGTTTTTCCATGCTACTGACAAGTTTGCGAAATTACCAACAGTTCGTTTCTTGTTGTATAGGCTCTCATTGGAGAATACAGAAGCATTATTCAGATGATTCCAGCCCGGGAAATTGAAGTTCATGCTATATGCATATTCATATTTTGTCTTTTTATCAACAAACTCATTACCAATCAAAGCGTCCAACGTCCATTCTTCGTTAATGTTCCATGTATAGGCAGCAGTTAACAGTGAATTTAGCTCATTAACGGTGTAATGGTATTCTGAATCTTCACCTGTAGGCGCCCAAGTACTTCCATATCCGTAGATTTCAGAATAATTGGTAGTATAAGCGTCATCACCAATCTGGTATTTAATATCCAGTTTGTGGTTGTCAGTTCCAAATTTAGTGGTGTATTTCACGAAAGCATTTCCGAAGAAACGTTGTGAACGTTCAGAGAACTGGTTATTGTCAACTGCCCAATATGCATCGTCGATCCAGCTGTCTCGATATGTATTTTGTGTGTAAGGGTCGCCTTCTATGTGAGAAGGAATACCGGCCATATTATAGCTGACGGGTGCATTATAGATCGTAGCAACCACACTGGTGTTGGCTGTAGACTGTTTGGAGATTTTTGAAGTCACAAAGTTTCCATTAAATCCGGTAGTCCAGTTAGGATGGAGTTGTGCTTCGGCGGACATTTTCACGTTATATCTATCCATACCGGTTGATGGAACGATACCATTACTGGTGGTGTTACCCAAAGAAAAGGAGTAGTTACCTTTGTCGAATCTCTGGGCTACATTGACGTTATTGCTCCAAGATACACCTGTTTCAAAAAAGTCCTTCATGTTGTTATATGCTTGTGGAGTAGCCCACGGATTCATGCCGGCAGCTGCAAGTTGAGGAACATAGTATTTTCCGGACTGTTTACCATATTGGCTGGTGTAACTGTTGTCTGTATTTCCTCCGTAGGTAGGGTCGTTAGCTAATTCGGAAATCTTAGGACCCCATGCGAAAGGAGATGACGGATCGAAAGTACCGCCTGAACCTTGTGCATATTCTTGTTGCAGTTCCGGAAGAGTTGAAATCTTATCAAAGGAAAGGTTAGTACTGAAAGTAATAGTCGGTTTTCCTTTATCTGCTCCTTTACCACTTTTGGTGGTGATAACGATAACACCATTGGAAGCTCTCATACCATACAAAGCAGAAGCGGCTTGTCCCTTTAATATATTGATACTTTCTATATCATTAGGGTCAATGTCGACAGCACGGTTAGCATAGTCCGTTCCATACGCTCCATCGGTAAGAGAAGTACTCACATCTGCGGTAGAAGCGATAGGCATACCATCAATTACATACAATGGAGTATTGTCTCCGGTGAAAGAACGAGAACCGCGAATCGTGATCTTTGAAGAAGCCCCCGGCATACCTGATGATGGGGTGATGTCAATACCTGATACTTTTCCTTGTAAGGCTCCCGCTAAATCTGTATTAGCAGCACGTGTCAACGCATCCGATTTGACGTCTTGTACGGCATATCCCAATGCTTTCTTCTCACGTGAAATACCCATAGCGGTAACTACTACTTCGTCTAGCTTTTGGGCGTCAGCCTTTAATACAACTCTCAAATTTGGCTTAATAACGACTTCTTGTGTTTGCATTCCGATATACGAAATCTGCAAAGTCTTTGCAGAACTAAATACAACTATAATATGTTGATTAC
>ENA-OXIQ01000540-OXIQ01000540.1-human-gut-metagenome-genome-assembly--contig:-NODE-540-length-15120-cov-11.091603_pt1 | contig 15120 bp, 9 predicted proteins | sample MGYA00249819_ERZ652364 | MGnify/ENA primary metagenome ERZ652364 (study PRJEB26925, sample SAMN05826628) | human gut metagenome | biome: ENVO:2100002; feature: ENVO:00000062; material: ENVO:00002003... | reverse complement strand
AGATCAGCCTCGGTCTCGTGGGCTCGGAGATGTGTATAAGAGACAGGTATATTCCTTACCATTCAACATCGGGATAGTACTCGGATCTTCCTTCATTGTCCATTTGGAGGAGAATGAGAAACGAGTTTTACCAACCGTACCTTGTTTTGTCTTAATAACCAATACGCCATTGGCACCCTGAGTACCCCAAATAGCAGTAGCTGATGCATCTTTTAATACTTCAACTGAAGCAATATCATTAGGTGAGATATTTAAAAGAGCACCCAAATCTTCTTCCGTAGCTGTGCTGAAATTGAAATCATCACTGATTTCAGTCGGATAAGGCACACCATCAATAACAATCAACGGATCGGAAGATGCATTTAACGTACTTGTACCACGGATTCTGATAGCACTACGGCTACCGGGGTCTCCACCCAATACAATATCCACACCACCCAATTGTCCTTGCAGCGCTTCCTCTATAGATACAACAGGTGCAGCGGCAATCAACTTTTCCATATCAACTTTCTGAGTAGCCGAAACCATTTCTTTATCCGAAATACCCAAATCATTTCTATTTAACCGACGGGCCGAAACTACTACTTCATCCACCGCCATTGATTCTGACTCCAAAGTCACATTGAGCAGAGTTTGCCCTGTATACTTTATACGCTTTGTTTTCATTCCGATATAGGAATAAACAATTGTCAGATCTTTCTCTCCCTCTGGGACTTTCACATTATATTGCCCGTTCAGGTTTGTGATACCACCACCCAACGAACGGTTCTGGTTGTTTACTAGATTGACATTTACACCAACCAGTGGTTCAGCAGTTTTTCCAAACAATTCGGTAACCGTACCGGATATAACCTTCTGTACCTGCCCTGCCATTTCTATAGAACAGGACAGAAAAATGGCTACCAATGTATAAAAGACTTTATTTGTCTGATTCATGATTAATTAGATATTCAGTTAATTAAAAACAGCGTCTATCAGGTGGAAAGCACCGTCCATAAAAGCAAATGGGAAATTCTCGTATGATACTATCTTACATGCATTTCCGTACTGACCGGTGGTCTGGTTCTGCAACTGCAAGGTGATGAAAGCGCCGTTATCAGTATACTTCACAGGAATATTATTGCTGTTACGATATTCTCCCGATAGCCAGTCAGGTGATCCGAGATACGGACAGCCTGATGCAACCGGAGCATTGGTAGGCGTAAAGAAATAATTGAGCAGATATTCTCGTAATAAGTATTGATTTGTAATCTCTCCTTGAAGAGTTGGTGATGGCAGACTTAAATCTATCGTACCTTTCACTCCCGGAATACGATCATTATCCAAAGCCTCTTTTAGTGCTTCATTTGTCGGAATGAACCCGATAAGACGTCCTGCCAATCTGTAATCCCAAGCAAGTACACCGTCTATAGTAGCAAACAGTTCGGCTTGTCTCATTAAATAGGCGAATACAAAATTCGGATATTTCGTTTCTCCAATAGAGGTCAACATTGTCCTCAGGCTTGTATATTCCAATCCATCCAATTTCCCGAATACACCGAAGTCACTTTCATATTCATATACTTTACCGTTTGCCCAAGATCCTCCGGCATCATTGGTCACCTCTTTTACTTCGGTGAAAAGTGTAGGAATAACAGTTTGCGGATCTTGACCTAATACACTGTTAAACACATAGTTCGTTGTCATTTTCCCATCTTTCACAAACCAATATGTTCCACCATCCTGAGTAGCATAAACAGCCCAAGGCGTATTAAAGTTAACATCTCCTACTACAGTTCCACCACTGACGATTCTTTTCAGGTCCGAAGTTGAAACAGCCACATCACCATCTTCTCCGGATGTTGCCAGTGTATTACCGACTCCATCAGACATCAGACGCATGTCACTGATTTCATATCCGCTATTTTTAGTGATCAACATCGTATAGTTTGTAGCAGTGGTAGTGTACGCAGCCATCTGATTACTCTGAAAGATAGCATACAACGAAAGCAGGTAATCTCTTTTAAGGAAAGACGGTCCCATCACGGTACTGAATATTTCAGGCATCGGGAAATTGCTTAATCCATAAAAACTACCGTTCACACAGATACTCTTATCTTTCACATCGCTCAACTGGAAATCATAATGCGAACCCAAAGAGTTGGTAATTCCGCTAATTTCGTCAGGGAAAACGATAGAACCTCCATATACTGATTGATAAAGCAATATCTTAGTAATCAACGGGTCCAAATCAGTTAAAGAAGAATATCCTCCAGCTTTCCAATATCTATTGAAGAAAGTGTTGAGTGCCTGGTTGGACGGTGCAAAGATACTATAGGAGATAGAAGCTAATTCCGGATAAAGACGGAAGTTAGGTGTCGGCCATTCCAACGCGATATTCGGAAGCCCGTTTGGTGAATGTGCATGCAGAAAAAGACTATCTACTCCTACTGCTTTTCCATAATCGGCAGACAAGTCCTTATCATAGGCATAAGTACTGTACTGGCTATAAAAGTCGAGGAAATCGGAATAATCTGATTTTTTCTTTAAAACATCATAAATAGTTTCCAATGGTTCCAACACCCTGTCTACATTATATATATAGCCGTTATTGGTTATGATTTGGTATTCTTTAACACTTGCATTCGACACATTGAACCCGTTATCTCCCGTCCACGTAGAGTTAGGATAGAAAAATTCATAATTCTTCTTGGCATCTATACCTTTAGAGGCAAAGATGTGGTGAGAGAATACAGGCAAGAACCGCTCTAAATGATAGACGGTTACAGTATTGTTTGTTGATGGATCCACTTCCTTTGTAATAGGACTGGTGCTGTGTGTACGAAACTTGTAATACATTCCCGGTTGTAAAACTCCCAATTCATCATCGTCATCATCGTCTTTGCTTGTTGCACTGTCTTCCGGGCGGAAGTTTTCAAGATCACTCTTGCTATAAGAGTAGTAGATTAAATGATAACCAATCAGTTTCTTCAAATCATCTGTCGGTATATCCTTCACTGAAACATAACCGTGTTCTTCCAGATAAGCAGCAAACGCATCATTGTCCGGAGCCATGACAGTTGCGACACTCTTACCATCAAGAATAGGCTTAAAGCCTGATAACTCTGCCGCTTCTAGAAACATGGAGAACTTACCTCCATATTCATTAGAAAGAACTTCCCAAGCTGTACCTTTCAGCCATTCGGGTTTTTCATAATGCTCATCCATCTTGTCCTCACAAGAGAGAAAAAAAGGTGAGAGGAGCAATAATAGCAGCCAATGCCGCTTACGATTCATCACATTTCTCATAATATTAAAATCTGTTAAGTAACAATATAAATCTATTTTATCTATTTTTTAATTAAACAAAAGTTAGATTCTGTTTTTCTTCGGGCACTTTATCATAATACCTGTGAAAAACTGTTGCAAACTTAACGACTTATATAAGAAATAGCAATGAAGAATCGTACATAAACATGGAAAATACCGCCTTTTGAACGAAAATACATGCTCTGAACGCGTTTTTTAAATAAGAAAGAGTGTAGATAATACAATTTATTCCGGTTTTTCTTGAAACAAGAATAACCATATATAAAAGCAATATGGCAAACTTTTCAAATATAATTGTGTCGACAAAGAAGTTGACAAATTAAAAATATATGCGATAAACACAAATTCATGTTTGCGAAGTACAATCAAGAACTATAAAGATTATTTTGCCATTCTTATTGTCACTTGTCACTTTTACAACTTAAACAATTGATTATCAAAGTAATAAGAGTGACAATAGACAGTGACAATAGAGTGACAATAGAGTGACAATAGAAATAATAAAGCTTTCTATTGTCACTTTTACTTTTTCCTCTTTTATATCTTAACCACCAGATACACAGTCCCTTTATTCGTATGTTTGCAAGGAATCCCCTCTTTCTGAAGCAGCCGTCCAAAGTGATGCGCCTTGCCGGAAGACAGCGTAATGGTCGTTCTTTTTTGCAGATAATCCAATATTTCTACCGGAGATAAGTATTCTCCTTCCTTATCATCCCCTGCAACCTTGAAATAACGATAGAATAACTGAATAGCCGGCGGAGTCTGTTCAAACTCCCGATTCCCCTGTGCCAGGATAGCCTCATCCTTATCGTCAAACCAATACCGCTCGCCATGACAAATCTCGTACATAGCCTGTGCATACAACTGCTCATAGTCAATCGGGCGTGCCGTATCAATCGTACCCGTCACCTCAACGCACATAAAACGACGGCTACCGGACGGATCAGTCAGCAAATCCTTCTGATTGCTGGTCGCGATAAACGAAGCATAACGCCGCAACTCCTGCACCGAATTACTGTACGATTTACGAAGATTGACTACCGGCTTTTGCAGAATATGCTTCAAAAAGCCCTGCTGCGTCAAAGTAATCTGATCGAACTCGTCAATATTGATCAGCGCAAAGCGATTCAGATACATTTCCGCATCCCGCTTCCGGCTGAAATCAATACTATCCGTATAATATCCGCGAAGTCCCGGCGGTATCAGATCCCGGCAAAAGGTAGACTTGCGTGTCCCCTGCGCACCTACCAGCAAAGGGGAAGTACTGTTCGCATGCTGCCGGTCATACCCACGCCAATGAGCTACCATGTTGAGGAACCAGCGATGGAAAAGCATCGTCCAATGCGGATTAGCACATGGCACACGGTCTGCCAGTTCCGTAATGCGGTCTTTTTTATCCCAATTAGGAAGATGAAAAATAAATTCTTCCAATGGATTATAAACAGATACTCGGTTTGAATGCAGATAACGGTCCACATCCCGGTCCCACACCGCAATACCCTCACTTTGCGCATCCAGCAGAATACTATTCTGCGCCCGTTTATCCAACGGACGGAAACGAAAATAAAACGAGCATCGTTCCCGGTATTCCACTTCACCTATCTGTGTATTGTAGCGGAATTCATAACGACGGTTCATAAACTCCTCTGTCTGCATATTGAGATATTGCTCTTTTGTCAGCCCGTTTTTCTTGCCGAAGCCTTTGCATTCCTGATACACATTGCCTATCATCTCGCGAACCAGCACAGCCTGCTTCGAATGATAATACCGATGAATGGTCCTCCTCACCACTTCCTCTTCCGGAATACCGGAAAGGAAACAATTTTCCGCCAACCGGACTACCAGGGGCTGCAAATCATCATTCCGCCTCCACCCCTCTTCCATCGACTGAAAAGTCTTTCGCAAGGCAGCCTCATACATCAATGCCAGCGCATCTTCCGTATCATATCCCGGAACGGCACGATTCAACGGAGACTTTTCCGGGGTCAGCTTCTCCTGATAATTCATTTCTTTCGGCATCCCGAAAGGCTGAGAAAGATAAAACGGCACGGAATTTTCCCGATAGAAAGGTTCGGGATCGTGACTCAGCCGTGAATATTGCTCCAAAACCGGCTCTTTCAACTGAATATCAAAGGGGATTTGAGGCTGATAGCATTTCACCGCCAAACGATACGCATGTGCCTGAAAAATTTCAGCTTCTTCCTGCGTCTGCGGCAACGTACCGTCCGGACGGGTAAAAAGAGTCCATATCTTCACGGAATTTCCACTCGCCCCCATGTATGCAAACATGGTCTGCGGCAATTCAGCCGCTTTTTTCTTGACCAGATCCACTTCTACTTTTCCCGCCAGCGGACCTACGGTCAGTTCCACGATGCCATTATATACTTTCATCCGCTTCACGCCATTTACACGTCCGAAAACGGCAGCGGGTATTACTTTGGGAAGTTTTCCGGCAAAACTGCAAGATTCTCCGGGTAAAACAAAATGCAGGGCTTGGCGCAATCCGGTCACCGGACGGGTCTTAATCTCTGTTTTTATCTTCTCTATCAACAAGTTAAAATCTAATACACTTAATGCTTCGACTCCATCTTTCTCCCTGATCTGTGTTATCTTCATTACTTTTCTTTAATATTTATGTATATCCCTCAAAGGTAGGCATAAAACAGACAGCAAACAACCTTTCTATTCATTATTATTACAGAATATTTATCCGCCTTTCCATTCTTCCGGAAGCTCCTTGAATTAATAGTAAATAAAACGTTCATTAAGTTGTTTAGAAGCTTAGATTAATGTATCTTTGTAGTGATAAGAAATCGTTTTACGTACATGGTCCCATCGGTCCACGTATGTGAACTATTGGGTTCACGTACATAGTCCGAACGGTTCACGTACGTGGAACGAAAACGTGAAACAGACAAAATATATTAGTCGAGCCTTGTCTACATGTTAAGGTTACTAGTGTTTGTACTAACACACGCGGTATCAATTGAGTAACAATCCTATTAACCAACAAAAAACAAGTGACGCTATGGCAGCAGATTATGACTTTCGGCGAAAACCGAATGAAAAGGGAGACGGAGAAGTACAGCCTCTGTATCCCCGAATTGTATCCAAAGGAACCATTGACAGCAAACGGTTATTTCGTGAAATAGCCGAAGCCTCTTCTTTCACCGAGGGAGATTTGGCAGGTATCATGGTAGCTTTTCAAGAGAAGGTATCCTATTATTTAAGTGAGGGGTATCATGTGAAACTGGGAGAAATCGGATATTTCTCCTCTAGTTTGAAAGCACGTCCGGTGATGGACAAGAAAGAGATCCGTTCGGTCTCTATCTCTTTCGACAACGTAAATTTCAGAGCCACTCCCTGGTTTCGCCGACGCAGTTCGGGTACGGTGACCCGTGCCAAATTCGGATTTCAAGAATCATCGAACTTGCCGGAAGAGACACGCCGTTCCCGACTGGAAGCCTTTTTAGCAAAGAATCACTTCATCACTCGCAGAGAATACTCTCAGATTACGGGTTTATTGAAGGGAAAAGCACTACGGGAATTGAATCTTCTGGTAGAAAACGGAGTTCTTAACACTCGCGGATATGGGAACCGGGTGGTGTATTTAAAGCCTAATAATCAGTAGATTAAATCAGTAAAAGATACAATAAGGGTGATAATAGAAAAGAGATTACTATTCTATTATCACCCTATTATCACCATCTATTGTCACCCGTTTTTCATTGATAATGAACCGGTTAGTTCTACAAAGTGACAAGTGACATTAAAAAGTATCATTAAACTCCAGTGTGTGACGCTCAATAACTTCTACCGAATCGAGCCCAAGCATATAGTCACCTTTGGTCGCCTCAATCATAGCTTTTTGTTCTTTCTGAAAGTAGACAGGGGCATCTTTACGTAAAGGTAAAATCTTTAGTTCCACCTTTTTGCCGACGAGATCTGCCATACGGACCCACATCTCCTTTCCATTCCAGAAGTTATCTGCTACAAGCCTGCCGTCAGCATACACACGGGCCACATCACCCCGATAATTTATACGGAGAAAAAGATTATCATAATTATTTATTCCAGATGTATCATAGTTAATAGTGTATACCGCAGCTTTTGCAAAGTCCTCTTCTACAGGTTGCGCAGCCACTGCCTGACGACCCATGGGGACAACACGGGGAGCATCCGCTTTTTTCACTTCCGTGACTGTGGCGGCAATGACAGGAGACTTTGTCCATACCTCCTCCACGATGCATGAATCACTCTTATACAGAATACCGCCATTCTTGGCATAAAGCAGTTTACCGTCAATTTTATAGGCAGTCTTTGCCTTTTCGTATGAGAGCACACAGACATTGAGCTTGCCCGCCTTCTGCTGCTTGTTAAGTTTACAAGTATAGACCTTGCCGTCAACGGAGATTTGAGGCTTTTTACCCCTGATTTCGATGAAATAGATAAGGTCATCCACTTTGCAGAACGGTTCTACAGTAGTCCAGTCAATGGTTGCACCCCCAGTCCGATAGTCTTTAAAAGTGACATGGGACGTCCCGCTCTCATTCTTGATACGCACATAGTCATTATAGAATTCGAAAGCACCCCGGCGAGCATAATGCCTGCTTAATGAGTCAACATTCATCTGCAAGAGTTCACTGCCCCAGTCTGTCAACATCTGATGGATAAAACGTCCTTCATGAAAGGGAGTCTCGAATACTTGTCCCACTTCGCCAAGAGGAGCCTGAAAATCATAGGTCATATGAGGCAGGTCATTATGATTAGTACCCGGAGAGGCTTGCGTTTCTCCCATAGTGTGAAGAGGATTGTATGGATTGGTGCCACCGTGATACATATAGTATCCCGGAAGATTGGAGCCACTACCCAGCTTGCATATAACCAGCGGTTTAAGCTCCTTTCCATTGATATTTATCCGACGATGATACGCCGGCATCATACCACCGCCCAACTCACAAGTAAAATAGGGATATGACAATTTTGAACTGAGAGAGGGGGAATCTTCCGACAATTCCTCTTTAGAGAATGTCTCTGTGGCAATAGCACTACTCATACGTTTGTCTCTCATAATGAAAGCATCGGCATAACTGCCCGGCATATCCTCCAGTTTCCGGTCCCAGAATCCGTCGGCATAGTCACCATAAAGCGGCAACAGCTGCCCGAAAACCTCTTTTCCCCGAAGTGCAGGCCAACCGGTACGTGTATAGAACGGGACATCAAATCCCGCTTTCACAGCAATATTTTTCAATGACTCCAGATAATCCCAAGGACCGCGACTTTCGTTCTCGATCTGCACGCCGACCACAGGACCGCCATCTTTCCACAAAAGTCCGTTAACCTGAGCAAAAATAGTATTATAAAGCTCCGTACAATCTTCAAGGAATCCGGGAGTACGGGCACGTATCTTATACTTAGGATTCTGCCCGGCTTTCTCATGTACCCATGAAGGAATTCCGCCTTGATACACTTCCCCATGACAGAAAGGACCAAGACGCAACACCAGCATCACATTTTCTTCTGCACAAATCCGGACGAAGCGGCGCAGGTTATGATTGCCGCTCCAGTTCCATTTTCCCTCTTCCGGTTCATGGTGAATCCAGAAGATATATGTAGAAATGATATTGATACCACCGGCCTTCATTTTGCGGATTTCCCGGCGCCATTCCGACTCCGGTACGCGGGAATAGTGAATCTCGCCCATGACGGGAATGATATGCTTGCCGTCAAGGATAAGCCCCTTGCTATCCACCAGAAGAGTTTTGCCTTCGGGTGTTGCAGATGTCCCAAACCGGAAAGTACCTTGTGCTGAAACCATTGACAACGACAGTACAAACATCAATAAAAATGTGATCTTCTTTTTCATGGTAATCTTTCAATTGTTAGTCTTTCAATTATTCAACTACCTTCCGATTCAAACGGAAAGTAGAGAGAACTTTCTTGCCGGAATAAATAGTCACAAGGAAGTTATAGTCCTCACCTTTTTCAAAATCAGCCTTTGTCGCAAAGCGGATGTCAGCTTTTTCATAGGGTTTCAAAGCAGGTACGGCAGCAGAAGCCACTTTGACCATTTTGCCTTCTTTCTTATACTCTATCTTGACCGAAGCCTTTTGTGAGCTAACTTGTCCGAAGTTCTGTACTTCAATATTCCCGTTCCAGCCTTTTTGCGATTCAGAGAATACAGGGGCACGTGCAGAAAGAATCGGTTCCACATAATCAACATACGGCAAACGCGCATATCCGTAAAGCATCTTTCCGTTTTTATATCTGCCTATCAATTTAGGAGCAAATTCTTTCTCTGTAATCCCATTTCCTTTTCCGTCGAAAGTAATGATCAGGTCATTTCCATCATTCTCTGTTTTCAATACTTTACTTCCTCTGCCATAATTCACTTCTTCGGAAGCGCCAAAACGCAAAGAGCTGATATCCATATCGGTTTGTGGATGAAAACCTTCTTCTGCCTGTACTTTCAGCCGGATAGTTTTCGTTCCAGCGGTAATGGGCTTATCATTCAACACTGTCAGCAATAGTCCCGGATTCAATGGAATACTGATATTCTTTGAACTGTGATTATCAAATGGCTTATCTTCATGTTTCAAAGTATCAATGACCGCAAAATTAGCCTGAATAGCACGGCCATACTTATCTTGATACATTTTCAGACGTTCATACTTGAACCAGCCTTCAGAATGTCCGTCCTCGTGTACGGCAACTCCCGGCATGTAGGCCTCTCCCGGATCAGTAACCCAATTGACTCCGTCCTTTGAACGAAGATAAAAGGCAATACGGCCCAACCAGTCATTGACAATCAGATGATACTGGATATGATCGCGCCAGATGACAGGGTCTTCAAACCGTCCTTTCACATCCGGATAAACACGACGGTCTGTCAACTGGTTATATTCCGACAAACCATCCCGGCTGATCCAGATTCCACCGCCACGACAGACCATTACATATGAACTGTCTTCCCGTTGGGCAAACGAAAGGTTGGACAAGCCTTCTATGATTCTACGATCGCGCGCATTGAAGTCGAATTTTCCATATTCCCATTTTCCGTTGATATCATCCGCAACATAACGTCCGTCTATGACATACAAAACATATCGGCCGTCTTTTGCCTGAAACATCTCCGGATTATGTCCTTTTCCGATGATATTAACCGGTTTGAACGGACCGGTCAGATTATCACTCACGGTATTGAACACCCATGAATTTCTCCACTCCATATGTCCTTTAGGAGAGGCTTCCAGCCATCCGCAAACCATCAGATGATATTTACCGTCTTCTCCTTTCCGGATATTTCCACCCCAATAGGACCAGATACGGTCTTCAATACCATTATCAACATAACGCGGACGCACATCGGAGGTTCCCCACGTGTCGGATGACAGTTGATTGCCTTTCATCGGCAGAAAACGATCCATAAACCGGGCACCTTTCACCAGTTGACTCCACTCCTTGGGCCGTTCGCGTTCTGTTACTTGAGAGAAAGTGGATTTACTCACAAGTAGCAACATTACCATTAATACTAATTTAAGATTTTTTCCGTACATGTTTTTCTTCTGTTAGTTAGTTTGATAGTTCGTTTGATTAATACTATTAGTATTACGACAAAAGTAAATCAATCCCTCATTAGTGAATGATAACAAACAGGGAAAAAGGCACGTAATGCTTTACGTAAATAATACGAACATTCCCAGAGTCCTAATAGCCCAACCAAACGGTTGATACCAACAACTGAATGCAAAATACTCTTTTATTCATCATAGTAAATAACACTATTTTCTTCCAAACTAATATTGCAGCAGAAAACTCTCGGCAACTTTTAGAAAACGGTCATGTCCTTTACTGTTCAGATGCGCTGTATCAGTATTATTCTTGCTTTTCTGGAAATAGATTCTTCTGAAAGTATCATTATCGGCATAGATGCTTCCTTTTCTTGCGCAATCAAAAATAGGAATACTATAATTGCCGCAGACTTCAATCATTGCATCCACTACTTTTTCCGAGTCACTTCCTTTAAAGTTCTTGCAGTTCCAGCGGGTAAAGAAAAAGATTTTCGCTGTCGGATATTTCTCGACTAAGCCTTTGCACAGAATTTCCATTTTATCCTTGAAGTTATCAATACCTCCGATAGAATCCAGTTTAAATGCATCATTATGTCCGCCAATGACAATGACATAATCGAGGCTATCCGCCATCTCCGCATATCGCAGATACATCGCTTTTCCCCATCGCGGGCTGGAATAAGCTATGCTATTCCCATTCTTTCCATAATTAAAATACTCCATACCGTGCTTCTTTGCAAACTTATAATGCCATGTGTTCTCAAACGGCTCTTTATGATTTCTCACATAGCTGTCACCTATTACTCCGATCCGCTTGCCGTTAAGTTCGTCAGTAAGCGCTATACCAGTCTGTGCTTTCCCATCCAAAACGGACAACGCACAAACGATTAACAATAAAAAGATTTTTAAATGTGTCATCACTTTATGTATTTTTCATTTGCTAGCAAAGATAAGGGCAGTTGTAATGTCAGTACATGTAAATTCATACGTTTTCCTTTAAATTCATACACTTTTCATGCTTTAATCCGGTTTTTTACGCCCCAATTCTCCAAGAAACGGACGATTTTCCATCTTTCTATACTTATTTGCCATTGGAGCAAGTTACGACTTTGCATATCTTTGCCAAGAAAGTTATCCATTTCTACAAAAGACTACAAACGTATGAAAAAACATCTGATTGCCTGGGGCATTTTATCTACCATGTTTATGGCAAATACTTTTGCCCAGAAAGACATCGACCGTCCTATTATGGGATGGAGTTCATGGAACACCTATCATGTAAATATCAGTGAAGAGTTGATAAAACAGCAAGCTGACGCATTAATCAAACACGGACTGAAAGAGGCAGGCTACAACTATATCAATATAGATGACGGCTTCTTCGGGCATCGGGACGAAACGGGGAAAATGCATCCGCATCCCGACCGTTTTCCCAACGGGATGAAAGTGGTTTCAGACTATATCCATTCGCTGGGATTAAAAGCCGGAATTTACTCGGATGCAGGAGACAACACCTGCGGATCTATCTACGACAACGACGCAAACGGAGTGGGCTCCGGACTATACGGCCATGAACAGCAGGATATGGATTTATATCTCAAAGAATGGAACTATGATTTTATCAAGATCGATTATTGTGGCGGACGCGAACTGGGGCTGGATGAAGAAAAGCGCTACAGCACGATTTGCCAGGCTATTGCCAATACAGGAAGAACGGATGTATCTATCAATATCTGCCGATGGGCTTTTCCCGGCACCTGGGCAAAACGACTGGCACGTTCCTGGCGTATCAGTCCTGATATCCGTCCCAGATGGAATTCAGTAAAAGGTATTATAGAAAAGAACTTATATCTTTCCGCCTATGCTACCGACGGACATTACAACGACATGGATATGCTAGAAATCGGACGTGGACTGAAACCCAACGAAGAAGAAGTCCATTTTGGAATGTGGTGCATCATGAGTTCTCCCCTGCTGATCGGATGTGACATGAATACGATTCCCGACTTCTCATTGAAGCTACTGAAAAACAAAGAACTGATCGCACTGAATCAGGATGTATTAGGACTTCAGGCACACGTCGTTCAACATGAGAATGAAAGCTATGTACTGGTAAAGGACATTGAACGGAAACGCGGACTGACAAGAGCGGTAGCATTGTATAACCCTTCCGACCAGCCATGTGACTTTATCGTTCCTTTTGAAACCCTTGAACTGGGTGGTAACGTAAAAGTACGGGACTTAATCAAACAGAAGGATCTTGGAAAAATGAAAGGAGAAATACGGCAGACTGTTCAGCCACACAGCGTAATGATATGCAAAATGGAAGCTGAAAAACGACTGGAACCCGTATCTTATGAGGCTGAATGGGCATATCTTCCCTGCTACGACGATCTGGGAAAGAAATCCAAACCAATTGTTTATGTACCTGCCCCCGATTGTTCCGGCAGAATGAAAATATCCCGACTCGGCGGCCGGGAAGAGAACTTTGCCGAATGGAGCGAAGTATACAGCGAAAAGGGAGGTAACTATGAAATGACTATTTTCTACTCTTGCGACAAAAACCGCAAACTGGAAGTTTCTGTCAATGGAACGAAAACAGTACTCAAAGATTTGAACAGTAACAATGAAGTGAAATCTGTGACTATCCCTGTCAGCTTAAAACAAGGTTACAATACGGTGCAAATGGGAAATAACTTCGGATGGGCACCGGACATAGACCGTTTTACAGTATCCAGACAATAAATTCCTCATAATATCAATTATAGAATGAACAAGAAATTTAGATGCTTACTGGTATCTCTGATTTTCACAGCAATGTGGAATGGGACTACCATACAAGCACAAGCTCCCCATCCCGAACGCATTTATCTTTCGGGAACAGGCATTGACGACACCAAGACCTGGGATTTTTTCTGTTCTGTGGGACAGAATAGTGGCAAATGGAAAAAGATCGAGGTTCCCTGTAACTGGGAACTACAGGGATTCGGAGAATATACCTACGGTCGATGGTATACCATAAAAGGACAACGCCCAGTGATGAAACCGGAATTTACCGCTATAAATTTGACGCCCCCAAATCATGGGCAGGGCAACGGGTAAAGATATTCTTTGACGGAGTGATGACTGATGCAGAAATCATGATAAACGGCAAGCCGGCAGGTGAGATGCATCAAGGAGGTTTCTATCGCTTTAATTATGATATTACCGAATTACTCAATCTTGGAAAAAAGAATCAGCTTGAAGTGAAAGTTGCCAAAGAATCAGCCAACAGATCAATCAATGCCGCCGAACGGAAAGCTGACTGGTGGTTGTTTGGCGGTATATACCGTCCTGTATGGCTGGAAGTTCTGCCACAGGTACACATGGAACATTTCGTACTAAATGCTGATCACCATGGGAAATTACAGACCGCCGTAGATATGGCAGGAGATGCCAAAGGACATGAAATCATCGTATCTGTCCGTTCATTAAAAGACGGGAAAACCGTATATACCTCCAACGGACAAACAACAATCACTCATCCAATCAATAACTCCGATAAGGAGCAGATGATTAGCGGTGAATGGGCAAGCATCATTCCCTGGTCTACAGAGAATCCCAATCTGTATGTAGCCAAATTGGAATTAAAGAATCCCGAAGGTAAAATCGTACAAACCAGAGAAACACGCATCGGTTTTCGTACTGTAGAGTTCTTCCCGCAAGACGGTGTATATTTGAACGGTACCAAACTAGTGGTCAAAGGAATCAACCGCCACTCATTTTCTGTAGACGGAGGGCGTACCACCAGTGCTGCATTAAGCCGAATGGATGCCCTGCTCATCAAAGAAATGAATATGAATGCTGTACGTTCGCACTACCCGCCCGATGAACATTTTCTTGATATGTGCGACTCACTGGGTCTTGTCTACATGGATGAACTGGCAGGCTGGCAAAACGGTTACGACTCTAAAGTCGGAGCAAAACTCGTAAAGGAGATGATTGAACGGGACGTTAACCACCCCTGCATCATTCTTTGGAATAACGGAAACGAAGGCGGCTGGAATACACAAACCGATCCTTTGTTTGCCCAATATGACAGACTACAAAAACGACATATGGTACATCCCTGGGCCGACTTTAATGACTTGGATACGCATCACTATCCTACTTATCTGACAGGGGTAGCACGTTTCACCAATGGTTATAAAGTGTTCATGCCTGTCTCTTATACACATCTGACGCTGCCGACGATATGCAG
>ENA-OXIQ01000514-OXIQ01000514.1-human-gut-metagenome-genome-assembly--contig:-NODE-514-length-15485-cov-10.999611_pt1 | contig 15485 bp, 9 predicted proteins | sample MGYA00249819_ERZ652364 | MGnify/ENA primary metagenome ERZ652364 (study PRJEB26925, sample SAMN05826628) | human gut metagenome | biome: ENVO:2100002; feature: ENVO:00000062; material: ENVO:00002003... | reverse complement strand
GACCCCAACATTAAAAGTGTTGTGCTCTACCTGCTGAGCTAGCGAATCAATCCTTTATTGCTGTTAAGCGGGTGCAAAGATAGAGCTATTTTTCATAATTGCAAATAAATTCCGAACATTTTTGTTATCTTTGTGCCATAAATATCAATACACATTATTTATATATGGCTGACGATAAAAAAATAATTTTCTCGATGGTGGGAGTAAGCAAAGCTTTCCAACCTAACAAGAATGTACTAAAAGACATTTATCTTTCTTTCTTCTATGGAGCGAAGATTGGTATTATCGGTCTCAATGGTTCGGGTAAATCTACTTTGCTGAAGATTATTGCCGGTCTGGAGAAATCTTATCAGGGGGAAGTGGTCTTTTCTCCCGGGTATTCAGTGGGCTATCTGGCACAGGAACCTTATCTGGATAACACAAAGACTGTGAAAGAAATCGTAATGGAGGGTGTGCAACCTATTGTTGATGCCCTGAACGAATACGAAGAAATTAATCAGAAGTTCGGTTTACCTGAATATTATGAAGATCAGGACAAAATGGATCAACTTTTTGCGCGTCAGGGAGAGTTGCAGGACATTATCGATGCAACGGATGCCTGGAATTTGGATAGTAAATTGGAGCGTGCAATGGATGCTCTTCGTTGCCCGCCCGAAGATCAGTCGGTGGCTAACCTGTCCGGTGGTGAGCGCCGCCGTGTGGCTCTTTGCCGACTGTTATTGCAAAAGCCTGATATTTTGCTGCTCGACGAACCGACGAACCACTTGGATGCTGAGTCTATCGACTGGTTGGAGCAACATTTGCAACAGTACGAAGGTACGGTAATTGCAGTGACGCACGACCGCTACTTCCTCGATCATGTTGCCGGATGGATCCTTGAACTTGACCGTGGTGAGGGTATTCCCTGGAAGGGCAACTACTCCAGCTGGTTGGAGCAGAAGACCAAACGAATGGAAATGGAAGAAAAGACTGCCAGCAAGCGTCGCAAAACTCTGGAACGTGAGCTCGAGTGGGTACGTATGGCACCCAAGGCCCGCCAGGCTAAGGGTAAAGCTCGTTTGAACTCGTACGATAAGCTGTTGAACGAAGATGTGAAGGAGAAAGAAGAGAAGTTGGAAATCTTCATTCCGAATGGTCCTCGTTTGGGTAATAAGGTGATCGAGGCAAAACATGTGGCGAAGGCTTATGGTGATAAACTACTGTTTGACGATCTGAACTTTATGCTTCCTCCAAATGGTATTGTGGGAGTTATCGGTCCGAATGGTGCCGGTAAAACAACTCTTTTCCGTCTGATCATGGGACTGGAAACAGTCGATAAAGGTGAGTTTGAAGTAGGGGAGACTGTGAAAGTGGCTTATGTAGACCAGCAGCATAAAGATATCGATCCGAACAAGAGTGTTTATCAGGTGATTTCCGGTGGTAATGACTTGATCCGTATGGGAGGTCGCGATATCAATGCGCGTGCATACCTTTCGCGCTTCAATTTCTCCGGAGCCGACCAGGAAAAACTTTGTGGTGTGCTTTCGGGTGGAGAGCGGAATCGTCTGCATCTGGCTATGGCACTGAAGGAAGAAGGAAACGTGTTGTTGCTCGACGAGCCGACCAATGATATCGATGTCAATACTCTGCGTGCACTCGAAGAGGGTCTGGAAGATTTTGCAGGTTGTGCTGTTGTCATTTCGCATGACCGTTGGTTCCTCGATCGAATCTGTACGCATATTCTTGCTTTCGAAGGCGATTCGAATGTGTTCTACTTTGAAGGTTCTTATTCGGAGTACGAAGAGAATAAATTAAAACGACTTGGCAACGAAGAACCTAAGCGTGTGAGATATAGAAAGCTGATAGCTGACTAATACTTAACAATATGTAAGCCCCGCAATCAATTTGCGGGGCTTTTTTGTTTCATAGAGCTATAATATGTTTATCTCTCTTAAAAAATTGTAGCATCTTTGTAATGTATATATAAAGAATATTAATTACCTTTGTATTCCAAAACGTTTATTTACAATTTATTAATTAACAAGTTCTATTAACTAACAAAGAGAATTATGAGAAGACATCTAATTCATTTCCTGCTGGTTGCAGTGCTGACGGTATGTTCTGCCGCTACGGCCATTGCCCAGGTAACAGTGAAAGGTCAAGTTGTGGATGCGGAAACAGGTGAGCCATTGATTGGTGCAGCCGTAACGATTGTCGGTACCACCCAGGGTAGTGTGACTAACTTGGATGGTATGTTCACACAAAAAGCTGCCTCCGGTTCAACGCTGCTTATCAAGTACCTTGGTTACAAGGAATTCAGCAAGAAGATCACCCAGAAAGGTGGTACTGAAGATTTGGGCGTAATAAAAATGGCAGCCGATGCAATGGTGCTGAATGATGTTATCATCACTTCTTCTGTTGCTGTTTCGCGTAAAACACCGGTAGCTGTATCGACAGTTGACCCTGTCTTTATCGAGGAGAAGCTCGGAACACAGGAGTTTCCTGAAGTTTTGAAGTCTACTCCGGGTATCTATGCAACTAAGCAAGGTGGTGGTTTTGGTGACTCCAAAGTGAACATACGTGGTTTTAAGACCGAGAACTCTGCTATGATGATTAACGGTGTTCCGATGAATGATATGGAATGGGGTGGCATCTATTGGTCGAACTGGGCCGGTTTGAGTGATGTGACTCGTAGCATGCAGGTACAGCGTGGTTTGGGTGCATCAAAGGTAGCAGCTCCTTCAGTGGGTGGTTCTATTAACATTGTGACTAATACAATCGATGCCAACAAAGGCGGTTTCGTATCTTATGGTATGGGTAACGACGGATTGAACAAAATCCTGTTCAAGGTATCTACCGGATTGACCAAATCAGGTTGGGCCATGACCCTTTTGGGAGGTAAGACCTGGGCCGATGGTTATATCCAGGGAACCAACTACGAAGCTTACAACTGGTTTGTGAATATTACAAAGCGTTTCAATGACAATCATCAGTTGTCATTTACTGCTTTTGCTGCTCCCCAGTGGCATAATCAGCGTGGAAATAAAGACGGACTTACCATTGAAGGATGGCAGGAAGTTGCGAAGAATTATATGAATGGTGAGAAGCCTTATCGTTATAACCCTACCTACGGATTCGGGCTGAACGGACAAAGAAAGTCATCGGCATATAATGTGTATAATAAACCTCAGCTGTCATTGAACCATTTGTGGCAGATTAATGAAAAGTCAAGTTTGAGTACAGCTCTGTATGCTTCTATCGGTCGTGGATATGGCTATTCCGGTCAGGGATTGACCAGTGCGGATCGCAGTAACTGGTATGGCAGTAACAATGGTAACCTGAATATGACTTTCCGTAAAGCCGACGGTACATTTGCGTATGATGAAATATATGCTTTGAATGAAGCGAGTGAGAATGGTTCGGTTATGGCAATGTCGAAGTCTAAGAACTTCCATAACTGGTATGGTCTGCTTTCTACTTATACTACTAAGTTCGGTGATTACTTCGATTTCTATGGTGGTATAGACTACCGTTATTATAAAGGTACACACACCAATGAATTGGTTGACCTCTATGGTGGTGACTTTTATGTAGACTCTTCTTCAAGAAAAAGTGTTTTGGCTTCAAACAATGCCGCCGCTGCTGCCGGTTCTTCATTTGTGAACCAGAAATTGAAAGTAGGTGATATTGTTTATCGTGACTTTGATGGCTATGTGATGTCTGAGGGAGTATTTGCTCAAGGTGAATACAACAGAGATAAGTTGAGTGCCTTCATTTCCGGTTCGGTTTCTAATACCGGTTACTGGCGTTACGACCGTTTTTACTATGACAAGGCGCACGCCAAGTCAAAAACTGTCAACTTCATCGGTTGGAATGCAAAGGGAGGTTTGAACTACAACCTTACCGAAAATCATAATGTGTTTGCCAATATCGGTTATATCAGCCGCGCTCCATTCTTCTCGGGAGGTGCTTTCCTTAATTCAACAGTCAGCAATGCGACAAACCCCGATGCAGTGAACGAGAAAGTGTTCTCTTTCGAAATCGGATACGGCTACCGTTCGAGCTTCCTTACTGTGAACATCAATGCCTACCACACTCGTTGGATGGATAAAACCACTACCCGTTCACAGGATATCACAAACTACTATGAAGGCAGCCTTAGCGAGCCTTACGATGCAAGTAAGCTGGTTTCTACCAAGTCTGTTATCAACATGCAGGGTGTGAATGCTTTGCACCAGGGTGTCGAACTTGATTTTGTAGCAAAACCTTTCCAATGGCTGGATTTGAGCGGTATGTTCTCTATCGGTAACTGGCGTTGGGATAGCAATGCTTCGGGTAGCTTCACTGTAGAAGGTCAATTTGTGAACAGCGCATCTATCAAGGGAAGCGATGGTAAGGATGTGACCGTTCTTGTAAATGCGGCAGCTAACGGACTGGAACCGGGTACAATGAAACTGAACCTGAAAGATGTGAAAGTGGGTGGATCTGCACAGACTACCGCAGCTTTGGGTGCTACTTTCAAGATCGACAAAGCCCTTCGTCTGGGTATCGACTGGAACTTATACGCACGTAATTATGCTGACTGGTCATTGAATTCAAACGACCTGGTGATGAACAGTGAGAAAGACTTTTCTACTCCTTGGCGTATTCCGACTGCAAGTACTTTCGATTTGAACGCAAGTTATAAATTCAACTTTGGTAAGCTGAATGCAGTACTGTCAGGTAACGTGAACAACTTATTCGACCAGACTTATATTTCTGATGCGACAGATGGTAGCAATCACGATTGGAAGACCGCTTACAATGTGTTCTACGGATTCGGCCGTACTTATAGCTTGAGATTAAAAGTTAATTTCTAATCTAAAAACAGGAAGTTTAAATTATGAATAGAAATCTATTAATGCCTGTAGCGGTGTCGTTGATTCTGCTGTCCGGCTGTAAATATAACGATGACAACTTCGAAGGATTGGACGATATGACCCAACCGACGAATTTGATGAAGATAGAGTATACGCTGACTGATGCTGACTATGCAACTATCAGCTCAAATTCGACCAATAAGAAGATTGCTACAGATGCCGGTGTGTCTAAGGATCTTGAGAATGTGAAGACTAACATGTATCTGACAGAGAAGATCACGGGAGCGGATTACATACCTGCTTTCTTGCTTGATAAGTATTACACTGCTGATAAGGGTTCGAGTGCAAAGATTACGTATAAGTACAAAGAAGCGATGTCTTCTTTGCTGTCGGAGTATGCTTCGGTGAAATATCTGAAACCGACGGATGCCGAATACAAGTTGGTTTATGGTGAGAATGCATTTGCGCCTTATCTGAATGAAAAGACAGAAGGTCAGATGTCTAAGATCCTGAACGAAAAGTTCAAAGATGCCGAAAAGGGAACAGCTGTTTTCGTTGACTATAAGTTGGGAGAGGGACAGTTGGAGAATCCGTTGATGTGGCAAAACTTCGAGGCGCTTCCTACCGGAGATTTGAAAGAGCTCAAAGGCTGGTTTATCAGCTCTACCGGTGACACTCAGTGGAAGGTTACTTCTTATGATGATAACCAGTATGTTCAGTATTCGGCAAACGGTACGAAAGGGGCATGCGTCGGCTGGATGGTTACCCCTGCTATTTCTGTTACTGCTGGTGATTATCTCGCTTTTGACGTGACCGTGGGATACTATAATGCCAGCTGCTTGTCAGTGCTTATTTCAGAGAATTTCGATGGTGAAAATGTCGGTACTGCCAATTGGGTTGATGTGACTTCAGATTTCAGCATTCCTACCAAGCCGACAAGTGGTTACGGTACGTTTGCTTCTGCAGGTAAAGTGTCTTTGTTAGCTTATGCAGGCAAGAAGGTGTATGTAGCCTTTAAGTACGAAGGTGATGGTGCCAATAAGAAAACCACTACTTATCAGATCGATAACATCATGGTAGGTACCTCCATTCCGGCCAACAGTCTTTCTACTCCTACTTACGCGGTGAAAGTATACGATGGAAAGAACTGGAAGAATAAGAGCAATAACGTATATGTCCTGACATATGCCGATTACGGAGATATGGGACAGAGTAAACGCTACTTTACTTCTGATGTTCCGGCTGTGAACTATCTGCCCGCTTATCTGTCGCGGATGGTGGCATATCCTGTTGATGGCGATGCACGTGTAGTAGTCTACAGATATTATAATGGTACTGATTTGAAGATCTACAGTGATGAATACACTTATTCTGCCGAAAAAGCGAGATGGGAGTTGAATACACGTATTGTCGATAAGACAGAGCAGTTTGTATTGTCTGACGGCAAGTGGAACTTTGACCCGAGCACTGTGGTTACTTTGAAGGCAGAAAAGGGCGATGCAGAAACTGCTGCATTCTATCAGACCATCACCGATTGGGTGATTGCCAATAAGGGACAAGAATATGCGCCTATATTTAGTGGTAAGAGTAATAATGAATATTATTATGGTAGCTCTGCTTATCAGAATAATTTTGATTTCCGCCCGGCGAAGTGGAGAGAACAAAATGCTGCCGCTTATGGCAACATGTCGGATGCCGATCTTACTAAGTTGATGTTCGAACGTTTGCCAGAAGCATTCCTTCCGGGATTGAAAGCAATCTATGGTAGTGCGGATGTTGTGGAAGGTGTAGATGTCTTCTATACAATTAACTTTGCCATTTACGATGGCTCTTCTACCACACAATATACCATTAAGTATAAAGTGACAGGTAAAGGACAGTTTGAATATGTTGCAGACTCTTTGAAGAAAGTAGAATAAGAAAACTAATTCATTTATAATTAAGAAAGGCCGCTCTGTGTAATCAGGACGGCCTTTTTTATATTATAACGAGAGAGTTATGGGGGTGAAAAGGCGTTTGGATACATTCCCGTTTACATCTTCACCTCCATCACTACCGGATTATGATCACTGCACAAATCGAGGTCAGGCGAATAGTAATCTGCCCCTTTAAATTCTTTGGAATGGAAAATATAGTCGATTCTCAGCAGGCGTTTAAAGTACCGGAACGTATACATGTACCCATGTCCGCAAGTCTGGAATCCATCTTGAAGATTGTCACCTTTCACGGTACTGTATGTGTAGGACGATGGGAGAGAGTTAAAGTCACCGCAAACCAGTATAGGGTAGGGGGTGGTGCGGATTAATTGTTCCAAAGTCTTTGCCTGTGCCGCACGTTTCCTGAAGTTCTCGTTGAGTCCCTCCAACAATTGCTTGGCCACTGCTTCCTCTCTGCCTGTCAGTTCGTTTTTAGCCAGTTCCCTTTCCAGTCTGCGCTTATTTTGGTTGACCTCCGTTGTTTGCAGGTGGTTATTGAAAACACGAACCGTTTGTCCGTTTACGTCCAGATCGCACCACATACTGCAATTCCTTGAATCGGGATAAGTGATCAGTCTGCTGTCCTTCACCGGATATTTGCTGAACAGAGCTACCTGCAAGATAGGTGTGCTGTCCGGAGCTTGCGGAATGACGGCATACTGCCAGTCTGCAAATGCGTTCCGTATGCTGTCTGAAGTAAAGTACCGGTTGCCGGCAAACTCCTGAAAGCAGATAATGTCCACCCGGTGCTCTTTCATATAAGCCGCAATCTCCTTGCACGAATATCCCGACTGCTCGTTGCCGAAACTGTCAACGTTGTATGTCGCTATTTTCAGTGTATTTGCCTCTTTTCCTCCGGCAGTGAAAGGAGGTTGGAAGATCCGACCCAGATATTGCCAGTTGGCAGCTATGGCTATCAACGGAATGATGATCCAGAACTTCCGGCGAATCCCCCAGTAAATGGCGACGGCAAGATTGATCAATAACAGTCCTGACAGCGCCAGCCCGATGAAAGGCATCAGAGTGGAGTGTTCGGGAGGTATGTGTCCGGCGAATGCTCCAGCAATGGTGATGCCGGCCAGGACAAAAGTCAGTGCAATAGACGTACAATAAAATAGTTTGGATACAGCTTTCTTTCCCATTGTTTTGAATTTCGCATTTTAGTTCACCACAGATTACACGGATTAAGACAGATTGATTATTTATCCGGTTGATCTCAAGCGGAATTCAGACAGACTCCGAGGAAATCCGTGTCAATCCGTGTAATCCGTGGTGAATTGGTTTATTTCAGCCATTTCTTTATCTTTTCCTTTAGCTTTTCCTGAGCGATCGGTTTTGAGATAAAGTCATTGCATCCGGCTTCTTCGGCTGCATTCCGGTCGTGTTCGTAAGCGTATGCGCTTTGTGCAATGATGGGTACTTCCGCGGACAGTTGCCTGATAATTCTGGTAGCTTCCAGTCCGTCTAAGTTAGGCATCTTGATGTCCATCAATATCAGATCCGGATTTACCTCGTCATACATGGTCACGGCCTCCATGCCGTCTCTGGCGCGTACTAAGCGGTATTTTCTACCCAGAATAGCGTTCAGCAGGTCGAAGTTGCTGTCTGTGTCTTCGGCTATCAGTATGGTGGCTTTCTCTGTTTCGACTGCGGTTGCCTGAAGGTCCTCTTCCTTTTCCGTCGTTTCCTCTTTGGGGCGGGGCGTATCCTCTTTGGCCGGGAGCACTTCCGACGGCTGTGTTCCGACGGCCTCGCCGGGCAAGTGGCTGTTCGTTCCCGTTTCCGTATCTTGTATGACATTCTCAAGAGGCAGCCAGAAGGTGAATGTGGTTCCTGTGCCCACTTCCGAGGAGACCGCAATCTCTCCGCCTAGCCGTTCGATGATCGTTTTACAGATTGACAATCCCAGACCTGTGCCCTGGGCAAAATTGTTCAGTTTGGCAAACCGTTGAAATACCTTTCCCAGCTTTTCGGGCTCGATACCCAGTCCGGTATCTTTGACGTAGAATACAACTCGCTCGCCTTCCTGTTTGTAACCATAGCTTACGCTGCCTTCTGTGGTAAATTTGAACGCGTTGCCTATCAGGTTAGAGAATACCTGGAAGATCCGGTTCTTGTCCGAGTGGATGCTCAGCGCTTCGTCCGGCGAGTCGAACCTCAGTTCCACTCCCTGCGGACAGCGGAATACGTGTGCATCATGAATCTCTTTGCAAAGTGTGTGCAGCCTCACCGGCCCGTAAGTGAACTCTACGATGCCCGACTCTATTTTGGAAAGATCCAATATTTCGTTGATCAGTTGCAACAGCCGTTCGTTGTTGGCGTCTACAATCTCGTAATACTCCCTCCTTTCCTCCGCATTGTCACTCTCCGAGATGATGCGCGAGAATCCTACGATGGCATTGAGGGGCGTGCGTATCTCGTGGCTCATGTTGGCAAGGAAAGCCGACTTCAGTTTGTCCGATGTTTCCGCTTTCTCTTTCGATTCTATCAGTTCACGGCACATCAGTTCCAGCTGGGTGATGTCCCATTCGATGCTGACAATGATGGGAGAGAAGTCCTCGCTTTCCACCATGATTTTTTGCTTGTCAAGAATCAGCAGATTTCCGTTTTTGTCCTTGCCCTCCATAATCCAGTGCATCCCTTTTCCGGTAGCGGCAATTTCCATATCCTCTTTTCGCTTCTGCTGTGCCATTTCCGGCGGGTAGTAGTCGAAGTCGTTCATTCCGATGGCGTTTTCTGAGCTGATGTCCCGGTTGTACGACTCCCGGTTACGGTAGATGTACCTGAAATCGTTCTCGATATCTTTTACCACGATACCTGCCGGGATGTTCTCCATCGTGGTATCCATGATGCGATTGAAGCGTTTGATCTGCGATTCGTACCGGATACGTTCCGATATGTCATGGGTGAACGACCAGAAGGTTTCTTCTCCGTCGTCCGTTGTCACACTGTACATGGTGCCTTCAAAGGCCAGTGTGTTTTTATCGTGCTTCAGGGGTTGGTAGGCCAGGAAGTTGAGGGTCTGGCCTTCCCGTATGCTGCGGTAACGTTCTTCCCAGTCCTCTATGCAGGTCATATCGCCCACGACATCGAACACCCGTATCAGTGACAAGTCCGCCTGTTCCGCGATCCGGTGGTTCAGCCTGAACTGCCTGTTGGCAAATATCAGCGTGCCGTCTCTGCGTGCCGCGTACACACTTTCTTTGGCATTGTTGATGGCATGCGTCAGCGTGTTGATGTCGTTTCGTTTCCGCTGTATGTCGGTGATGTTCTGTATATATCCTTCCAGGACGATGTTGCCATCTTCTTCTTCATTCCGCAGGTAGCATTGCTGGCGCATATAATATACCTGTCCTTCCAGCAGGATGCGGTATTCGATGTATTCCTTTAGGAGTTCGCGGCGGTTGGCTTCCATCCATGTGTTCACGGCGGGCAGATCTTCGCTCAGGATGGTTTCGTAGTAATCCTGAAAGTTGATGCTCCGCTCTTCTTCCGTGCATACGATTCCGTTGTATCCCCGGTAATAGAATGTCCTCTCTCGCGATGAATATTTCCATTGCCCTATTTGTGCCGCTTTTTGTATCTCCTTCAGCTCGTAGTTGGTGCGTTCCAGTTGCAGTTTCACGTTGCTGCGCGCCGTGATGTCGCGATATTGGCACAGCACCTTGTCACCGTCGTACGGCTGCATGATACATTTGAAGTAATACGTTTCGCCCCCTTCCAGTGGCAGCCGGTAGTTACGGTTCACCGTTATCCCCTGTTGGGTCACCCGCCTGAAGTCCGGTAGCAGTTTCTGGAAGGTATGGTCGGGAAGCAAGTTGAACAGATTTTTCCCCAAGAGTCTGTCTTCTTGCAGGAACCACAAATCGCTGTGTGGGTCGATGTCCAGACACGTGCCGTTTTTGTCCACCAAGATCAGTGTGTCGGATGTCAGTTGAAGTATCTTGTGGGCATTGTCTACGTCATGCAATATTCTATCCATGCTTTGTCCGATTTATTGGTTTAAGGATTCCGTTTTTGTTCTTTTGGCTTTTTCCCATGCTCCTGTTCCTTTCTTTTTACGAAGGTAGTTAACACCTTTCATTACGTTAATGTTCATAAACAGGAAATAATACGGGATGAAGAGCAGCTTGTTTTTCACTTGCCGGGTAGAAAGGTAGTAGCCACATCCTCCCATGATGTAGAATAGGAGCTGGAGTGCCAGGATGATGCCGTAACAGACAGGGGAGCCCCCCGCCAGTAGAATGGCGATGTTGAGTGGAAGCAGCGCGAACAGCAGCACCGGTGCCAGAGACCACCTCAGCACTCTATGCGATACGTATTGAAACGTCAGCACTCCGTAACGGAACGGATTGAGTAGTTCTCTCAGCCGCCAGATAGATTGCAGTCCGCCGGCTGCGATACGCACTTTCCGCTTCTGCTCCTCGCGCATGTCGGCCGATCCGCTTTCGATGGCATACGCCTGCGTGCAATATGCTATCTTGTATCCCTGCATGGCGATGCGCAACGACAGGATGAAGTCGTCCAGCAGCGTGTCCGGTTCCATCACTGTGAAGAGCTCCCGGCGTACGGCAAATAGTTCGCCTGCGGCTCCCACGGCGGAGTAGAGGCGTGCATCCAGTGCTTTCAGTGTCGATTCATATTTCCAGTATATGCCTTCTCCTCCGGCCGCCGCACCGTCTTTTTCTTGCACGGCTATCCTTTTCTCACCGGCAACGCATCCCACCTTCGGGTCTTCAAAAGCCCGGACTATTTCGCGTATCGCTTCTCGGTTGAGCATCGTATTGGCATCGGTAAACACTACGAGCGGCGTGTCCACCAGCATCATGCCCCGTGTCATGGCGGCCGTTTTTCCTTGCCGCAGGGGTTGGAAGTGGACGGTGGCCTGCGGCCAGTCTTCCAGTCGCTGGTTGGTAGAGTCGTTGCTTCCATCGGTGGTCCACACGATGTGCAGCTTGTCCGCCGGGTAGTCCAGCCCGAGACAGTTGCGCATCTTCTCGTCCACCACCTCTTCTTCGTTAAAGGCTGTGATGAAGAGTGTCACGTCCGGCAGTCTCTTGTCCGGGGGGAGCTGTCGCCGGACAGGTTTCACAAAGAGTTCCTTCAGTTTGACCAGCATGTAAAGCAGTATTCCGTATCCCAGGTGGGTATAGAATACGAGGAAGAGGGAGAGCCAGAAAAGGATTTCGAGCCAGGTGGTAATTGTGTTGTTCATAATAGGTTAGAGTCTTTATCTTTATAGGTTGTTTTTTTGTAAAGCAGCCCCGTGGCGCCTTTTAAGGCCTTGAGCAGACGGACCCCGAAACTCCTGGCCAATGAACCGTCGGCATCAATGGTGCTATTGCTGGTCAGTGCCCGGGCTTTACGACTTGTAATGAATATCAGTCTTCCGTAGGGCTTCATGGCAAGTGCCAGTGAACCGTCTTCTCCTCTCCGGATGTCTGTGCGGAATCCGAAAAGGCGTCCGAGTTCTGTGTTGAATCCGAATGTCATTCCCCGTACGCAGAGTTCCGGCCGTTTGATGGCCTGTATGCTCAGGTGTAAGTCACGCAAGCACTCGTAGAGCCACAGCCCCAAACGGGAATGTCTCTTGTCCGGAATGAAGCTCCACAGGCTGAATGTACAAGCGACGCCAGGCTTCATTAAGTTCCGCACATGGGTGTCGATATAGTGTGGCGGATACATGGTATCGGCGTCAATGCAAATATGATATCTCCCTTTTGCATGGTCCAGACCACACTGTCGGGCATATCCGGGTCCCTTTTTAAGTTCGTTGAAGTAGGTGGCTCCTACCGCTTGCAATGCCTGCTCCGTCCGGTCGGTGGAATGATTGTTGACCACTAAAATCTCGATGGGGTAACTGTATTCGTTGTTGCCAAGAGACCAGAGGCAGCTTAATATGTGGGGCTCTTCGTTGTGCGCAATCACTACTACGGATACCAAAGGGGTGTCCGACTGCTTTTCATGTAACAATGTGCCGATTTCGGACAGAGTGTCTCCGGGGATTTCGGACAAGGTCAGTCCGAAAATTGATAAATATTTGGTATACCATTCCATGCTTGTTGTTTGTTTTGTTGTATTAACTTATTTGGGCGATAATCTCTTTCCGATACCCTTCACCTGCGTCGGTTACCCGCTTGTTTCCGAATGCTTCGTTCACGTATTTCTTTTCCAGTTTCACCTTTCTCCATGCTTTCATCCGCCACCATTCGTACTCCACATCTATGTGTCCGATATCTACCGCCTGGTATCCAGCCTTGTGGAGGTCGTATGCCAATACCGTGGCTGTAGGCCCCAATGCTATCAGGAATAGTACTTCCTTTTCTACTTTCAGTGCCTCGTTCAGGATGCGGTCATAGCGTTCGAAAGCGTTCCGGGGCGGGCAGAGGATGCGTCGGATACTTCCGGCATTATCAAAAAGGTCGTTTCCTACTCCAAGTCGGCTCATTGCGCCTTCGATGAACACGATGTCGCGTCCTTCCCAAATGGTCTTGAGTTCCCGAAACCAACGTGCGCAATGTTCCTTGGATGTATAGTCCATATAAGGGCGTGAGAGAAATGCGTTTTCGTATTTTCGTCCGGGGATCAGTAGCTGGTCCCACCATTTGCCGTAAATGAAGAAGTGAGTTCGTTGAAACCGACGGCATTTGCGCCTGTAACGGTTCAGTCCGCTGAATACATCGGGGATAGCCACCAGATGTCCTTCTTCGTGGCTGACCAGCACTTCTCGCAGGCGCTTTGCAAGCAGCGGAGAGCCTTCCTGGAAGCCGATGGATTTGGAGGGGCTTGTCAGTAGCATCTCTCCGTCTCCGAATCTGCTGATGGAACGGTTTCCCTCCGTGATATGTCGGATGGTCTCGTCAATGGAGGCTACGGTGGGAACGATGTTTTGATGGTGTTGCAATACTATTGACCAGAAGTTGTACCACTCTACAATAGATGCATAGCGTATTTTGAGTGCAAGTGTTTTTATGATCTGTAGTCCGTTCATGATATCAGGCTGTTAAAAAGTTCTTTCCATTGTGAGGCGATATGGTCTATTTTAAACCGTTCCACATGGATGCGGGCCCGTTGTCCCATCTCTTTGCGGATATTCTCATGGCTGATCAGGTATCCTATTTTTTCGGCTAGCTTGTTGATGTTTTCTTTGGGTACCAGCAGCCCGTCGTTGCCGTCATCAATGATGTCGCGCGGGCCACAGGGGCATGCGAATGATACTGGCGGAACTCCGCATACCATTGCTTCGACGAGCACCATGCCGAAACCTTCATATCTGGACGAGAGGGCGAAGATCGAGCTTTCACAATATTTATCTACTATATTACTGACGGTGTGCTCCAGGATGCACGACCGGGATATGCCCAAGCCATCTATCAGTTTTTGAAGTTCTTCTCTGAATCCGTCGCCGTAAATGCGCAGTGTCCAGTCCGGGTGTTGTTCCGAAACTATTTTCCAAGCTTTTATCAGCATGTCGAATCCCTTTTGGGGTACATACCGTCCGGCGGCGATCACTTGTTTCCGACTTCCGTCTGATTGTCGGTCCGGGAAGAAGGGAAGCGGATTGTGGATTACCGTCACATTATTCAGTTCCGTCCATTCGGCAGCGTCTTCGTAACTTAATACAATGAATCTTTTGAGCTTTCTCAGTTTTCTTATCAATTGCTTCATCCAGTAGCTTCGTATCCACTTTTTCAAAAATGCGGGTAAGGGCTTGTCGCTGAGTTCTCTGTAGTTAGACTTATTGAAATGGATCTCTCCGAGTTTGATGCTGCCGTCCGTCATGTTGTTGATGATATTGATATCTCTTCGTAGAGTGGAGATGGTAATGTCGGGTTTAAGCTCGCTAAGGCATGCGTCCAGTCTTTTCTTGAATAGTTTTTGTTTCTTTACGTATCCCGTGATGTGCCTTAAAACGGGCATACCGTCCATTTCATCGTAATTGATGTCCAACTGATGTAGCGTGATGCTGGGATGCAGCGGATAGTAGGGGGCCTTGTCCTTGCCATCGGTCAGGATAAGGTGTATGTCGTATCCGAATTTCTTAGTGAAATAATTTACCTTTAGGCTAATCACTCTTTCCATACCTCCCGGACAGTGGATTGACGGAATGCAATAGGCTATTTTCAGCTTTTTTTCAGAGGCTACTTGATACTTTCCGATCACTTTCTGCATCTGTGCATGCCATGACAGGTGGCTGATAGACTGTCTGATTCCGGCAGGATCCCATGTTTGTGTTTGGTAGAAGTCTACTATCGCCTGTATCCGCACTGGAGTTTCGTTTGCCGGTGCTTTCAGTACGTAGGGTTTGTCGTCAAAGTCGGTATCCGTTTCGGAGTAGATGAAAGGTAGTCCCCGGGCCGCATATTCCCGGTTCTTGAGTGTCTTGATGGTTGTGATTCCGCTCCGGTGCCTTGCCAGGCTTCCGATGCCGAAATCGGACTGTTCGAATATCTTGTCGAGTTGCTCTCCGTGCTGCTGTCCGTGTAGTATGACGAAAGGTTCCAGTTTATACTGTGCAATGACAGGCAGTATCTCTCTGCGCTCGCGTTCGCCGGTTAGTGCACCCACGATGTGGAAGTAGACCTTATAGGAGGGGTGGGTGGCGTAGTCTGTCTCTTATACACATCTACGAGCCCACGAGACCGAGGCTGATGTCGTATGCCGTCTTCTG
>ENA-OXIQ01000511-OXIQ01000511.1-human-gut-metagenome-genome-assembly--contig:-NODE-511-length-15545-cov-9.733376_pt1 | contig 15545 bp, 15 predicted proteins | sample MGYA00249819_ERZ652364 | MGnify/ENA primary metagenome ERZ652364 (study PRJEB26925, sample SAMN05826628) | human gut metagenome | biome: ENVO:2100002; feature: ENVO:00000062; material: ENVO:00002003... | reverse complement strand
GAGATCAGCCTCGGTCTCGTGGGCTCGGAGATGTGTATAAGAGACAGAAAGAGGAGAGTCTTATTATGAGTCAGTCATATGCAAAAAGCCCTGCTGCAGAGAGAAAATTTACAACCAGAGAAATGGTACTGGTTGGTATGTTTGCAGCAGTTCTTGCAGTAATATCACAGATTTCACTGCCAATGCCTACCGGTGTACCGATCACCATTCAGGTATTTGGCGTAGCACTTGTAGGAGCAGTGCTTGGTTCCAGACTTGGAACTACAGCAACACTGGTTTACGTTTTGTTAGGAGCCATCGGTCTTCCGATCTTTGCTAACTTCTCAGGCGGAATCAGCAGCATCGTAGGAGTTACCGGAGGATATATCTGGGCATGGCCGATCATGACCTGGCTCTGCGGAATCCGTCCGAAAACAGAGAACAAGACAAAGAACCTTGCAATCTCAATCGGATTTGCACTGATCGGACTTCTGATCGTTGAGACAATCGGTGGTTTACAGTGGCATTTTGTGGGAGGTTCCATGAGTATCCCGGCAATTGCAGTATACTCCTTAACAGCATTTATTCCAAAGGACATTGTGATCACAGTTCTTGCAGTTCTCATCGCAATTCCCATCAGAAAAGGAATCAACAATGCAGGAAACCGCTGATAACAGTAACAGGCTAAAAAATAGCTTGCTGAAAGATACTCAGGAAAAGCAGGAAAACATAAAGATTCACGGAATCGGGCTTGATAAAGCAGGACGGTGTACACATTATCACACACAGCTTGACATAGCCGCATTGCTCTGTGCGAAATGCAGGAAATATTATGCATGCTATTCCTGTCATGATGAACTGGAAGATCATCTATTTGCCCCAACAACACCGGAAGAAGCTTATCCTGTTTTATGCGGAAACTGCGGCAGGAAACTTACACTTCAGGAATACAAAAAAGGCAGCTGCCCTTACTGCCATGCAGGATTTAATCCCAAATGCAGTTTACATGAGAATATTTATTTCTGTTGTACAAATACAGAGAATACAAAATAGCAAAAAATTTTGTATTCTCTTTTTATTTGTCAAAAAATCTGATATACTGATTGGAGTTAGAATGAACTAACTAAACAAATAACAAGAACCTATTTCTTTTATTTGCATACAAATAGAAACAGGAGGAACAAATCAATGGATATAAATGTATTCTATGGAATTCTGATTCCTTTTCTTGGAACTTCTGCAGGAGCTGCCTGCGTATTTTTCATGAAGAAGAATCTGAATGAACAGATTCAAAGGGCACTTACCGGCTTTGCTGCAGGAGTTATGGTTGCGGCTTCCATATGGAGTCTGCTGATCCCGGCAATTGAACAGTCTTCCGGGCTGGGGAAGCTTTCATTTGTACCGGCAGCAGTGGGTTTTTGGATAGGGGTGCTTTTTTTGCTCTTGCTGGATCACATGATCCCGCATCTTCACCAGAACAGTGACAAGGCAGAAGGTCCGAAGAGCAAACTTCAGAGAACTACTATGCTGGTTCTTGCAGTAACTCTGCATAATATTCCGGAGGGAATGGCAGTAGGAGTCGTATACGCAGGTTATTTGACAGGTCACGCCCAGATTACTATCATGGGAGCTATGGCCCTTTCTATCGGGATTGCTATTCAAAACTTCCCTGAGGGAGCTATTATCTCCATGCCCCTGCGTTCTGAAGGGATGGGAAAGACCAAAGCCTTTGCAGGTGGAGTCTTGTCCGGGATTGTAGAACCTATCGGTGCAGTTCTCACAATCCTGGCTGCCGGCCTCATTGTCCCGGCACTTCCATATCTTTTAAGCTTCGCTGCCGGAGCTATGCTCTATGTAGTGGTAGAAGAGCTCATACCCGAAATGTCTGCCGGAGAACATTCCAACATCGGAACTCTTTTCTTCGCAGTAGGATTCTCTCTGATGATGATTCTGGATGTAGCTCTCGGATAAAAAAAGCTGTCCGGTTTATTACCGGGCAGCTGTCTTGGCGTTGAGAGATATTTTAGAAACAGTAGTGGAAAACTGTGAGGTGGTAGAGTCAGTCAAATGGCGGGGTTCTGATCTGTACAGATATAAAATACCGCCAAAGAAACCAAGAATCAGTCCTGTATATCCGCCACTGCAAAGGACAACAGTTACCTTTGTAACAAAGGACATACCGCCGATCATACAGATTAAAAATCCTGCCAGAAGACCGATCGTTGTCCAGCCCATAAGTGAAACAGCCAGAAAAGCTGCGGAAGCATGTGAGTCTTTTACCTGTTTATTAATAGAATTCCATAATGTCTTATACATAATGATTCCTCTTTTCTATTTCTATTCTTTGGTTTTTATTATAGAAACAGTTTGTAAAATACACATGCGCGCTAATGAAAAATCTCTGTAAAATTTCTTTTTCTGAGATATTAAGTCAGAGGTAGCCAGCGTGTGTTTGAGAAATCATATTATACAAACAGCATATCGTGGTTGATAGTCTTGTAAAATAATTTTCTGCATTCTTCGATGTCCTGTGTCTGTCCAAGAACCCACATCATTTTGGTGACGGAAGCCTCAAGAGTCATATCATAGGATTCCAGAACCGGGAACTTCTCCTTAATCACTTTTCCTACCTGATAGACCTCCATGTCGCTGCCCTCGTGAGTTACCTGAGTAGCCATACATACAAGCTTACCGGCACTGATCCAGTCAGAAAGTGCATTCAGAAAACTGTCATTTCCATAGTTTGGAAGACCGCCTACTCCGAAGGACTCAATGATCAGCCCGTCATAGGAAGCAGCCAGAGTGTCCAGAATCCGGCCATCTGTTCCGGGAATCAGTTTCATAAGAAAGATGTTGGTATTCATCTGATGATAGAATACCAGTGGATGCGTGTTGTGATCCTTGTCATCAATATAAAAGATGATCTTGTTATCGTGAATTGAGGCAATATCAGGATAATTAATGCTGGAGAAAGCATTGTAGCTTTTTGAGAATTCCTTTTTGGCTCTGGTACCGGCGATTACTTTGCCGCCAAATACAATGGAAACACCGTGAGCTCTGTCGTGGGAGGCAAAACGCAGACTGTCCAGCAGATTGGAGCGAGCATCTGTGATAGCCAGATCAATTGGCTTCTGGGCTCCAGTGATCACTATAGGACGGCGGTTATTCTGGATCAGATATGATAGGGCAGCTGCGGTGTAAGCCATGGTATCAGTGCCGTGACAGATCACGAACCCGTCGTAGAATTCGTATTTTTTTTCAATGAGCTGTGCCAGCTGTAGCCAGTGGGCAGCACGCACATTGGTACTGTCCAGAGAAAAAGGCTGCACTGTGTCGATCGTGCAGAACTCTCTGGCAGCAGGGATATATTTCAGCAGTTCTTCAGCGGAAATCTGCGGGGAAAGTCCTTCCTGGGTATATTTTGAAGCAATTGTACCGCCGGTAGCGATAAGTAGAATTTTTTTCATAGTGTACTCCTGAATCTTGATTATTATAGATATTTCAGAGGATAATAATATTTCTATTATACACAGAGGACGGAGAAAGGACAAGGCAGATCTGTTGATACTCAGCCAATCAATTTCTCATTTACATACTCAAATCCGAGACGTTTCACAGTATCAGCAAATCGTTCTCCTGCAATGCCTTCATCTTTGAAGAGAAGGATTGCTTTTTCTATGACGGCCATTACCTCTTCTTCCTCTGTGAAAATTCTTGTAAGAGCCTGACCGTGTGAGATTCTTTTACCCCAACGGCCTCCGATATAGATCTTATAACCATTCTGATATTCCGGTACTGCGCCGAAAGGACATTTTCCTTTGCAGCGTCCGCAATGGATACATTCTTCAGGATCAATGTAAAGTTTACCGTCAACTAATTTCGGGACATGGACAGGACAGCTCTTTTCAATCTGACATTTCTTACATCCCCGGCATTTCTCTGCATCCGGTTTTGGGATTCTCTGACCTATAATTCCCATATCATTCAGATTAGGTTTTACACAGTTATTAGGACATCCGCCAACTGCAATCTTGAATTTGTGCGGGAGCACTACATCGTGATAACCCACATAAAAACGCTCATGAATCTTCCTGCTGAGTGCAAAGGTATCAATCAGACCATACTGGCAGGTTGTTCCCTTGCATGAGACAACAGGACGCACTTTGGCTCCGGTTCCGCCTGTCATCAGGCCGTGTTCTCCAAGGAAAGCAATGGTTTTCTCAATATTATCATAAGGAACTCCCTGGATTTCCATACTCAAACGGGTTGTCATAGTGATCTGGCCGTTTCCAAATTTGTCTGCTGCATCTGCAATGGCACGATGTTCATCTGTGGTAATATGTCCATTTCCTGTGATGACCCGAATATTAAAGATGTCATCATATCGTTTGTCCTGAAGACATCCCAGACCCTTTACCCGCTTGATTTCCTCGGGACTCAGTTTTTTGTTGTCAGATGTTACTGGCTTTTCCTCATTCATGATTCAGTATCTCCTTTATGCTGCCGTTATTGTTCTCTGATGTATACGGCGTTTCTTTTGTTGATTATAGGCTTTATGAATGATAAAATCAATTTATGAGTTTTTATTATAAGATAAGTAATACTTATGAAATTCTTATATCAATAGAATAGGAGAGTTCAAAAAGATTATGTTAGATCACAGAACGGAAACCTTTATGGCAGTATGCAATGTTATGAATTACAGGGAGGCGGCAGAACTGTTACATATTACCCAGCCGGCAGTTACCCAGCATATCCAGTTTTTGGAAAAGGAATATGGCTGCCGTCTTTTTCTTTATGAAAACAGAAAACTGATCAAGACCCCTGCAGCGCAGATGCTGGAGGATTACCTGCGATCGGTTCAGCAGCGTGAAAATTTTCTCAGGGAAAAGATAAAAAACAATGGTCTCCGGGAACTGCGTATCGGTGCAACCAAGACCATTGGTGACTATGTGATCACAGACAGGATTCATGATTTTTTAAATCAGCCGGATACGGCACTGACTCTGATCGTGGATAATACAAAGCATCTTTTGCATCTATTGGAACAAAATACTCTGGACTATGCTATCATAGAAGGATTTTTTGACAAAAACAGATTCGGAAGCCAGCTGTATCGCCGGGAACCTTTTGTGGGAATCTGTCCGAAGAATCATCCCTTTGCAGGCCGTGAAGTATCTGTAGAGGAGATCCGGAAAGAAACTCTGATCCATCGCGAAAAAGGTTCTGGAACGCTGGCTATCTTGAAGGAAAAGCTTCTGGAGCATAATGAATCTTTGGAGCGTTTTCACCGGCATATATGTATTTCCAGCTTTAAGATGATCATCGACCTGATCAAGTCCGGGTATGGAATTTCATTTGTATATGAAGTACTTGCCAAAAGCGACCCGGAGCTTGGAATCTTTACACTGAAGGGTGAGCCCATAGTCAGAGAATTTAATGTTATTTATCTGAAGCATGCAGATGTGAGGGAGAAGATGGAATGGTTTTTATGACCGCGTCTTTCGCACTCTGCTGAACTGTCTTAAATGCATTATTTACGAGGATTGCTATGGATTTTGGAATGCTGATAGAAGTGAAGACGGAGCTGATACAGGGTAGTATAGACCTGAACATTATTGGAACTGATAGCCATAGGGCACCTCCGGTTTCATTTTTAAAGTTGCTATTATCAGAGGCCGATTTCCGCTTGCTTTATCACGATTTAAAAGCGTGCTTCAAAAAGCATCCAATACATAAAGAAATACTTGAAAAAATGGGATTTCCAGAAAATTGGGAACGGATTGGACGAATCAAGAAATATATAAAATCCGAAATGCGCTGAATTATTAAAAGGACTGTTATTCAATGGATGATATGCATCTATCGAACAACAGTCTTCTTATTTATAGACATTTTGCAAAAACTATAATTCCATATCATGTGATTTTTTCTTAGATCGAACAGGCTGATTTCGTCGCATTTCCTGTTTCCTCTGATATTCCAGTTCCCATGCACGATGGGAGAACACATCAGGATCTTCCACATTAAGATAATCCACATCATCGGCAGCAATATCACGACGGTGATAATCATAATGCTTCCAAGCTGATTTACAATAGCTGGATATCCTTGAGGATAAAGGCTGCACCCAACAAAATGAATGTGATAATCTTTGCCATTGAAGCGATAATGGACTTCCGGATTCTGAAGCAGATAAGAACGGAATGCCTCCCGCTGGTTTCTGACCCATGTCAGGGGACAATGTGGTCAACCTAGCGTCAACTTAAGGGCATATTAGTGAATATCCTCCAATGCAAACTACAAAATAAATCGGTTTATGACAGAAAACAGTTGCTGCTTTGTTGGAAACCAGAAGATTCATAAAAATGACCGCACTTAAATAAGCCTATTGATGAATGCGGGTTCTATTTTAAAAAGAAACTTTTTTATTTCGGAAATGCGAACGTCCCTTGGATTTCAATTTCTTCCTTGGAAACGACCTGCCGGGCAGGAGCTGTGATCTGCAGCGTACAGCATCTGTATATAACTGTTCAATAATTGAAAGCTCAAACAGTCCGCAGAGTATTTTGGGAACAATACTTTTGATCCGTCCAATGATAAATGCACGATTGGCCTGATAACGGAACTTATTTGTGCTTTTGGCAGAAATCTGTATTTCCTCATCTGCTTCATTTTTTATAAGGGAGGCCAGATTCGATAAAAGCATATTTATATAAAATTCCTGCTGTATAGACACTGCAGTAGCACCGGAAAACTCTTCCATGGCAAAGCGGCTTTTTAGTTCTTTGTACTTAAGTTCTACAGGCCATCTGTAGAAGTAAAGTTCCCGGAACATATCTTTTGTAACAGCAGGATCAAACAGGTTTGTTGCAAGATATTCTTTTGTACCATCATCAAGCGGAATCTCAAGGACACGTATGGGTACATCGGAAGTACCTTCTTTTGAAGTTCCCTGAAGAATGGAAATCATATCACCATTGCATTTTTTAGATAAATTGATTCCCTCTTTCAGTCTCATAACACAGAGATGCCCATGCTCTACACAGTAGCGGAACATATCTTCTGAATAATAACCTCTGTCAAAAATAATAATACTGTTGTTATATAGTCCCATATCTTCAAGAACTTTAAGATGTTCTAATGCAGCTGCCCGTTCAGAGGAAAGAAATTTATGGATAGATGCATGAAGGATATAATCATCCAGAACATCATAAATTATGGAAGCCAGTCCCATGGTATAACGTCGGTTTGGATCAGGATAGCTGGACATTTCGCCAAAGAAATCAAAAGTTGATTTTGAATTCGGAAGTTCGATCCTGGAACCATCTACTGCAAAAAGATGATAACCCTGCCACAGCTTTCTTGAAGGGATCTGGCTGTAAAACAGATCAACAGAAAGATAATAAAGTTCCTTGAACAGTGAAGGATTAATGAACTGTCTGGCTTTGGAAAGTGCCTGTTTTGAAACATCCGGAAAAGAAAGCGTGCCCAGTTCTTCTCTGATCTGTGAAAGATTCTGGAACATGGAAGCTTTTGAAGAGAAGAACAGATAAATAATAACTTGCAAAAGTGAAAGTTTTCTTCGCCGTACAAAATGTTTTTCCACCCGATGGGGTTCCAGTTTAACTTGATCTGTGATATAATCTTTAATGGATTGGACGATATTTTTACAAATATTAGTTCGATTCATATGGCATACCTCCTACGTATTGGAATAGATAAATATTTCGCTGGTAACGTAATATTGCTTAATCTATAAACCACATATTTAGGAGGATATGTCAAGATATTTATATAAAAAAATCCAGAATATAAGCCCAGAATCGTTGAATTTTCAGCATTCTGGGCTTATTTTAAGTACCAAATTTTTCTATTGTCTTATTATGTATAGCTGCCATAGGAGACGTATTCTAAGCAGTAAGGTTTGTTCCGATAGATGCTGCAATCTCTTTTAACTTATCGGCAGAAAAACCAGTATATTTTTCAATCTTATCGAGAGATTCTTTATCTTTGATCATCATTTTTGCAAGAGATAGATTTTTCTTTTCTACACCTTGCTCAATGCCTTGTTCAACAAGTGCTTTTCCCAGATTACACATATCCTGCACCTCACTTTCAAATTCTTCTGTCATGGCGATGCCAAAATCTTTCTGAAGACGTTTTTCTTTGTCTCAGAGGATGTAGAAAGAGAGAAGAGTGTATTCAGCAGATCAAGGATCTCCAGATCACTCTCTTTATCTGCATCACCTAAATTTACGATAACAACTTCCATAAGGTCATAACTGCCAAGAGTTTCATAAGGCTTTCCCAATACTGTATCCTGTACTGTATGGTATCTGAAGATTCCATTTCTACGTTTTTTCGCCGGATCCGGGCAGATCCAAATACTGTAGACTTTCTGAAGCTTTTCATAATGTTCACCAGTAAAAATAGTTCCATACTGCTCGGAAATCATTCTTGCACAATAATAAAATCCTCTTGTAACTAATGGATACCCCGGTGTGTCATTTAACTGGATTTCCAAATTGATGATCAGCTGTACGGGTTCTTCGGTGTTCGGAATATATGCCTTAAAACGAATATCATAATACACAGTCTGGTCTTTGATAGCATTTGCTTCGGAATTAAGGCAGTCTATTTGTTCGTTTCCATCCAGTAATTTACTGCGGTCAGGATGGTCCTGATGTACTGCCCGACTGGAAATTTCGATATTTTCTTTCAGGCAGTTATCACAGATAAAATTGACACTATATTGGGAAAATTCTTTTGTACAGGATTTGAGGATCCAGGCAATGACTGCCTTATAGGTTAATAGTTTCTTGGCACATTCATCATATCTTGCACGATCTGCGGCAAGGTCTATCATTTGTGCCAGATTCATTTGACGTATTATGGATGTCACCTCCTGTCACATATTTTGTACTTATATTTTATCAGAGCAGATATTTATTTACCAGAAAAATTTTTCGACAATCGCAGGATAAGTTTTGACAAAGAAAGACCCCAGTCAAAATGACTGGGGTTTTCTTTTTAGGAATCTGTATTATTTACCCAAATGGATTATTTAACAGTAGCTGTTTTCAGGTTGGACCATGGGCTGAAGACTTTCTTTCCGTCTTCGGATGTTCTGTTGATGTTGAATGCATGCATTCCTACAGTCCATTTTCCTGCTGGTACGTTCTTGAATGTAGCTGTTACTGTACCTTCTTTGAGGTTCAGTACTTTATGAGCGCCATAGTTGTATGGACGAGTCTCACCGTTTTCTTTCTTGGAAGATGTTCCAAGTACTACGTCGTAACCAGTTGCATTTGCAGCTGCTTTGTATGTTACTTTGATTGTAGAGCCGCTTACTGTTACGTTTGTGATAACTGGAGCGTCTGGTGTAATTGCAGATACCATAAATGGATATGCATTTGACCAGTCGCTGAAGACTTTCTTTCCGTTCTCGTCACGTTTCCAAGCGTGGCAGTATGCGTAGTAGGTTCCCTGCTGTACATATCATATACTTTAAATGCATTAGCTACATCATTAGACCAGATAATTTTCTGACCAACAATCTTAAAGAAAACTTCTTTACTTCCAGTAAAGTTTTTATTACTTGCTTTTGGTGCTAATGTTAATGTACCAGTACCAACTTCTTTATTTGCATCCTTTGAATCTGGATAACTAATTGTAAACTGACCAAGATCAATATTTACAGTACCTAATTTAGCTGTAATCTGTGTATTGTTATTGGAATCTTTTACTGTAGGACGAATCTGATGTCCGGTATAGCTTTGATCATTTACATTTACAGTTAAAGAAGACATATCAGCTGGTGTAATCGTAAATGTAGTTGTTGTAGTAGATGTATTGTCATAATCACCTTTTCCAACAATTGTTACAGTTGCAGTACCTACATTTGTACCGTTTGCAATAGACTTAATTTCGTAATCTACATCTTTTTCGAGCTCTTTTGTTCCATCCTTTACAATCAGTTCTGGAATAATTGCTTCTCCTGTGTAAGTATAAGATGCTTTTTCTGTAGAAACAGTCCAAGCACTTGCCTGTGGTTTGCTGATTTTAGAATAACGGTATACAGCTGCAGGCTGTGTAGTAATATTATTTCCGCTTGCATCAACACCACAGAAATTTTTATTTGTAATTGTAATCTTAGTGCATTATTTACGTATAATATTTATTATTTCACAATTATACAATTACGTTGGCTGTTGATCGGCGGAACTATATTTGATGATTATATAAATCGTTGTATTCTATATGAAACGAAAAAAGAAATCGTTGCATTTCGATTGGAACGATTTTATACTATATATTACAAATCAATATTGGGTTTCAAAGGATTGAAAATGTGGAGGAAAATGTATCATGAGGGAAAGCAGAACATTGGAATATAAGGAAAATCTGTCATCTAACACGTTTCTGAAAACGATCAGTGCCTATGCTAATTATGGCGAAGGAAAGATTATATTTGGAATCAATGATCAGGGGAACGTCATCGGCATAACAGATCCAGTGAACGGATGTCTGAATCTGGAGAATAAGATCAATGACAGTCTCAGTCCTGTGCCGGAGTTCCGTCTGGAGATACAGGAAAATACGATCGTGCTCACTGTTTATGAAGGCAGGTATAAGCCTTATCTCTATAAAGGTAAAGCTTATAAAAGAAATGATTCTTCTACAGTTGAAGTGGATCGTCTGGAATATAACCGGTTGATCCTGGAGGGCTGTAATCAGACTTTTGAGGAGATCACTTCATTCAATCAGCAGCTTACTTTTGCTAAATTGGAAACAGAATTTATCCGGGTGATGGGCATTGAGAAGATCAATAAAGATATTTTAAAAACTCTTGAACTGTATTCTGATCAGAGTGGGTTCAATAATGCAGCTGCACTTCTTGCTGATGATAATCAGTTTACGGGAATAGATATCATACGTTTTGGTGATACCATAGATGAGATCATGGACAGGGAATCACTGGAAAATATTTCCATACTTTCTCAGTTGGAAAAAACACTTCAGATGTTCCGAAAGTATTATCAGTATGAAAAAATAGAGGGAGCCGAAAGGAAATGTATTGACAAAATCCCGGAAAAAGCCTTCAGGGAAGCAATAGCCAATGCTCTGATCCATCGAATGTGGGATATCCCGGCATCTATAAAAGTCAGTATGTATGCGGACAGGATTGAGATCAGTTCTCCGGGAGGGCTTCCTGCCGGAATCAGCGAAGAGGAATACCTGAATGGTCAGATATCCATACTCAGAAATCCTATTATCGGAAATGTGTTCTTCCGGCTGAAATATATTGAGAAATTTGGAACCGGAATCATGAGGATCAATCATGCTTACAGGAACGCACTGATAAAACCATCGTATCAGTGTTTTTCTAATTCTATCAAAGTAATTCTTCCTGTTATAAGGGAAAACTATGACCTGAGCGAAGCCGAACAGATACTGGTCAGCATCCTTAAGGGAAAAGAAAAAATGTCAAGATCAGAAATTGAGAAAGCAGCAGAAATGGAAAAGAGTAAAGCAGTACGTACTCTGAACAGCCTGATTGAAAAGAAAATCCTGAAAAAAACAGGTGCAGGCAGGGGAGTCAGATACACCTTGAAATAGCAGAAAGCAATATAAGGATAAGATTCTGTTAGAATATATGGTATAGGTTTATTAAAAAGAAAGACTCCGATCGCAATGACCGGAGCCTTCTTTTTAGGAATCTGTATTAATTACCCAAATGGATTATTTAACAGTAGCCTTTTTCAGGTTTGACCATGGGCTGAAGACTTTCTTTCCGTCTTCGGATGTTCTGTTGAATGCATGCATTCCAACTACCCATGTTCCCTTTGGTACGTTCTTGAATGTTGCTGTTACTGTACCTTCTTTGAGGTTCAGTTTCTTGTGATTGCCATACTGGTACGGACGTGTCTCACCGTTTTCTTTCTTGGAGCCAGTTCCCAGTACTACATCGTAACCAGTTGCATTTGCAGCTGCTTTGTATGTTACTTTGATAGTAGATCCGCTTACTTTAACGTTTGTGATAACCGGAGCATCTGGTGTGATTGCTGTTACAGAGAATGGATAAGCATTGGACCATTCACCAAATACTTTCTTACCGTTCTCATCACGTGTCCAAGCGTGGCAGTATGCATAGTACATACCCTGATCTACATATTTGAATGTAGTAGAAGTCTGTACCTGATTCTTACTGATAGATGTATAATCTTTGTTTGTGATGCAATCACGGTCTGTAGAAATTACATAATCATAACCTGCAGCGCCGTCAGCTTCACCAGAAAGGATAACAGTTGCTTTGTTACCAACAACTTTAACATTGCTGATTACTGGAGCACCAACATTTTCAGATTTCTTTACAGATACTTTCTGGCTTCCTGTATAGCTCTTGCTATCAGCTTTAGCTGTTACAGTAGCAGTTCCATCACCATTGTCTTTTACATCGTATTCTGTTGCTGGAACGATTACGCTACCATTAAGTACAGTAGTTGTTAATTTACCGTTTGTTTCGGAAATTTCAACTGTTGTATTAGCAATGTCTTTTTTAACAATCTTCCATGTTATATCAATAGTATATGTGTTTGTAGTGTCATTTACAACTGGATTGCTGAATACTCCAGTCCATTCACCTGTACCATTGCTCAGTTTATATCCATTTTTAAGCTTTAATGTAGCTTTTAATACTTTATTTGAAGCTGTAACATCTACATTGTTAGAAAGTCCTGTGAATTCATAATCAGTTCCTTCTACTAATGTTTTATCGCCAACCTTAATTATTACATTTGGTGTAACAGCTACACCACCAGCATATTCTGTGTCTGATACAGTAATATTTTTGCGACCTACAGTAACTCCTTCAATTGCGAAGTCCTGAGCTTTTGTATAAGTTACATCGCTTCCTTCAAATTTTGTAGAACCAGCATAGTTTCCAATACCTGTAACATAAACATATGCTTTTGGTCCGGTAATATTATTGAAATACTTGATTTCATAATCTTTACCTTCAACAAGATTCATAGTTCCATATTTAGCTACGCTTGGAACAAATTTAATGTCTTTAAATGTTTTTTCTGTTCCGTCATATCCAAATACATAATTTGTTTTGGTAAAGTCAATCTTATCACCGTTTTCATCAAATGCGTAGAATGTACCATTTAAGTAGGTGTTAGTAAGTGCTCTAGGAAGAATCTTAAATCCAACTTCTTTAGTTTCACCAACAAAGTTAGTATTTGTTTTTACTGGTGCTAATGTTACTGTTGCATCACCAACATTTACATTTACTTTAGAAGTTGTTGGGTATGTAATTGCAAAATCAGAAGCGCTCAGCTCAACATCATTTAATGTAATTTTAAAATTAGAAGTTGTTGGCTTAATCTGACTTCCTGTATAGGTAAACGCTTCTTTTTCTGCGTCAGTAGTAGCTTTTGCTTCAACTTTAACATCACTCAGATTTGCTTTGTTAATTGTAAATTTAGCTGTCTGAGTTCCAGAATAATCACCTTTTCCTACAACAGTTACTGTAGCTTCACCAGCATTTTTGTTGTTAGAGCAGGACTGGATTTCGTAATCAATACCAGATGCCAGTTCTACACCATCAACTGTTAATTTTACAGTCGGTGTAATTGCTTTTCCAGTATAAGTATAAGATCCTACAACTTCAAGTTTTGCATTAGTATCAGCGATATCTTTGTTAGTTACAGTTGTTGTTTTGGAAGCAGTAACTTCAGTTGTACCAGTTGTATAGTTTTTGTTTTTGATATCTGTTTCTACTAATTTTGTAGTAATTGTTGCACCTACTGAAACAGGAGTTGTGCTTGAAGTATATGTTAATTTATATGCATCTGCCGGAACATCTTTTTTCTTTCCTGTAGCGCCTGCTTTAACAGTAACTTTTCCATCCATGTAGTCAGATGCGGTCTGAAGACTTCCATTGTACTGAACTTTTTCAGGAACAGTAATATCTGCAGCTTCGATTACTGCGGCATTAATTGCAAATGTACCAATTTTAACACGGCCACTATAGTTTCCAGTACCTACAATGTAAACTTCTACGTCTTTTTTGGAAACAGCCTTAGCATTTGTGTTATCATTTACATACTCTACTTTGTAATCACTTGTAGATAAGTTAACATTTGTAGTTCCACTAACAAATTTAACATCTTTAATATCTTTAGTGATTGCCTTACCAGTGTATGTTTCAGCTCTTAAATCTTCAGCAGAATTTGCTTGTTTATTTTTAGTTGTGCCAAGTGTATATCTTAATCCATCTACTGTAAGTTTATTTAATGTTACAGAAAGATTTACGGTTGTGTTTCCGATAACGTTTGTATTATCACCATTTACAGAAACAGATAAAGTTGTCGCACCACTTGCTAAAGTTGCTGGAGCAACAGTAATAGCAGAAGAAATATAAGATGTTACCTCTGTGTCGCCAATGTAGAAATGAATTGCATTCTTTACAGCTGTTGCATTAGATGCATCATCTTTTCCAATACTGTCAGTAACAATTTTGAAATCTGACATCTGATTAGCAACAACTTTAACTTTATCTGTTGTAGCTTTTGTTACATTACCTGTATAATTGCTATTTGTTTTTTCATCTTTATCTAAGGAGTCTGTAGCAATGCTCAATGTGCTTTCAGTGCCAACAGCAGTTAATCCACTTCCAGTAACTGTATATACAGATGTTGGAAGAGTTTCTCCTGTTACAGTGTCTTTAACTGTTACATGATCAGAAGAGATTTTAGATCTTTCTGCATAAGAAACAGTATTTTTCTTTAATGTTAATTCTAATTTGTCTGGATTCAGAGTACGTTTGTTAATTATAAAAGGTGCTTTAATCTGTCCTGTATATCCTGCTTTGTCTACAGTAGCAACAACCTGAAGTGTTTTTCCAGCAGGTGTAGCATTTACAAGATCGTCTCCCTCATATGTATACTTAAAGTCATTATATGAAAGACCTGAAATACCAGCAATTGTAAATCCAGCAATCTGAGTATCACTAAATGCCACCTGTTTACCAGTATAAGCTACAGTTGCGCCACCAAGATTTAATGTCGCAGATGAAACATCTACACTCTTAATTTCAATGCCTTCAATTGTAGTTTTAAATCCAGCATTAGTACCCGTTCCTGTAATCTCTACAGATACAATATGACCAGCATCAGTAGATACAAAAGTAGCTGATGTTAATTTACTATTTAAATCAGCAACACTTGTAGCACTTCCAGTATAAGTTCCTGAATGACCAACAACTTCTTTGCCATCAATACGAACTTTATAATCAAAGTTTGCAACATCAGTGCTACCATCTTTAAGATCACCAGATACAGCCAAAGCGCCTGTCCAATTTGCTAATGTTAATTTAGGTGCAGTTGCAGTTGCAACATCTGTCACGTCAGTAGTATTTTCTACAACCGGAGCTTCTGTAGCATCATCAGAAAATGTTTCAGCAGCCGGAGCTTCAGTCTCAACGGCAGCATCAGTACCATCGCTGAACTCAGCAGCCCATACCGGCACATTAGAAGTAGCAAGCATTGCAACAACAA
>ENA-OXIQ01000509-OXIQ01000509.1-human-gut-metagenome-genome-assembly--contig:-NODE-509-length-15582-cov-15.259483_pt1 | contig 15582 bp, 17 predicted proteins | sample MGYA00249819_ERZ652364 | MGnify/ENA primary metagenome ERZ652364 (study PRJEB26925, sample SAMN05826628) | human gut metagenome | biome: ENVO:2100002; feature: ENVO:00000062; material: ENVO:00002003... | reverse complement strand
CGAGATCAGCCTCGGTCTCGTGGGCTCGGAGATGTGTATAAGAGACAGATCAACATAGCATCCGCCCACAATCCCAGGTCTACATGGCTATTCCACGTACCGTCACGTTGAGCAAAGAATTCACTGATGACAGGTTTGCCGGTCAACGCAGAGAGAGTTATCGGAGTGATAAATTCTTTTCCGGCGGGAGTAATTACGACTTGTACCTCAGCTCCCTGTTTGATCAGGCCACGTATGATGTAACAAGCTTTATAGGCAGCTATGCTACCGGTAATACCGAGTATAATTTTCTTTCCGTTCAGCATAATTATTTTCCGGTTAACTCACGCAGACGAATCTTGGTCAACATGGCTTTTGTATTCAACGTGAAATCACTGTTCAGAATCCAACTGTAATATCCCGGATCTTTTTTCAGTACTTCACTCACCGACTGTCCTTTGTATTTACCAAAGTTGAAAACCTCTACCCCATTGTCGTCATATACCATACGTCCTGCAAAATCCACATTCTTGTTATAGCTTGAATAATCGGCCAGGAAAGACATATCATTCTGCAACTCTTCCGGATAACGATCGAGTTGAGCCATCAGTACCTCGTACGTGGCACGGGTATCAGCTTCCGCTGTATGCGCATCTTCCAGATTACGGCCACAATAGAACTTATAAGCAGCCGTAAGGGTACGCTGTTCCATCTTATGGAAAATCACCTGTACATCGACAAATTTGCGCTTACTCATATCGATATCCACACCCGCACGCAGAAATTCTTCTGCCAACACGGGAATATCAAAACGGTTGGAATTGAAACCAGCCAGATCACAACCCTCGATATCATTGGCAATACTCTTTGCCACTTCCTTAAAAGTAGGACAATCGGCTACATCAGCATCATAAATACCGTGAACAGCAGATGATTCGGCAGGGATAGGCATTTCGGGATTGATACGGAGAGTTTTCGACTCTTCATTCCCATTGGGATATACTTTAAGATAACAGATTTCTACGATTCGGTCTGAGTTGATATTTGTCCCGGTCGTTTCCAGATCAAAAAAGACGATAGGATTCTTTAGGTTGAGTTTCATTGTTTATACGGTTTTGTTTTAATTCACTACAAAGGACACTGAGGGCACAGAGTTTCAATTCAAAAAAGAATGATGTCCCTGTGATCTTTGTGTCCTCTGTAATGAATCCGATTTTATTTCTGTTCCGCGATTAATCGTTCAGCATCATCGGCATCAGCAACATCAGCAAGTCTTCATTTTCTTCCTGTTCTACCGGGATAATGACACCGGCCCTTGACGGATCAGCCAATTCGATAACCACTTCGTCCGCCGAGATATTATTCAGGATATCGATCAGGAAAGTAGATTTGAAACCGATACTCATGGCTGCACCGGCATATTGGCATACCTGTGTTTCCTCTGCAGAGGTAGAGAAGTCAATATCCTGAGCCGAAACCACGATCTGGTTTTCCTGCATGCGGAGTTTTATAAGGCTGCTTGCCTGCGAAGAAAAAATAGATACACGACGCAAGGCGCCCATCAGTTGCATACGGTCCACCGTAACTTTATGCGGATTATTTTGCGGAATTACTGAATTATAATTAGGATAGCGTCCCTCTATCAGACGGCATACCATACGATAACTTTCAAGCGTGAAGACAGCGTTGCGTTCGTCAAACTCGATCACTACCATACCCGATTCCTTAGGCAAAAGGTTCTTCAACAGAGTCGCCGGTTTTTTGGGTAAAATAAATGCGGCACGTTCGTTTCCGCGCGCAGCCAATGTTTTACAACGCACCAACTTGTGTCCGTCCGAAGCCACCATCGTAATGTCTTCCGTCGTAATGTCAAAATAGATACCGTTCATCACCGGACGAAGTTCATCATCAGCCGTAGCAAATACCGAACGGTTAATGCCTCCCAGCAGAATCTGTGCTTCCATCTCTACACGAACTGCATTATCGCCAAGTGTAGCCGATTGCGGGAATTCATCGGCATTCTGTCCCATCAGGCTATATTTACCATTCTGGTACTGTACCGTAATTTCATAAGTATCCGGTTTGATATCGAATGTCAACGGTTGTTCCGGTATCTCCTTCAATGCATCGAGCAATGTTTTTGCAGCTACAGCAAATTTTCCGTTAGAATCACTCTCGTTCACCTCAACCGAGGTTACCATTGTAGTTTCACTATCAGAGACAGTCACAGACAGTGTTCCGTCCTCCAACTGAAAGAGAAAACAATCTAAAATAGGCAGTGCATTTTTTGAGTTTATCACACGGCTAACAGCCTGTAAATGGCTGAAAAGTGCAGTACTTGAAACGATAAATTTCATATAATCTGTGATTTTAAATTTTATATTTTTGCAAAGCACAAAGTTACAAAAAAGATCGAGGCAGCACAATAAAAGAGAAGAAAAAACAGGGGAATATTCGTCGGATATCCCTAAAAAATTGTAACTTCGCCGCACAATTTAAAATTATCGCAATGGAATTTACAGGAAAAATTATCGCTATACTCCAGCCCAGAGGTGGAGTTTCTAAAACCAGCGGCAACGAATGGAAAGCCCAGGAGTATGTAATCGAAAATCATGACCAATACCCTAAGAAAATGTGTTTCGACATTTTCGGAGCAGACAAAATAGAACAATTCAACATCCAAATGGGTGAAGAGTTGACCGTGTCATTCGATATCGATGCACGTCAATGGCAGGATCGCTGGTTCAACAGTATCCGCGCATGGAAAGTAGAACGCGTAGGCGCAGGCGCACCCATGGCTCCGGGAGCTCCGGTTCCTCCTCCGGCACCCTCTTCGGCACCCGAATTTATTGCCGGTGACGCAAAAGACGATCTGCCTTTCTAAGCAAACAAGCTTTGGCAAAAGGTATAAAACCCCGAAAGTTCTTCAAGATCTTTCGGGGTTTTATACCTTTTATGGGGTCAGGAAACGTCATCAGACTCACCTTTGTAAATCAATACCACATTGGGATATACAATTCCGTCCGTACAAGTAAATTGTGCAGAAAGAATAAAGTGGCGGAAAAACTCCTGATTACGAAAGAAAAATGCAGGTATCAGCCTCACATAATTCTCCGGTTGTGAGAAAGTCTCTCCCAAATCAGCAACCATCATAAAGTTGTACGACGGAGAAAGATTGACCACCGCCTCTTCATATCCGGGAGTATCATCCAGAATTTCTTTTTTATCCAGATGACGGAGATATGCGGTAAGGCTTTCCACATCCGGGGCCAGAACCAGTCTTCCCTCGTAGAAGCAAGCGTAAATGTATAAAGCCGACTCTGTTATCCCGGTCAATTGCGTAAACAACGTATTACGAGGCAGTACATAGAGCGTATAAGCCCTTAAAGGAGTTTTACAGAAAGTAGTACGTGGTTTCGGAGGACCGTCTACCTCCTTCGGAGCAGTGCGAAGCATTCCCTGCAACACACGCTCAGCCTGCTGCCCATCCCTCAATGGAATACTCATCACCGCACAAGGATTTGAAAGAGTATCTGTCGAATGAAACAGACAAGTCACAATCTCCCCCCCGGCATTCTCTTTAAGATATGCGAGCAACTCCCCATCCCGATCTCTGATATAGTCGGAATAAGTCGATGTCGTATACTCCTGCCTGGCAGTGAAATCAAGCATAGCCTGCATATCGGTTACCGACCGTTTATTGAAGAAAAAAGTAGAAGCCGGCAGGATATCTCCCGGGAAATCCTCCACCGGTTGTTGTTGGCGCAACACATTCATAAATGTCAGACAAGTATCCGTATCATGGCTGACACCGGAGAAATAAATGGCATCTCCATTCATTTTCATATCAAATTCGGTCCATCCGCCCAACTGTGTACACGAACGAATCCCGTCGGTAGCCTTTCCCATACTCAACGGTTGCATACGGGCATAAATAGTAGCTGCCACACGGGCACGTTTATCCTCGTGTACTTTGGCAAACGAAGCATCGGTCAGCAAAGATTTCTTGGACAAACGGGCATCGATCACTTGCTCAATCAGTTTTTTCTGATAACTCACAACCAGAAAGTCGGAAGTGAAATAACAAGCCAGGAAACTGTCATCCGGCATCGGATAAATACGAATCTCTTCCCCTTTATAGTCAAACAGCTTTGACGGGAAACTACTCGAACAGTATTTACGTATAAACTTTTCCACCAACTCGTAATCGCCGTTTCCCAAGCTGCAATACAACACCTGATTGCGATCATTGTCGGGTTCATGGAAACTCAACAACACTTTATTCATCTGCTTGCTCAACCCGTGCGGCGTATCTTCCAACAACGTATACAGATGGAGCTTCAGATAAGAAAATAATTTGGAAACATAAAGAAAATGTCGGTCTTTACTGCAACTCAACTCATTGATCCCCTGTATCATTCCGGCAAGATCATCCGTCTCGAGGACTACAGTGGCCGAACCCGGAACAAGCGTGTAGAGATTAAAATCCTTGCGTCCTTCCGCCGCCGACAACCTGAAGAAAGAAAACATGGCAAAGCCTGTACACAGCAGTACAACAGACGAGATTACGGCTATTTTCACTATCGTACGGAGTTTCATGGCATTCGTTGTTTATCGGCTCAGTGCAAAAATAATAATTTCTCCAAATAAAACAAAATATACTTAAAGAAAGAATTATAAAGCATCAATCACTAACATTCTAATTCAAGCCCGTCGAATGCAAAATGCACATGCGGAGGAAGTTGCTTCTCTACATCTGCCTGAAGTCCGATATGGTGACTCATGTGAATCAGCCAGGTTTCCTTCGCTCCGATGCGTTTCACAGCCTCCAATGCTTCAGACAGGCTCTGATGGGTGTTGTGTGGCGCTATGCGCAATGCATTCATCACCAGCACCTCTATCCCTTGCAACTGCTCAAACGATTCATCGGGCATGGTCAGCATATCTGTTATATATCCAAGCTTTCCGATCCGATATCCCAAAATGGGCAGTTTGCCATGCATTACCCTTAAGGGTAACACTTCGGTATGATTAACAAGAAAAGGGCGATTGGGTTCAATCTCACGCAAAGGAATATTCGGAACTCCCGGATAGGAATGCTCCACAAAGCAATAGGGCATCCGGCTGCGCAAACGTTCGGCTGTATAAGTTTCGGCATAGATGGGCACTTCCCCGAAACGGCAGAAAGGGCGAAGATCATCCAACCCTCCCACATGATCATAATGTTCATGCGAAATCAACACAGCATCGATCTTTCCAAACGGAACGCGCAACATCTGTTCCCTAAAATCCGGACCGCAATCCAGCAGTATAGTAGCGTCGTCAGTATACACCAATGCTGAGGTGCGAAGACGGCAATCTCTCGGATCTTTTGAAGTACAAACCGCACAAGTACATCCTATTTCGGGCACTCCGGTAGAAGTCCCGCTACCAAGTATTCTTATTTTCATTTCTTTCAATTATCAATCTGTCATTCCTGAGGGCCGACATGCCCTGCAGCCCCATCGTAATCAGATAAAATTCACTTCCGGATGAATGTCTATGCCAAACTTCGCACGGACCGAAGCACGCACGGCATCGGACAATGCGATGACATCCGCTCCTTTTGCGCCTCCGCGATTCACCAGCACCAACGCTTGCTTATCGTGTACCGCCGCAGGGCCTAATGCTTTACCCTTCCAGCCACACTGATCAATCATCCATCCGGCCGGAATCTTCACCCGGTCAGTATCGATCTCGTAAAAAGGCATTTGAGGATATTCTGCCTGTAAGGCTTCGAACTGCTCACGACCCACAATCGGATTCATAAAGAAACTTCCCGCATTCCCCATTACCCGGGGATCAGGCAACTTCTCTTCACGGATAGCGATAATCACCCGGCGCACCACATCCAATGTCACTCCGGGATACTTCTCCAGCTCCCGGCGGATAGTACCGTAATCTAATGTATAATGTTCCCTCTTGCTCAGCCTGAAACTGACATAGGTAACAAAAACCCTCTTATTCTCAGGGCGCTTGAAGATGCTGTCCCGGTAAGAATATCCACACTCCGTTACATCATAAACATGCTCTTTCCCTTCAATGTTCAGGGTTTCCACCCGGACAATCAGATCTTTAACTTCAACCCCGTAGGCCCCGATGTTCTGCACCGCACTGGCTCCCACCTCTCCGGGAATCAGTGAAAGATTCTCCACGCCGTACCAATGCCGTTGCACGCAATAGTCCACGAAGTCGTCCCAGACCACACCTGCCCCCACACGCACAACAATATCGTCATCCGTTTCGGCCACAACCTCTACGCCCCCGATGCGTGAATGCAGGATAGTACCTTCGTAGTCTTTAGTAAACAATAAGTTGCTCCCCCCTCCGATATGCAGATAAGGAGAGGTAACCCGTCCGGACCCGATCAACCCGCGTAATTCATCCACCGAAGCATACTCCAGAAAACAAGCCGCAGACACATCGATACCAAAAGTGTTATGTGATAAAAGAGAGTATTTCTGTTCCATAATCCTATAAAAGCAATCTCTAAATACTTGTATCCTCAAACTTGTACAACTCCCAGCCACTGTCTTTGCGCTGGAAATAGAGGATATTGGAGAACCCGTTGCCAATGCCTTTCAATGCCAATATTTTATGTGAGGCATTGTCATCATTTTGCTGCCCGTAGTTAATATTCGAAAGTTTATCGGCAGGCAATGCCGGCTTAAAGGCAAACCATTGGTTCAAGTCAAGTGTAGTTTCGAGTATCGAGAAGTCATCATCCGGATCGGTTGTCACAAAGACAAGCGGTTGGCGGATTCGCCGGCTCTGGAAAATACTATCCGTCGCAAAATGACCGAAGAATTCAACAAAGTCCTCGTTCTCGTTTTCCTCAATCGGACGCAGATTGATTGCTTCGAGCATCCACGCCCCTTTAATTCTTTCAAAATAATATTTCTTCACCATTCGTTTTTTCACGAAAATCCATTCCACCTGAACGGATGTGAGTGAAGTGTCTCCTACCAGATCCATATCCTCTTCCCGGTCGAAGAGTAAGGTATAATAACTTTGTTTGGCAAACAAGTCATCATGCTTCCAGTACTTCCTGTCGATTTTCGAAGCCCGTTCTCCGTTGTAGTAGGGCAACGGAAACACCACGCGCTGCCTTTGCAGAGCGTCATCAGAAGCAAAATTGTAGATAAAGTCGTCAAACGATTCGTCAGCCTCAATCGGTTTAGGTTCGTCCGAAGTCTTTTCTCTGTCAATAGAATCGGTTTTGTTCACCATTGCCGAATCTACCAGATGTGTAATAGATGCAAAGGGGTCAGCGTCAGTCTTATTACTGTTGCCGCATGAAGCGAACAACACCAGGACGGTGACTCCCGCCATTATTGTTTTCATTTTAATAATTAGCAATGTGTCGATATCCCCACATGCCAACCGGTTTTCGAAACTCTTTCATACTCCGGTCGGCACATGGGATTTATATCATCACATTATTTTAATTTAGCTCTTAGTTTTTCAAGCATATCCACTGTCATACTTTCCAAATCGTAAGCCGGTTTCCAGCCCCACTCCTCACGGGCGCAAGAATCATCCATACTGTCGGGCCAGCTGTTGGCGATACGTTGTTTCAGCGGGTCTACCTTATATTCCATCTCAAAGTCAGGAACATGTTTCTTGATAGCAGCATAAATGGTCTCCGGCGCAAAGCTCATAGAAGCGATGTTGAAAGCATTACGGTGCACCAGTTTCGTCGGATCGGCCTCCATCAGCGAGATAGCTGCATTCAGCGCGTCCGGCATATACATCATATCCATCAGTGTTCCTTCCGGAATCGGACAGATAAACTTCTCTCCTTTAACGGCAGAGTAGTAGATATCTACCGCATAGTCAGTCGTACCACCTCCCGGAGGAGTTACATTCGAAATGATTCCCGGGAAACGCACGGCACGGGTATCTACGCCATACTTATTAAAATAGTAGTCGCTCAGCAACTCAGTGGTCACCTTGCTGATACCATACATGGTACGCGGACGCTGAATAGTGTCCTGCGGTGTCTGCACATGCGGAGTGCTTTCACCAAACGAACCGATCGAACTCGGAGTGAATACGGCACATTTGTTTTCGCGAGCCACTTCAAGTACATTCCACAAACCGTCGATACCGATTTTCCAAGCCAGCTTCGGCTTCGACTCGGCTACAACAGACAGCAGGGCGGCGAGGTTGTAGATTGTGTCGATATTATACTCTCTCACTACAGAGGCAATCATATCCTGATCTGTTACATCGACTACAGCCGACGGACCTGATTCTTTCAATTCCCCTTTGGGCTCTGCCCCGTGAATATAACCTGCTACTACATGTGTGTTTCCGTAGCGTTTACGTAGTTCCATCGTGAGCTCCGAACCAATCTGTCCGGTCGCTCCAATTACCAAAATATTTTTCATTATCTTTACTAATAAGGTGTATTAAGCTAAATGGTGCGCAAAGTAAGCACTTTTTTTTCATTTTTATACCAAATATATGTTGTTTATTCCAAGAAAAATTGTGTCCTTTGCAAAAGAAACTAAAACCCCAAACACTATGTACGGTAAAATGAAAGAACACCTCAGCAATACGATTGCTGAAATCAAAGAAGCAGGCCTCTACAAAGAGGAACGCTTAATCGAAAGTGCACAACAAGCTGCTATCACCGTTAAAGGCAAAGAAGTGCTGAATTTCTGTGCCAACAACTACCTTGGATTGTCTAACCATCCCCGCCTGATCGAAGGTGCAAAGAAGATGATGGACCGTCGTGGATACGGTATGTCTTCTGTACGTTTCATCTGCGGAACTCAAGATATACATAAGGAGCTGGAAGCCGCAATTTCAGACTATTTCAAGACCGAAGACACAATTTTGTACGCAGCCTGCTTTGACGCTAACGGCGGTGTATTCGAACCGTTGTTCACCGACGAAGATGCCATCATCTCCGACTCGCTGAACCACGCTTCCATCATCGACGGAGTACGTCTTTGCAAGGCAAAGCGCTACCGTTATGCCAATGCAGACATGGCCGACCTGGAACGTTGCCTGCAGGAAGCACAGGCTCAACGTTTCCGCATCATCGTCACCGACGGTGTATTCTCAATGGACGGAAACGTTGCTCCGATGGACAAAATCTGTGACCTGGCCGAAAAATACGATGCCCTGGTGATGGTAGACGAATCTCACTCAGCCGGTGTGGTTGGTGCAACCGGTCATGGAGTAAGCGAACAGTACAACACTTACGGACGTGTAGACATCTACACCGGTACTCTGGGCAAAGCTTTTGGCGGTGCTTTGGGCGGATTCACAACCGGCCGCAAAGAGATCATCGACCTGCTTCGCCAGCGCAGCCGTCCGTACCTGTTCTCCAACTCACTCGCTCCGGGCATTATCGGTGCCAGCCTCGAAGTATTCAAGATGCTGAAAGAAAGCAACGAAATCCATGACAAACTGGTAGACAACGTAAACTACTTCCGCGACAAGATGACTGCAGCCGGATTCGATATCAAGCCGACTCAGAGTGCTATCTGTGCCGTGATGCTTTACGATGCCAAACTGTCACAGATCTATGCAGCCCGCATGCAGGAAGAAGGTATCTACGTAACAGGCTTCTACTATCCGGTAGTTCCGAAAGACCAGGCACGTATCCGTGTACAGATTTCAGCCGGTCACGAAAAAGAACACCTCGATAAATGTATCGCTGCATTCATCAAAGTAGGTAAAGAATTAGGTGTACTGAAGTAAACCAATCTCCCACTTCCATTGTTATTGTATATAAAAAAATACGATAACAATGGAAGAACTTACACTCACGACACCCGCGCTGCTATTTTCAGCCGTTTCACTTATTCTTTTGGCATACACCAACCGCTTTCTCTCGTATGCCCAATTGGTCCGAATTCTTCGTGACCGCTATATGGAAGATCCTTCCGACATCAATGTTGCCCAAATTGAGAATCTGCGCAAACGCCTCAACCTGACCCGTATGATGCAGGTATTCGGCATTGCCAGTCTATTCTTCTGCGTAGTCACCATGTTTCTTATCTACATCGGATTGTTCCTGCTCTCAATCTATATCTTCGGGTTGGCATTGCTACTGCTGATCGCTTCTTTGGGGGTTTCCCTCCGCGAGATACAGATATCCACCCGTGCCCTGGACATCTACCTGAGTACGATGGAAGGCAAGCTGAAGCATTAACAGCCCATGTTCAGGATTCATACCACCCATACACAGAAAGTTCCGTCCTCTCCCCATCGGGATCGGGCGGAACTTTTACAAACAAAACAAACAAGGGGAAGTGTCTGTCACAGATGCCTCCACACTGTAGAATTTATGATTACTCTAAAACGATGTTGAATGTATAGTTATTGTTTCGGCGGAGGGAATAATCATGGATGTCACTTCTGCCCAAGTCAATGGCTTTTGTATATTCGACCCCTCCTTTCTTTGCTTTGATTTGGAGCCGGGTGCGTTCACCGGAGTCGGTTCCCTCAGTCACATTCTCAGCCATATAATAACCTGAGTTCGGGATAAGTTATTAGAAAAACAGTTCCAATTGATTCTGTCTTTCTATCTCCCATTTAATGGCTGGTTTCTTGGGGAAAAAGCAGTATGCCATGATTGCTGAAATCATATTCATCAGAAAGTTTGGCAGTCCTCTGTGTCTCGAATGTACGGCATGTGCTATATTCTTTAGTTCATCATTAATTGTTTCAATGATCGATCTTTTCCGAAGCAATATTTTATCTCTGAGTGGCATAAGTTTATTCTTCATGTTTGATTTGAACCCTGTGACTAAGTGTATTCCATCCTTGAATACTTTGTTACGTTTAATCCGTTTGTTGTGACATACAGGAATAAGTCATCTGCAATACAGAAATTTTCGATAATTCTGGAATAATTTTCTTAGCGCCTTATTATAAGAGCTTTGAGATAAATGCCCGGTTTTGAGGTAACGAGTTGGCAACTGTGCTTGTTGTTTCCCTTGCTTGGCTTGGCTCTCAACGTCTCACTCGACCAGGACAAAGATACATCTTTTCTCGAATGCTACGATTTGCATAATCAGGTTTTGGCATAGCTTATTTTTAGGTAGGTTATATTTCTTATACTTTATTAATGATTGAATATAGTAAACATAAAAAGAAACAATTCAATGAAGCGAAATACGAGATCGTATTTTAAACTGTGTCAATGCTTAGCCTTTTTAGTGATATTTATTTTACCTTTGGATAAACATTTGAATATCAGATTAATTTAAAACATTGTTTTACTGACCAAAAGAAAAAATAAAGGTATGACACAGTTTATTTTACGCCCTCAGCAAATTGTCCCTTTATACTGTGAATGGTTGATATTCTATATTTTGAGTCGTCAATGAATTGTTGTTTAACTCAATTTATTTACTTCTGTAATTCCTATTTATAATATGTGATAGTTCTTGTCTCTACATACTCAGGCTTTGTACCTGTGGACTTTTCAGAAGTGTCATTCTCGTCATGTAAATATTCCTCGTTTTCCCATGAACTGTTTACTTTGCGTTTTATCCAATTTCCTTGCTCATCGAATGCTACATAGGTGTATTTATTAGTGGTAATATATGTACCTTCAGAATCACCGACCTCAGTTATAGATTTAACAGGATGCTTATCTTTTCCTTCATATACAAACTTTTCTTCTGTAAAATACATTGCGCTTTTTTTATGGCGTATCACTCGCCCTCGCGCATCAAATTCATATTCTGCATTCCCCTCAACTCCCTTCTTATCTACTTCTTTTCTTATATTACCTTCGCATAAGATTTTGAATGGGCCAATAACTCCGCATGCATATTCTGTAGAACTTGAAAATTCATATTCATTATAACCATCATTGGTGATATTGCCATATTCATTAAACCTCATCGTTACGTCTTTACCATTATAATCTTTTGAGGTTACACTTTTAACCCTTCCATAAAGTCCACATCCTTGTACGGCTGTAAACTTTGGTGTGTTTTTCTTTATTTCTTCGGCATGTGCCTGCTCTGCTTCTTCTGCAGTCTGCGCATGATACTCTACTTCCCTGTTGAAAGTTATCGTGGGGATTCCAGGAAAAATTTCCGAAGGATTAAGGTAGTAATTGTTTATATTTTCTGTAGATAAAAGGCTATATAACCTTAAAAGCGGATACATTTGTAATGCAAATATATTATTAGGTAACATAACATTCATCGTAGTCCAGTTATTATGCTCGTCATACTTATAAGTGTATCTTATTGATAAGGTATCACTAATATATTCTGAAGACAGGATATTCCTATAACGATAATTATTTCTATCTTTATTATCCACACGACGATAAATTCCATTATAGAACAATTTTTCAATATCACCGTTTTCATTGTATGTGTATTGGCTTAAACACGGGATGGTATCAACATTGCCTTTTGAATTTTTCAACAGAAGTTTCTCAAGCTTTTCTGTACAAAGCCCATTTTCGGCATACTTAAAAGTGCTGATAGATGAAATGTCAGGAAACTCATCTCCAATGCTATGAACAAAAGGATTATTAGTGGAGTTGGATACCATCATTACGAGTTCACCGGACTCTTTGAATTCCATCTTTCCTGTTATATTGCTTTTTTTATTCTTATAACTCTTCCTCATCACTGGTGTGATTTCCTTTAGCGTACCATCTTCGTAATAATTGTATGTTTGAAATTCAATTTGATCGTAACGAAAATTACGTTTTGTCACTTTGTCTGTCGCATCATACTCCAATGTTTGCTTAACTGAATTACCGCGTCTTCTAGTCACTGCACAAAATCGGTCTTGATTATCCATATAGTAATCTTCTGCCTCATCGTATGGTGCCGCACCTGTATAAACATAGCGCAAGCGACCTTTATTATCGAAAGCCATTTCCACGACGCCCTTTTTATGAGACCATGTATATTTAATTTTCGACACAGAACCACGTAGTCCAAACTTAACGCAGTCTGTTGGATAATTCACAAACTGAGGATAAATCATAGAAGGCATAAGACTGGAACTACCACTTGTCATGGCTAAGATATCCGGATCGATTGGATTATAGTATAAATACACAGGTGAATATTTCTTCTCTTTTTGAAAAATACCGTCTGCCGCACAAGACGATAGCAATGCAACGAAAGTTGCCATAAACAGAATCTTTTTCATAATATTAGTACTTAATTGTTATTCTAATGGTTAGTAAAAAAACAAGGCCGTATTATTTTAATTCATTACTTCCGTAATCGCGTTCGTAGGAATTCCCTTCTGAGTCTTCGTAATAAGAGCCTCCCAATATATCGTTTCCTGTTTTCTTCACTTTTTTTGTATTCCCATATTGGTCACGCGCAATGTATGTTGTACCATTTGGATCTGTTTTAGTCATTTCCTTGACAATGCTTTTTGCAAAGTCGGTTTTGACTATATCTTTGGTTCGTAAAATGGCTCGAACTAATCCAAACACAGCACCAATAGTAGCTCCCACGAGTCCCACTTCTATCATACAGTCTGGTGCTATATAATTACAAATTACCAAGAATGCAAATCCTACACCTATGCCCCATAACAAGGTATGACCAACGTATGCAATAAGAATTTTTAGTAAATAGTAGATACCAACAATTATTGCCATACTTACAATTAAACCTAAAACGACTTGATAAGTTTCCATAATTTTGATTTTTAAGCCTACCAGTTCCTTTGGACTTTACTATTATAAAGACGAAGCGTGGAACTGCAATGCCACATTTCTGATTGGAGGTCCTAGGAAAACCTTGTACACGAATATGGAAATAGCAGCCCACGCTATAGCGTGAGAACCACTATGCCATCCTTGTGTACTATTGTGAATTTCCTAGGTTCCCAATCACAAGATAAGCATAACGCTTCTTATTTTTTTAATATGTCTTGAACAGAGTTTCCTCTATCCAATGACAAAAATAATAAAATCCTGATAAATAGCCGTATAAAACATTATATTTTTTCTACAAGAGTTAGAAATGAAACAAAAAGAGAACAAAAGCAATCCTCCCTTTGTTTGATAAGCAAACCTCAGTAGGGCAGCACAGTCGACACGGAGTATGTTAAATCTTACATTCCAACGGGTAACGATTTGAAAACCTAACTACTTCAATATTCCGCTTTTCTTTGCGTTTTCCCTTTTTCTCCGTTGGCTTCGTTCGGTGTCATAAACGCTTTATTAATAAACCATTCAATGCCATTTCTCCCTTTTTATTCGTTTATTCCAGAGATTTTAATTAACTTTGTCTACGGTAATCATGATGAATCAATAGTGTATTTTACTGATTTAGAATACCATAAAAATACAAATCAATCATATGGCTACCAATTTCACACACTAATTTCTTATCCCGAACTCAGGTTATCACGACCGCCACAAACTGTCGCCTTGCACGATCTTGAAGAGATTCCCCCATTAAAAAAGAATATATATTATAAAATCACCCGGCGTTAGTTCATGGAATCATATGGACGCATCATTCTCCTATCACCCACTCTCCAATATTCCGTTCCTCCTTCTCGGAGGCTACACCCACCTTCACTACTTTCCGTCCGTCCGCCTGATAGGGCAGCAGATATCCCTTTTCATCAATCTGCCTCAAGGCAGCCTCGGCACTGTCGTTCAGCTTGAACTCAAACACGTAGATGTAGTCCGGTGTCTTCACCACCGCATCGGCACGCCCCCGGGCACTCCGGACCTCCGTCTCCGTAAACTGCCCCATAAGCTGGAAGACGAGGTAGAACACCGTCTGATAATGCCGCTCCGTGCGGTCGTTCAGGTCGTAGGGGATACCGGCAAAGAAGCAGCGCAGGCGCGTGAGGAAAGCGTCCACATCACCGCTCTCCAACTCGCGGATGAACTTGCCGATATAGAACGAGGTGTCTGTCTGGGCTATAGGAGTGTAGAAGGGACTGACGAAGTTGAGGAAACCATATTTCACCTCCTCGTTGGGGAACCCCAGCGTGTACATCCGGAAGCGCTCGTCGTAGTCCTTAATCGTCAGATATCCGCTCTGATAAATCATGGGTATCGGATTGTTTATATCCGCGCGGTCGTCGCTCAGCGAAGCCTCATTCACCTCAATACCCTCCATCTCCCTCAAGTCGAAATCGGTCTTCTGCAGCATCTCCACCAGGAAGGTGGGCGTGCCGCTGGCAAACCAGTAATTGCCATACGAACGCTTCTGCAAGGCACTCAACACGCTGAAGGGATTGTACATGGAGGTGAATTCCTCGTCTTTGGTGAACCGGTATCCGTCATATTGGCGAGTCAGCCGGTCCATCACCTGCCGGCAGGTCGCATTACTTTTCACTGCCAGAGCTTCCAATTCCGGAGAGAAGGTAGCTTCTATCTCCGCACGGGTCATGCCGCAAAGGGTGTTATAGTCGAGGTCGAAACTGATATCGTTCAGTTGGTTCAGATTACTGAAAATACCCATTTGCGCGAACTTGGTCACTCCGGTGATGAAGACGAACTGCAACCAAGGGTCGGCATCTTTGAGCACAGTATAGAAACTGTCTCTTATACACATCTCCGAGCCCACGAGACCGAGGCTGATC
>ENA-OXIQ01000392-OXIQ01000392.1-human-gut-metagenome-genome-assembly--contig:-NODE-392-length-17678-cov-11.621234_pt1 | contig 17678 bp, 27 predicted proteins | sample MGYA00249819_ERZ652364 | MGnify/ENA primary metagenome ERZ652364 (study PRJEB26925, sample SAMN05826628) | human gut metagenome | biome: ENVO:2100002; feature: ENVO:00000062; material: ENVO:00002003... | reverse complement strand
CAGCGTCAGATGTGTATAAGAGACAGTCCCCGCCCCGTTCCACCGCGTCCGATGCCTTTGCCTGTGAAGCCTGGCTTGTACGGTGGTTGAAAGTGCGTCCGCGGGTTCCTCCTCTTCTTCCGGAAAGCGTGCGCCAGCCTCCGCAGCAAACGGGCTGCCGGAACAGGAAACTCAAGGCACGGGTTGCCCAGGCGGCAGACGCCGCGGCCCCGGGAAGCATTCCCTTCCCGCAGAGGAAAGGGGAAGGTCAGATTCCGGGGAGGGGATACAGCTCCATGCGGCCCTCCTGGAAGGAGGCCAGATGCGTGAAGCCCGCCTGGCGGGCCAGGTCCGCGGCGCGCTCAAAATCCCGGCCCACGTCCTCCGGCTTGTGGGCGTCTGAGCTGATGGTGAGGGGAATATTCATCTCCGCCGCCATCTTTAAAAACTGCGCGTCCGGATACTGTTCGGCGCACTTGTTGCGCCAGCCGGCGGTATTAAGCTCCAGGCAGGCGCCGGACTCCTTCATGGCTTCCAGAGACGGTTCGTAATAAGGACGCAAATCTCCGGAAGGGCGGAAGCCGAACTTCTTGATCAGGTCTGCATGGCCCATGATGTGGAACAGGCCTGAAGCCGCCATCTCCCGGAAGCGTTCCCAATACTGCCTCCATGCGTCCTCTACATCCGTCCGGTTCCAGAAATCCATCTTGTAGGGATTGTCAAACTCCTCCTTCTCCCCCAGATAATGGACGGACCCGATCAGGTAATCCCATGCGTGCAGGCTCTGCAAGTGCTCTATCCATGGCCCAATGCCGGGAAACCAGTCGCATTCCAGCGCGGCGCGGACCGTCAGGCCGTGCGGTGCGGCGCATTCCCGGGCCTCCGTGAGCCAGTCCAGATAGGCCGGCATGTCCGCCTGCTTCATGCGCCAGTCGTCAAAAGGCTCCCCGGGCATTGGGGCGTGATCTGAAATGCCGTATTCCCGGAGGCCGGCGCGGACGGCTGCCTGCACATATTCCTGCGGAGTGCCGGAGGCGTGCAGGCACAGGGGGGTATGGGTATGGTAATCGCAGTACATGGAGGAATGCCCATGTTAGCACGGCGGCGCGGGCGGTTCAACCCGGAGGACGTATTTGCCGATTATTTGCCGTCTTTGACATTATGGGTTGATTTTATGGACAGGATTTTTTAGAGTCGCGTTAAATAGGACACGTGACATATGAGTGATTGGCAAGGCTTTTCCCCGCTGAATGATTTTACAGGACCGCTCCTGGACAACCTGAAGCGTCATCCCAAGCGCATCGTTTTCCCGGAAGGGGAGGATGTTCGCGTGCTGCGCGTGTCCGAACGCTTCGTGGCGGAACAGGCAGGCGTGCCCATCCTGCTGGGCAGGAAGGAAGTCATCAGGAGGATGGCGGAAATGAACGGAATTTCCCTGAAATTCGTCCGCATCATTGAGCCGGAAAAAAGCTCGGACCTTCAAATGTTCTGCGACCGCTATGAACGGGCGGAACAAATGTTCGGCAACGGATTGCCCATGAACACCCGTGAAATCGTCTCCGAGCCGGTCCACTTTGCCGCCATGATGGTGCTTTACGGCCAGGCGGACGCCATTGTGGCCGGGAACATGAAAAGGGTGGCTTCCGTCTTCCGCGCCGTGAACAAATACCGGCAGGAACCCGTTCCTACCAAGCCCCTCTTTGCCATCTCGATCGTTCTCGTTCCCGAATTTGCCAAAAAATTCGGAGGCCGCGGCATCTACTTCCTGGCGGATACCGGGGTGACCCCTGATCCCACCGTGGAAAACATGGCCTACTTTGCCGTGGAAACGGCCAAAATGGCCCGGCACATGCTCGGCAAAAGCGTTCGCGTCGCCATGTTGAGCGCCTCCACCGCCGGGTCCGTGCCGGAACTGGCTGCGGACCGCACCAGGGCCGCTACCGCGCTGGCCCGGAGCATGGTGCAGAAGGACTGCCTGAACAATGAAATCTCCGTGGAAGGGGAAATCCAGATTGACGCCGCCCTGTCCCCGGACTCCTACAGCGTGCGCGTTCACCGCAACTCCATGCTTCAGCCCAGTGACGTGTGGGTCTTCCCGACCCTGGACGCCGCGGACATCTCCAAAAAGCTGCTCTGCATGATGCCCTCCGTATACAACTATGGCCTCATTCTGGGAGGGCTGCTCTTCCCGATTGCCCAGCTCCCGCGGCTGACGGATGAAGACAGGATGTTCGGCACCGCTCTGGTGGTGGGGAATGAAGCCATTAAATTCCACCTGCTGTACCCGCAGGGGGTTGCTCCCCTTTATTGATTGGGCACGGCGCATCCGTGACCATCAGGCGCTTCTCCTTGCGTACGGCCAGCTTGCCGCCGGGCAGGGAAGTCCGGGAAGGACCGTCCGTATCCAGAATGCTCATCACCCGGAGCACGGCGTCCTCCGTCAGGTCCGGAATATGCTGCCGGCGCAGGTAATCATGCACGGCGCATTGCCTCAGCTCCGCGGGAAGCTGGTTGACCTTGGGCAGGAACAGGCGCCCCTGGGGGTCTGCCAGATTCATGGAATCCAGCGCCTGGGAAAGCGCCGTGCGGATTTGGTTCTCAATGCGGCAGGCGCGTGAAAAGGAAAGGCTGGTGTCTCGCTGGAACAGCGTGTCCAGCCTGGGAATGACCTCATGGCGCAGGGCGTTCCTGGTATACTCTGCAGACTGGTTGCTGGAATCCTCCCGCCATGGAATATGGCGATGCTCCAGGTAGGCGGTAATATCCTTCCGGGAAAAATCCAGCAGGGGGCGTACGACAGTCAATCCGTTGGCCCAGGTGGAAACGGGTGACATGCCGTGAATGCCGGAAGCCCCGCGGCACAGGTGGAGAAGGGCTGTCTCCTGCTGGTCGTTCCGGTGGTGGGCCAGGGCCACGAAAGCCCCCGGATAGCCGGCAGCCCATTTCAGGAACAAGGCCTGCCGGGCATCCCGCGCCGCTTCTTCAATGGAAATTCCACGCGAACGGGCCATGCCGCGGACGTCCGCCCGTTCCTGGACACAGGGAACCCCCAGGCAGGCGGCGTACCGGCATACGAACTGTGCCTCCTCCTCCGCCTCCGGGCGCAGCCCGTGATTCACGTGGCAGGCAATGAGGTGGCATCCCGGCATTTGGGAAAGCAGGGAAAGCAGCGCCATGGAATCCCGTCCGCCGCTGATTCCGGCAAGGACGGGACGGCCGGAGCGGAGAAGCTCCGCAGACTGCTTGTCAAAATGGTCTGGTGTCAACGTCATGCTGCCGCCAGTGAAGCAGGAAAAAGGGGCAAAGAGAAGCCTGCAAATAAAAAACCCCGCTTTCCGGAAAGGAAACGGGGTTGGAAAACTGTTGGGGACAAGCCTTACTTGTTGAGCTTGGGCTTGCCGCCGCTGCGGCGGACAGCGCCGAAACGCTTCTGGAACTTGTCGATGCGGCCTTCCGTGTCCACGAACTGGTTCTTGCCGGTGAAGAACGGGTGGGAGTCGGAGGTGATGCCGCAGGAAACCACGAAATGTTCAACCCCGTCAATAACTTCCGTCTTGGGGGAGCGAACGGTGGAATGGGTGATGAAGCGGCGTCCGGTGGTGATGTCGACAAAAACGACCGGATTGTACTGGGGATGAATATCTTTCTTCATGGTGATGTATTGCGTTTCCGACGCAAGGGGAGCACCAGTATAGGAGTGTTTTATTGCATGTCAAGCATCCCCGCATAAAAATGCGGAAGTTTGTGAATGACGGTTCGGGAGCTTGCGGGAGGAACGGTTATGGGGATGATGTAACGGAAAATGGAGCAGGTGCTGAAGAGACCCCCCTGGTGGGCGTGGTTTTCCCTGATGGGACTGGAGATTCCTTCTGCAGCCATTGCATGGGCTTTTGCCGTCAGCCAGTCCCATCTGGTGGTAGTCTCCACCCCCTGGCTGTACCAATTCCTCTTTGTGGCCGTCTGGTGCGTCAACATGCTGGACCGGGTGCTTAAAATATTCCGGGGAGGCCCTGCGGTATACTCGGATGAATGCCTGCTGTTTGCCAAAAAGCACTGCTTCGTCATCTCCCTGCTCATTGTGGTGGCGGCCGTGACGGGGCTGTGGATCATGTTCTTCCAACTGGGCGTGGTCATCTTCCAGTTTGCCCTGCTTCCGGGTATTTGCAGCCTGCTCTTCCTCTACTTTTCCTCCAATCCGCACAAAAAGGGGAGCCTGTCCTCCGGATTCGTCATGGCATCATTCTTTGCCGCCGTCTCCTTTTCTACGGGAGCGGGAATCCCTGCCTACTTCTATGGAACGATGGGCGGAGGCTGGGGCGGCCAGCTGTCCACGCCCACCTGGTATCTCGTCGCTCTGGTCATCCTCAGCATGTTCAGCCGCAAACGGTGGAATGAAGAAGAGGAGGAAGACGGGCAGGACTCCGCCGCCCGGGACATGGTTTCCCTGGTCTGGATGGGGGTGATTGTGATCTACGTCGTCTTCTGCCTGGCCGCCGCCGCCCGGGAATATACCGGTGACGCGTGGATCTATTACGGGCTGGCCATGGCGGGGGTATTCATGTTCGTGCTGGACAGGTTGAAGAAGAACATGCCCCCTCTCCTGCTGTACACCCTCTCCTGGGTGGCGCTGATCTTTCCGCTGTTGCTGAGCGGTATTCTGGCTCAGGCCTCCTCCTGATTGACAGGGAAGAACTTCCTTGGGCCGGACACGGCAAAACGCAGGAAAATTGGAAAAATGATATTTTGTGGTTGCAATACCGGAGATGCGGTGCTAGATTCTGCCCCGCAAACACGTTCTGCGTGCAAGCAAGTGGCTCGGTAGCTCAGTCGGTAGAGCAGGGGATTGAAAATCCCCGTGTCGGCGGTTCGATCCCGTCCCGAGCCACCATTTTTTTCTCCCAATTTTTTAATCCCTTTTTTATACGGGAAGTAGCTCAGCCTGGTGGAGCGCCTGCTTTGGGAGCAGGATGTCGCAGGTTCGAATCCTGTCTTCCCGACCATTTTAAAGCCTGTAAATCCAATGATTTACGGGTTTTTATTTTTAGGTGTATTTCTCGCTGGTTGTCCGTATGGTTGTCCGTAAATAGATATTATTCTTGCGGTTTAGGGGCCGCAGGCCATGCTTGAAGGCATGAAAAACACCCTCGTTGCGACGGATTATCCGAACCTGTACAAGTCAAAGGAGTCAGAAATTTTCTATGCCCGCATCGACACAGGAAGAAAAACGGTGAAAAAGTCTCTCAAGACGCGCGTTTTGACGGAAGCCCTTTCCAGGCTGGCCGGGTTCCTGGCGGAGCAGGGGAGGGATGAATTACCCGTGGAATCCGTGTCTTGGTATTTGGCGGTTGATATGTACGTCCAGCGGCAGGAGATGAGGCCCAACCTCAAGCCGGCCGCGGTGGAATCCATCAAGTTCTTTGCCGGTCGTGCCAAAAAGCTTGTCGTCCGCGACATGGCGGCGGAAGCCATCACGGAACAAATATGTCGGGTTTGGTGGAAGAAGGATGCTCTGTCCGTATCTGCACGCACAGCAAACGGAACGCTCGCCATTGTGAAAAATGTATTTTCCATGCTCCAGGATGCTGGCTGCCTCAAGAACAACCCAGCAGCCAAGCTTGAACGAATGACGTTGCGGAGCGGAAAACTTCATGTTCCTGGAAAAGAAGATTTCCGGAGAATTATTGAGGAAGTGAAAAAAGCTCCTATATTAAGGAAATGGCAAAAAAAGGGCCTATATTCCGAAGCGGCAGACATGATCTCCTTCCTGGCTTATTCAGGGCTGCGTATTGAAGAAGCCCGGCGCCTGGTGTGGGGAGATATTGGAAAGGAATCCATTTCCGTGCCTGACATCAAGCATGCCACCTCACGCCGGACCCTGTACATTAACGCATCCTTGGCCGAGGTGATAGAAAGCCTCCGAAGGGAAAGACGGGGGAATAGCCCCGATGACCCGGTATTTGCCATAGAAAACCCCCGGAAAGCCCTCACAAACGCTTGTATCAGGCTTGGGCTGCCTCACGTCCGTATTCACGACTTACGCCATTTCTTCGCAACGTCCTGCATTGAGGCAGGTATTGACATTCCCACTGTAGCAAAATGGATGGGACATCGTGATGGCGGGGCACTGGCTATGAAGGTATATGGACACCTCCGGGACGAACACAGCAAGGAAGCTGCCAAAAAGCTCACTTTTTGAAAACTACTTACGGCTGGTAAACTAGGAAGAGATGATTTTTTGAATCTTTTGAATGAAAAATATCTAGGCAATATAACCGATCTTTTAAAAAGGCATTTGTCCCCTTTTAGAATTTCCAATTCCTCCCCATTTAGAATTTCTAATTCCTCCCCATTTAGAATTTCCAGTTTGTTTAAAATTAATGTCTTTTATTGTAATTTCTTTTACTGAAGGTTCCGGAGAATAGGCGGGACCAGGAGGGAGAATAAATTCTGCTATTCTAATAGCTTTGTCATTACCTCTGTATTTTTTGATTTCGTTATCCAGTTTTTTATTCTTCTCAGAAAGCTTCTTATTTTTATTTTTCTCGGTTTCTAATTCATTTTGAAGCATTTCTATTTTTTGATGTAATGATATTTCATCAGGAGTATTTTCTATAATAGATTTAAATTCTTTTTCAAAAGAAGGCCATCTTGTTTCAAAAATTTCTTCTAAAAGGCTGGCTTCAATAGTATTTTCGCATTTTTTATTTATGGTTTTTAGAAGATCTAAAATATCTTCTTTATCAAACGCTGTAAGTTGAAATTGCTTTAAAGGATAAGAAACTTCTTTATCTGTCAGATTTATTAAAAAGCCACAGACCGGAACTTTACATCCATCTAAAAAACCTCCTTCATATTCTATCCAGGGTTTTTCTTGATTACCTTTTGTGAGACATGAAATAGCAACTTTTGATTGCTTCATTGCATTAATTATATCTTCCATTGCTCGTCCTCCTTTACTAACATCTTTTTGGCTAAAGAAAGGATCTAGTTCTTGAATGATAGTAGGTAGCCATTTTTTTAAAAGTGCTGCAACTTGCTTGCTAAGCTCTCCACTCCAACTGATAAAAACTTTTGTTGACATATACTATAGTTTTATTTTTTTCAATTCGTCTAATTTTCTTTGCATATCTTCCAAAGAGCGATTCATTTCTTCTGCTCTTCTGTCTTCTTCTTTTCTGTTTTCTATATCTTGTAAAGCCTCTTTGACATCTTCTTCTTTCCCCTTCTGCTTAACTTTCAATATCCATTTTTCTGCCTTTTCGTAGTTTTTTTCGATTCCGTCTCCATCCATGAAATGATGAGCAAGGCTGATGGCAGAATCTGCATGTCCTTGTTCTGCTGCTTTTTTATACCAATATAATGCTTCTTTTTTATTTTTAGACAACGATGAACCAAAATCAGTCCCGAGTTCATATGCAAGCGCCACCCAATATTGAGATTCTGCATGTCCTTGTTCCGCTGCCTTTTTGTACCATTTGAATGCCTCGTCGTCATCCTTTCGAATTCCTATTCCTTTGGAATAATGCCATCCTAAACAGTATTGAGCTCCCGCATGATTTTGATTTGCGGCTTTTTTGTACCATGATACAGACCGAGGTGCATTTTGCTCCACTTCTTCCCCATCATAATACACGTCTCCAAGTAGACATTGGGCTTCAGGATCTCCTTTAGATGCTTTGATATAAAGTTCTTTTAACTTAGGAGTATTAAGTTCTTCAGGGATGCTGTTTTTCTTAGGAACAGATTTTGCTTTCTTTACTCTGTTTTGAACATTTTTTTCCGTAGTAGTATTTTCTGCAGGTTGGATAATTGATTTTCCTATGAATATGCCAACACCTCCCCCAATAAGTAAGCATGCACCGCCAACAATAAGATAGTTTTTAATAAGGCTTAGGGTACTCACATTTCTGTCAGACATAGTAGGCTGATGAAGTTATTATTTCGAGGCTCCCCCACAAATCTTGCAATTTACGCCGCTGGGTGTATCGCTGGCGCGCCCTTTGCAAGCCCGGTAGTATCGGCAGCCTTTATTATGAGTCTTCCCCGTCGAACTGATCCAGTACGCTTTTTCTTCTGCTGAGGGTTTGACCGCTGGCTTTCTGTGATAATGATATTCTCCTGTCTTACGATTGTAATGGCCTCCATTGGCGTCCAGGCCGCCCGGATGGGCCTCTGAGAATGCAATAAGGGAAATAGTTGCAAAAATGAGAGAGAACACTTTCATACGCAATCCATAGTACCATGAAATGAAAGAGTTTGTAAATAATGTGCTTAACCCTCTCAAAGGTGGTTCAAAATGACTATTTCCAACATTTTAAGGAAATTGTTTGTCTTCTATTCGACTTTGAACCCATTCATCAATATCCACTATTTCGCTATGTCTCAGGTGCAGCGCAATCCACGCCCGGAGGATGGTGTTTTCCAGTTGCAGGGCCTCCAAACTTCCCGCCTCCACTCCTCTGATCACGCCCAGGGGTGGCTCCATCTCACCTATCAGATCTTCAACGCGGGCTCGTGACTTTACAGGAATAGGACGGCGTGACGACATCCAACCATAGACCGTGTGAATGCTGATTCCGCATTGTTCGGCAAGCCAGTTACAGTTCTTTCCGTTTTCCTTGAGCCATTTCTTGATGTCACTTTTCCGGTGCATTCCTTAATGCTATCATACCGAAAAAGGGAAAACAAGAGATGATGCATTCAACAAAAAAGGAGCTACCCCAATAGAGGTAGCTCCTGGATATAGCAGAGAGAAGACGTTAACCTTCCCAGGTTCCACCTGCAGCTATAATAGCATCCCGTACCTGTACTATGAGGTAACGGGGAGCAGGGTCGTTATCATGGCCACTGATGGTGGCTTCTGCTATTAGATGATGGTCGGTTGCATCGCGGTATTCATAGATACGATGATCACCGGTAGTCCTTGCGAGGACAAATCCGGCATCTCGTAACCGTCTGATTAGGTCTCGTATTCGCATAAGTAATTTTGAAAATACGAGAGACGGAAAAAGTTTCAATGAACGCTGTTCGAAGGGAAAAATCAGTCTTTTTAATAGCTTGTATAGCGAACTTTCAGACAGTGGGGGACTACTATACTCTGTACGGCATTGCCGTGTGAAGATGCAGTGTTGCATCAAGCCACTCTTCCGTTGTGAGTCCACGTCTGACCGCCTCAGTCTGAATAAGCCAGTAACCTCATTGGAAATCCTTATATGTACGTCTCTTTCCCTGTATACTTTGGCGTAACTATAAATTATGATGCGGGACGTTGGAGAGTGCAATAAGCGTCCTGGAAGCCCATTTTTCAATCGTCATACCATGGATGTCCGCCGTCATTCGAACCCGGTCAAATTGGCTTCGAGGAAAGGGAACCTCAATAATGTCCATGTCAGGGTCATGCTGACTCTTTTGACGACGGCTATGTTCTTCCTTCATGATGCGCTCAATGACACGTTGCCGTGCTTCTGGAATTGGAAGGTAGGAAAGCCACTTATCAACTTGACTCTTGCTGACGCCACAAAGATCGGCAAAAACCTCTCTGCTCATTTCCATGTCCTTCAGGAACACCCGGATTTTGTCTTTTATGTCATCCATGTGGGCATTTTTCCCAAATGGCAAACAGCGGCAAGTTTTTTCTGATGATTCTACTTTTTAGGAATAACTTAATACTAAAATGTTCCTATTATGGTAAGTGTTTGCTAAATGAGGAAAGATCGAGGCTCTATTATCGTGCAGCTATTCTCTAAAGAGTTGTTGCTTGTTGTAGTTGTTTGCATTATATCATCTTTTTATGAGATGGTTGCTATTTTTCATAATAAGCTCCTGCCTTGCCTTTGGTGAAACCATCAGGGGAATTGTGATTGATGTAACTGATGGTGATACAATTACTGTTTTGGAGAAAACGCCAAAAGAGAAGGTTGCTCATAAAGTTCGCCTGGACGGGATTGACGCACCGGAAAAGGGGCAAGATGGATACAGTGGAGCTAAATACTCATTGAAGAAGCTGCTTTGGGGAGAAACCGTGACGGTTCAATATACGAAGCGGGATAAATACGGGCGCATTCTTGGACTGGTTTTGTACAATGCTTCTTTCATCAACTATGAAATGGTCAAAGAAGGGTGGGCATGGCATTTTAAAAAGTACTCAAATAGTTATGAGCTTGCCTCGCTTGAAATAGACGCTCGGAAAGACAAAAGGGGACTATGGGGAGAGCCGAATCCAATTCCCCCGTGGGAATGGAGAGCCGGAAAAAGGGGTGGTGCAGCCGCCGAAAAACCCGATAAGAAAATTTCTTACTGGATCAGTTCGACCGGGAAGACACACCTTCCAGGATGCCGGTATTATGGCGTGGGGCAAGGGTCATTTAACGAGCTTGGAACGGCAGATTGCTGTAAATTGTGCTGGAAGATTCCTAAAATAAAAATCCGGCAGTCAGAATTGACTTATGATCCCACTTCTGAGGGTGGAAGAATACCAACGGTTCCAAGTAGGTCCTATTCAAAACCGCGTTACGAGCCCTTCCTGGATGATGTGTTCACTCCAAGCAGTGATATGGATTCCAAGGGACGCACTATTTACACAGGACCACGTGGAGGTAGATACTACATCAACAAAAATGGAAATAAGACATATATTAAAAGATAATTTTCATAAAAAGAAAGGGAAATAATATAATGAATCCTATGTCAATGCCTGTATATTTTCATCATGTTAGTTTTATAAAAAGATCTTCTTTAGAAAAGGTACAATACATCTTATTTTACGTCACATGTGTATCACAGTTACGAAATGATATGGTGCCTAAAATTTTGGCCCAACGAATCAATGATCAAATTGATATTTACAATGCAGATCATGGTTATTCAAAAAATAGTGGAAAATTTGTTAAAGAAGTTTCCGTGGATGATATTATTCAAGCATGTCAAGAAGGTTGTCAAGAAGGCATACTCCAAATTTCTACTTTTAAAGATATACGGGATAGAGATTCCTCACAAAACAATTCTCAAGAAGAAATTCCTTACATGTTAAGCCACAGGACAGAGGTAAAATTGAAAAATGAATTTGATAAATATTTTGATAAAATACAAGAAGGGAATAAAAATCACTTTAATATTTTCTGGAAAATAATTATAATGATTGTTTTATTATGTTTAAGTATTGCCTATATTCTCGATATGAGAGCTACTTACGACTTATCTTGGAAGGAATATACTGAAAGAATAAAATACTGCGATAAATCAAACGGAGAGCGTGGTTTGTATATTTTAAACTATATCACCAATGTCATAAAATTTAGAGAAGATATGACTCCAGGTGTTATTGCAAATCGAATAAATGATGTAAATTTAAATTATTTTAAAATGAAAGATTCTCCCAAAGCAGATGAAAAAGAAATAGAAAATTTTTTCCTTCGCACGAAATACGCTTACCCTTCTTATGAGCGAAGTGGAGCGTACACTATTTCTGCCGATGGAGCAAAAAAAATATCTGAAGAATTAACTTTGAAACCGCCCAAAGAAGTTAATTTAAAATGGATTATTTCAAATATGAGTCCAAGTACTTTTCTAGGATTCTTGGGATTGTTTATTCCATTTTTCGCTGGTGGCTTTGTGTTTGGTGGTTTTTTAGCCACTAAGAAATAATATCCCACCGATCAAAACGGCGAGGTCTTTATTGGTAATTTGCTACGATCGGCTACAAAAGTAGGTCATATTGTTGTCCACTCCTGGAGCGTTTCCACGTACACGGCGGAAACGCGGCCGCCGTCCATTGGTTCAATATCACCAAATGCAGGGTTGAGAGGATGTAGGACGTAGTCCATCTTCCCGGTTTCCGGATTCTTCTTCCTGGCCAGCTTTTTCAATGTTACGCCACGCTCGTCATAATACTCCACAATGGTTCCCACTTTGGGAATCGGTGGGATGGTGTGCTTACGCATAATAACAAGCGCTCCGTCCTTAATAGTAGGCTCCATGCTCTTGCCTTCGACGCGCAAGACGTATTCGTCCTTTCCCAGGGGGCGGTTTGCGGTGATGTGATAAGGAATGGTGTCACCAGCCTGCAATCCGCCAGCAGCGATATTGCCGATCACGGACAGATTGTACCTTTCGTTGCTAGTTGATATTGTAGAGGGGAATGCTTCCTCCGGGACAAACTGCTTGCGGGCATCTTCTTTTTCTTTAGCTGCGTTCTGAAGCGTTATATCTGCGAACTCTTTGAGTGCGTTACGGAACGCACTGTTGATAAATTCCATGAATGTTTGCTGTGTAGATGTCATGGCCGCACTTATCACCTCCCATTCCTCGTCCGTGAAATCAAGTTCTACCTGGGGAAGTATGGGAGAGGCCTTCTCCGTCATAAGACGCTGAATGATCAAGATTGCTTTTGATGGGACCTTCCGAGAGATACTCAACCAAAGATCAACGGTTCTTTTGTCAACTCCACATTGTTCTGCGAGCCATTCACGGGATTTCCCAGAGGCCTTAAGCCATTTTTTAATGTCTGCTTTGGTTGGCGTCATGCGTTGATATTACAACATTTTGTTGATATTGCAACATTAAAAAATGAGCGGGTGTTGACAAATGCAGAAATAATTCTTGCAAAATGTAGATGTTTGCAGTAGTTTGAATTCATCAAACGCAACTCACTATGTACTCAATCATCAAACTCGATAAAATGGAGGACGGCATTAAGAATTGCCTGTTGGCCTATGCCGAACAGGGAGTTCGCCCCAAAGAAGTGATCAAGACCCTTCTTGTCCAAGAAGCCCGACGACTGGGATTTGTCCTGACTCCTTCCAGCAAGCTTCCCCGACCTCGCAAGGGTAAGCATCCTGAAACCAAGAATCCAACGGTTTAATCCAGAGAAAAATGACAAAATAGGAAATATTTTGTTGAATTCTTCTGCTGAAATAGTAAATCTGGATTTGTTAGAACGATAATATCCAAAAAAAGAAAGGTAAATATGATTATCGAATACGACACCGAAGACCGCTGCATCCGAGTGGACGACGTAGCTGTGAACCACGAAGAAGCCGAACGGCTCATGAACTAGCATGAAACCGCAGCTGCAGCCCTCGAAAACGCCCTTGTGCAGTACGAACGGGATCACGCCACGACCGACAATCCTGACGGGCATATCGACTGAACCATGGAAGAATCCCTGATTGAAGAACTGAAGCGGCTCGGCTGGTACGAGCTTTAACCCCAACCCTAAACAACAATGAGAAAAATGACGAATGAACAATACTGGATGCGCCGAGATCGCGACGCAAAAATAGAATCCCTATACGGCTGCCCGCTGGACTTGCCGGAAAATGACCTCAAGCCCCGGCCTGGCATCGTGCAGAACCTTGTCTTTTCCTCCCTGCTGGTTGGCATCTGCACGATCATTTATTTCATCGTTAAATCTTAGTGTATATGAACGGATTGGATCAATTTGTAACTTCTATCGTGGAGCAGACTATTGAAAGTCTGCATGACCGCGGCTTGTTGATTTTGGAAGAATCCGATGAACAGAAAGCCGCCCGCATGTTTAATGGAAAGCTGGAACTCTCTATAAACGACCTGGCGCAGCATCCAGCCTGCGGATGGTCACGCAAGAAGACTATCAAACTTCTACGGGACAAGCACATAGAAGACCTTGGTACGAGTGCCCGCGACTACCGCATTTCTGCCGTGAGCGTGTACCGCTTTCTTACTAAGGAGAAAATCTCTCAGACAGGGGTCGACATGAACAGACCTCCCGCAAAACGGAAGAGGAACCCCTCAAGTACCATTTCCAACTAACCTAACCTAAATAACAACAAACAGAAAAAACACCATGCAAAGAAACGAATGCAAGCCCGGAACCGAAGTCATCATCCGGGGAACGATCAAGGAAGATGATGGGACTACGAAAGATCCTATCTTTGTTAAAATCCATGACAATAGAGGCTCTTATGAATGGTTATTTTTTGAGCCTTCCTTCCTCGAACCCGCCCAGGCGAAATACGACCCGGCGCGGAAATACCGCAAGGGGGATTTAGTTCGAATCACCGGATTTCACGGGAGGCTTTTCGGAAGTGGAGGTAATCGGGAGTTGTCCGCAAATAACGCAATTGGAGGCCAAGTGGCCCTTTGTGGAGACGAGATTGCGGGAGGGGATGTTAGCCTCCCTGATGGCGTTTTACTAAACCGAAACAATTACCTTTCAGTTGCTTGTATCAAACTTGTCAAGCCGATTGAAGAAATTGAAGCGGAACAACCTTATAGGGTCGAAGAGATGGCTTTTAATTTCCGGGTCACGAGAGATATCTACTATATGCACACAATATGGTGGAATTCAGACGCTTGTCTCACATCTCCCTACAACAAGGAAGAAGCCTTAAGGAAAGCGCAGGAGCTTTGCGACGAACTGAACCGCAAGCATCAGGAATCCCTGAATGCCTAAAAAGCAGTTGGCCGGGGTCAGCGCCAACTGATCCCCGGCCTGTTACACAGAACCATGCAAAGATTATGAGTAACGCACCTACACATAAACTAGATTTGCCCCAGGCGCCAGTCCCGAAAAAGACACTCCATGAAATTGTGATGTCGGAGGACATGAAGAGACACATTGCCCAGCTTGTAGAGGGCATGATGACGCCGGAACGCTGTATCAGTATCTTCTGGCACTGCTGCCAGAAAACCCCACTCCTTCAGCAATGCGCCCCTGTAACGCTGATTGCATCCCTGAAAAACCTGCTGATGATGCGTTGTGAGCCTGACGGCATCCACGGCTATCTTGTTCCTTTTTGGAGCAATGATAAGGCAAGCGGCCGGTCTGTATTGACCTGCGTTGCTGTCCCCTCCGCCCGCGGCCTGATGCGTATGGCCCGCTCCAATGGCGTCACCAACCTCAATATTGGAATTGTGAGAGAGGGGGAGCCATTTTCCTGGGGCCTGGAAGAAGGAAAATTCGCAATGGGCCACATCCCGGAATGGGATGACAGCACGGCGCCCATCAGGGGTTTTTATTGCACCTGGACAGACAAGGACCTCTACCTACACGGAGAACGCATGAGCCTGCGCGCCGTGGAGGAAATCAAGGCCCGCACCAAGTCCCGGAACAAGGAAGGGGAAATTGTGGGGCCCTGGAAGGATGACTTTAGCCAGATGGGCCTGAAAACAGTGATCAAGCGCGCCTCCAAGCAATGGGATTTGCCCTTGTATATCCAGCAAGCCATGAGCGTCTCCGACGAACAGGAATTTGGAAGCGAAATGCGGAATGTAACCCCGGAAAAAACCGATGGACCCGCCGAAGGGGAAACCCCGTGGAACAACGCGCCAGCACCTGAAAAATTCCAGAACGACCAACCGGAAGCCCTGCCGGAACCGGAGCCGGAAAGACAGAATGACCTTATTCCCGGACTGAAGATGCCCACGCCGAAAGAACCCGTAACCATCAGCAGGGAGGACTATTGACATGAGCCTATCATCGAATTGTACCGTTTACGAGAACGTGCCGCAACGCTCGGAAGCGTGGTTCAAGCTGCGCTCCGGACGCCTGACAGCCAGCAATTTTGACAGGCTGCTTACCCCTACAGGACGCAAACCCCAGCCCAAGAACAACAAAGAAAGGGGCCCGTGGGGCGCCCTGATTATTGAATTGTGCTGCTCTTTCCTACGTCCCGATGAAATCCAATGGGAAGGAAATCGCCACACGGACCGGGGAGAAGAACTGGAACCGGAAGCCAGGGACGAATTCAGAAAAATAACCGGACTGACTGTCAAGGAAGTGGGGTTTGTCCTTTGCAAAGACGGCCCGGTTGGGTGCAGCCCTGACGGACTCATTGTTGATGCGTCTGGCGATTACATTGCCGGACTGGAAATCAAGTGCCCCCTCTCCAAGACACATGCTCTTTACCTGCTCAACGGCGTGCTGCCAGATGACTACCGGCAGCAAGTTCACGGCTCTATGGCCGTGACGGGGTTGCGGACATGGTATTTCATTTCCTACTGCCGGGGCCTGCGTCCGTTTGTCATCAAGGTGGAGTGGGATGAATACACGGACAAAATCAAGGAAGCCTTGGATGAATTTAAAGCGGAATATCGGGATAAATACGATCTCATTATGCCGCGCATCCGCCCGGCTGCAGAAGGGAGGGCGGCATGAACAAGCGCATCTTAGGTCTTGATCTGTCCCTTACCGCTACGGGGTGGGCTCTGGTGTGGGATGGTTCCCCGAAATGGGGCGTCATCAAATCCAAGCATAGAAGCGCTAAGCGTCTCTCTGAAATCCGCAATGAGGTACGAGTCATCATCTACCAAGAGCAGCCGTCACTTGCCGTCATTGAGGGCTATTCCTACGGCTCTCACCAAGGCATGGCCGGGCTGGCAGAACTGGGGGGCGTTGTTCGTCTCCTGCTGCTTGACATGGGGGTTCCCTTCATCGTCGTTCAGCCAACTACCAACAAGAAATTTGCCACCGGGAAGGGCAATGCGGAAAAGGATTTGATGCTCAAACGCGTTTTTCAGCATTGGGGCGCGGATATGAACAACAACAACGAGGCGGACGCCTTTGCCTTGGCCCAGTTTGGCCGCTGCTACCTCAACCCGGAAGGCTTTTGCGATTACCAAGTCGCGAGCGTGGAAACCTACAAAAGAAAGGAACTCGGCAAATGAGCCCCGAAGAAAGAGAGAAAAAACGGCGCTGGATGATGGAGTACAACCGCAGGCGGAAAGCCTCTGCCGCCAAAGCCACGCAGCTCGATCTGGACGCCCTCAACGCCATCTACGGCACCCGCTTCCGGCACGGTCAGCAAGTCATAGTTAGAGGACATAGATATACCGTTATCGGTGCAAAATGGGGCGCATGGCTACGGGTGAAGAACGATAAAGGCAAGTTTGGCTGCCGTCCCTATGACGCCTACCCCGTGATCAATCTGTCCGGCACCGTCACTTTTGACGGCTGGACCATGGGGCCGAACGGAAAACTTAAAATCAAGAAAGGATAAAATTAAAATGAAAGATATTAAATGCCCGCTGTGCGGGAGATCGTTACAATTCTTCCCTGATTTGCATGAGATAGCAATGGGGCGCATCGGGTGTCCAAATTGCGATTGGACTACTCTTTTAGGATTCGAGGAAACCGTTTGGGAGGAAGCAGAAAAAATCGTCTCCAAGACGTGTATGGTGATGCAGATAGCTACTATCCTACCGGAATCAAGAAATGGCCCTGGGAACTTGAACAGAAAGGAGGCCAGCAATGATTAACATCCTCTTATCCGTCAGGCGGCCTTTCTCCGGTAAAATTCTGTCCGGAGAAAAAACGTGGGAACTACGCAAGAACGCGCTGTGCATCCCACCGGAAAATCACGACGGCGTAACGCTCTGGCTCTACGAATCCGGCAAGGACGGGGAGCGGGCCATCATCGGCAAATGCCAGTTGTGGTGTTTTATTCCGTTGAGGCACATGCCAAATGAGTTGATGATCAAGGAAGCTTGCGTCTCGGTAGCTCATTTGCAGTCATATCTCCCCTGCCACGCCTGGGGAGTCATGGACCCCGTGAGGCTCCCCGCCGCCGTGCCGCTCTCTGCCATCGACATGACCCGTCCGCCGCAGTCCTGGCAGTACATCAGCCCGGAGCAGGCGGGCATTTTGGAAAGGAGGCTCGCATGAAACTGACGCCTGAGCAGAAAGCCTGGTTTGAGTATGGGCGCTCCCGCGGCTGGCTTAA
>ENA-OXIQ01000384-OXIQ01000384.1-human-gut-metagenome-genome-assembly--contig:-NODE-384-length-17786-cov-16.060346_pt1 | contig 17786 bp, 4 predicted proteins | sample MGYA00249819_ERZ652364 | MGnify/ENA primary metagenome ERZ652364 (study PRJEB26925, sample SAMN05826628) | human gut metagenome | biome: ENVO:2100002; feature: ENVO:00000062; material: ENVO:00002003... | reverse complement strand
GCGGCCACGGTGACCTGTTCCACGATGACCGGCGGCTGGGTGGATTTCAGCGAGAAGAATATGGTGCCGCCGATGCCGCATGCCACGGTGGGCACGAACAGTTGGGATACCGGATGCACGGAGGTGGCCAGCCAAGCCGCCAGAATCGGCCCCAGAATAAAGACGATCTCGTCAATGGCGGCTTCCATGGCGTAGGCCGTGTTGAGCAGCTGTTCGCCATCTTCCACACCGCGCAACGCATAGGACCAGCGGGTTCGGACCAATGCACCGAATGAGAACTGCGTCAGACCCATGATGATGGCCAGGGCGAACAGCAGCGGAATCGGCACGCGCACCAACGCCGCGAAGGCGAAGGCGAGCATGGCCACGATCTGCACGGCGAGCGCAAGCCGGCCCACGCGGGCTTGGCCGAAACGGTCGAAGGCGCGGGCGTAGAACGGGGTGACGCAGCTCATGGCCAGCACGTAGGCGGCGCTCATGGTGCCGGCGATGGTCCAATTGTCGTAGAGATGGTTGAGCGCCAGAACGATGCCGAGACTCATCATGGAGATCGGCAATCGTGCCACCGCGCCGGACAGGCAGAACGCCTTGGCTCCGGGCAGCATGAACAGGCGCTGGTAGGGCGAGTGGGCAGCGGACGACTTCGAAACCGCGCGAGTCGTGGACACAATAACTCCTTACTGGTGCGTTGTCCGGCACGTGCGCCCGCCCACACGTGCCATCCGAGGGGTAGCGGTTCCCGAGCAACGTCACGCGGTGCGTTTCAGCCGCGGACCGGTACATGGCCAGTCGTCTTCATCGTCGGAGATGCCTTGCGATGCATAAGGTCTCTCCGCCGGTGAAGGCCGTCCGATGGTGCACAGGTCATGAGCCTTTGGGCTCAGTCGTTGTCAGATTGTTCGGGAATGCCGGAGCTCAACTCGGTAAGGATTTCCTGTTTGGTTTTCGCGCGGGCGTGAAGCTCGCGCAAGCCCTCGTCGGGCTCACTGACATAGTAGAGAGTGGCGTCGATACTGTCCAATTCCACACCTTCGACCGCTGCCAGCAGCAGTCGGTACATGTCGAGCTGGGCGAGTTTGCGGGTGATGTCGTCTGGCTTGGTGGGCCGACGACCGGTTTTCCAGTCGACCACGGTAAAGCGTGCGGTGGTGCTGGACGGGTCAAGTCCACCGATGAATACCGCATCGAGTTTGCCATTGACCAGGCCCACGCCCGGCACGTCCACGACGATGGCACGCTCCGTCCACGCCGGGATGCGCTTGGCCCACGATGATTCGGCCAGTCTGCGCTGCCACGCCACCAGCTTGGACTCGGTGGCATTGTCGCTGCTTATGGAAGTGGCGGATACGGCGGATACGGATTGTTGAGCCGTGGGCTGTGGGACAGCGGGCTGCCGTGTGGATGGCTTGCGGCATTGCCGCTCCCGTTCGGCCAAATCGGCCAACATGGCTTCCCGGGAAACGAATCCCGCATCCTGACCTGTATGCGGCATGCTTGGTTCGGCTTCATATGCCAGTACCGCTTCATCCGGATTACCGGCATTGATGAATTGCTCAGCCCATGCATGGAACTGCGTGCCGGCCTCGGCCGCCGGAGACGATATGCGCGGAATCGGGCGGATAATGCTACGCCAGTAGAGGCGCTCCTCCCGTTCGTTCATGCCACCTACGCGGGCTTGCAGGCTTGTCACGTTCTGGCGTCCTGCAGCCAGAACGCGTTGCGCCTTGGCTTTGACTGCCTCATCAAGCGACTGGCCGCTGGCGGCATCGGCCATCAAATCGGCGTCGTCCACCAGCAATTGTGCCCGTTGCAGGAGTGGGCCGGCGTCTTGGTGCTGCTCAAGTGACGAGGAATCTGCGGCGATGACATCGATGCCGCGTGACAGCTGTTCATGCACCGCGTCGCTGAGGGTAGCCGGCCACGGCAATTCGGCGGCGGCATTCGTCTGCGTAATCGGCGTTTGCCACGCCTCCCCCACCACGGCGTCACTGTATGCCGCGGCATGCTCTCCGATAAAGAACCCTTCGGGAGGGGCAATCGCTTCGCCTTGCGCCGAGATCAGCATGGGCTTCCCGGCATTGGCGGCTTGCAGCCGTTCCACACAGTCCTGAGCCGATATCGCATGTTCACGGGCTTGGAGCGCGTCATGCACTTCAAGCCAGAAATTGGATGGCTGAGCGGCGCGAGAGCCTTTGGGCACCACTGACGGGTCCCGCCCGGATTCGCCCGTATAGGCGCAATAGGTCATCAGGACATCTTCCCGCGCACGGGTAAGCGCCACATACATCAATCGACGTTCGTCGGCATGTAGCCGACGCCCATATTCCTCCGCCTGCGTCAAATACCAGCCGGATGCATCCACTTCTTCCACGCCATCGCCGAATTCACGCATGGAGCCGAACACTTCATCATCGATAAGCTCCACATCATCCAAAGCCGCCAACGATGCGATGGGGTCGGCTTCCACATCGGCATCATGTGGGAATCGCGGCAAAATGCCGGCATCGGCGCGCATAGGCACGGGCACGGCGGTGGGGTTGGTGAGCCAGGAGTCGGCGGTCTCATGATATTCGGGTGCGGTCCAGTGACCTTGCTCGGTGCCTCCCGTATGGTGTTCGTCCAGCACGATCTTGAGATGGTCGCCCTGATTGCTGGGGAATCCGCCGGCGGTAAGCCCCACTACCGCAACGGCATCCCATTCCAACCCTTTGGACTGGTGTACGGTCATCAGTTCCACATCCACCGGAGCGTCGGGGAGACTGGCGGCTTCATCCTCCACCGAAGCCAGATGATCCACCCATGTGATGAACCCATGCAACGAGGGAGTTTGCTCAGCGGCAATCTCTTGCGTGTACGTATCCACCAAATCCACAATCGCATCCATAGGCATATGCGCCAAAGCGGGATTGGCGCGGTGCTGCGGATTATGCAGCACACCGGCCAATACGGTGTCGATGTCAAGATCCAACGCTTCTATGCCGGCGCGAATCACGTCGCCCAGTGGCCGCCCGACGGCATCATGCACCTGACGGAGCATCACCGCGGCCCGGGTTATGGCGTTGCGCCCGTGTGCGCTCAACCGTTCAAGCAGTTTTACCAGGTCGCCGCGTAGCAATACATCTGGCAGGAATACCGCATTGGCCACCTGATCGCGGTACTCACGCACCACAGCCGCCCATTCATTCGCTGGTGTATCCGGTTGGGCAAGGCCGGCCTGCACCAATGCTTGGAAGCGTTGTTCCATGTTCTGTTCTTCAGCAAAACGGGCCAACATGGTCAAATCCGCTGCGGACATGGTGAATCGTGGCGTGGCCAGCAAGCGCATCAGCGATCCCGTATCGGTGTGGTCGGCGGCCACGTGCAGCAACGCCATCAGATCGCGGATTTCCGGACGTTCCAGCAGCGCGGAATAGCCGACCACGAATGTGGTCAATCCGGCCTGTTCCAATGCCGCCTGATATTCGGGCATATGTGATTTGGACCGAAACAGCACGGCGACCGGCGCTTTCTGTTCGCCCGGCATCTGTTCCTGTTGTTCGGCTGCGGAACGGTGCCGTGCGATGGCCGTCTTGCAGAAACGCACTACGGCGTCGATCTCCTGCCCGGCCGTGGCGAAGCCCAGTACTCCCAATGTTCCTTCGGGGGCATCAGGCATGGGGTCGAGCGATGAGACATCGACCTCACGCATCAATGAGCTGGAGGGACGCGACGGATTGGAGCGCAACGGCAGCGTGAGATTATTGGCGGCTTCGAGCACTATACGGCTGTTGCGCCTGGTGACGGACAACGGGAATGGCTTGTATCCGGCAGGCAGGTGGAAATCTTGCTGGAACATACGGAATGCACCAGGGCTGGCACCACGCCATGCGTAAATCGACTGGAACGGATCACCCACCGCGTTGACGGCGGACCTCCGTGACGCATCCACATGGAACAGTGCTGCCAGCAGAGCGGCCTGCGTGGTGGAGGTGTCCTGATATTCGTCGAGCAGCACATGGCTGTACCTGCGGCGCGTGCGCTCTCCGATGGAGGGGAAGCGCTCGATAAGCTGATACGCGGCAATGGTGAAGTCGGAGAATTCGGCCATATTGCGTTCCCGCTTGGCTTGGGCATAGGCCTCCACCAGCTGGAGCAGAATATCGCGTTTGCGTGTGGTCTCCAGCAGCGCACCGCAATGATAGGCGCAGCGGGCGTGCAAATGTTCGGCACGGTCATCGAGCTTGGCTTGCCAGCTGGCGTCGGTATCTTTCTTCAGTCGTTTGATCTTGGGGATTTTCGGCTCGTCCTCGGGCATGGGTTCGTCTGCGATGGCTTGCTGCAATCGATTGATGAATGCCGAATCCCATTGCCGTACTCGATTGATCGCATCATCGAAGCTGGTGCAGCCGGCACCGATCATGGCACTGCCAATGGCATCCGACAACGCCAGAACACGGTTCGCCAAACTGGAGAAGGCGCCAAAATCCTCACTGAACGCCAGATCCATGTGACTGTCGATGACTTCGGTGGCCAGTTGAAGCGCTCCGGCTGCGCTCAATGGTTGCGTGTTCTGATCGAATCCGACAAGCAGTCCATATTGGCGCACGATGGTCTGGAAGAAGGCGTCATACGTGAAAATGGCCGGCTTGAGGAATGCCCGATCAGACACCGTGGCGGTCGTAGAGCCCGCCATATCACCGGCCACTGCAGCGGAGACGCGTTCCAGCAGTTCGCCTGCGGCCTTGCGTGTGAAGGTCAGGCCAAGGATGCGTTCAGGTGCCACACCTCGATTGATAAGCGCGATGATGCGTTGGGTCATCGTAAAGGTTTTGCCGGAACCGGCACCGGCAACCACCAGTACGTCAGCATCGACTGGCGCATCGATGATGGCGGCCTGTTCCGCACTGGGAGTGAACGTGCTCATGCTTGCCTCGTTTCGAAAATCGTGTCGATCTGGCCCGCACAGGCAGGGCAGACGTTCTTCATACGGCAGAATCCGATATGGGTGTCTTGCGGATGGGCCTCGATGATGGCCGACCTGCTGGCCGCCGCGGCATAGAATACGCGGGCGATCATGGTCAGCGACCATAACGTCTGCGTACCGGCGAGCGCGGCGAATTGCGCCCACGCTTCGGCACTCACACCTTCGGGAGGAGTAGCCGGATCTATGGCGGGTATGTCGAAGAAACGGTTGGGGTCTTTATACCAGTATCGTGGCGTGAACGGTTCGGCATTCAACGAACCATCAGTGAACAGCGGCGGCTGGAAGGCACCTTCCGGGGCGTAGCTTCTGGCTGGTGCCGCATTCTGCCCGACATGGAACAGCGCGCTTTGGCTGATATGCGGCATTGCGGCAAGTGCCTTGGCACCGCGCGGCCCGTCTTCGGGGAACACGAGGCCAAGCTGATAGCACACGAGCTGCAGATCATTGAAAATCTGTTTGACCGTGGGCGTTCTGCCTGTTTTGTAGTCAATGAGGCGAATGCATTCGCCGCCGTCTGCGAGTACGCGGGTTTCCATACGGTCGATGCGCCCGGACAGTCTCACGGTCAGATGCTCGTCCATGCCTTCCGGCCACCCTCCGACCAGTGCTCCCATCAGACGGACCAGCATGTTCCGATCGATCGGGTGCATGCCGGGCACGGCATTGTATGCGTCGAGTATGTCACGCACATCGAATCGTGCGGCAAACTCCCGTTCGCATTCGGCACCGGCCAATGCGCCAATGCTGAAGTTGCTGGAGTTCTTGCCAAGATACGTTTCCGGATCGGCGTCGCTGCGCACAAAGTAATCGGCGATGTTGCGCAGGGCATCCGCCGCGGACTCGTCCTTACGGGTGGCCTCATAGCGGTTCCGGGTGTCGGCTATGGCATTCGGATCGGGGCGTTTGCTCTGATAGATGGCATTAAGCCGTGCCGTGACAGCCTCGATGCGGCGTTCCGTGCCGGCCGTGGAGTCCAAGCCCAGTGTGGCCAACGTCTGGGCATTGTGGGAAAGATGGTCCAGCCCTTCCTCGCTGCCTTGCTGTGCAACCGCATGGATGAGGGTTCCGAAGCTGGTGGCCACGGAGCTGGGGCGAGGACCGGCGAACCGGTTCTCCAGCATCCAGCACACCGGACATGCCCATAGGCTGTCGACCGCCGATGGAGACAGGGTGACCATGGGTGCGGCCTGCGCATCCGTCTTGCCTTTCCCCGTTTGGATACCGTCAGACTGTACACCGCCAGATGACGCGCTGTCGGATGAGGCACTGTCAGATGAGGCACCGCCAGATGACGCGCTATCCGATTGGGCCGGCGATTCCACGAACGCCCAGCTCTGCGGATTTGCGGCGCGCACACCATGCTCCGACAGGAGTGTCAACGCAACCGCGGCGTCCTTTGCGGCAGCCTGCTGCGGTTGAGCAGTGGCCAGAACCGCGCGGGCGGCGCTGACCAACCCACGTGGGTCGGCGTCCAATCCGGCCAGATCATATTCGGCGGATCCTGTATGCGCCCCCACTGTGGTGAAAGGCGCCTGTTGCCGGTTGCGCGGATAGTATTCCGGCAGATACCCGAAAAGAAAGTCCGAGGGGCTCATGCTGTCGTTCCATACCGCGCTGATCATGATTCGCCGTGCACGGGTCAGCGCGACCAGGAAACCCTTCTTCTCGCCCGACAGCACAGCCGCGAACTGCGGATCATGACCGGTTTTGTCGCTTTCTTCAAGCGCTCCCCTCAGCACGAGCTCGGCAAGGTCTTCACCACCGAACATGGTGTTGCGCCCGGCGAGGTTCGGCCACACGTCTTGCTGGACCACCGGTATCCACGCATATCCCCAGTGGCGTCCGGCCGCGCCTGCCGGCGTGGTCAATGTCACAGCGTCTTCCACCGGCCCTATGTGGGCCAAGGAATCGGCCTGCACTTCCATGCCCCGAACCTGTGCCATGAATGACGTGATGTCTCGGCTGGCGGTGGAATCATCGGCGAACTGGAACAGGCGCATTGCCGCGTCCAGCCGGTCATTGGCCGTGCGCCCCTCTGCCGTGTTGAATAATGCCGCACGCTGCCAGACCGGTGCCAGACCGGTGGCGTTCCAGGCAACAGACAGTGCATAACGCGGCTGTACGCGCTGGCTTGCCGGCAGCCGCTCCAAGCCGGAAGCAACGCTGCCCACCAGATGCCACAGGTTCGCAAAAGCGCGGGCCTGAGGGTCGTTGCCAAGCACCGCATGGATGGATGCGAGCGCAGCCTGCGCCGGCGCGGCGGCATCATCAACGGCAAGCATCACGTACAGCGCGTCAACGCCAAAGGCCAAGTCATCGTCGGACGGTTCACCGAGTATTTCGACAGACACTGGCGACGGAAGCACTGATGAGGATGTTTCACGACCTGTTTCACGCCGTGTTTCACGGTATGTTTCACGCAATGTTTCCCATGCCGTCGTCAGAGAGGTCAGCATGGCATCATCCGTGGCGAGATGCGCCAGCGACTCCAACGACCCCATGGCCGATTCGATCGGCGCAAGCCTTGCGGGACGCCCCTGACCGGGTCTGGCCCCGGCACTCACCAACGGGCCGTCCATCAACGTGGCCACTCTAGTCCTTACATATGCCGCGCAGGAAGCCAACGTCATCTGACATTCCGCCATTCCCTCGGCACGCAATCGGGCAAGCTCCACAAGCGCGAACAACCCCTGCACGAAAGTCTCGTCCTTCAAAGGACGGGTAACCGACGAATACCGCACCGGCACGCCATCTCGGCGCAGTCGTTCGCCGAACAGCCGCACGGCGGCATTGTCGTGGGCGATGACCGCCATGTCGTTCCACCGAATATGCCGGTCGAGATGCGCCCGCTTGATGCGCCAGACCACATCATCCAGCTCCTCACGTGAGGATCGGTACAGGCCGGCGGTCACTGTGCCGTCCGACTGATAATTCGCTGCATCGACTCCGCCCAGTATGGCGGTCAGCTTGCCGGGACGCTCGGCCGGAGGCAGCGGCTCGTCTTCCGGCGAGGGAATCGACAGCGAAACACGAGACGCGATCACATCAGCCATCGTCATGTGCGACTGATCAGCGCCGGTACTGCCGCCAACCAGCTGTTCTTCCTTGGCTTTCAGCCGCCCTTCCACGGCACGGCGCATCAGATATTCCGGATACGATCCACGGAAGGTCTGCACCGATTCATCCGGGTTGCCGACCAGCACCAACTTGACGCCGGCATTCCCCAACTCCTCCAAGAAGCGCATGCCGGCCAGCGTGGTGTCTTGAACATCATCCACAACCAGCAGCCGGGGCAAGCCCAACGCCTCCATACGCATAGGCCGGTCGGAATCATCCGCATGATCGGCGGCGAATGCCTCATGCACCACACGAGCGCCTGCCACCAGCAAATACGAGGCATCCAAACGGTATTGCCCCGGATATGCCGCGCTTTGGGCTGCAATATATTCACGGCGCAACGCGAAAGCCAAACGCCATTGCACCGACAATCGCGCGTCCTCCGTCACGGCGTCCAAGAGACGTGGCTCTTCGTGAACGCCTACACCGAGCTCATCCAATCGGGCCAGCATATCGCGCAACTGGCTGATAAACGCATCTGAAATACCGCGAGTGAACCTATCCGCGCTGGTCGAGCCGCCTGCCGACGTCGGAGACAGCGAATCCGACCCTTGTTGCGAGAGGCTTGATTGTGCGGAAGCGGCCGAGCCGGGCATCTCGCCGGCACCGGCATCGCGTATGAGTTTCGCCCAGTCATCCTGGGCAAAGTAGACGCGTAGCAAATCACAGGTGCCGCAATCATCTCCCGCTACGGCATGGCGCAGATGCACGGCCATGACTTGACGCAGCAAAGCATCCTGTTCCGCACCGTTCAACAATCGAGGCGACGGCAATCCAGTTCCCTCGCGCGAAGCTGATATGGCCCGGAATGCCACGGCACCCAGCGTGGTGACCGGCCTGGCCTGCACGGAAAACCCGAGCTCACGAATCACCCGATTGCCCAATGCGTCGGCGGCCACACGGCCGGATACGGCCATCACCGCCTGCGTGCCACCGTAGCGGCGCAGCCCCGCCATCAACACCGATAAGGCGAATTCGGTTTTGCCGCTTCCAGGCGTGCCGACAATCAGCCTCGCCGCTCCATCACGGTCGATGCCGTCCAGCACTGTTCCAGGTTCAAGTCTCGTCATCATGGCTCCAGCCTAAACCCGACCGTCACAGAGGGAAAAATTTTACCGAACCCGACGAAGAATCGTACCCTTGACGGTATCCTGTAGAACGAATGCAGGGAGAGCGCATTTTCCAAGGAGGGAGGGAACAGATGGCCAATATTCCGATGAGGCCGCCGAAGCTGCCCGGATATGATTTCGTCCAGATGTTGGGAAGCGGTGCCACCGCCACGGTGTACCTATATAACCAGCGTATGCCCGCACGCCCGGTGGCGGTAAAGGTCAGCGCCAAAACCCTTGACCCACGGGCCGCTGCCCTGTTCAACCGCGAGGCCAACTTCATGGCCAAGCTGTCATCCCACCCGTACATTCTGCCGGTATATGGTGCCGGCGTCACCTCCGATGGCCATGGCTACATTGTCATCGAATATGCGCCGGGCGGCACCTACAACAGCATCATGAAGGCCCGGTCCATGACCTGCGAGCAGGTACTCGACCTCGGCATCAAGCTGTCAAGCGCGCTGTTCACCGCGCATCGCAGCAATATCATCCATCACGACATCAAGCCCAGCAACATTCTCATCACCTCGCAGGGTTTGCCTGTTCTGGGTGATTTCGGTATCTCCACCGATGTGTATGACCGTACCGAAACCGGATTCTCGCCGCCGTGGGCACCGCCTGAAGTGCTTCAGCATCTGACCAATGGTTCGGAAGCCGCCGACATCTATTCACTGGCGGCCACCCTGTACGCCATGTTCGTCGGCTGCTCGCCATTCCAGCACGAATATCATCCACGTTCGCAATCGGAACTGATTTCGCTGATCGTCAATCAGCCATTGCCTCGCCTCAACCGCCCCGACGTACCGGCCGATGTGGAAGCGGTGCTGCGCCGGGCCCTGAACAAGGACCCCGACCAGCGGTACTACTCCGCGTTGGAGTTCGCACGCGCCATGCAGCGTGTGCAATTCGCATATTTCGGGCATGCCACTCCCGTTACCGTGGAAGGGATGCCGGCCTACCCCAAAGACATCGAGCGTCGGCGCCGGGCCACGGACCAGCGAGATCAGACCACCCGTTCGTCACGGCGATGGGTCAAACCGGTGGGTATTACCGTCGGTATACTTGCGGCGATCACCGCAGCGGCACTGATATTCGCCTTCGTGGTCGTTCCCCGCATGGACAGCGCCACCGGATCAGATACCAAACAGGTGGCGACGCCCGGCACCAAGGACGATGACAACAACCGCAATAATCAGGATGACGCGATTACCGATACCGCGAACGCCCAGATTCCTTCCCCGGAGAATCTGAACGGCACCTATGCGGCGGATGGGTCATCCGTGACGTTTACCTGGACGAATCCAGACCCGCAAAGCGGTGATACCTATGCGTGGGCCATAGTGCAGGGCAGCAATACCGACCAGAGCGCGCAAACCGTCACAACGTCAGATCCCACGGTGACCGTCAACGCGCAGGAAGGCTCGCAGACCTGCATTCAGGTGTCCATTGTGCGCAAGAACCGCCAGATGTCCGTCAGCCCCGCCATCGCCTGTGCGGCCAAGCCGCAAGAGTGATCCGCTCGCCACTGCCGGGCATGCCACCTTGGCATTGCGTATCGCATCAGGCAGCACCCGGCAGTGGCGAATTCACCAAATGGGCAACAGGAACGGCAGGTATTGGAACCGTAAAGCGTTGTCATTACACCAGCAACCAGAGAAACCAGGGTTCAGGGAGTTCAGATGGCCACATCATCCCAGTCATACGGTCGTCGCCGACGCATCAGCGCGGCTTTGCGCCGCCTTATGCCCTCCGGAGGGCATACGTGGACGGTTCCCGCAATCACGCTCCTGCTGCTTCTGGGACTTGTTGCCGGCGCGGTGATCATGAGCACCGTCACACGCCGCCATGTGCAACTGGACGATGGCACCGTATGGGTCACTTCGCTGAAGAACCAGAAGGCCGCACGATTCAACGTAAAGAACAAGGAGGCCGACGCCGGCGTCTCCTCCTCCGCCCCACGATTCGACATCGCACAGCATAATGGCGACACCATCCTGACCGAAACGACCAAAGCCTCCACCATCAAGGCATCCACGGTCAGCACCGGTGTCAAGACCGACATCAAAGCCAACACCACCACTGTGGTCGGCGGGGATACCGTAGCCCTGATCAACGAGAAGACCGGCAATGTGTGGACCGGCTTGTCGGAAAACCTTGATTCCGTGGCCCCCACCACTTCCGATCCGAAAATGAAGCTGGGCGAGGGCGGGCGCATCGTAGTAACCCACGATGGCAAGATCTACGGATACCGTCCATCCGACGGTATGGTGCTGCGTCTTGACAATCCCAGCAGCGCCAAGGCCAAAACCCTCGAATCGCTGACCGACGGCAAGCAGCAGACCGTTGAAAGCTTTACCGTCATCGGGAGCACGCCGGTAATCGCAACCGGCAAAACCGTCATATTCAAGGGCGGCCGCGTCGATGTCGACACGACCGGCACACTCACCCTTCAGGAGCCTCCCACCGATGACGTACAGTCCGATTGGGTGGCCGCGGCATCACCGAGAGGCCTTGCGCTTATCCCGTTGAAATCCAATGCCAAGGCGAATTTCATAGCCAACGGGGGCAAGGCGAATCCGGCACGACCGGTATCATCCAAGGGCTGCGTGTACTCGGCTTGGAGCCAGAAGGCCAGCAACTACATTCGCGCCTGCTCCCCCACGGATACCAGCGTCAAGCCGCAAACCCTCGAATCCGTCAATGCCACTTCCGAATTGGTGTTCCGCACCAACCATCGCCTTGTGGTGCTCAACGACACGGTTAACGGCAATGTGTGGAACCCTGAGGATTCCACCACAGTCATCAAAATACAGTGGAACAAAATACAGACCGAGCAGACCGGGAAAGAACAGCAGAACAACGACTCGGCCAACAACCACCACGACTTCTCCAAGACCTGTTCCGCGCAATCCGGCCAAATCAAAGCCGAGGATGATGAAATCGGCGCACGAGCCGGTTCGGAACAGATTCTCGACGTGCTGCGCAATGACGAGCAGACCGATTGTTCCGTACTGAAAATCACCAAGGTTGGCGCACCAAACGACAAAGACGTCACCATTTCGCCGATTTACGATGGCCGGTATCTGCAACTCGATGCCTCCGCCGCATCCGCAGGCACCGTTACCTTTACTTACGATATTTCCGATGGCCGCGGCCAGACCTCTTCCGCCACGGTGACCGTAACCCTGAATGATGGCGGCAACCACGCTCCCGTACAGTTCGACACTCCTCCCGAGATCGATGTGGAGCAGGGAGCCAGTTATACCGCCAATGCGCTGAGCAGCTTCAACGATCCGGATGGAGACCCGCTCACTCTGGTCTCCGCTGTGGCCCAGAACACCGACCAGGTGCAGGTGTCCACCCGAGCCGACGGCCAGCTTACGTTCAACACCGGTGCGCTGGCGTCGGGACGCGTGGGCGTCGAGGTCACCGTCTCCGACGGCACGGCGACCGGCACCGGCATGGTGTATTTCTCGGTCAAGCCCGCGAACACCTTGGCCGCGGTCATCGACCCGGTAGCGAAAACCACCGTTCCCAACACGGATACCGTCGTCAAGCTGTCCTCTTACGTGCATGGCACTTCCTTGCAGCCGGCACAACTGACTCAGGTGGATACGCCCAACGGCGCTTCGACGACCACCAATGCGGCGGATATGTCGTTGACGTTCAAGGCCACCAATCCCGGCACCTATTATGTGCCCTACACCATTACTCAAGGCTCGATTCCGGCCACCGGATTGGCTCGCGTCGAGGTACAGCCCGCCACCGGCGAGGCCGCCAAACCGGTTGCCGCCAACGATGTCGCCCTGCTTGGCGCGGATAATACCGCCATTGTGGAGCCGCTCACCAATGACGTCGATCCGATGGGCGGCGTGCTGTCCGTCACCACGGTGAGCGCACCGGCCGACTCCGGCATCAAGGTTGGTCTCGTCAGCCATAAGCGCGTGTATATCACTGCGCGTCAGGTGCCCACGAAACCCGTCGCCCTTACCTACACCGTGGCCAACGCCTCCGGAACCGCCAAGGGCACCATCGTGTTGCAGCCACCGGCTCTGACCACCTCGAATTCAGTGCCCAAGGCCAGCAATATCAATGCCCAGGTGCGTACCGGCGGCATCGTGTCCGTGGATGTGCTTGACCATGTGGCCTACTCGGATGGCACCACGGTCAAACTCAAGAACAACCTGCAATACGACAAGGAGACGTTCAAGGGCCTGGCCTTCGTCTCTGGAGACACGGTCCGCTACCAAGCATCCAGCGAGACCGGCAACTTCCCCATCACCTATACGGTTGAAGACAATCTGGGCAATGTGGCTTCCGCCAATATCACCATTACCGTACATAAGAGCGACGCAGCGAGCAAGGCCATGCCAACCCCGCATGACGCCGAAGCGCAGGTTGCCGCCGGGCAGAAGGTCCGCGTCCCCATCATGCTGACCGGCATAGACACGGATGGCGACGACGATCAGCTGTTGGGTCTGGGCAACAAGGCACCCACGCTGGGCCGCATATCCGAAGTCGGTTCCGACTACTTGGTCTATGAAGCGTATCCGGATTCGTCCGGCACCGACACCTTCTCCTATGCCGTGGAGGATTGGACCGGTCAGCGCGCACAGGCGCAGATCCGCGTGGGCGTATTCCAAGGATCGTCCGACTCCGGCGTATACGCCAGGGATGACGAAATCACGTTGAGGCCCAATACGGCCGCAACCGTGCCGGTCGCGCAGAACGACATCTCCGGCGACAACACCAATCTGACCGTCGACAAGCATGTCGAGGTCCAAGGTCTCGACGGGGTGAGCGTGAAAGACAATATGATCTCCTTCACCACGCCCGGCAGCGCCACCACCGCCTATATCGCCTACACGGTCAAAGACAAGGCCGGCTTGTCCGATACGGCCACCCTCACGGTAAACGTGGATCCGAATGCCGCCATCGAGCCGCCTACCGCCTACGACTATCGTGTGCCGTCCGCCGCCACCATCGATAAGAAGTCCGTGGATGTGGATGTTTCCCAGTGGATCGCCAATCCTTCCGGCACAGCCAATGAGCTCAAGGTCGGCGTGCATCCCTCCGCCAGCGCTCACGCTCACGTCAAGGGCGGTGAGCATTCGACCACCATCACCGTCGACCTGACGTCACAGGCGCGAGCCGTGCCTTACACGGTGACCAATACGAAATACAACATCACCTCCACCGCGTTCATCCAGGTACCGGCCTATGGTGTCTTTCCGCCCACGTTGCGTCCCAAGGCACCGGAATTGAAGGTCAATTCGCGTGAGACCATTGAAATCAACATCAATGACTATGTTCGCGTCGGCGCCGGCAAGGAACCGTATATCGAAAGCGCTGATTCCGTCAGCGCCACCAAGGCTTCCAACTCCGATTTCTACGTGAACGACAAAACCCTGAAGTTCACTGCTGCAAAAGACTACGCAGGCCCCGCCTCCATTACCTTTACCGCTGTGGATGGCAAGCAGGGATCGGATAAGACCAAGATCATCAATTCCGCAGTGATCACTCTCCAGATCACGGTGATAGGCCGCGATGTGCCGCCGCCCACGTTCTCGTCCTCCACTATTGATGTCGAGGCGGGCGCGGACCCCAAGACCGTTGATCTGGCGGCGCTCACCCATGCACCGTCCGGCGTGTATGACGACGAAAAGCAATACACGTATTCCGGCGGAAGCTCATCGTCCAGGCAAATCACCGCGAACCTGTCCCGTTCCGGTAGCTTGCAGGTTTCCGCCACCAAGGATGCCGCTCCTGGCACCACCGCGTCCATTCCCGTGCAAATCGCATACGGCGCGGGCACCGTGAATGCCGGTGTGACCGTGCGCGTAGTGTCTTCGACCCGTCCGCTGGCACACGTCGGCGACAAGACGCTGAAGATCAAGGCCGGTGCCAGCGATGTCGTGAACGCGCTTACCGGCGCGTACAATCCGTTCCCCGATTCCTCGCTGACCGTCATCAGCTGCAAGGCGGATGACGCCGCCAAACTCACCATCGCCGGATGCGATGCCTCCGGAAACGTCACCATCGCCGTCGCATCCGATGTGGGTGCTTCCACGAATACCGTGCTCGTCACCGTGCAAGACGGCACCAAGTCCAAGGATCGTGAAGTCACCGCATCGATTACCGTGTCCGTGATCGACAAGCCCGAGCCGCCACTGCTCTCCCCCGTAGCCGGGGAACCGCAGGACAGCGCGGTCAGCCTCACATGGACGCCCGGTGCCGCCAATGGCAGCCCGATCACCAACTACAAGGTCAGTTGGACCGGTGCCGTCACCGGAGAGAAGGATTGCGGTACCGTCACCTCATGCCAGGTCACTGGTCTGAAGAACGGCAAAACCTATTCCTTCACCGTCGCCGCGCGAAATGACGTCGGCTGGTCCAAGCCGTCCACCGCCGTCGAAGCCACACCGGACAAGGTGCCGTCCGCTCCCACCGATGTTACGGTCACAGGTGGCAATAAAACCGCCAAAGTGACGTGGAAAGCGCCGAGCGGTGATTTCAGCGCCGTCGACAACTATTCAGTGACCGTCACCGGTGCAGGCGCTCCGCAGACCAAGGAAACCGGCAATACGGCCACCGAGCTGTCGTTTACGTTCAACAACAACGACATTTCCGATGGCACCGCCATTACGGCGACCGTCAAAGCCCATAACAAAATCAATTGGAGTGCCGAGTCCGCCGCATCGCCGTCAGAGAAGATCTGGGGAGACCCGGATGCGCCGAACATTGCGTTGTCGAACGACGACACCACGGTAACGGCGAAAGTCACTCTCGGCAACAACCGCAATGCCGGCTGCCGGCGAATTTCCTTGGGAGGAGACGTCAAGGACACCATCGATTGCAGTGACAGTGGCGCTACGTTCGATATCAATGAGAACGATTTGAACACCCGGGAAATCACCGTAACGGCCACCGTGGTGCCGCAGCGCGATGCTTCCTCCGGCACGGGCAAGAGCAGCTTTGTCCCGCAGTACAAGGTCCAGCCGCCCACTGACGTCTACACCACCGGATCCGGCAGTACATGCACCGTGCATTGGACCAAGCAGGGACATGCGCAGTCCTACAGCGTGACTGCCGATGGCATCGATTCCGGTACAGCTACTAACCGGAACTCACTCGACTTCCGAATGAGTCCTTGGGCCAAATGCAACACCGCATCGGTGCAACAGGTGTTCAACGGCGCTACCAGCGACGCCGTCACCGGAGGCCCGCACAATGGCGCTCCTTACACCTATGAGAAGAAGGCTGTAATCAACAAACCGCAGGAGCTGCGCTGGTCAGACAACGCTCACGTCATTAACGTCACCGGCGGTTCGGTTGATGTCTATGGCAAGCCGGCCACTGTACAAATCATCATCAATGGTCAACCGTTCACGTGGAACTCCGGCCAGCCATTGGACGTCACCGACTTGGCCGTGGCCGCCGATGGCAACTACGCGTGGAGCGTCAAAGTCACCGGCGGGCCGGGATACTCCGGTCTCGACAACACTGCGGACGGAGACAGCGTCGCGGGCACACGCCCCTCTGGCTCCTCGGAGGGGACCGAATCGCTCAAATCCGGTACCGATGTCATCACTTTGGCCAAGAACCCCTGGATTCTTGGTTTCGGCAATACCCCAATATCGTCAACCACCATTCACAAGCAGTAGGAGAACATCCATGAGCGAGAACATCGACGACGCGACGCAGTTGTCTGACACGACCCGTCTGTCCGACAGCACGCAGCTATCCGACGCCACGCACTTGTCCGACGCCACGCACCTGGCATCCGCACCACACACCGGCACGACCCCAAGCACCGCGTCGGTGCCGCAGCCCGTTGCGCTGCCTAACCTGCCGCAGTGGCCGTCACAGGCGTCGTCAGAAAAGCCGTCTCCTACTACTGATGCCGCCTCCATCCCTGCGGGCGATGACAGCACCGTGCTCAAGCCGCGCAAGGGATCGACGCCAGCCATCCCGCAGCAGGCCACCGCGCAATCCCAGCCGCAATCACAGCCGCAGCGTCAGTCGAGCAAAGCCGCGCAAGCAGCCGCATCGGCACTGCCCGCCAGCATCAATTCCGGACTACTGCCCCAGCCCACGGCTCAGGTCCGGGATTTCCAGCAGTCCTTCAATGCGCTGGTCGAAAATGTCTCCAAGGTGGTTATCGGCAAGACCATCCCTATCAAGCAATGCGTCACCGCACTGATGGTCGGTGGCCATATTCTGCTTGAAGACAACCCCGGCACCGGTAAGACCCAGTTGGCCCGAGGCTTGGCCAATTCCATTTCCACCGGTTTCAAGCGTGTTCAGTTCACGCCCGATCTGCTGCCTTCGGATGTGGTGGGTGTGACTTTCTACGATCAGAAGCGCGGAGAATTCGAGTTCCGCGAGGGACCGATTTTCGCCTCCATCGTGCTGGCCGATGAAATCAACCGTGCATCGCCGAAGACGCAGTCCGCACTTCTGGAGGTTATGGAAGAGCAGAAAGTCACCGTTGACGGCGTCACCCATGATGTGCCGCAGCCGTTCATCGTGATCGCAACCCAGAACCCCATCGAGCAGCTCGGTACCTATAAGCTGCCTGAGGCGCAGATGGACCG
>ENA-OXIQ01000359-OXIQ01000359.1-human-gut-metagenome-genome-assembly--contig:-NODE-359-length-18503-cov-9.880746_pt1 | contig 18503 bp, 17 predicted proteins | sample MGYA00249819_ERZ652364 | MGnify/ENA primary metagenome ERZ652364 (study PRJEB26925, sample SAMN05826628) | human gut metagenome | biome: ENVO:2100002; feature: ENVO:00000062; material: ENVO:00002003... | reverse complement strand
ATCAGCCTCGGTCTCGTGGGCTCGGAGATGTGTATAAGAGACAGGTACAAGACCGAGCTCGTCTGGCGGCGCAAGCCCTTCCATGATCTGAAGGACCTGGAGCTGGCGACGTTCCGGTGGGTCTCGTGGTGGAACTCGAAACGGCTGCACCAGTCCATGGGCTACAGGACACCGGAAGCGGTGGAAACCGAGTATTATCAACATCAAGCGGCACAAGCCGCCTCACTATAAGGGCGGAACAAAAACCAGGCCACTTCAGCTGGAATAAAGAACAGGATTTGGTGCTGTCGCGCCGTGGGGCCGGTCCGTTTGTTGACGTCTTCACTGATTCGCTAGGTTCTTCTCTTGATCTGCAAGAGAGGAACTTTTGGCAGGGGCTGTGAAGGCGTTTCTGTTGGGTGCATACGTTTTTCCGTACTTGATGACTGCTGAGGAACTGGAAACAGCCCCTAATTATGTGACCGGTGGCATGGATGGCACTGAGCCCGGTGACATCAGAACCGTGCTGTTCCTGTATGCTCCGGCGAATGGCCGCTTGATGGATTGGAAGTTCCAGAATTCCGATGATTACCAAGGCGTGACCGTGCATGATGGTCTGGTGCTTGCTGTTGTCAAGGTCGCGTTAAAACCGGGGATGAGTATGGCATCCCCTGCATGTGCAGTCTGCCCAGAATACTAAAGAACCTCTTACTCCCCGTCAGATACCCCTCATTGAGGGTAGATGAATTTGAGGTAGATGCTCACTTATAACTTTGTATAGGAGTTCATGTATCCTCGTTCATAGCCCCTTGAAATATCGGGGGGGGGGGTAGTTGTGGAGAGAAGAATGTTCCAAGGCGGTGGTACTGAAACGAATCTGAGTGAAACCTCCCGTAACCGGGTGCTTAGCGTCGCTTATTGGCGTTTTTTCGTCAATGCTCTTTTGATTCTGTGCGACATGGCTTTATTTATTGTCGCTTCGGCAATCATATATGTGTGGCAGGGCGGGGAAGCGTTGTATTCTTCCCGTTTCCATCTCCATATTGGTCTGTGGTTGTATGCGCTTGCTTGCTCGTTGATTTGGATCTACTGCCTGCATAGTGTTGGCGTGTACCACCGTCATGTGATGGGTGACGGTTACCAGTTGAACGCGCTACTGGTCAAAGGCACGTTTTTCGCGGGGTTGATGATTTGTGCAATTGATTCTATTCTCAACGTTTATATACCTTTGCTGCATACCGGCTTGGTGTTGCTGTGCGCATTCCTGATTACCATGCTGGAACGTTTGATTATCCGCCAGTTTGTGCTGTCCAGCCGTAAAAAGGGCGCATATTCGTATGGCACTGTGGTGGTTGGTTCCCCTGAGGGCATTGCGCAGGCTTTGGAATTTCTGAGCCAGAAGCGCCAGCTGAATTATCATGCTATTGCGGTGTGCCCGATTGGTTTGAACAAGCGGACTGGGCTCGTGGAGGCTGTTGCCGCACCTACCGATTTCAAGGAACGAATCCGTAAGATCAGTGGTAGGGACATTTCCATGCTGCCGTATTGCAGGAACTTCGCCGAACGTGCCGCTTCGATGGGTGCGCAGACGGTGATGGTTACGGATGTTATGCAGCGCTTCTCGGATAATTTCAACACGTTCGTGCTGAACATGGAAACCATGAATCTGGAGATTGCGGTGGTCACTTCCGCAGTGGACGTGAGTGGTCATGAGACTAATATCCGTGTGATTCAGGGTACGACGGTGATGACAATCAGCCTACCGCAGTATTCGCCATGGGATATGTGCAAAAAGCGCGTTTTTGATGTGCTGGTTTCGCTGTTTGCCGTGATTGTTACTGCGATTGTTACCGTTCCTATCGCGATTGCTATCAAGCTTACCGACGGCGGTCCTATTTTCTACACGCAGACTCGTGTTGGGCGCCGTGGCAAGCCGTTTAAGATGATCAAGTTCCGTTCTATGGTGGTGAACGCGGACAAGATGAAGGCAGAACTGGCGAAAGAAACCGGTCAGGATGGTCGTTTCATCTTCAAGATGAAGGACGATCCGCGAGTCACCAAGGTGGGCAAGTTTATCCGTAAGTTCTCCATCGACGAGTTCCCGCAGTTCCTGAACGTGCTCAAGGGCGACATGAGCGTGGTGGGCCCGCGCCCCGCCGCTGCCCGAGGAAGTGGCGCAATACAACCAGACGTATGCTACACGTATGCTGGTGAAGCCCGGCATTACCGGCCCGTGGCAGGTGTCTGGCAGATCCAACTTGAGTAAGGAAGAATCCGAGTCTTTGGACGTCAGCTATGTGCAGAACTGGTCCATGCTGGGAGACATCGTGCTACTTTTCCGCACTGTCGGTGCCGTCGTTACTCATAAGGGTGCATACTGATAGAAGGCATAAGAACGTAACAAGGATTACAAGGGTGCGTACTAGATGAAGGCGACAATGAAGAAAACAGGACAGGACGAATCTTCAGTGCAGCATGTTTTTATTGTGGGATCAAAAGGCATCCCTGGTAACTATGGTGGCTATGAAACATTTGTGGACAAGCTCACTGAGTACCATCAGAATAATCCGAGCCTGAAATACCATGTGGCATGCAAGGCTAAGGACACCAAAACTTTTGAATACCATAACGCCGATTGCTTTGATGTGAAAGTACCCGATATTGGTCCGGCTCAGGCAATCTACTACGATGTCGCAGCTTTGAATTATTGCGTAAAGTACATCAAGCAGCACAATATTCAACACCCAATTGTGTATATTCTTGCATGTCGCATTGGGCCTTTTGCGGCGCATTTCCAGCGAGTGATTCATAAGCTTGGTGGAAAGCTGTATATCAATCCGGATGGTCACGAGTGGATGCGTGCCAAGTGGAGTGCTCCGGTACGCAAGTATTGGAAGATATCCGAACAGCTGATGACCAAGCACTGTGACCTGCTTATCTGCGATAGCAAGAATATCGAGAAATATATTCACGACGAATACGGTAAATATAATCCAAAGACTACGTTCATCGCATATGGTGCGGAAACTCGGAAAAGCAAGCTGGCTGATGATGATCAGAAGCTGATTTCTTGGTATAAGGAGAAGGGTCTCTCTCCGAAGTCGTATTATCTGGTTGTCGGACGTTTCGTGCCGGAAAACAACTATGAAACCATGATTCGTGAATTCATGAAGAGCCGTTCCAAGCGTGATTTCGCGCTTATCACCAATGTGAGTGACAAGTTCTTGGAAGAGCTGAAGGAAAAGACACACTTTGATCAGGATCCGCGTATCAAATTCGTGGGAACCGTGTATGACAAAGAACTGCTCATGAAGATTCGTGAGAATGCATATGGGTATTTCCACGGTCATGAAGTTGGTGGCACCAATCCAAGTTTGCTCGAGGCTCTCGGCTCTACTGACCTGAACCTGCTACTTGATGTCGGTTTTAACCGTGAGGTTGCTGAGGATTCCGCATTGTATTGGACCAAGCAATCGGGCAACTTGGCTTCACTCATTGATCGAGCAGATGACATGAGCACCGATGAGATTTCTAAGTTGGGAGAGAAGTCATCTCAGCGTATTATTGAAGCATATAGCTGGCAGTATATTGCCAATCAATATATGCAAGTGCTTAATGGGAAGGCCTTTTAACATGAGCCACGATGTGTTAATTGTCACGGCGCTTGCGGGTTTTGCCCGTAGCTTTCTCATGGATGATATTGCTACTTTGCAATCTATGGGATATGTTGTGCATTGCGCAGCTAATGCCAATCACCCAGGGGCTGATGATGTAGTTAATTTTTTGAAGAAGAAAAATGTTATTTTCCATCAGGTTGATTTTTCTTCGTCTAAGCCGTTATCAAAGAACACGTTACAGTCTTTTTTTGAATTACAAAAAATATCATCTGAATATGATTTCTGTCTTGTCCATTGTCATACGCCAATTGCTGGAGCGATATGTCGTCTTGTTTTCGAAAAGCAACGACGTTGGAAAGGTGTTTCAGTAATCTACACTACACACGGTTTCTATTTCCATAAAAAATCAAGTCGCAAAACGTGGTTGATATTTCGGAGCATAGAAGATTGGATGTCGCGTTTTACGGATGTCATGATTACTATTAACCATGAAGATTTTGATAATGCAAAAAAAATGCATTGTAATAACGTGAAGTATATTCCTGGAGTTGGTGTGAATCTTGAACGATTCCGGAGCGTACAGGTAGATCGTGATGCGTACCGGAAGACTCTGGGACTTAAACCTAAAGATTTTGTGATATTGGCAGTTGGAGAGATTTCACACCGGAAAAATCAAAAAATTATTGTGGAAGCTCTTGCACTGTGTCACATACCTCGTGCTGTATTTATAATTTGCGGGAATACAATCACAGGATTGGAAACAAAAAAAGAGATTGAAGAAGAGGCAACAAACCGAGGAATTGATGTACGCTTCTTAGGATTGCGTAAAGATATTCCACAAATATGCAAGTGCGCAGATGTTGGGGTGTTACCTTCACTTCGTGAAGGGCTAGGACTTGCCGGCATTGAAATGCTTGCCGCGGGTTTGCCTGTCATTGGTGCTGATGTGCATGGTATTCCTGATTATATTTCTGATGGTGTAAATGGATACTTGGCTGATCCCACAGACCCGGGTTCATTCGCAGAGGTTTTAGAGAAAATATCTGATTCCGAAATTCGGAAATCAATGTCTAAAAGATGTTCCGAATCTGTTCAATCATTCGATATGGCATGTTCTCATAAGGCAATGAGTAGAATCTATAGTGAAGTTTTGGAAAGAATTGAATAATGAAGATATTGCATTATTCTTTAGGTTTTCCTCCGTTCCGTAGAGGGGGGATGACTAAATATTGTATGGATTTGATGGCTGAACAAACCAAGCAAGGGTACGAAGCATCGCTTTTATGGCCTGGTGCTTTTAAGAGAGTTGATTCATCCATCCTGATTAAATCTCATGGGTCACAGAAAATTTCTAAGGATTATTCTGTCGGAAGTTTTGAATTGCGTAATTCGTTGCCTGTTCCCTTGCTTGATGGTATATGCGATATCGACGCTTATACGCAGTCAAAGGATACTGATTCGTTAAAGCGTTTTCTTATCGAGAATGAAATCGATGTTCTTCATGTGCATACGTTAATGGGGCTTCCCAAGGAGCTTCTTGAAGTATGCCATTTGCAGGGAATTCGTACGGTCTTTACTTCTCATGATTATTTCGGAATTTGTCCAAAATGGGGACTCGAGCGTAATGGCAAACCGTGCATTGATGATCATAATTGTTACGATTGTGTGGCTTGCAACCAAAATGCATTATCTTTGAACAAGATTCGAATTCTCCAATCGAAGGCATATCGTGTTGTGAAAGATGCTCCTTTTATTAAGGTATTGCGGAGAAAACACAATGCTGTGTTGAATGAAGATTTGACGTCCATTCTTGAACAAGATGCATTTAAGGATAATACAAAAGCTGCTGGCTATCGGCGGTTGCGTCAGTACTATGTTGACATGCTTGAATCCTTTGACGTATTGCATTTTAATAGCAATACAACGAAAGAAGTATATTCTCGATACTGTGATATTTCGCATGGATGTGTTGTATCGATCACTAATAGTGCTGTACTAAATCATAAGCAATTGCATGAGGCTCACAGCCCGGTTCGTTTTGCTTATTTTGGGCCGGCAGATCGGCATAAGGGTTTTTGGGAACTTTTAGAAGCTTGTGACTTGCTATGGAAAGAAAGGCCTTATTCATTTGAACTGCACGTTTTTATGAATCCGGATATAGATAGACCATTTCTGCGGAAACATAACGCTTATCGATACGAAGAATTACCTCAGATAATGGAATCAATCGATATGTCTGTTATTCCAAGTCAATGGTATGAGACTTTTGGTTTTACTGTACTTGAGGCGATGAGTTTTGGTGTGCCTGCATTGCTAACAGAGAATGTTGGTGCTAAAGATTTGATTGTGAATCAGGTGACTGGTTTGCTCTCAGGTACAGAGGCAAGAGAAATAGCTCAACAAATGCATGCAGTTGTCATGAGTCCTAGAATGATTGGTCAATTGAGCAATGAAATAAATAAGAAGTTTGTAATTAAAACTATGAAAGAGCATTCTAATGAAATTATGAAAATGTATGTGAATGATGCTGAATTTAATTAAATGAGAATGCTCTTATTCAAAGTAAAGTGAGGTGGAAAGATCGATGATGGATTGGCTGAAGAAAATATATTGGAAGCTTCCTTTTCCGAACGATGTTAAACAGCTACTGAGTCAAAAACGATACGAACACATATTAGATAAAGAAAAAAAATATGACGCATCTGGTAATATTATCCTTAGGGCAGATAGCTCTTTAATGCGTGACTATGTTAAATACGTTCTCGAAAGTTATAAAAAGAAGTCAGAATATTACTGCAACTACTGTACTCATGAATCTCTCAATAGTAATGTATGCCTTGTTGCTTATTACCTTACCCAATTTCATCCTAATGCAAAAAATGATGAATGGTGGGGAAAAGGTACAACAGAGTGGAATAACGTGAATCAAGCTGTGCCTCAGTTTGTGGGACATTATCAACCTCGTAAACCGGGAGAGCTTGGATACTATGATTTGCGTATTGCAGATGTAATGCATAGGCAAATTCAAATTGCAAAAAATTACGGAATTGGAGCTTTTTGTTATTACTATTACTGGTTTGATAATGGTGAAAGATTACTAGAATATCCTTTGAATGTTTTTTTGCATGATTCAAGTATGGATATGCCATTTTTCTACTGCTGGGCAAATGAAAACTGGACAAAACGTTTTTCTGGAACAAATAATGACGTCTTAATGCGCATCTCTCAAACAGAAAAAAATTATAAAGCATTTATTGATTCCGTAATTCCTGATTTGATTGATAATCGATACTATCGTATTAATAATAGGCCAGTGATATCTATATACAGACCATCGTTAATTCCGAACCCCAAAGTTATTCTTGAATACTGGAGGGATCGAGTTGACAAGTGTCTTGGTCTCACCCCTTATTTTGTCGCAGTGCAGGAACGGAATAACGACATGGATTGGCGCGCCGTTGGTTTTGACGCAGAAACTGAGTTTCAACCCAAACAGATACAACACAATTGCAGAGATATAACAAAAGAGATTAAGACAATTCGTAAAGATTTCTCAGGGAATATATATGACTATAAAGATTTGGTAGAATATAAGAGATATTATTTGTCTACAAATGCTGAAAGAAAAGTTTATCCATCGGTTATGCCGATGTGGGATAATACTGCGAGAAGAAATTTTCGTGGTACTATTTTTCATGGTAGTACTCCTGATCTTTATTGTAAATGGCTATGCGACGTTATTGATAAAACACAAAATCGTACTGACTTAGATGATTCTCTCATATTTATTAATGCATGGAATGAATGGGGAGAGGGAGCATATCTTGAACCAGATGATTATTTTGGTTATGCTTACCTTGAGGCTACTTATAAAGCTCTTCGGAGAATGCAATGAGCAAAAAGCAACAAAATGATATAACTGTATCTGTTGTAGTTCCTGTTTTTAATCAAGAACTTTTTTTGTCTAGATCTATTCCTGCGATACTTAATCAAAAATATTCTAATTTTCAATTAGTTGCGGTTAACGATGGATCTACAGATAACAGTAAAATAATTCTTGAAAAATATGCCAAACAAGATAATCGTGTAAAAATAATCAGCCAAGAGAATGGGGGATTAGTAAGTGCTGTTATAGCTGGGGTTCAAGCTGCGAGTGGTCAGTATATTGCATTTCTTGATCCCGATGATTGCATAGGCACGGATTTTTTAACCTTTTTTATGGATGAATTGGACGATGACTATGATTTTATTGCATCGGGAATCAATCTTGAGGAAGAGAACAGAATTATTCCTCAGCCTTTAGATCAGGATCATATTTACAATGATGGTGATGAGATTCGTTGGTTACGCACTCATTACTTGTTAGGTAATGATTCGTCTGTACCTTCAAAATGCATTCATCATTCGAGATGGAATAAACTGTATAAAGCAAAATGCGCCAAAGCTGCGGCCTTCGATTTTAATTCATATAAGGCAGTAACACTAGGTGAAGATAGCATTTTCACCTATTTAATGTTACTACATGCTAATAAAGGGAAAGCAGTTCGAAAAGTTAATTCATACTTCTACAATATATGTAATCAGAGTTCCATGACGAATAATGCATCTGTTGAAAATTATATTAGCCGAGCGAAATTAGCTTATAGGTACTATTCCAAAATGATGTTGGAGCACAATGAACTAAACGCTCAGCCGATGATGCTTTATTATATGCTTACAGAAGCGTTAATGGCTAAAAGCGTGAATCAAGGTTATTCTTCTTTTAAAGTTGTCTATGATGCTATACATGATGATCCGCTCTTCAGGCAAACGTTAGATGTCCTTTTACTCCGTGAGCGTTCGATAAAGCGAAAAATCATGCTCTATTCTGAGCGTATGTTTAATTCGCCGGTTCCATACAAAACTTTAAAAGCACTTGCAAATCTTTTTTGATTGGTAAAAGACGATGTGTTTTTCTCAAAAAATAGTTTCGGTTTTTTTAGGAATATTAATAATACCTTGTGCAATTATTCAACGAATTTTGAATGTACATGAATTTTACTATGTACGTTGGTATGATTCATTAATATTGTTGGTCTTATTTCTTTTAATTGGATTTGTCTTTCTTGCTTCGAAAAGAGTGAGGATAACCTTTAATGTAAATTTTTGCATTGCGGTTGTTTTATTTTTATTTAGTCTTAGCTCGTTATACTCATCGTTTGCGAATCGGGAATACGGGATGCTGCATGTAGGTATATGTAATGTACTTATTTTGATTGATATATTTCTTGTTGTATTTTATATATCCAAATATGGCAATCAAGTTATTTTTTATAAAACTATTTTTTATTGCTTGCTTTTTCTATGTGTAGTCAATGATGTTTTAGCTTTTATTCTTCCTGGAAGATTTTATGGCAATGGGCAGTTTGTTCTTTATAGCAAGTTTGCTATAGCCTATCTTCATATGACTCTTTTTGCATTATCGGTTGAGTTATATAATTCAAAAAAGTTTTTTTGCATTTTAATATGGCTGGGGTCTATTTGCATGTGCGTTTATACTGGATGCGGCACTGGCATTACGTGTTTTATTGCTATGGCTTTAGTTCTTCTCTTACCTTGCAATGTAAAAATGCAGTTATGTAGGCCTGTTGTTGCGCTTAGTTGCTTGTTTATTTGCAGTGTGTTTCCTTTTTGTTACAATTTGATTTTAAATATACCTTTTATACAGTATTTTGTAGTTGATGTACTACATAAGTCTCTTGATTTAACCTCAAGAACTATGATTTATAACTCATTAAATCGTCTGATCACTCAGAAGCCTTTTTTTGGTTTTGGACAAGAAAATAATTATAATGCTTGTCAGAAGTATCTGAAATTAAATGAATATGAATATGCGCCCGACATTCAAAATGGTTTACTTGATTGGGTTGTGTCCTATGGTTTTATTGGAGCTCTATTACTTTTGCTCTTGTTATTCTTGTGTTTATATCGTGGTAATATTTCTCGAAATGTTATTTTTATATCTTTGATCTATGCATACTTTGTTGCTGGGAGTGTTGAAATTCCTTTTGATACACTTTTCTTTTTTATTATTGCTCTTTATGCATTCCATGTAGATGAAAAGATAGGTAGGTTATGAAAATGAAAAAATGTTGTTTTGTTATCCCTTACTTTGGTGTTCTCCCAAAAAGTTTTCCCATCTTTCTTAAAACTTGTGCGTGGAATCCGGATTTTAATTGGATTCTTTTTACCGATGATAATACTGCCTATGACTATCCGGATAATGTCACTGTAGTACAAATGACGTTGGAGGAATTGAATCATCTTGCAGATAGAAAATTTGGTTTTCATGTTGCCTTAAAAAAAGCGTACAAGCTTTGTGATTTTAAACCTACATATGGTTTTTTATTTGAGGAATGGCTAAAAGATTATAGATTCTGGGGACATTGTGACATTGATACTGTCATGGGAAATCTATCTCATTTCCTTACTGATGATTTACTTGAGGAATATGATAAATTGTTCTGCATGGGGCATTTTGTGATTTATCGTAATGAATATAGCAATAATCGTGTCTTCATGAATCGTTTAAATGGAATTGAGTTGTATAAAAAAGTTTTTACAACGTCAGATATATGTTGGTTTGATGAAGAGTGGAATGGAAAAGAAAATATAAACCGTATGTTTCTCGATGCGGGAAAACGAGTCCTACAAAAAGATTGGTCTGCAAATTTTAATGTTAGGACGCAACGTTTTAATCGAGAAATTTATTATTTAGATTCGCAAACAGAAGATATTGTGCATGTTTGCGAGGGGATAAAAGATGCGTTATATTTTTGGGATCGTGGTGGAGCGTACCGTGCTTATATTGAGAAGGGTCTACTGCGTACTGACGAGTTTATGTATATGCATTTTCAATGGAGGAATATGCGAATTGTTCCTCCGGCCCTCAATTCCGATTGTTTTAAGATTGTTCCAAATGCTTTCATTGCAATGAAGGAAAGGCCATCTAATATACGTAATTTTGGACGAATACGTAAATGGTCTGTTTGCTTTTATAAAGCCGAATTATGGTATAAGGAACATTTCTCTCGACGTTTTAATAAGTTGATAGATTTTTTACAGGATTATTTTCTGAACAAGTGAATTGGTGTAGTCTTTGAATACTATAAAGAAAAATTATGCATATAATTTAGCGTATCAGATTCTTGCCATAATTGTGCCTATTGTTACGACACCGTATGTTTCACGAGCTTTAGGGGCTTCTGGTATTGGCGAGTTTAGCTATACTAATAGTATAGTTTTATATTTCAGTATTTTTGCACTTACTGGCACAGCAACATTTGGTCAAAAAGCAATAGCGAAATCGCAAAAGGACGTGCATGCTAGAAGTATTTTATTTTGGGAAGTCTTTCTTTTTCGCTTAATTTGTACAGTAGCAGTTTGCATCATATATATTGTTTTTTTCATTTTTCTCATGCCGCAGTATCGGCTTTTGTATGAAATAAATTTGTTGATGGTCCTGTCTTGGATTGTAGATATTAGTTGGTTTTTTCAAGGAACCGAAGATTTTAAAACTATAGTTATTAGAAATTGTATTGTTAAAATTGCTGGAACTATTTTAGTTTTCACTTTTATACAATGTCCCAGCGATGTGTGGAAGTATACTCTAATTTATGTTGCTACAAATCTTTTGGGTAATTTATCGATGTGGGTACATATTAAAAAAACAGTCATGCATGTACCTTTTGATGAGATTAAAATCTTTTCTCAATTTCGACCCATTATGGAATTGTTTTTGCCTGTAATTGCTGTGCAAGTTTATGCTCTGCTTAACAAGACTATGTTAGGAGTATTATTTGATACGTCCGAAGTCGGATACTATACTCAATCCGAGCGTGTCATCCAATTATTGCAGACAATCGTTGCTTCAATTACAACTGTCCTGCTTCCCCGTTTTACGTCGTTGTATCAAGAGTCAAATTGGGAAAAGATAGATGACTATTCTAAAAAAACTATAGATTATATTTTTTGTCTTTCTCTTCCGATGATTTCTGGTTGTATATGTATTGCGGATTTATTCGTTCCTTTTTTCTTTGGACCTGGATATCAACCGGTCGCATTGATCATGTGTGTGCAATCCATGTTGCTTGCCATAGTGAGCCTTGGTCAGTTCCTTGGCACCTATCTTATTGCTATAGACAGGCAACGACAATACACCTTTGCTGTTATTGCGACGATGGTGTGTAATATAGTCCTTAATTTCGTGCTAATTAAGCCATTTGGTGCGCTAGGAGCTTCCATTGCCACTGTATGTTCAGAATTAGTAGCGACAATCTTGCAGTTCTATTTTTTGAGGCAAGATTTAAGTCTTAGATATGTTCTGAAATCTTTTATTCATTATTTGATTCCAAGTGCTATTATGTTTATAGCAATATGTTTGTTGCGTATTTTAAACTTTGGAGTTTTTCCTATGCTCATTTTGTGCTTACTTTTGGGCCTATTCACATATGTGTCTTATTTACTGTTGACCAAAGATCCCTTTATATTTAGTTTTGTGAAGCATAAAAATAATTAAGATCAGAAGAGTACCTGTACCGAATACGTTGGTAGTGTTATTGCGAGATTGGCTATACGTTTTCTTCTTATATGTTATAAATGTGATTGTTAATATAATAGATTTTAACTCGTAAGGTAACATGGAAAACAAGGTCTGTCTGAAAAAAATATCGAAGACTGAAATATCAAGTAAGGGTTGTTCCTACAAAGATGGATAATATGTTTTCTCTTGGTAGAGTAGCAGTCATGGTGTAAGAGCAGCATGAATTTTTACTTCTGATTCGATGAGTCCGCTTGAGTAGGATTGGCTTGTTGTGCAGATTGGGCACTGTTGTGAATCGCTCGAATTCGCTTGATTTTACAGAGTTGCATTAGATATCGTAAAAGTGTTTGGTGACATGCCAAAGACGAAACCCAAAGGGGGATTGGGGTGTATCATGCGGGCTATTGATTAAAGATGAGAATTTTATGACATTGCTAAATTGGTGTGGGTAGTGCCCGAGTTTTTGCGCACTTTGGTCTTCGCCCGTCCCCGTGGCGATGATCAGTTCGCTGACTGTACGTTCTCACCGAGCCTTGACATGTCGAGGTAGCGTCGCGTCGACCACTCGCTGGAAGTTACGTAGCGGACTCTCGCGCAGATGAGCATCAACGCGCTGCGCCCGTCCGGGAAGCTGCCGACCACGCGCGTGCGCCGGCGGATCTCGCGGTTCAGCCGTTCGATCATGTTGTTCGTTCGGATGCGGCGGCGATGCTCGCGGGGGTAGTCGTCGAGCAGGTAGGTCGTGGTCTCGCCGATGCCCTCCCTGAGGCATTTGGCGGCCTCCCTCAGTTTCCGCGCCTCCATGTCCTTGGCGACGGATTCCGCCTTCTCCAGCGCCTTGTCCCTCGATTCCATGGAGAATATGGCCTTCAGCGCGTCGGCGGCCCAGTCCCTGTTTTTGGGGTTGACCTTGGCGAGGATGTTGCGTTCGAAGTGGACCATGCACCGCTGGTAGCGGGCGCCGGGCAGCAATTCGTTCACAGCCGCCACCAGTCCGGCGCACCGGTCGCCCGTCACCAGCCTCACGCCCTTGAGGCCGCGCGCGAGCATGCCTTTGATGAATTCGCGCCAGCTTTCCGAGTCCTCCTTCATGCCCTCGGCCACCGAAAGCACCTCGCGCCGCCCGTCCATACCGACGCCGACGGCCACCAGGATGCTCACGTTCTCCACGGACCCGCCCCAGCACCTTTTGTGCCACACGCCGTCCATGAACAGGTACGGGTAATCCTGTTCGAGGGGCCTGCCACGCCATTCGTCGATGTCGGCGTATACCTTCTTGAGCTTGTCGCTCAGGGTCTGCGAGGGCATGCGGTCGCCCCACAGCAGCTGGCTGACATCGTCGACCTGCCGGGTGGAGACGCCGGCCAAATACATGTCGATCAGCGCCTCCTCGACGCTCTCCTCGCGCCGACGGTATCGTTCGATCACCGCCGACTCGAACACCGCCCCTTTCAGTTTCGGCACCTTGAGACTCATCTTGCCGGCCTTGACGGTCAGGTCGCGCTCGTAGTGGCCGGCCCGGTAGGCCTTCCGCTCCCCGCTGCGCTCGTAGCGCGCGGCGCCGGTGATCTCGTCGGCCTCCGCGTCGAGCATCGCGTTCAGGGTCTCCTCGACGCTTTTGCGGACCATCCGGTCCAGGGTGGTCTCCAACATGGCCTGGTCGACCTGTAGAATCTGCTGTGACATGGCTTCGTGCCCTCGTTTCCAATCGCGGTTTGTTTTGTTTGGCGACAGAAAATCGTACACAGGACACGGGCCATGTCTCTATCTCAGGCCCTCAACCAATTTGCGCAAAATCTCGGGCGTTATCTTGGTGTGTTGGAGCCTTTATCGAAATAGGGCGTAGGAAGAGAGAAAGAGTGGTTCAATGGAGATGTCGTATTTATTATTTGAGTGATAGAATGACAATGCAATATTTGCATCTAAGTGAAGAAGGGAAAAAATGATAGCCCCACAGGAAAAAATGAATTTTGTAATTAATAAATTAAATTCCAGTAAGTTTTTTTCTTTTGGAAGGTAATATGGAGATATTATCAAATAAAATACCTGATTTCAATTCCTTCAAGTACTAAAATTGGAGAAAACTTTAATATAGTACATTATGGAAATATAGTTATCAATAATGCGGTGATAATTGGGAATAATGTTTCTGTTGCACAGGGGGTGACCTTGGGACTAGCGTTTGGTGGAAAAAAACAAGGGTGTCCTCAGATAGGTAACAATGTTTATATAGGTGCCAATTCAACTATTGTAGGAAATGTAGTCATAGGGGAGAATTCTTTTATTGCACCAAACACATTTATAAATTTTGATGTGCCTAAAAATTCATTGGTAATTGGAAATCCAGGTGTTATTCATAAAAGGCATTAATATTTAAAAACGCTGAATATTGTTTTTGAGGGTCGTGGATTATTTCTCCTAAGTGTCAAAGAGAATAGTGTTAGATTCACTAGTTTTGGGATTCGTATTGCGCTGCGTGCGATGGGGCTGAAGGAGACGTTGCATACATCGCTTTCCGGTTTGAGTGCGGTGGATTCGATTTTGTTTTATGGTTGCCGTAAGTTTTATGCATGTGAGTCTCGCCAATGCATGCAATGCTTGGGCTAATTCGATGATTGCTCAAATATGATGTTTCCAATGGTGCTCGAGATTGTTGTCGGAGTCTAGTAACGTTGAATCTTCATGTCGATGATTGCTATATATGCTGTTCTAACGGTAGGCTTGATTGTCTTTCGGCAAATCACAGAATTGTGACGGCCAATTTGGTAAAGCATTTGAGTGCGCTGGTCTTTTTCCTGTGCTCATTTCGTAGAGTTGTATTATTTCTTAAAATTGATGATTATCAATATCCGCCTAGGTGGTGCCCGCTTCTTTGCACAGATTGACTAACGGCCGGTTGTTGGCGTGACTTTTATGCCGTTGCCTGTAGGTTGTCATCGAGATGGGACGTGTCCATGTAGCGGCGGTCGGATCATCAATTTGCGGTGACGTACCTGATGCGGGCGCATATGAGCATGAGAGCGCTGCTGGAGTCGGGGAAGCCACCGACGACGCGGGTGCGGCGTCGGACTTCCTGTTCAATCGCTCGATCATATTGTTCGCGCGCAGCTTGATTCGGTGGTTCGCGGAGAACTCGCCCAGCAGGTAGGTCGTCGTCTCGCCAATGCCCTCCCTGAGACAGTTGGCGGCGGCCTTCAGTTTCTTCCCGGGATCCATCTCGCCGGTCACGGTCTTGGCCTTGGCCAGAGCCGCTTCGCGCGATTCCTGCGCGAAGACGGTCTTCAATGCGGCCGACGCCCGCTCCCGGCGGCTTGACGGCACCTTGGAGAGCACGTTGTGCATTGAAGTGCACCATGCATCGCTGGTATTTCGCTTGGGGCAGCATCGTGTTGACGGTGGCGGCCAGGCCGGCGCACTGGTCGCCGACCACCAATCCGACGTCCTTGAGGCCGCGCTCGATCATCCTGCGGAAGAACTGCTCCCAGCCGGCCGCGTTCTCCTGCATGTCCTCGTCCACGGCGATCACCTCGCGGTGGGGACTGTCCCGGTCGACGCCGATGGCGACCAGCACGCCCACATTCTCCACGTGCCCGCCCCAAGAGCGCTTGTGCCGCACTCCGTCCGCGAACACATACGGGCATTCCGACTTCAACGGGCGCTTCCTCCACTCCTCGATCTCCGCGTAGACCTTCCTGAGCTTGTCGGAAAGCGTCCGCGAGGGCATCCGTTCGGCCCCACAAAAGCTGGCTGATATCATCGACCCGGCGGGTGGACGCGCCGGCCAGGCATATCTCCATCAGCGCCTCCTCGACGCTTTCCTCGCGCCTGCGGTAGCATTCGACGACCTAGCTGCGGAACACCTCGCTCTTGAGCTTGGGGATCCGCAGGCTCAGCCTGCCAGCCTTGGCGGTCAGCTTCCGGTCGTAATGACCCGCACGGAACGCCTTCCTATTGGTATTCCGTTCGTATTTCGCGGCATTGGCGATCTCGTTGGCCTCCGCGTCGAGCATGGCGTTGACGGTCTGCCCGACTTTCTCCCGCACCATCCCGGTCCAGCTTGGACTCGAACATGGCCTGATCGAACTGTATGACTTGCTTGGGCATGTCTCCTGGTCTCTTTCCAATCGCGGTTTTTATTGTCTGGCGACTGAAAATCGTACCAAGGTCGGACCATGTCCCTTTTCATCAGAACCCGAATCCGAATCTGCGCAAACTGACGGGCGTTATCTGCTTATTTGGCAAGTGGAAAAGTGTTCCCGTGGAAGAAAGCGTTCTTTGGCGTGATTGTAAATTGGGCGATGAATTGCAATTTTCGGTTGATGCAAGTTTTATATAAAAATGATTGTGCTATCGTATTCTTGTAAAGAAACTTGTTTCTTTTTTATCAGGAATTATTAGTTTATAGAATGAAGATGCGACAGCATTAGTGAAATTATAATTTCATGAATATTTATTTAATGCAAATAACAATATTTTTGTGTAGTAAAAGAAGAAATTCTTACTTTGTATAGAGAGTGCATGTTATTTTTTGAAAACCTATGCTTGCATGTGCAAAGCATCTTCGTGGTTTCGACATGCTGAAGTGAAAGCCATCAAGAAAAGGGGTAGTGCAAGCGGTAGAGTCGGTGGCATGGCTGAAGACCTTTTTACTCCCCATAACATCATCGTGACCGGTGGCTGCGGCTTCATCGGGTCGAACTTCGTGCACTACGTGGTGGACCGTCACCCGGACGTGCACGTGACCGTGCTGGACAAACTCACGTACGCGGGCAACCCGGAGAACATCGCGGGTCTGCCCGAGGACCGTGTGGAGCTGGTGGTGGGCGACATCTGCGATGCGGACCTGCTGGACCGTATCGTGCCGGGCCACGACGCGATCGTGCACTACGCGGCCGAGAGCCACAACGACAACTCCATCGCGGATCCGGAGCCGTTCCTCAGGACGAATGTGGAGGGCACGTTCCGCCTGCTGGAGGCCGTGCGCAGGTACGGCATCCGCTACCATCACGTGAGCACGGACGAGGTGTACGGCGACCTTGCCCTGGACGATCCGGCCAGGTTCACCGAATCCACCCCGTACCATCCGAGCTCCCCGTACAGCTCCACGAAGGCGGCATCGGACATGCTGGTGCGCGCGTGGACGCGTACGTACGGCATCCGCGCCACGATCTCGAACTGCTCGAATAATTACGGCCCGTACCAGCATGTGGAGAAGTTCATCCCGCGCCAGATCACGAACATTCTGGACGGGCAGCGTCCGAAGCTGTACGGCAGGGGCGAGAACGTGCGCGACTGGATCCACACCGAGGACCACAGCTCGGGCGTGTGGACGATTCTCACGAAGGGCCGCATCGGCGAGACGTACCTGATCGGCGCCAACGGCGAGAAGAACAACATCACCGTGCTGCGCATGATCCTGAGGATGATGGGACAGCCGGAAGACGCGTTCGACTGGGTGAGGGACCGTCCGGGCCACGACCGCCGTTACGCGATCGATTCCACGAAGCTCAGGACCGAATTGGGCTGGACGCCCACGCACACGGATTTCGAGTCCGGTCTGAAACAGACCATCGACTGGTACACGGACAACCGCTCCTGGTGGGAGCCGGCCAAGGCCGCCACTGAAGCCAGGTACAAGCAGCAGGGCCAGTAAGACACATACGAGAACGGCCACACCCCAAAGGGCGTGGCCCCATGATGATTCCCATCTACGGCAAAGGATTTACGAGGGTATGGATTTCGAGAAGGATCTGAGGGTCGAGGAGACGAACGTTCCGGGACTGCTGGTGTTCGACCTGCCGGTGCACGGCGACAACCGTGGCTGGTTCAAGGAGAACTGGCAGCGCGCGAAGATGACCGCGCTAGGTCTGCCGGATTTCGGTCCGGTGCAGAACAACATCAGCTTCAACGCGAAGAAGGGCGTGACGCGAGGCATCCACGCGGAACCGTGGGACAAGTACATCTCGATCGCCACTGGTTCCGTGTTCGGCGCTTGGGTGGACCTGCGTCCGGGCGAAAGCTTCGGACAGGTGTATACGACCGTGTTGGATCCGTCGAAGGCGATCTACGTGCCTCGCGGCGTAGGCAACAGCTTCCAGGCGTTGGAGGACGGCACTGCGTACACGTATCTCGTGAACGCGCATTGGAGCCTCGAGCAGAAGAAGACGTACACGTTCGTGAACCTCGCCGACCCGGACCTGGACATCCAATGGCCGATTCCGTTGGACGAGGCCGAACGCAGCGAGGCCGACCTGCACCATCCCATGTTGAGGGACGCGAAGCCGATGGCGCCGCGCCGCACGATGGTGACGGGCTGCAACGGGCAG
>ENA-OXIQ01000245-OXIQ01000245.1-human-gut-metagenome-genome-assembly--contig:-NODE-245-length-21379-cov-9.527340_pt1 | contig 21379 bp, 21 predicted proteins | sample MGYA00249819_ERZ652364 | MGnify/ENA primary metagenome ERZ652364 (study PRJEB26925, sample SAMN05826628) | human gut metagenome | biome: ENVO:2100002; feature: ENVO:00000062; material: ENVO:00002003... | reverse complement strand
TGCAGATCTCACGGCGTGCCTGAGGATTTGAGCGGGCTGCGCGGAGGTCGCGCGGATTATAACGCGCAGACAATCAGATAAATCGCCACGACGTGGCAGGCGTACCCGATGACCGTGCCCAAGTGAAACACCTCGTGGAACTCGAACCAGCCGAGAACGGGGTTCGGCTTGCGCAGCGCAAAACACACGGCGCCGGCGATATACGCGGCGCCTCCGCATGCGATGAGCACGGTCGGCGCCGGGCCTACTGCGGGAGCCGTCCAGAGCTGCGGAATAAGCGTTACCGGGGCCAGTCCCAACACGACGTATACGGTGGTGAACACCCAGTTCGGCGTCCGCAGCCAGACGATATGCAGTATCGTGCCAATCGCCGCGGTCACCCAAATTACCGTGAGATATGGCCGGCGAATCGCCGGGCTGAGCGCGAACAGCACGGGTGTGTTAGTGCCGGCGATGATGAGGAAGATGTTCGAATAATCGATGCCGCACAGCACGCGAGTCACCTTCGCGCTGCGCCACGGCACGACGTGCAGCAGCGCGCTGTTGCCGAACAGCAGCATGGCCGAGGCACCGTACACTGCGCAGGCCGCCTTGACGGGACCGGCCGGCGCGATACAAATGAGCACGATGGACGCCGCGATGCACGGCGGCAGGGTGGCGAGGTGCAGCCATCCGCGAAGGCGGGGCTTGCGTATGCCGAATGCGTCCACGGGAACAATCTGACGCTTGACCGCTTTCAGCGCGGCTTTGGCCTGACGGTAACGTGATTGCGCGGCCTTGTAGCGGGCCGATGCGCGATCCAGTGCGGCGGGGCCGGTGCTTGCACCGGACTTTTGGCTCGCGGTCACGGAAGGCGTAACTGTTGAGGCGGAAGCCATTTTTCGCCCAGATGGCGTACTGATGGAAACGCTCATACGAATCACCTCGCCATGGCCGGCGACGCTCTCCCGACCACTAACTTACGCTACCGTAACCTAGTATAGGCCCGCGCAATAATCAAGGTTGATTTCGTAATGCTTACAGTTCTTCCGTGGTGTGGTATCCGGTGGTGCGGTTGCGGAATACATCGCCGAGTCTGTGAACTCGTATTATGCGTGTCTGCTGGGTCCGACTTGTGTCGGTTCCTGATTTCGGATTGCTGCGAATGATGCTCCCGACGCCGCCCCGCCAGTTGCCGGATTCGTACGGCTCGGCCGTTCGGCCGAGCTGGTCGTCGGTGACTCCAGATACTTCGTTGGTTTCGTCTCGGTTCATGATGTTATGTAATGCTAGTTTATGGCGGATGGAAAGTTGAGGAAAGTTAAATCTGCTTCATGGGCTTCTCTCTGATCTGTATTTGTCCCGGTTCATATGTCAATCGTTTGACCTGTCGACCGGGGCAGAATCCGCTGTCCCGGTCGGCGATTTCGGCTTGTTTTCGTGAACCGGGACACTCCGGTTTCCTCAACTCATATCGTCTGGCAGACGGAATCGGCGGAATAAGGCCGATTCTGGAATTGGCACGTTGTCCCGGTTTTCGCATAAATCGATTGACATTTATACCGGGGCAACAAAAATTGTCCCGGTTTGCAAAGATCGCCCGAAATCGCGAACCGGGACAGCGGATTCTGGCCTGGCTTGAACGTCAAACGATTGATGCAGGTACCGGGACATTTTCCGCCACGAAAGTTGGGCCATAAGTCTCAAGTCCTAAAGCCCCCCCCTGAAAAACGGCGCTTGCCCGGACAAAGCAAAAGGGCTGGAACCTTCCGATTCCAGCCCTTTAGTTGCTGGTGCGAGTGGGGGGAGTTGAACCCTTGGGGACATGTTGCAATCAAGCCGTTTTCGTTGAAACTCCAACGATTCTAGGTCATTACAAATCAATGATTTTCAACGGTTTCAGGTGCAAGATGTTGGATTTTCGTTGGATTATGAAGTTTGTCGGGCCCCGGTAAGGCCCGTATATGACGAAAGCGCCTCGAATGTCACCATGAGGGGTGTCAATCGGGGTGCTTCGTCTCATCCAATTCAGCGGCGGAACCATTCCGCCACCGGTTCGATCATACGACCGGACGAGGGCGGGCCGCTTCCCGTTGAATTTCGTGACATGGGCGAATCGCCTGCACGGGGCCGTTCTCGGTGGCTTGACGTTCCGCTCGGAAACAGGGCGAAAAGCCGGTTTCAGGGACGATAGCGGACCGTGGCGATGCACGCGGAAAGTCCGTTACCGGGTTGCGGGGGGATGTGGGCGCTGTGTGTTCTGTGGGGAGCCTTGCATGGGAGGGGGAGGGTAGTCCCCCACCCCATGCGAGGTGGTTTAGTTGGGCCAGTCGGCGCGGCTTGTGCTGTTGCGGTATGGTTGGGCTTTCCGTATCGGTGTTTTTGGTCTTCCCGATGGTTTGCCGGTTGGCTTGGTGGTGTGTTGTTGGATGGCTTCGAGTCTTGGCGTCATTCTTGTTCCCGGTGTTCGGCGGCGATGAGGTCGAGGCTGTCGGCGATGTGGCAGAGCGCTTCGAGTCGGATGAGTTCGCTTTGGCTGGCGAGTGAGTTGAATAGTTTGGCTCGGTTGAGTTTGGCGGTCATGGTGTCGCCCTTGCAGTCGTCGGGCGTGTGCATGATCGTGTCGAAGTCGTTGTTGGTCATGGCGGGTTCCTTACTCCTTGTTGACGGTGATGACGGCGAGGTGGTCTGGGTATGGGACGCCCCAGCCGAAGCGGAAGGTGAGGCGCACGCCGAAGCTGTCGCGCTCGAAGTACCGGTCGTCGGTGCGGGCGATGTTGATGTCCCCGGTGGCGCTGTACACGTCGCCTATGCTGTTGACGAGGATTTTGCCGTCCGGGGCCATGCCGTCGAGGTGGACGGGCAGGCCGAACAATGCGGGGGTGGGTGTGTTGGCCACGTCGGGGCTGATGATGAGCCGTCCTTCGGCGTCGCGGAGTTTGAGCAGGTAGGCCCATACGCCGTAGTTCATGACGAGTCCGGTGGGTGCGCCGCCGTTGGTGCTGATCGAGGCGATGGCGTCCACGATGGGGTCGAGCGTGTTGGTGATGTTGCCGCCCTGGATGATGCCGGGGTAGTTGAACAGGCCGGTGGGCGCGGTCTCGGGCTTGCCTTCCGTGGGCGCGGGGTTCTGCCACAGGATCGCGTTGGCCTTGTCGATGATGGTCTTCTTCATGCCGTCCGTGAGCATTCCCACCACGTCGATGCCGGAGCCGCCGACGTTGCCGTTGGAGGCGGCGCTCTGCGCGCCGGATTCGTTGGAGAACACGTTGAGCACGGCCACCTTCTGCGTGCGGATGGCGAGTTCGAGTGGCTTGGTGTCCGACTCGTTGATGGCCGCGCCCTCGGCGACGATGCTCGCGGCGGCGTGGGTGCCGATGTAGGGCACGTAGAGGCTGGGGCTGTCGCCCTGCACGCTGCCCGCGATGGTGGTCTGGGCGAATACTCCCGCGTCGGGGATGATCTGTTTGGCCGGTGCGCTGCTGACGCTGCCGAAGCCGGGCAATGTGGTCGCTGCTGCCATGATGTTTCCTTTCGGTCTCGTGTTCCTGCAGCCAAAAGGAAAAGCAGCCGGAAGGAACGCTTGTGTTGCGCCTTCCGGCTGCTTTCTGCATACTGTGTGCTACCGGTTATTCTACACGTTGTCGAGTTTGTTCTCCAGTTGTTGCGCGTAGTTCTTCCAGTAGCGTTTGCCGCGCCGGTGCTTGGCCGATTCGATGGTGAGTGACTGTATCCGGTCGATGAGCTGGCGGCGGCTCAGATTCCGGTAGGGTTCCGGCTCGGGGTCACTTGGGTTCATGCTTGGGCTCCCTTATGTCGTTCGATCGTTTCAGTTGGTCGGCTATCCGGCACAATGCCTGGAGCATGTCGTCACGCTCCCCGCCTTGCCCGAGTTCCGATAGGTACCGGTCTTCGAGGCTTGCGGGCTTGCCGTGTTTGTTTCTCGGCATTGGTTCTCCTTTGCTTTCTCGTAGGCTTCGATGAACGGCGACGTGCCCCTGTAGGTTTTGCCGCGTTTCCTTCTGCCTGTCATGTGTTCCTCCATTCTTCTGATGCGATGCCGGTATGCGGCGGGTATGCGGGTCAGCATTCCAACACCGGCAATTCCGGGTAGCGGCGTTGCAGGTATTCGCATACCGCGCCGATGTCGTCCAGCCAGCGTTCGAGTTCCCCGCAATGGTTCGCCAGATCGCTTGGCTGGTCGGGGTCGGTGAACTGCCAGTAGTTGTTGCCTGACGGTTCCATGTAGAAGCTGAGCGCGGTCTGTGGGTCGCCTTCCGTGAACCATGAGATGTCGGCTTGGAAGTCCAGCCTGAAGTCGGGCTGGGTCGATCTGAACAGCACGATATCGCCTTGGTCTGTATGCTCCTCATGCACGAAACCGGGCGTATGGTCGAGCATGAGTTTGGGCTTCGGTGGCTCGTTCGTATCGCTGCTAGTGTTGGTGTCGGGATTATCGTTCATGTTGATTCCTTTCTCGGTTCCGGGCGGTACCGACGCCCGGAACCATTCGTTTAGGGGTGTCCCGGTGTTGGTAGCGCCGGGACGCCTGTTTTTTCATTTCTTGAACTGGCTGGTTGCTTCACTGCCTGCGGTTTGACGCCATGAAGGCAATCGGGCGTTTGATTCTCCCGCATGTATCCCCGCGTTCCGGCTGCCGCAACAATCGGAGCGTGTGACAGATGGGATACAGGCGAAGCGGGTTCGACTATGGCTAGGTCATGGCCTCCCCCTTCCGCGTGGTCGTGGCCTGTTGTCGGGCTTCTCCCACTTCGGGTCTATATGCAGGGTCTCGGACTGGAGCTCCTGCGCGAGCCGCAACAGGCTTGCCGATTGGACGGACGCTATGAGCGGGTCTGCGGGAACCCTGAAGCTCACATCCTTGGCACCGCCCTTCATGGCGTATGCGGTGGCGCGTATCAGCCGGGCGGCGAGCGCCTTGGCCTCATGGCGGGGCTGGCTCACGTCCGCGATGAAATGCGCGCTCAAGTCGCCTTTCCATTGGGGGCCGATGTTCACCATGTCAACGGCCTTCCGGGGTGCGTGGATAGTTTTCTATGCCGTTTTCCGATAGGTCTCCCAACGCGACGGCTATCTGCTGTTGGGATCGGGCTATGTCGAGCAGCGCGAGTGTGGCGGTGTAGGCGGTTTCCTCGAAGTCGAAACCATTCGGCTTATATGGATTGAAGCCCTCGATTAGCTTGTAGGTGTCCATCATGGCTATGTCTTTCCTTTCTGTTTTTTACGGACGCGGCGGGAAAAGTGTCTACGGTGTCTACACGTTGGAATCATTGGGGTTTCGGTGTCTACATGATGTGTCTACGGGTGTCTACACAAGTGTCTACGCGAAGCCCGTCCGCGTAGACACTTGTAGACACGTGTAGACGGTTCGTGTAGACACCGGGAACCCTTGCGGGAGTAGGTGTAGACACTGTAGACACTTTTTCATGCGCGTGTGATTGACAGTGAGTAGTACATGCCTTCGTCCGAACCTTTCCGCCAGTCGATTTTGTTGTCGTTTTTGAGTGATTCGATGGCCGATGCGAAGACCCTTCGTTGTGACGTGTTCATGTTGTTCCTCAGATCGCGTTCGGCCATGCCCTCGCGCTTCGGGTCTTTGTCGCCGAGCACCTTGAGTATTCGGGTTCTGGCCCGGTCGAGCATTCTCGTGTCGGCTTCGGCGCGGGCCTCGTCTTTCACCTGCATTTCTTCGGACAGTCTCGCGGTGGCGTTCTCCCTTGCCTTCGCCAGGTAGCGTTCGCGGCATCGGTTGCTCATGTCCACGATCTTGCGGGCCAGCATCCAGTCCTCGGCGCTGACCTTCAGGTCTGATGCACGCATGGAGGCGACCACTGCGGCGACGTGCGCGGTGAGCAGCATCGTATGGCTGTCCAATGGGCTGCGGGTGCCCCTGTTGCGGGCCACGCTGTCCCTGAAGGCGTCGTCCAGCGCCTGCCGGGGATATTCCAGCTCAACAAGCTCGTAGGAGTCGCATCCGGCCTGTCTGGGCTGCTTGCTGTAGGCGTCCCAGCTTTCGGCCCGATATACGGCGTCGAACGCGGCGGGTGACGGCGATTCGTAGCGGACATGCCATGTGAAATCGCCCTTGGGGTGCTTGGTGCGATTGTCCTTGTCGGTGTCGCAATCGGGGTCGAGCACGTCGGCCCACATGAACCGCTGGGGCCAGCCCAAGCCCTCGTATTCGGTGAAGGCGTCGGCGGCGGAAGGCTGCGCGTTCACGCTCATGCCCAGACGGTAGGCGTAGGCGGGTATCTGCAAGCGGTTGTCGGCGTTCCTGTTGAACGCGCCGAACTGCTTGCCCATGAACACGTTCAGCAGGGTGCTTATCAGCGTGCTGGAGCTGATGCGCGCCGCACCCGATAACTGGCCCACCTCGGACACGGACAGCAGCACGCGCGGGTTCCTGCACGACTGGTGCGAGCCTATGCGCTTGCCCTTGTCGTCCAAGTCGGGCACCCTGTCGGCGAACATGGCCGCTATGCCCTCGCCGCTGACCGGCAGATGCACATCAGCTCCAAGGATGTCGGGCACCAGATCGCACGCGGCACCCTCGGTGGTGTCCTTGCCGTCGCCCGGGCCTCCCACAAGGGCCACGAACACGTTCACCCCGGCCACACGGCCCCTGCCACCGATACCAAGCGACGGGATAAGCAGGTTCGGAGGGATACGCAGCGACTCACGAAGCAATACCATCACCAGAAGCGCGAACGGGTTGATGTTCTCCGCCTTCGCGTAATCATGCACGTAACGTATCCACGCGCGCGAACGCCAAAACTCGGAATCGTTCACAGTCTACTCACCCCTTTCCAGTCCAACGGCTCGAACGGATGCCCGGCGAAGTCGCGCGGCACGCCGTCCCCCTTGTAGAAGCCGGTTGGCTCCAGACCGTTGTCCTGCATCCAACGCAGGAAGTTCAGGTAACGCCGGTAGTCGGCAACCGCCCTCAGATAGGCGGATATGGCTTGGAAGTCGCGCGGGGACTGGTTTAGACTGGACACGTCGGGTTCGGTTGGTTCCATCTCCGGCAACCTCCTTTCTTTGAGCGCCTGCCTTTACTTGCAGGGCGGGCGCTCCCTTGTATTCCAAGACGATGAGCAGCAGGGCCAGCAGGCCGCATGTGTAGGCCCAAGCCCATTCCTCAAGCCCGGTCAGCTGCCAGGCGGCTATGGCGAGCGCCACGGCGATGATTCTCAACATGGCTATGCCTCCCGTTTCATGTGCTGGTGGATGTAGTGCAATACGGAATCACGGTGGTAGAACACCTTGCCGCTGACATTGGTTTCGTATTCGGGCCCCATGCCGTTCAAACGCAGTTCGCGCCAGTAGGAGACGGGGGTGTCCGTGGCCGAAGCCACCACCGTATCCATGCTCTTGCGCGGAATCGAACGCGCCTGCTCCAACTGCTCTTCGGTGAAAACAATGCCGCTCATGCGTTCACCGCCGTTCCCATGAGCCAAGCGTCAAGATCGCTTTTCTTGTACAGCACCTTGCGAGGGCTGGGCTTGAAGAAGCGCGGCCCCTTATGCGCGTATCCGAGCGTGGCGAGCGTGCCGGTGGTGGTCTTCGCATACGCTGCGGCCTCCTTGCGTGTAAGCCACACGTCACCGTCCGTGATGGCGGGGAGATGGGTTGCCGATGCCATGATTACCTCCATTGATTGAATTGGTATCAATTTGATATTGTTGGTATCAGTGTTATCAGATTCATACCAAACTTGTCAAATAGTATGCTTGGCGTGTCGCTTGATTTAATTTCTATCAAATTGATAGATAAGATGTGTGTATGAGTGAATCAAAAAAACGTAATGTTAATGCGGTTGAAGATACAGGCAAACAAGTTGCGGCGAACATTAAGCGCCTGCGCGGTGGGATGACGTATAGAGAGTTATCTGACCGATTGGAGGAAGTTGGAAGACCTATTGCGGTGCTAGGACTGAAGCGTATTGAGTCTGGTGAGCGCAAGGTGGATGTTGACGACCTCATGGCCTTTGCGATTGTGTTCGGCGTGAGCCCGCTAACGTTGCTCATGCCCGAATATGGCAGCAAGGACATAACCACGCGCATAACCGGCTACCCGGATGAGATGGGATCTAATATCGCGTGGCTATGGGGGCGTGCCGATGAGCCACTGGAAGTGCCGCAAGACCCGCTATTGCCCGATCACTCTATGAACGACCGCGAGATAGCGATATTCCGACTTCATGCACGACCTGAAATAGAGCCTAGGGATACCGTTACCGCTGTAGCCTCGTGGGTGCCGTCCGATAAGGACGAGGCCTCGAAGCAAGACCGCGACATGCTCGTAGAGGCTAACAGGCGGGCGCATGGTCAGTTGGTGAGACCCCATAATGGCAGCTACTCGCTTGCGGCATTGGCCGGTGAATAGACATGGTCTCCTATAAGAAGTACACGCTGAAGTCCGGTGAGACCCGCTGGCGTGTCCACTACCGTGACCCCAACCACGTGACCAAGGAAAAGAGCGGGTTCCGTCGCAAGATAGACGCTCAGGACTGGGCGGCGCGCAACGTCACCATAGCCATGAACGACGGCAGCTATGTAGACCCGCAAGGCGGGCGCGCCCTCATATCCAAGCTCGGCGACGAATGGGTGGCCGCGCATGAGAGCGTGTGGAAGCCGTCGCACAATCACAGCATCGAAACCGCATGGCGCGTCCATGTGAAGCCGAAATGGGGAGAACGGCAGCTATCCAAGATAACCCACTCCGAAGTACAGGACTGGGTGAACGAACTGGCGAAGGCGCGATCTGCCACGGTGGTTATCCGTGCGTTCGGCATACTCAAGGGCATCTATGACACGGCGGTGAAGGACGGGCGCATAGTCCGTGCGCCGGTGACTGACATACAACTCCCGAAGAAAAGCCGCAAGCCGCGCCAATACCTCACGCCGGGGCAACTATTGGCCCTTGCGGATGCTAGCGGCGCATACAGGCCGTTGATACTCGTATTGGGCCTATGCGGACTGCGTTGGGGCGAGGCAACCGCGTTGACGGTGCGGGACGTGGATTTCAAGCGTAACCGGCTGCATGTCTCCAAGGGCGTCACCAAAGTGGGCACGACCTTCGAGCAGGGCACGCCGAAAAGCAACAAGGCGAGGGACGTACCCATGCCGCAACTCGTCCGTGACGCGCTGCGCGAACAGGTCAAGGGCAAGAAGCCAACCGATCTGCTTTTTGAGGGAGAGCATGGTGGCTATGTCGCTCCCCAGTCGCTTGGCAAGAATCACCGCTGCTGGTACAAAACGGCGGTCGAGACCAGCGGCGTGCCCAAGCTGACGTGCCATGACCTACGTCACACAGCGGCCTCCATAGCCGTTCACAGCGGTGCGAACGTGAAGGCCGTGCAAAGGATGCTGGGCCATTCTTCGGCGGCTATGACGTTGGACACCTACGCCGACCTGTTCGACGACGATCTGGACGAACTGGCCGCAAGGATGGACGAAACCATGTCAAAAATCGCGTGATAAGTCTCTGAAGCTCAGTGGAGTTCAGCGGTGTTGTTTTTAGATTGCTGGATTTTCCGTTGGATTTCAGCTAGGCCGTTGGATATGAGAAAACCCCGGAACGTTAGTATTTCAACGTTTTCCGGGGTTTCTCCCTGCGTGCGAGTGGGGGGAGTTGAACCCCCACGAGCATACACTCACTGCCACCTGAAGACAGCGCGTCTACCATTCCGCCACACTCGCAGACAATCGACTAACTTACACCCAGATGCGCAATCATACAATCTTCGGCGTGTCGCGGTTGGCGGTTGGCGGCATGATGCCGCGGCCGTCGGCGCGCGGCGGCTACGACGTCACAGTCCCGGTCTGCGCTCGCCGTTGCCGTAGAAGTGAGCCATCGCGTCGTCGCGGAACTCATCGAAGTATCCGCCGTCGATGGCGGCGCGGATGTCGTCCAGCAGCTTCACGAAGAAATGTTCGTTGTGAATCGTGGCCAACGTGAAGCCGTTGAATTCGCGTGCGCGAAGCAGGTGATCGACGTATGCGCGCGAGTAGTGACGGCACGTGTAGCAGTCGCATCCTTCCTCCAGCGGGCCGAAATCGAACTTGTGCTGGGCGCGTTTGATGTTGTATCGGCCCGACCTCGTGTAGATCGCGCCGTTGCGGGCGCAACGTGCGGGGGCCACGCAGTCGAAGGTGTCGCCGCCGTTCTCCACGCAGGCGAAGATGTCATCCACGGAGGCGATGCCCAGCACATGGCGCGGGCGGTTCTCCGGCATCGCGTCGCAGATCCACGCGCAGGTGTCTCCAATGATGCGCTTCTCGATTGCGCCGCCGATTCCCACGCCGTCGAAGTCCAGCGAGGCGATCTGCGAGGCCGCGCGCCGGCGCAGGTCCTCATAATTCGCGCCCTGCACCACGCCATACAGCGCCTGATAGGGCTTGCCCAGCCGCTCAGCCGTCAGCCGCTGATGTTCCTCCACACACCGGCGGGCCCAGCGGAAGGTGCGCTCCACCGAGTCCTCCTGGTAGGAGCGGGTGTTCATCAGCGTGGTGAGTTCGTCGAACGCGAACATGATGTCTGCGCCGATTTTGTGCTGGATGCCCATCGAAATCTCAGCGGAGAACCGGTGCGAGTCGCCGTTCAGCGGTGACTTGAATGTCACGCCGTCCTCGTCCACCCAGGCCATGCGTTCCTTGCCCTTGGCGATGATGTCGTCCGACTTCATGCCGGTTACATCCATCGCCAGCGTCTTCTTGAATCCGACGCCCAGCGACATCACTTGGAAACCGCCAGAATCGGTGAACGTGGGCCCATCCCAGTTCATGAAACGCGCCAAGCCGCCGGCCGCGTCCAGCACGGCCTCGCCCGGGCGCTCGAACAGGTGGAAGGCGTTGGCCAGCAGGCATTGTGCACCTAGATCCTTCATCTGCTCGGGCAACACGGCCTTCATCGCGGCTTGCGTGCCCACCGGCACGAAGGCAGGCGTGCGAATATCGCCGTGGGGCGTGTGGATGATGCCGGTGCGTCCGTATCGGGCACCGTCTCGCCCAAGCCCGCTGGCCGTGGATGGCAGGCGGGTGATTGTTTCGAAATGGAAGGCGCTGCGGTCGCCGGGCTGGCCGGGCTGCGCGCCCAACGGATGTTCAAGAAGGCTGATCGTCATATGTTCACTTTAGGCAGAAGGGCCAGAAAAGGGCTGGAGATTGTGAAGAACTCGGTTTCGAGGGGCGGATTTCGCCGCTCTCGAACGTCTACTTCCGCTTCAAGGGGCTCCTGGCCAAGTAGGCCGTCTGCAAAAATGGCGGAATGGCGTTAAATGAGGGCTCTTGATATTCGGAATTGACCGCGCGAACAGCCCCTTGAAGTGCAAGTAGATGTTCCCGAAACAGGAAATCAGCCCCTCGAAGCCGAGATGTCCATAAGACTCTGCGATGATTACGCATAGACTTTCAATCAACGTTCAGAAAACCTCCAGATTGACTGCCTTTACTACTGAGGTAGCACACGAGAAGCGGCAATGGGCAAGCGCCCGAATAGCCGCCGAACAGACGTGATAAGAATTTAGGAAAAGGAGTAGCAATGGCTGACGAATTCAACCCGCAGGGCGTCGACCAGACCCCGCGGAATAACGAAACCCCCAATGATACTGCCGATGCCGGCAACGCCGAGCCGAAGAACCCGTTTGTAGGCGGCGACTCGGTCGATGCCGGCAACGCCAGCGATTCCAACGAGCAGCAAGCCCCGGTTTCCCTGGCCGCCCCCGCTGCCGATCAGCAGCCTACGCAAGCCGCTACCGACACCGCCGCCACTGAGCCCATCCCGGACTACGCCTCCGCCAAGGGCGAGAGCACGGTGGTCTCCTCCTCGCCGGCTTCTCCGGCAGCGCCGGCCGCAGACCAGACCTCGGCCACAACTCCGCTGTACCGCCCGGCCCCGGAATACGGCGCTTATGGTCCGACCCCGACTCAGGCACAGGGCCAGCAGGGCGGCCAGGCCGGCAACAATGCCCAGCCCACGCAGCAATTCCCGTTCGGTCAGTCTGCACAGCAAACCCCACAGGGCCAGCAAGGCAACCGCAATCCCTACTACACCAATAACCCGCAGCCGCAGGGCAACGGCAATCCGTTCAATCCGCCCACGCAGCCGCAGCAGAACATCGGCAACCCATTCGCCAGCCAGTCCGGCCAGAATGGCCAGCAGCCCCAGCAGGGCGGTCTGTTCGGTTTCGGCACTCCCGGTACCGGTACGCCGAACGGTCAAGGTCCGACCCAGCCGGGACAGCCCGGTCAGCCCGGCCCCGCCAAGCAGGGCATGTCCAAGACGGCGAGCAACATCCTCATCGCCGTGGTCGCCGCCGTCGTGTCTGCGGCCCTGTGCCTGGGCCTCGGTTACGGTGCCCTCACCAGCGGCCTGATCACCTTGCCGACCAGCAATTCGCTGTCCAACGTCAGCTCGAATAAGTCCGGCTCCGGGTCCGCCACCGCCAAGAGCGGCGAAGCCCCCGACTGGCAGACCGTCGCCAGCGATGTCTCCGGCTCCGTGGTCTCCATCCAGACCGCGTTGAGCAACGGCACCGCCAAGGGCTCCGGCGCCATCATCGACACCGAAGGCCACATCATCACCAACAACCACGTGATCTCCGGCGCCCAGCAGATTCAGGTGACGCTTGCCAACGGCAACATGTATTCCGCCACGCTCGTCGGCACCGACACCACCACCGATCTTGCGGTCATCAAGCTCGACAACCCGCCGAGCGACCTCAAGGCCGTGAAATTCGCCGATTCCGACAAGCTCGCCGTCGGCGAGAACGTGATGGCCATCGGCAACCCGCTCGGCTACGACGACACCGCCACCACCGGCATCGTCTCCGCCCTGAACCGCCCGGTGACCGTGACCGACGATAACAACAACGAGATCGTCACCAACGCCGTCCAGATCGACGCGGCCATCAACCCCGGCAACTCCGGCGGCCCGACCTTCAACGCGGCCGGCCAGGTGATCGGCATCAACTCGTCCATCGCCTCGACCGCCACCTCATCCGACTCCGCGGGTTCGATCGGCATCGGCTTCGCCATCCCGTCCAACCTCGTCAAGCGTGTGGCCGACGAAATCATCAAGGACGGCAAGGCCAAGCACGTTGCCCTCGGCGTGGTCATCAAGTCCGACACGGTTGAAGCCGACGGCGTGACTCGCGGCGGCGCGACCATCACCAAGTCCAGCGCCACTGGCAGCGCGGTCGTCTCCGGCGGCCCGGCCGACAAGGCCGGCCTCAAGGAGGGCGACACCATCGTGGCCTTCAACGGCAACGCGGTGAACAACAACTACTCGCTGCTTGGTTACGTTCGTGCCGCGGCTTTGGGAGACAAGGTGACGCTGACCATCGTGCGCGACGGCAAGACCATGGATGTGGACGTGACGCTCGATCAGGAGGAGTCGTCGGTGAACGGTTCGTCCGGCGCCAACGGCAACAGCAACGGCCAGAACAACAAGCGCAACCGGAACGGCGACGGCGCCAACGGCAACAACGGCGGCGACGATGGCAACGGCCAGAACGGCAACGGCCGCAACGATGGAGGCACCGGTGACGGCGGCGGCTTCACCGATCCGTTCGGCCTGTGGTAAAGGCCTGCGGTAAAGCGGATGGCGCGTCGCGCGACGGTGGACGATAGTCGCTGAACGCGCGTCGGGCCGGTCAGGGGCCGTGGCGGTGAGCGAGTCTGCCGCCTCGGCCCTTTCGCATATCCGATGCGTTCGGCGTGCCGCGCAGACTCGGCCATGCGGCGGATTGGAGGCGCGATGCGCGGGGCAGGATGTCCCGAGCGATACCCATAATTATGGATACACATAACTGAATACGAACATCTTTGCGCCGTGTATCGGAAGGTCACGCGGGAGCTGAGCGATGCGAGGCCCCAGGCATGGACGCCGGTGGGTTAACAAGGCGTGACCGCAGCGCCGATTGCGCGGGCCACGCTTGCCGCAATCGACTCCGTATACGAGCGTAAGGAGCAACGATGAGCGCACTCATCAGATTCTTCACCAAAATCCTCGATATTTGCCGGCTTGTACCGATGCTGCCGGTCGTCGTCATCGCCGCGATTCCGTTGGCTTTACTAGGCGATTGGCGTCCGTGGGGCAATGCGATGGCGATTCCGGTACTCGGCAATCCGGGCTTCGGCCAGTGGCTGGTTATCGCACTGGTGCTGATCATCGTGGCCGACACCGTGCGCGGCATGATCGACGATCTGCGGCACGGGCAGGTCGGCGTCGATCTGCTGGCCGTGGTCGCGATTCTCTCCACTGTGGCCGTCCACGAATACTGGGCGAGCTGGGCGGTGATGCTGATGGTCACGTCCGGTGAAGCCATCGAGGAGTACGCCCAGGCCAAGGCCGAACACAGTCTGACCGCACTGATGGAAGCGGCGCCGCGGACCGCGCACGTCGTCAGCCTCCCCGGCGTGGGACGCGACTCGGCAGGCGATGCCGGCGATGCATCCGAGGGCTTCCGCCGCGTGGGCCAGTTTGCGACGGCGTCGGCCGCGCATCGATTCGATACGGTGCCGGTCGAACAGGTGCGGCTCGGCGACGTGCTGATGGTGTTGCCGGGCGAAACCGTGCCGGTTGACGGCGAACTGTTGTCGGGCTCGGCCACGCTTGACCTGAGCAACATCAACGGTGAACCGGTGCCGCGCGAAGTGTTCGCCGGCGCCCGCGTGATGTCCGGCGCGGTGAACGGTTCATCGGCGCTGACCATGCGCGCCACACAGGTGGCCGCCGATTCGCAGTATCAGCGCATCCTCGAACTCGTGGCGTCCGCGCAGGAGTCGCGTCCGGCCGTGGTGAAAACCGCTGACCGCTTGGCCGTGCCCTTCACCGTGCTTTCGTTGGTGATTGCCGGTGTGGCGTGGGCGGTGTCCGGCCTGCCCACACGATTCGCCCAAGTGCTCGTGCTCGCCACGCCCTGCCCGCTGCTCATCGCCGCACCGGTGGCATACATCGCCGGAACCGGACGCCTCGCCGCAGCCGGCGTGCTTATCAAAGCACAGGACGTGCTGGAAAACCTCGGCCGCGTCACGCAGGTGTTCTTCGACAAAACCGGTACGCTCACCGTCAAGCAGCCTCAGGTGGTGCGCGTCGAGATGCTGCCCGGCGCGGCGGCCCAGTTCGACGGGGACCATGTGTTGATGATGGCCGGCGTGGTGGAAAGCTATTCGGTGCATATCCTGTCCAAAGGCATCGCCAAGGCCGGAACGGAGGCGATGGCCAGACTGCGCCGGCAGTCCGAGAACGACGGGCGGCCATGCCCCGAGTCGGACGCCGTCTGGTTCGGCGTCGGCCGCGAGCATCCGGTCGTCAAGGGCATCAACGAGGAAGCCGGCAAAGGCGTTTCCGGCGAAGTGAACGGGCACGTGGTGCGTGTGGGCCGGCTGTCTTTTGCCGCCGCCGGGAAGGACGGATTCCTGACGGCCGGCAGCGCCGACCCCACTGGCCCGCGTCACGACCTGCGGCCCGGAACGGAGGCCGCCGGCGGAACGGAAGAGGATATCCTCACGCGCTTCGGCCTGCTGCGGCCGGACGAGATGGCGTCCTACGTGTCCATCGATGGCCAATTGATCGCACGCATCGTGCTGCGTGATGTGCCGCGCGCCAATGCCAGGACGGCGCTCGCCAAACTGCATGCGCTGGGCGTCGCCAGACTCGCCATGCTCACCGGCGACAAGCGCACCTCGGCCGACATCATCGCGAACGAGGTCGGCATTGACGAGGTCCACGCCGAACTCTTCCCCGAAGACAAGGTCGCCGCCGTCAAGTCCGCCGCGGAAGACGGCAACGCCATCACGATGATGGTCGGTGACGGCGTGAACGACGCCCCGGTGCTCGCCGTCGCCGACATCGGCGTGGCCATGACCGACGGCACCTCCACCGCCGCCTCCGAAAGCGCCCAGGTGGTCATCATGACCGATGACATCGCGGCCGTGCCGCGCGCCATCGCCATCGCCCGCCGCACCAAGCGTGTGATGCTGCAAGCCGTTATCGTCGGTCTTGCGCTCGCCGTGATCGGCATGATCGTCGCCGCGTTCGATCTCATTCCGGTCGTCGTCGGCGCATTCCTCCAGGAGGCCATCGACGTGGTGAGCATCCTCTGGGCCCTCACCGCCCTGATCGATCGAGATTAGGGAATACGGCCCGCCGCGTACCGCGACATGGAGCCGGTCGCCGCACCGATCGCATATCGGTGCGGCGGCCGGCTTGTTTTTTTGTCGTCGCTCTTCTTGCGTTCATGCCGTAAGGCCCGTTCCGGGCGATGCCGATGCCGCCCGTCTCGAAGCGCGGAACCGCGCCCGTCGGCATCCGGGCGAAATCCATCCCCGTATGTTCCCTTGTGAACACAGGGTTTTCGGCGTCTCGTTAACGAAGACGTCATACGTGAGACGTTTTGGAAACACAAGGGCAACACGACGCGCGAAAGGGGTTGGGATAAATGGGCATGTAACTGCTTGAGCGTCGTGCGAGAGAGGAACAGGCGTATGGCGAAGTTGGGAATGATGCGACCGGTCGCGGCCGCTATGGTGCTCGCCGCGGTGGTCGCTTTGACCAGTGGCTGTGGCTGGGGCCGCACCGTGGCCGACAGAAAGGCCATGGAATCCGATGGCTCCGGCACTCCTGCGCAAAGCTGTGTGGATACCAGCGCAAAGAGCATCGCCATCGGTTTCGTGAACTCGCTGAGCGGCACCATGGCCCTCTCCGAGAAGACCGTGTCCGATTCGCTGCATATGGCGGTCGATGAGATCAACGCCAAGGGTGGTGTGCTCGGCAAGAAATTGGAAGTCGTGCAACAGGACGGCAAGTCCGAACCGGCGGTGTTCGCGGAGAAAGCCAAGACCTTGATTGAAAAGAACTGCGTGGCGGCGGTGTTCGGCGGATGGACTTCCGCGTCCCGCAAAGCCATGAAGCCGGTGTTCGAAGCAGACGACGCGCTGCTGTTCTATCCGCTGCAGTATGAAGGCATGGAGGCCAGCCCCAATATCTTCTATACGGGTGCGGCGCCGAACCAGCAGATCGTTCCCGCTCTCGACTATCTCAAGGAGCAAGGCCGCAGAAGGCTGTTCCTTGTGGGATCCGATTATGTGTTCCCCCAAACCGCGAACCGCATCGTGCGCGCCTATGCGAAACACAATGGCATGGATATCGTCGGAGAGGAATACACGCCGATGGGTGCCACGGACTTCAGCACCATCGTCAATAAGCTCAAGGCCTCGGGGGCTGACGCCGTGGTCAACACGCTGAACGGTGATTCCAACGTCGCGTTCTTCAAGGAATACAAGGCGTCGGGTCTGCAGGCGGACAGTCTTCCCGTCATCTCCATGTCCATCGCGGAAGAAGAAGTCGCCTCGATCGGCTCGGACAACGTCAAAGGCCAGTTGACCGCATGGAACTACTACCAGACTTTGGGCGACGAGGAAAACAGGACTTTCGTGAAGGATTTCAAAGCCAGGTACGGGCATGACAGACCGACCTCGGACCCGATGGAATCCGCCTACACCTCCGTGTACCTGTGGAAGGAAATGGTCGAGAAGGCGAAGAGTTTCGCCGTGGATGACGTCAAACGCGCCGCCGGCGGCATCACGTTCGATGCCCCTGAAGGCACGGTCACCGTCGATGGCGAAAACCACCACATCTACAAGACGTCGTATATCGGCCGGATCGGCGATGATCGCCTGATCCACACCGTGTGGAAGTCCGATGGCCCCATCAAGCCCGATCCGTATCTCAAGGCGTATGCGTGGGCCGGGAGCCTGCAGAGCCCGGGTTCGGATTCGTCCAAGTGAGTGAAGGGAGAAGGAGGGATGAACATGCTTGCACCGCGGATTGTCGAGGGACTACCAAGCGGCTCGATATGGTCCCAGCAGGCCCGATTCGTATCTCAAGGCGTATGCGTGGGCCGGGAGCCTGCAGAGCCCGGGTTCGGATTCGTCCAAGTGAATAAAAGGAGATAGAGGGATGAACATGCTTGTACCGCAGCTGGTCGCGGGATTGTCCAATGGCTCGATACTGCTTCTGGCGGCGCTCGGTCTGTCGTTGACCTTCGGGCAGATGGGCGTGATCAACAACGCGCATGGCGAATTCATGATGGCCGGTGCGTACACGGCGTACGTCATGAGCACGGTCTTCGCCAGCAAGACGCTTGCACTGGGCCTCGCGCTGGTCGCCGGTTTCGTGGTCGCGGGTCTGCTCGGCCTGCTGCTGGACGTGCTGCTGCTTTCGCGTATGCGCACCCGTCCTTTGGACACGTTGCTGGTCACATTCGGCGTTTCGCTGGTGCTGCAGCAGGTGGCGCGAGACATCTTCGGCTCCACGGGCGTCTATGCCCAAGCGCCGGAAGCGCTGACCGAGCCGGTCACGTTGTTCGGGTACGATTTCCCGGCATCGAGGCTGTTCATCTTCGTGGTGTCGGTGGTGTGCGTGGCCGCATTGTACGCGGTGCTGAAGTTCACGCCGCTGGGACGCCGTATCCGTGCGACCGCCGAAAACCGCGATCTTGCCGAGGTCTCCGGAATCTCCACCGCAACGGTGGATCACCTGACCTTCTTCATCGGATCCGGTATCGCCGGTATCGCCGGTGTGGCTTTGAGCCTGCTCAACTCCATCAGCTATAACTTCGGTACCTCGTTCATCGTGCAGGCGTTCCTTGTGGTCGTCGCCGGAGGCGTCGGACAGCTCAAGGGCGCCGTCATCGCATCCTTCGCGCTTGGCCTGTGCCAGTCCGCGATCGAGTTGCCGACCTCGTCGTCCATCGCGCAGATGTCCATTTTCCTGATCGTGGTGATCTTCCTGCAGTTCCGTCCTCAAGGTCTGGTCGCGGTCCGTTCCAGGAATCTGGCATAAGGCAAGAAGGGAGTGCATGTTATGGGATCTGTTGCCGCATTCGTCACCAAGTACCGTTCATGGATCGGTTCCATCGCCGCCGTCGCGTTGATCATCCTCGCGCCGACGGTCATGAGCGCGTACAGTCTGGGGCTGTTGTCCAAATACCTGTGTTACGCGATGGTCGCGGTCGGCATTGGCCTGGCATGGGGGCAGGGAGGCATGCTGACCTTGGGCCAGGGGCTGTTCTTCGGACTCGGCGCCTATGTGATGGCCATCCACCTGAAGATCGAAGAACTCGGTCCAGACGCGGTTCCCGACTTCATGGCGCAGTACGGCATCGACAGACTTCCCGGATTCTGGGAGCTTTTCCGCAATCCGGTCGTCACCATCATCGGCGTCGCCGTGGTGCCGGGCGCCGTTGCGGCGGCCCTCGGTTGGGCCGTGTTCGGCAGAGGCGTGCGTGGCGCCTACTTCGCGATCCTTTCCCAAGCGTTGGTCGCCGCGTTCGCCGTGCTGCTTGTTGGCCAGTCCAAGACCACGGGCGGCACCAATGGCCTGAACGACTTCTCCGGTTTCTTCGGCTACGATTTGACCGACCCGGCCAACAAAAGGATGATCTACTACATTTGCGCGTTCTGCGTGCTGGGCATGGTGCTCATCGCCGATTGGATTCGTCATTCATTCATGGGCGAGCTCATCATCGGCGTGCGGGACCAGGAGAACCGCATGAAGTTCCTCGGCTACAATCCCGCTTCCATCAAAGTGTTCACGTTCTCCCTCGCGGCCGTGTTCGCGGGCATCGGCGGCGCCATGTTCGTACCGGTCGTCGGCATCATCTCCCCCTCCGACATCGATGTGATTCCATCCATCATGATGCTTGCCGGCGTGGTGATCGGGGGAAGAAGCACCTTGCTTGGTCCGGTCATCGGCACGCTGATCATTCGATTCGCCGAAACGCAGCTCTCCGAGGCCTGCCCGTCCGTTTGGACGTACGTCGAAGGCGCGATCTTCATCCTGATCATCGCCTTCGCCCCGATGGGCCTTGGCCAGATCAGGAACTTCCGTCCATGGCTGGCCGGAAGGCTCGGCCATGATGGCGTGAAGGCCACGGTGCCGAACGAGGCGGCAACGACCACAAAGGCGGTGAACGCATGAGCGACGAAAACAAGACCGAGGGCGCCGAGCTGGATCAGCTGCGCGATGAGATGCGCCGGATGCGCGATGAAGCCAGACGCTTCCGCGATGAGGCCGCCAGGATGAAGGCCGAGATCGCCAGGGAGCGCCAGGAGCTTGCGAGCCAGCTCGCGACCCTGGACGCCCAGGGCGGCCAATGGAACGACTACCTCGAAATCCGTGGATTGCATGTCGAATTCGACGGGTTCGTGGCGGTCAAGGATATCGACCTGACCGTCATGCACGGTGATCTGAGGTTCCTGATCGGTCCGAACGGCGCCGGGAAAACCACGATCATCGATGCCATCACCGGACTGGTGCCGGCCACAGGCTCGGCCATGTTCGGAGGGGAGGAGCTTATCGGACGCAAGCCGAACGATATCGTCCGGCTGGGGGTCGGCCGCACCTTCCAGACGGCCTCCGTCGTGGAAGAGCTGTCCGTGCTGCAGAATCTGCAGCTCGCCGAAGGCCTGCACAAGAAGACGTCGGAATTATTCAGAAGAACCGAGGGAGCGTCGCGCAACATCCAGAGCATCATGGAAGTGTGCGGTCTCGTCGGCGATGCGGATAAGAAGGCGGGTATTCTGCCGCACGGCAAGAAGCAGTGGCTGGAGATCGGCATGCTGCTCGTGCAGGACGCGCGTCTGCTTCTTCGGGTTAAGGGTCAAAAAGTGTGTCCGGAATCGCGGATTTTCACGGATTGACCTGTAGGTTTCCGGAAAGTATATGCTCCGGAAGCATATATCTAGCCCCCGACGGGAAATCCTCGGTGTGGCAGCCGTGATGTGCTATGCGCGGCGTGGTGTGGTGTCGCAATGTCGAAGAACCAACCACGCTGCCACTGCGGCGGTGAAATGAAACGCAACGGCACCACCAGCAAAGGCACCACCAGATGGCGCTGCAAACAATGCGGCGCCTCCAGCGTCAAACGTCGAAACGACATCACCAACGCGGCAGTGTTCACCCAGTTCATCGAGCATTGCACCACCGCAATATCACTCGACGACCTAGCCAAACGAAACGGTGTTAGCCGCGCCACCATGAAGCGGCGCTTCAAGTGGTGCTGGCTCGTTGATGTGCCTGACCCCACCGCCGGCCACCACAAGCGGATCTACGACCAGGTATTTCTCGATGGCACCTACACCGCCGGTGGCTGCCTGATCGTCGCGGCGACCATCGACCACGTGATCGCCTGGCACTGGTGCAAACACGAAACCACCCGCGACTACCAACTGCTGCTTGAACGCATCGAAGCCCCACTCATCGCCGTCATCGACGGCGGCCAAGGCGCATACAGCGCAATCAAAAAGTGCTGGCCGACTACGAAAATTCAACGCTGCCTCGTCCACGCCCAACGCGTGGTCCGCCGCTACAC
>ENA-OXIQ01000232-OXIQ01000232.1-human-gut-metagenome-genome-assembly--contig:-NODE-232-length-21938-cov-12.226066_pt1 | contig 21938 bp, 9 predicted proteins | sample MGYA00249819_ERZ652364 | MGnify/ENA primary metagenome ERZ652364 (study PRJEB26925, sample SAMN05826628) | human gut metagenome | biome: ENVO:2100002; feature: ENVO:00000062; material: ENVO:00002003... | reverse complement strand
CGGCATACGAGATCAGCCTCGGTCTCGTGGACTCGGAGATGTGTATAAGAGACAGTGTCAGAACCGCTTCTATAATGAACATCTATAATGGAACGACCTTTGAATACTTCCATTATGATAAAAAGCAGAAATACGTATGGAATTATAATCGCCCCACCAAAGAATATTATGACAATCAAGGGAGAATATGGATGAAAGAACTCGGATATCTGTTGCTTCTTGACCTGAATACCAACAAATTCAACTACAATATATCGGAAGAATTAGCCACATTGGGTATTACCAAACATCTGAAGAATCTCTTTATTGACGATTCCAAGAACTACTGGTTTCTGACAGAAGATAATACATTTACCTTTTACGATACAACCCAAAGCAAACTTATTACGATAGAAGACGGTCAGAGTGATTTCACCAGGCTATACGGAATCCCGATGGAACTGACCCAGTACAAAAATCTCTGTTGGATTGTATATAGCAGCGGATTAATACGCTGTTGGGACTATACCTCTCACGAATTTATTTTTCAGGAAACCCGTTTTTTGAATATCATAGGCGACTTTACCGATAGAATATATATTCATCCTGACTCTGTGGGGAATATCTGGCTGATGTATAACAATGCTGTTTACTTTCACCACAGGATAAACAGAGACTGGAAAGAAGTTGCCACGATTAAAGGCATATCCAATTTTTTCACCTGCATGGACATGGATAACGACGGAAATGTATGGGTAGGAACTTCCAAATCCGGATTAAGATATATTGACGGCAAAACATTCGAAGTTACTCACCTGCCAGGCATGCGTCTCATAAACGGGGGAATACAGGACAATGACATCTACACACTCTTTATAGATCCTAATAATGGCATATGGATAGGTACACTTTTTCAGGGATTATGTTACTATCACCCCAGCATGCAAAAGTTTCAGCTAATTCAGACCATTAATACCGGAACACAAATTACTAACGAAACCATACGCTGTTTCCTGGAAGAAGAAGACGGTACTGTCTTAATTGGCTCTGGAGACGGTTTATATCGTTTCTACCCGGAATCAAAGAAAGTGGAACGATTGTTTAAAGAACAAATCAACGACCTGTGTCTCTCTATCAGGAAAGACCATAGCGGCAGAATATGGGTAGGAACTTATCTGGGTGGATTCTTTTGTATAGAAGGAAAGCAAATAAGACAATATCTCAGGTCATCAATCAATCTGGAGAAAGATCCGAACCAAAATATTTCAAGATGCATCTATGAATATACAGACGGCCGATTCTGGGCCAGTGTGACAGGCGGTGTAGGACAAATCGATCCGGTTAGTGGAAAAATGCTATATATGTTAGCCGATAAATATCCGGAAATAAAAGACTATACCCTAATCTATCACCTCTATCCAATTAACGATGAAACATTCGCTGCACTAGGAGATAAAGGTATCTACTATTACAATACCAAACAAGACAGCTTGTATATTCCCGGAACTGACAATCCCGATTTTGAACAGAACATTAAATATTTCGGGATATTAAAAGACACCAGGGGACTTGAATGGTTTGCTACCGAAGATGGCATCAGAGTTTGGGACAAAACCAAATTATATAAGCTCACCGTCACTGAAGGACTACCTAATAATGAAATATCCTCCCTGCTTGAAGACGACAATGGAGTAATATGGGCTTCAACACTGAACGGCATTTGCAAAATCGCCCCCATTCAATCTAATGATACTTATAACTTTTCGATAGTAAATTTCGGAATTTCAGATGGATTACAATGGGGAAAATTCTATGATCATTCAGCTCTTAAAACCAAAGACGGCACATTATATTTTGGAGGAGCACATGGATTTAATTATTTTGATCCCAACAAAATCATCTACAATAATAGTAAAAACAAACCTGTATTAACAGCATTCAGAATCTTCAATTCCCTCATAAAAGAAGAAGAAAAGTATAATGGAAAAATCATATTAAAAGAACCCATAAATAAAACCAAGCAAATAACCCTTAAATACAATCAGAATTTCATTACATTTGAGTTCGCAGGTATGAATTATGTTAATCCATCACAGACATACTATAAATACATGCTCAAGAATTTTGATGAAGATTGGAATGAAATTTCAGGCAATGAACTGGGCAAGGCTACTTACACCGGCCTCCGCCCGGGAAAATATAATTTTATTGTATATACAGCCAATAATGATAAAGTATGGGGAGAAATACCCTACGAATTAACCATTATAATTACTCCTCCGTTTTGGGCTACTTCTTATGCTATAATCATTTATATCATATTGAGCATAGCTATCTTTATTTACATTTTAAAACGATATCAAAGACGGACGCAGAAAAAAATACTCAAGGAAAAAGAGATATATGAACAGGAACAGAAAATAAAACTGGACCTAATGAAATTTCAATTCTTCACCAATATCAGTCATGAATTCCGCACTCCTTTAACATTAATATTAACTCCTCTCGAAACGTTAATAAAACAGCAGAGCGATATGGTATTGAAGAAGAAGCTGGATTCCATCTATCAAAATGCACACCTGCTGCTTAGTCTGGTTAATCAGCTTCTGGACTTCAGAAAACTGGAAATAAAAGGGGAGAAAGTTTTATTCAAGACAGGAAACATAATACAATTCATAAAAGATATATATCTACAATTCAAAGAGTTATCCACTACTAAAAATATCGATTTCACCCTAGAAACATCGGTTGATTATCTCCTGATCAATTACGATCATGATATGATGTATAAAATCATTAATAACTTGTTGTCTAACGCATTTAAATTCACTCCACAAAATGGGCATATACAACTTACTGTGAATAAAGCAGACAGAAACGATAAAGAATACATCATGATAGAAGTAAGCGATACCGGATGTGGCATCGACGAAAAAGACTTGCCTCATATATTTGAACGCTTCTACCAGATAAAAGACGATAATGCACCAGCTGGAAGCGGTATTGGCCTGCATCTGGTTAAAGAATACGCCAGATTACATAACGGAGATATAACAGTGAGCAGCCAAATTAACATCGGCAGTACTTTTACAGTGTATATACCGGTTGATTTGCCTAAAAGCAATGATAAAAATCATCAGGAAGAAAAAGAAGAAAAGAATGAAATAAACGACATCATACCCAACACAAAAGAAAAAGACGATAGAAAAAAACTCCTTGTTGTTGAAGACAACGACGAGTTCCGCAATTACTTAACCGAGCAACTTAGTGAATGCTATCGTGTCATTGATGCTTCGAATGGAGAAGAAGCTGAAAAATTGATACTATCGGAATATCCGGATTTAATCATCTCCGATTTGATGATGCCCAAAATGGACGGGATCGAATTGTGTCAACGCGTTAAATCCAATATACAAACTTCTCACACTCCTTTCATCCTACTAACGGCCCGTACTTCGGACGAATCAAAAATGGAAGGTTATGAGGCCGGTGCTGATTCTTATATTTCCAAGCCATTCAGTTTCGAGCTATTGTGTATACGAATAAAAAAACTAATTGAGCAACAGGAAAACAGGAAAATGTTATTCCATAAAACTATCGAAATAACTCCTAGCAGCATAACTACCACATCTCTTGATGAGGAATTGGTAAGAAAAGCTCTACACTTCGTAGAAGAGAACATCGACAATCCGGAATATTCGATTGAAGATTTAAGTAAGGACCTGGGACTGAGTAAGACTCACTTGAACCGGAAGTTGCAATCTATTGTCGATTTAACGCCACTCCAATTTATCCGGTCCATCCGTTTAAAAAGGGCGGCGCAATTACTAACCAACAGTCAATATAACATAAATGAAATCTCTTACATGGTAGGTTTCAACACCTTAAAATATTTTAATTCACACTTTAAAGAGGAATTCCAAATGACACCCAGCCAATACAGGGAAAAGAATAAAGGGTAATTTCCTGTACTGATTATTATTTGATCTATAACTGAATGATGATATAAGAAGCTTCTCGTTTATTTTCACAGAATGTATTCAACAAAAATACAATTAAAAGTTGGCTAAAATTGTATCCCTAAAATATTATTTTTTAAAGACAAAGCATTAGACGTTTTTTAAATATTTGTTTAATTAAAATGTAAAGGACAATGAAAAATTATTTTTATTTATTAGTTCTACTTTTAAACTATAGCTGTTCCGAATTTGTAGTTGACAGCCAGTTAGAAAAAGAAGAAGTGAATGAAATTTTAAATGAGGATTCGATTAAGACTCGCGGTATCTATGGCGATTATTGGATTGAAGGAGGAAGCAGTATGACAGGTAAAAGTACTGCAACTTTTTATCTGTGCGCAGCTGATAATTGGTCGTTTAATTCCTCAGCTGACATAGATATATATGTATATGGAAATGTTGAAGTGCAAGGAAATAGGGATGGATTTATTAATTTAAATGCAAGTAATCTAGTAAGTAATGGTTATAGATATTCTTTTGACATAAAAGCTTTGGATGATTGTGGTAATATAACGATTGAAGTTTTAGTAAATGGATGGCAGGAACTTAATTATAATATTAACATTGAGGAACCAATTCCGGCAGAAATTCCGAGCGCTAATATAAAATATTGCAGAACTGATTCAGGGTATTTACTCGTTGAAATCCCTAGGACAAGTCCACAATCAGGTCAGATTAAGATGGAGTGGCAGGATGAACCAATAATTGTCAATGCAGCAGCGTATACATATACAAGAACAGAAGAGATGGGTTATAATTATTTGTATTATTATATTCCTCAATCGGAACAGATTAGTCCAGGTGAACCTGAGTTTGTTCCAGTATATAGGTATATATTTAAGCCGGTTGATAAAAGTCGTCCCATAGATTTTTTTTCCGTAACATTTAGAACAAGACCAATATACAAATGTAGCAGTTCTAAAGTATATTCCTATACAATAAATACACATGTACAAGGACTCACTGACAGTGCATATGGATTTGTTTTACCTGAAGGTGATGCAACCTACGATGGAGATATAATAAAATGGTGATGTTAACAAACATCTCAAGTGCTTCTTACTTAAGAAAAGAAACAAAAATGTAGTGAAAAATATAGTTATAGTCATTATGGAGACAACTTTTCCTTCTTTCTTCCATTAATAAAGTTTTTAAGTTTTTCAACTAGAAAACCCAAAATATTTAATAAATAATTGAAAGTTGGTAAATAAAGTACAAAGAATCGAAGGAAGCAATCTACTTTTATGCCTCCTTTCATTTAACTATTAATATAATACTAGAGTAAACATGAAAACAATTAAATTGATTACTTTTATCATTCTATGCGCCAAAATGTTGCTTCCCTGTATGGCACAATCCTCACTGGTTGATTCCATTCAAGATCGCTTTAAAGATCAATTGATGCTATTTCCGCAAGAGAAACTTTATCTCCATACAGATAAATCTGCTTATATTGCAGGAGATACAATTTGGTTTCGTGCGCATGTGGTCGATGCAGCTACACACATTCCTGCAACTGTGAGTCGATGTGTCTATGTAGAACTTATCAATCAGTTGGATTCGGTTATTCATCGGGTTAGAGTTTGTTTGAGTGACTCTATTTATTGCGGTTATATGCCAATTCCCATATCTGCTCCGCAGAGTAGCTACCATTTATGTGCTTATACTCGTTTTATGGAGAATCTGAATCAGGATTGCCTGTTTGACGTCGAATTGCCAGTGATAAATCCGGTCATTACAGGAAATATATCTGAAACATTGAAGATAAAAGATGAACAGCAGGATGCTACAGCATCATTGTTCGACTTAAATCACCAAAATGATATTCTGTCAGTAGCTTTATCTCCGGTCGTTTTAGCTAAATTATCACGAGGAGAAAAGTTATATTTGGCCATGCATTGCCGTGGAATCGTATTTTATGCTGAAGCCCTCGAAAAAGAACGTGAACGCTATTTATTTGATATCAGTACCTTTCCGGCAGGTGTAGTCCAAACATTATTACTGGATGACCGGTTACATCTTCTAGATCAACATTTATTGTGTACGAATGAAAGAAAAGGTCCGGATATAAAGTTTACAACAGATAAACCAACTTATAGTCGCAGAGAACAGGTAAACGTTGTCATGAAGCTGCTTGATGAGACAGGAAAACCTTTGAAAGGGAATTTTTCCGTATCGGTGACGGATGATGCCAGTGTATGTTTGGATAGTCTCCGCATGATCGCTCCATATTTACTATGGGAATCCGATTTGTCTGCTGACCGGCAGCAGTGGCCACGCTACAATCTCAAGAATTTATTAAACGGTAATTATCAACATCCGGGCGGTCGTTTTGATGTATCTCCTGAAATAAAAGGAATCGCTTATGATTTTTATAGCCGCAAAGCAAAAACAGATGCTGAAGTTTCGATTTTTGGCATAGAATCTCTTTTTAGCGCCAAACAACATACAGACTCTTTGGGTAGATTCTGTTTTACCGGGTTTGATTTTCCCGAAGGCTCTACTTTTCTCATAAGAGCAACAGGCAAGAGAGGTAATAAATCAATCCAGCCGATAGTGGAACCGGAAGTATTCTATCCATTCAAACATTCTGTTGTCAACCATAACGCTAACTCAGCTAAATCTTATGCTTATCGGAATGAAAACCAGGAACGGTTTGATTCCTTGGCCCAGGCAATGAACAGTTATCAGTTGGACGAAGTCATTGTAAAAGCAGATTCAGTAAAGAAGATAGGTAAATCAGTATATCATTCTTTTATGGGAAGGGTAAAAACAGCGGAAGAATTAATGACTCCCCATCCGAGATCGTTGACGGACATGTTGGAAAGATTTCCCGGAGTATATATAAGCGGGGATAGTGTAATGCTGAGTGGGATTAAAAATGAACTGTTTTTCCTGGATGACATCCCTACTACATTTGAAGATGTGAGGAATATAAACATTGATGAAATAGATGAAATAGAAGTCATAAAAGATGCGTCAGCAGCAGTTTTTGGAATGAAAGGAGCAAACGGGGCTATTCTGATCATGACAAAACGGGGAGAAATAACACGCCCCGAACTTGTGAGGAACGTAGTACGTGTATCCCCTTTGGGGTATCAGCGGTTAAAACGTTTTTATCCGGTCTGTTATGATACCGAAGAGAAGCAAAGTTCTGTATCGGAAGATAACCGGTCGACTCTCTATTGGAATCCCTGTGTACCTATAACTGATAATGGAGAAGCTTCTTTTGATTTTTATACCTCAGATAGCGATACACCCTATACAATTCTCGTGCAAGGAGTTTCTGAGGATGGGCGTATTATTTCTTTAAAACGGAAAATATCCCGGACTGTGACACGATAAATAACATTAAAGAGCCATACCGAACTCTATTTAAGTTGCGATATGGCTCTTGTCTTGTCAAAAAGGATAGTCAAGTTTCAAATTACAAGTTCAAACCCTAATGTTGAATGATGACATTCCTCTCTACATCCTGAAAAACAATTCCTTTTATTCCAGCAAATAAGCTCTGACCTCAGCCGCACTGACAGATTTTCCTCGATTACTCTTAGTAAACACCAGTTTCAAATAACGAGCTTGCATAGGTTCAAAAGATACACGTCCTGTAATCTCTTTGTTGCTTGAATCACCAAAAACGATCGTTCCGACCAATGGAGCTGTATCGGCATCCATGCCAACGTATATTTCCACCGTGTGAACGTCCGCTGTATTGTTGTCATTCCGCCTATCCAATTCTAATTGTGAAACTCGTTCCTCATCACCCATATCAATCACCAACGCCTGCGGTAAATTACCATTTCCTGTACCATTGTTCCATATATTGTGCCACAAGGAAGAAGAGGTACCATCTCCGCCAATAGCCTTCCAAGGCTCATTGTTCACTTGCCAGGAAGTAGCTGTTGCCGTCCATTTTGCACGATCAAGCATTCGGAAAGTGCCATAAACTTTCACCACACAGGTAGACGAAGTTCCAGCACCATCAGCCGCCATTGCTGTGATAGTTACCGTACCTGACGAAAGTGCCGTAACACGTCCTTCCGCATCAACCGTAGCTATGGATTCATCAGACGAAATGAATTTAACAGATTTATTTACAGCTGTTTCAGGTAATACCGACCATACCAGTTGCAGTGGTTCCTCACCCTTAATAATAAACAAATTATCCGAGTCGGCAAAGATTATATCACTAACCGTTTCCGGACTAGTTATCTTAATATCAAAAGTGGCTACAATATTTGTCCCGTCCGTAGAAGTTACTTTTACTTTTCCAACTCCCGGTTTCAAGCCACTAATCATACCTTCACTGTCTACTGTAAACACATCTGTATTCAATGATTCATACTTCACCGCCGGATTCGCAGCATAATAAGGTATAACTAAAAGCGGCAATTTAGCTGTAGTACCCATCTTCACCCGAAATTCCGTAGCATCATCCTGTAGTTTGATTTTCTTTATCTTATGTGAATTCAACTGTTCATAAACAGAAGTTGTAATCTGTCCGGAAACAATGCCATCAGGATGCTTTTCCGTAGAAATAGCCAAATAAAGTTCGCCTGCCAACAAAGCTTGTTCTTCAGCAGCTGATAGCCCCTGATAAGAAGAAATAACAAAACTTATGCCAGCTTCATTAGTGGGATTATTATTCAAATATTTTAGAAAACGAATCGCTCCATTGTGTTGTGCTCCCTTGTAAATCTTAACACCGACTATCTCATCTTCTCCTTTTACAAACAGATCGGTCCACGACACAAGCAACGTCAATGTTCCTGTTCCTTTGTCATAAAAGCCTTCTACCTCCCCTTTTGTTTGAAGGTCAGCCTTTATCTTATACGTTTCCCCTTCCCCGGAAACCATGCCTTCGCCTTGCACGCAACCGTGAAACAGTAACATCAAGGCAACTATCAATATATAGTTTATAGATTTCATGTTTCTTTATTTTTTATTTATTAACATTAATACCCGGGATTCTGAATCAATGCGCCAGACTTTGACATTTCACTTTGTGGAACGGGCCACCAATACAGCCGATCATCCCATACATGGTTCAGCACCTCTATACGACGATAACTAAAGCTTTCGCCTCCATCATCAAGTACCCTGCGTGTAATCTCCATTCCATGACTAGGACCGCCCAACACTTCTTTTGCAATCTTCCAACGGCGTACATCCCAATAGCGATGTTCTTCAAACGCCAGTTCTATCTGACGCTCTGTCTGAATCAGCTTGCGCATATCTTCTTTTTTGATGTCATCCATAACACCGTATTTATTAGATTCTCCTTCTTCTATCTCAGCACGCTGGCGAATCATACGAATATACTCCTTTGATTCTTCCGGAGCCAATGCTCCGTCTGCAACCAATTCATTAGCAGTTTCTGCAGCAATCAATAAAATCTCCGCATAACGCATCAGGATAGTCGGGCGATAGTCGTAGGTTTCCAAGCCACCATTATCCAAAATAAATTTCATGCGATAGTATCCTGTAGTTGTCGCATTTGGCTGATAAATACCATCTTTTATAGCACTTGTCTCATCAGGATTCCCGGTTGTTACCATGTCACCAGTATATGTCCTCATTAACGCATCCTTATAAGCATTCATCATACGATAAGCACCATTATAAGATACTGTTGCCTTCAAACGCGGATCACGATTCAGATACATATCATCACCATCCTCGTATGTATACTTACTCCGGCTATCACGAATCGGAAAACCATCAGCCATAGGGAAAGCATCTACTAGTTCCTGTGTAGGAAAGCCTGTAAGCTTATTCAAATTAGCAAATCGTGATATACGTGAATTAGGAGAATAATAAGCATCCAATGCTACACGATTCTGGCTGTCACCTTGTTCATTCGAAAGAAAATCGCAAAATATAGGTTCTTTATTCGTAACAGCATCATGCATAAACGCATAATAGAACCGAGGCCACCAGCTTTTGGCCGCTGTAGTGTTGTCTTTTTGACCGGGACGTAGCTCATACCATGAATTAGCATTATTAAGGTCTATAAATCTTTTAACTGCATCATAAGCAGTCTTCCAACGAGCTGCATCGTAATCTCCATAAGAAACCAGCAAGTTCGGATCATCTTCACGTTTACAATTCACTAACGGACTTGCCGCATACAGAAGAATACGCGCCTTCAAAGCCAGAGCCGCCATACCGCATGCACGCCCTTCGCTTTTCCCATGAATGCTTCCTACAGGATTAACAGTCCCCTGACTGTAAATATGTCCCGAACGCTCCAAATAATAGAAAGCACTGTCACACTGGTCTACTGCATACTTAACACTTTCTCCATATGTAGATCGAGGCACATCGATCTTATCATTTTCAGTATACACCCGGTCTTCAATCAAAGGAATTCCACCATAATGTTTTATCATCGTGGCTATAAACCATGCACGAAGAAAGAAAGCCTGTCCTTTCCAATATTCAATGGTGGCCTTAGTAAGGGTCTCACCCGGTTTATTCGGGTCTGAACTCAGAATAGCCGCTATCTTCCCCTCATTGTAATTGTTCATGAAAATGTTGATAGCGCGCCATTTATTATACGTATTGTTCCACGCATCGTTTCCCGCATTATTAACATTGACCGTTCCTTGAGCTAAGTACATACCCATGCTTAGTTCCGCCCCTCTTGCCTCCAGTTCTTTGGCAGGAAAATCAAGACCACACTGCCCGAACCGTTTATAACTATGGGAATAGCCGATTTGACCGTAAAAGCCATTGACAACACCTGCAACTTTCGCACTGTCCGAATAGACCTTCTCTTGCGTTTCAGAAACGTCTACTTTCTTATCAAGATACTCATCACTGCATGCTGCAAAAGTGACAAGTCCGCAAGCAGCAACTAAAAAAAACTTTGTGATATATTTCAGTCTCATATTATTATTTCTTAAAATGCACATTGAACTCCAAACATATAACTTGCCTGTGTAGGATAAACCGAACTGCTCGTATTTTCAGGGTCCATACTCAGCTTCGTCAGATTAGAAAAGTTGAGCAGATTGTAACCGGTAACATACAAGCGCACTGCTTTCACTATATCTTTTGTAGTTTTTCGCAGCCAGTCCTGTGGCAACTGATAGGCAATTTCCGCACTTCTCAGACGAATATACGAAGCATCCAAATACCAGAAATCAGAAAGATGGGTATTATAATTATTATTTTCCCAAGTAGTAATTCCCAAACGTGGAAAACGAGCATTCGTATTTTGCGGAGTCCAGCGTTCAAGCATCAATTCTTGCATATTGTTGACAAAAGGTATAAGATTACCTCCCATATTAGGAATAGCATAATCGAATGCTCCTTGCCACAACATATTAAACGATAATCCTTTCCAGCTACCTCCAAGAGTAATACCATAGGTACAAGTAGGCGTATCGGGCTTAGATATATATGTTTTATCAGCATCAGTGATAAAATTATCACCATTCAAATCAGCATAGCGTAAATCACCGGGTTGCAAATTGCTTGCCCAAGCTGGAGCCGGAATACCTTCTTTCAACTTACCATTTTCATCAAAATCCTCTTGTTGATAAAAGCCAACGCACTTCAATCCCAACTTCGTGCCTATACGATGTCCGGTTTGTGCCTGATAAGGGTAAGCCGGTGCTTCACTAACATATACCACCTTATTTTTAGCATAAGAAAAAGTAGTACCCACATTGTAACTAAAATCACCTATAGAACCACGATAATTCAATTCACCGTCAAAACCTGAATTCTCGGATTTACCGATATTGCGTTTGGGTAGTGTTTGTCCGATAATAGCAGGTATGTCACCACTTGCAATCAGCTGATCATAACGCTGGTTACGAAAGTAATCTATCGTAAAGCGCAAGCGTCCATCAATCATATTCATATCCAAACCAACATCAAGCTTACGTTCTTTCTCCCAGGTGGCATCGACATACACCAGTTCTCCCTCAGTTGTCGTATTTCCCCAGGGATTACCTCCCCCTTTCCAAATGACATCCGTTGTATTTTTATCTTTTCCAAAAGAATTATCGCTACCGACCAGACCGTAAGAGGCACGCAACTTAAACAAGTCGAAGAACGGGAAAGCACTCTTGAAAAACGTCTCTTCCGACAGGTTCCAACCTACCGAAACAGCCGGGAACCAGCCAAACTTTTTCTTTCCGACAAAACGGTCATTACCATTATAAGCTACATTGAATTCCACCATATAGCGATGTTTAAAATCATATCCCAAACGCCATGTCATACTTTGGTCATTGTCCGACAAATTCTTTTGATTTATGTATGACTGGCGACTGATAAGATACAACATGTAAAGATGGTGTGTCGCATTGAAAGTGTGATCATAATTCAATCTACCCTGATAAGTAACCTTATAGTTAAAGGTATCATCATTTCCACCTAGTGAATAAGTCGGAAATTTTTTAGAACCTCCTCCGCGGGCAATATAAGAATTATTGTCCGGATCATACAAATAAGCGGGAAGATCTACACTACGTGTCAATTCACGTCTTTCATTAAAGTTACCGGCATATGAAACCGTAGCCATTGCCGATAATCCTTCGGTAATGAAATCAAGTTTTTGTTCGGCACTCAACAATACATTAAAATTATTCTTATAATAACGCTTGTAACCACAATTGGCATAACGGGCAATTGGATTTACCGGATTTGAAGTATCCACACCAGGATGAGTGGCATACGAAGGCTTACCATTAGGCAGAGTCAATGGCATTGCATAGGGAGTCAATATGCTGTAATTCTTAATCTCATCAAAAAGCGAACCTTTTACTGAACCGGCAGGAGTGTTCTGTGTCTCAAAACGCCCGTTCAAGTCCAAGCGAATACTTGTAGTCTTAGTCGGTGTAAAATCCAAATTAGAACGGAAATTATAACGCCGGTAATAATAGTTGTTATCAACATCTTCACCAGGCTGAATAGGAGTATAATGTTTCATCATACCGCCTTGAGTATAATATGCCAAAGATGTGAAATATTTCACAAACTTGTTACCACCACGTATATCTACGGAAAAACGTGCAGAAGAAGATTGTTTGGCAAGCACCGTATTTACCCAGTCTACATTAGGATGACCATAAGGATCAAGACCATTGCGATAAAACTCCAAATCGCTGGGAGAAAACTGAAGAACCGGTTGCTCACTCAGCCCATATGCATCATTTAACTGCGCTTCATTATAAAGAGATGCCGTTGTATAAGCGTCAAGAATTGTAGGCATTTTAATGGCCCTATTAATACCACCTTCAGCTGTAAAGTTAATGGTAGGTTTGCCTTCCTGTCCGCGAGTAGTCTTTATAACCAATACACCATTGGCACCTTTCAATCCATAAACAGCAGTAGTAGAAGCATCTTTTAGAATCGTAATACTCTCAATTTCATTAGCACTGATTTGTGCCAATTGCTCGTACGAATATTCTATATCATCTACAATTATCAAAGGCTTTCTGTCGCCATTCAATGAATTACTTCCACGAATAAAAAAGTCTGCAGCATCGGCTCCCGGTTGACCACTACGTTGCACGGAGAAAAAACCCGGCAAGCGCCCAGCCAACACATTGTTTATACTACCCACAGGTACACGTTTAATCTCCTCTGCTTTAATACTGCTTGCAGCACCAGTCATAGTAATACGTTTTTGCTGGCCGTAACCCAAAATCACAACTTCATCCAACCCCTTTGAGTCCGGTGCCAAAACCAACTTTATAAAAGATCGATTACCCATGGATTCCTCCAAAGTGTGATAACCTACATAAGAAACGGTAAGTTTCCCATTCAAACTCTTCACTTTCAGAACAAAATCACCATTTACATCTACAATAGTGCCATTTGCTTTATTTCCTGTTTCCTGCACGGTAGCACCTACTAGCGGCTCGCCATTCTCGTCCAGAACCTTACCCCTAACTACCGTATTTTGGGCGTAGATTGTTGCTCCCAGGAAGAGGAACAACAAGAATAGTATGATATTCTTAACTTTCATAAATATTCTGTTTACAAATTAGTAACCCGGGTTTTGTACTATATTCGGATTAAATAAAACTTCATTATGATCTATCGGAAGACGATACATACGATCGTCCCAGTAAGGTTTTGCTACCTCCATATTATAATCATAATGAAAAGTTCCATCTTCTTTTTTAGTTATCTTCACGCCATGCAATGGTTTGGAGTAAACGTCGTTAGCAATTTTCCACCGACGAATATCCCAAAAACGGCTTTCCTCAAAAGCAAACTCACAACGGCGTTCATTACGTATCAATTTAATGAGTTGATCATAACTCATTCCTCTTTTCAAAGTATAAGGATTAAGTCCTGCGCGCTGACGTACCATTTCAATCGACTTATACACTAATTCATCATTGATAATACTTGCTCCTTGCGCTTTATTCAAATATTCGGTTTGTGCCTCTGCATACATCAATAAAATATCAGCATAACGTACCACCGGCCAAGAAGAAACTATCGAAGAGTGGAAATTAGTTTTACCAAATTGGGTGTCTTCTTCATTTTCGGCTAAATGTCTCTTCAGGTAATAACCGGTCTTCGTCCGATTTCCTTCTCGCGCCGGGTTTATGGAATTATTATCTTTCCCACCTTCCGATATATCTACAGTTGCTTTCAACCAACGGCTATTGTGATAAAACACAGTTTGTGTAAGACGTGGATCACGATTCTTATAAGGATCTTGTGGATTATATTCGCCATTCTCTTTAGCTTCGTCAATGGACTTTCCATTCTTCATTGGAAATGCATCTACTAATTCTTGTGTAGGACTGGTTTGACCAAGACAGGGACGACCACTACCCGCCCAAGTTCCCATATCCATAGAACCCATAGGTGAATTTTTATATCCCCAATTATCGCCATAGAGAGCGTTACCATCCTGCCCTTTTTTCATCCACAATACTTCCCCATTGATTGTTGTACGACTCAATCGTGTTCGATCTTTTTCAAGTATAAACTGATTCGTATTAATAATTGTGCGGCAAATATCCGCTGCTTCTTTCCATCTGTTAGGATCATTTTCGGGATAACCAAGCCAAGGTTCTGCCGCATTACCCGTACCATTAACCAATGGACTTGCAGCATATAGCAACATACGGGCTTCAAGTCCCAACAAGCCCCACTTACGTACATGTTTCCAATTGCTGTCTATTCCTTCAGCAAAACTATTCTTTTTTTCATCAGGTGATTTACGCTCACCAATATCTGAATAGAGACGTAAGTTATCCTTCACCGCATCTATTTCATCCTTAATGTATTGGACACATTCTGCAAAGCTATTTCTTTGTAATGTACGTAGTTCAGGGCTATCCATCGTAAACACTTTGTCATAAATCAAAGGGACTCCTCCATAAGTACGTACCAAAAGCCAATAAAAATATGCCCTCAAAGCACGAGCCTCATTGGCGTGATAAGATGCCTCTTCCCAATCCGACCAAGGCACTTTCTCATAATTCTGCAAAAATATATTACAATAACGAATTGCCTTGTAAAGCAATGCCCAACTTTCACCATACGTATCCGCTTTTCTATGCTCTAAAGGAAACATATTAGTAGTCGAATATCCAGAATTTATTACCGACCAGTTAGCATTGGCCCTATCAGTTGGAATCGCATCATCAGTCAATACCTCCATAGGTTGTCCATTAAAACGGTCCATACCTGCAGGTATAAACGAGTAAATAAAGTTCAACCATTGCCTTGCGTTGTCACCCGTATAATCATCCTCGTCCCACACGTAAATATCCGACTGTATTTCAAGTGGTTCGTTTTCCATATCCTCACAGGAGGAAAAAAAGACACCAAACACAGCCAATACACCAATTAAATTATGTATATATCGTTTCATCTTTTATAGTTTTATGCTTATACCAAAGTTAATAGTACGCGTCATAGGGAAACTGCCGCCCCATATTTCAGGATCAATATCTTTGCGTACATCAAAAATCTCAGAAACTGTCAACAGATTCATACCTTGCGCATAGATGCGTACAGAAGGAATACCTAACTTGCGCGTCAACAGCGTAGGTAACGTATAGCCGATTTCTACATTTTTCAAGCGGAAAAAATCAGCGTCATATATCCAGAATGAGGAAGTTTGCCTGTTGTTGTTATTACTACCATACCATACGCGAGTATGAGTGTTAGTATGATTGTCGGGAGTCCAACGTCCTAAAACATAAGAAGTAATAGCACCCTCGCCTTTTTTTCCTGAACCGTCCATAAAGTCACCGTTCAAATACACTTGGCGATTGAGAGTCCCCTGTGCAAATACAGAAAAATCAAATCCTCTATAATTAAATCCAGCAGAAATACCATAATATCCCTTAGCCTTCTTTGAACCTAAATTGGTCTGGTCGTGCATATCAATAATATGGTCACCGTTCAAATCCTTATAACGAATATCCCCCGGCATAATCGTACTCTTTACAGCAGATGGCAAGAAAGCATCATAAGCATCGATTTCTTCCTGACTTTGGAAAATTCCATCAGCCACATATCCATAGGTCATTCCTACCGGATCTCCTAATCGACTCATCCACGGATAAGCCTTCGGTAGTTGCGGAGAATATTCGAATTTAGACTGCTCAAAGCTTAAATTACCATTAATGAAGTAATTGAAATTTCTTATACGATCTTGCCAAGTAAGTACCATTTCCGTACCTGTATAAGAATATTTTTCACAATTAGAACGTGGGTAAACATTGCCAAGAATCGCCGTTTTGATTTCAGAAGTAGCCACCACGTCAGAGAACCTATTCTGATAATAATCAAATGTAAAGGCTAGACGATCATTGAGAAATCCCAAATCAATACCCACATTTAATTTCTTAGCTATTTCCGGATTAAGCCGCGAAGCTGTTTTGTTCTCCTCTGTCCATTTATTATCAAAAGGACCACCATACAAATGAACCTTAGAGGTGCCATAGGACTGTTTATATTCAGCATAATCACAGATAGCCTGCCCTGTTACTGCATAAGAAATACGTGGTTTCAGCGTACTAAAGATGTTCAATTCTTTCACAAATGATTCATTATGTCCATTCCATGCAGCTCCCACACCCCAGTAATCGGCCCAACGGTTGCCCGGAGCCAACCAGTTATATCCACCGCGAGTATATACAGCCTCTGCTAAATAGCGATCATCATAGTTGTAATTCATTCGACCGGAATAATTTGTATAATTTCTCAAATATCCCTTCTGTACATTTTGATCTTGGATTTGATTCAGATCGGCTACAAACAAAGCAGCCACTTTATGTTTACCGAATGAATGATCATAGCCAACCGCTCCCTTCAAGAAAGTAATACGATAACGCTGGTCTTTATTTCCAGAGTTACCTTGGTCCTTATCTTCACCTACCTGCTGATAAGAACCATCTTCTTTATATAAATAAGCTGCAAACTCTTTACTACGAGTAGTAAGATATGAAGTCGCAGAATAATAAGAACCAGTAGCTTCCAAATAAAGACCATCAAGCAAAAAATCCATTTTTTGCTTGATCGTCAAATCAAAAGACATATGACGGCTGTCTTTAAACTGATGACCATTGTCATATAACAGACCTTTCAAATTCTGATTTGCCTTCGAGTCTATATACGAACCATAAGATCCATCCGGATTATAAACAGGATAACGATTAGGACGTGTAGTAAGTATATTACTATAAAATGACCGGGTGCCTGCAGCAGGTTGATTATAACGTTCTTGGCGTCCAGCCAGATTAATCTGCATAAAAGTTGTTGAAGTTACTTTGACGCCTAAATTAGAGCGTACAGAAAATCGGTTAGTCTGTGCATTGGTATTGTAACTATTCGCATCATTTGTTTTAAAAAAGCCATTCTCACGATACCAGTCAAGATCTACAAAGTAATTAAAGCTATTCGTAGCTCCAGATACATTAAAGTTGTAGCGATGAACAGGAGCTGTATTATTTAACAACTCATCATACCAGTCCACATCAGGATAAAGGTAAGGATTCTCCTTATTCCGGTATTTCTCTATAATTGCCGGATTATAGGCCTCAATATAAGCTCCCGGTTCACGGAGATCGTTAGCATAGGCCTCGTTCACTAATGTTATATAATCTACGGCTCCAAGCAAATCCGGCAGCTTTAACGCTTTTTCAAAACCTGTTTCGGCAGTAAATGAAAACCTAGGACGACCTACGTTACCTTTCTTTGTTATCACATTAATGACACCTGCAGCAGAACGTTGTCCCAGCATCACGGTAGAAAGTCCATCTTTCAACACCTGTACGCTTTCGATTTGATCTGGGTCCATAGTGTAAAAGTCACGTTCAATTCCATCCACTAAAAATAAATTCGTACGTGAATTACGTACTTTCCATCCATAAGCAGCTGGCATATCACCACCTTGACGATAAATATTCAGCCCCGGCATCCTTCCTTGTATAGCCCCTAAAAAATTATAAGTAGGAGTGGATGTAACTGACGTCCCATTTATAAAACCAATTGTTTCTGTCAATTCTCCTTTCTTAGAAGTCCCCCGTAAACGGTCGACCACTATCTCTTTATCTTCCGGACCGGGCATCGCACGTGAAGCCATCTGGACAATGAAACGTCCTTTTTTCTTGTAACATGTCTCCTGAGAGTAAAAATCAGGATGAGAGAAACTGAGTTTCGTTCCCTCTGTAATCGGTAAATCAAAATAGCCGTCCACGTCCGTTAATGCTTGCTTTTTCGTCCCCGGCACTTGGACTACCACCCCTGATAAGGGCTTTCCATCAGTATCGGCAACCATACCCCGTATATTCTGAATCTGCTGTGCATACACAGTAGAAGTAAGAAGCAGGGCACTTACCATACAGCATTTTAAAATCTTTTTCTTCATTGTACAAGATTGATGTTTAACAAAATATTAATTAACACTAATTTTAATTTGACTGTATAAAATTAAAATATACTAAATCATATATGCAAGAATACCTTCACGTTCCCTGTATAAATGATTTTGTCAGTCCAACATTTAAACAATTACTATACACGATGCAATAAATTACTATCGCACCAATCATATTGATGCATTATATATTCACTTAAATGCACATTCGAATATAATTACGCATAATTTTTCTGCCTATAAACAGATGATTTTCTACTGTACTCATGCTCAATTGAAGTTCTTTTGAAATTTCACTTAGTGTTTTTTCCTCAAATCGGCTCATGGAATAAACCCTTTGACGTTGTTGCGGAAATACACTTAACCTCATTTTTTCCATGAAAAGTAAATCTTTAACAATGATTTCTTCTTCAGGTCCACAAGTAAATTCAATAGCATTTTCATAGGCGCACGATATCATTTCCTGTTTTCTATAATAACAGCGCAAATAGTCTGTCACAAGATTACGTGCGATAGTGAAAAGAAAAGACTGAATGGTAGATTTTTGAAGCATATTGTCATAATCCAACAAACGCATAAAAACGTCTTGCACTAGATCTTCAACTTCATATTTACATTTTATACGGCATCTAACATATCGGTATATAACCGGATAATATTCTTTATACGCTTCTTCAATTATCGAATATGCTTTCGTTTCCATGCTTTTCATAACATCACTTTAATTAGTCACTGCAAATATGAGTCATCTGATAAAAAAACACAAGGACATTTTAGCACAAAAAATGGGATATTCCTATTCATGAGCAAAATCGTACTATATATCACAACCATTGCCCCTTATATTTCTTATATTTAATCCGTTCACCTCTCATCACCGGAACAAAATGAATAGCCACTCCACCACTAGGTTTTAATTTAAATTTCATTTGTTGTGACGAATCCGTTAGAAAACTGGAACATTTAACATGAGTTGAGGTCCTCTCATTCTCATCATCGGTGTACACAATTGCCAAATAAGTTTTATCCGGCTCTAAGAAGTTTAATGTAATTATCTCGTTAGAACCGTTATTATTGGTAATACCGCCAACAAACCAATCATCTTTTTTCCGGCGTGCCATAAAAACTTGTTTACCCGGTTCTCCCAAAAGCACAGTTGAATCATCGAATACTGTTGGCAAATTTTCAAAAAAAGTAATTTCAGGCTCATTATTATAAAAAGAAGGCTTATCATACCAAAATAATGTTTGCAACGGACTATAAAAATTACTGACGCTGCTAATTGATGAGCGTGTGTTGTTTTCAGCCGTTTATCATAGTAACAAATAGTATAGTCCGCAGCACCGGAAATCAAACGGGTAAATGGTAGTATGGTATTATGAGTTGCATCCGGAAACTCTTCATTTCCCCGAATCCCTTCCTGGGTCAACAAGTTAGGATAAGTTCTGCTAAAACCTGAGGGACGATATTCATCGTGTATATTTACCATAAGCTGATTTTCAGCGGCCAATTTAACTAAATCATGCATCCAGACTGACCATCGGTGGGTTGCATATTGTACAAATCCGAACTTTAAACCTACTATACCCCACTCCCTATAGAGAGGAAATAGTGTCTTTGCATGTTTTTGTAAAGCGTGTTGGTTAACATATAACCAGACACCTATTCCTCTTTCCTTACCATATGCAATCACTTTTGCTAGATCAATTGGTACAGACACATAGCTCGCATCCGCCCGAAATGTAGTAGCATGACCATACCAGCCTCCATCAAATAAAATATATTGGAGATTGTGTTCCACACAGAAATCAATACACTCAATGGCATTTTCAGTAGTTAACGTTATTTCCCGCAGAATCTTGCCGGGTTTCACCCAACTAAAATCAAGTGTGCAATCTTGATTCAGATTCAGGATCATATCATTATTATCAAGCAACTTACCTGGTGTTTCCGCTATCAAGATAGCTTTCCATGGTGTCTTTCCAGGAGTCACAACATCAACCACATCATACATATCCGTTGATATTGTATTTTGTTTCTGAATATTTTTTTTAAAGCGGCTTAAACACCAATCAGCTACATCAGCATCCGCTATAGAAACCCATAATCCATTGGGTAACCCTATCGTCATAGGACGTTCATAAATTCCTTTCCATTCGGGTATGCTTAATTGCTTATAAATTCCCTGTGCCCACGAAGCACACCAAGTCTGTGCCCCCTTTTCGAAGGTATATTCCGTATCATCAGCTATGACTTTATGGTAAATAGCATTCGGATGTTCAGGAAAAAGATAACGGAAAGCAACTCCTTCATTATAGACTCGAATTTCAATATCCATGGAATAACCCGAATTATTACTCTTTTCAAATTTAAGAAGAGCACCATTCCAATTATCTGTAATCAAGCCACGTTCACCATAAAGAGGTTTCCAGTTATTCCTACAATTCTTATATTCGACGGTACGAAAAATCAAATCGTAATACCATCTGTCTTTTCGTTGAATATCTTCTGCGAGTGCCATTTCCCAGACCTTATTATCAAGTTCTAATCCCATTCGGGATTCTTTTATGATCACTTTATCTTTGTACGATATGGAATAATAAAGATGATATTGTTCGTCAGAATCCATCCGCTGATAAAAATGAAAATGTATCAAACTATCAGGGGAGGTTATTCTTATATGCGTTTTCTCTACATCTACTATAGATCCAAAAACAGAAAATATAGATAGTATGAAGAAGCTAAAAAATAAATAAATTGTTCTCATTATATATAACTGATTTTTTATTCATGAAAATTGACTTACCGAAACGTTAGGTTTTCAACATACTTTCCAACTTTTATATTGGCATCTTCTAGTATACCGGCTTGTTTTCCATTAATTATTATATTCTCAAAAGTAATGTTGTTTATTAAACGCTCCTTACTATACCCTTCAATTATTGACGGATTTTCCCCATATCCAGTATAATATATATTTTTGACTTTAATATTTTGAATACCACCTCCGGGTGATACGCTGTCTCTTATACACATCTCCGAGCCCACGAGACCGAGGCTGATCTCGT
>ENA-OXIQ01000227-OXIQ01000227.1-human-gut-metagenome-genome-assembly--contig:-NODE-227-length-22125-cov-15.058903_pt1 | contig 22125 bp, 19 predicted proteins | sample MGYA00249819_ERZ652364 | MGnify/ENA primary metagenome ERZ652364 (study PRJEB26925, sample SAMN05826628) | human gut metagenome | biome: ENVO:2100002; feature: ENVO:00000062; material: ENVO:00002003... | reverse complement strand
ATCTACACACTGCATATCGTCGGCAGCGTCAGATGTGTATAAGAGACAGGCGTAAAGCGAGTGGAACCTCGTTTGCCTCACCGATCCTGTGTGGCATGGTGACTTGCCTGTGGCAAGCTTGTCCGCAACTGACTGCAAAGGAAATCATCGAACTGGTGCGTCAATCCGGCGATCGGGTCGATTTCCCCGACAATATCTACGGATACGGAGTGCCCGATCTGTGGAAAGCTTATCAATCTGTTTCGAAGAAAAAATAAGATATGCAAGACACGCTTTCTCTTTATGAACTGAATGCCTTGGTCCGGCGGAGTCTGGAGCAGTGCCTGCCCGATGAATATTGGGTACAGGCGGAGTTGAGCGATGTCCGTACAAACAGTACCGGGCATTGCTATCTGGAGTTTGTCCAGAAAGATCCCCGCAGCAATAATCTGATAGCCAAGGCAAGAGGAACGATCTGGGCTAACATCTACCGGCTGCTGAAACCTTATTTTGAGGAGTCCACCGGACAGTTGTTTACTTCCGGCATAAAGGTGTTGGTCAAGGTGACGGTTGCTTTCCATGAATTGTATGGTTACAGCCTGACCGTGCAGGATATCGACCCTACCTATACATTGGGCGATATGGCACGCCGCCGCCGGGAGATACTCAGGCAGCTTGAAGAAGAAGGGGTGTTGACGCTGAACAAAGAGTTGGAGATGCCGTTATTGCCACAACGCATTGCGGTCATCTCTTCGGCTACGGCAGCCGGTTATGGCGATTTCTGCCATCAGTTGCAGCACAACCCGCGCGGGTTCTACTTCCGTACGGAACTTTTTCCCGCCCTGATGCAGGGCAACCAGGTGGAGGAGTCTGTATTGGCTGCCCTCGATGCAGTGAATGCCCGGGTGGACGAGTTCGATGTGGTGGTTATCATCCGTGGTGGAGGTGCCACTTCCGATTTGTCCGGCTTTGATACTTATCTGTTGGCTGCTGCCTGTGCACAGTTTCCGTTGCCTGTCATAACCGGCATCGGACACGAGCGAGACGATACCGTACTCGATTCTGTAGCCCATACCCGCGTGAAAACTCCGACAGCAGCGGCCGAACTGCTGATCGACCGGATGGAAGAGGCGGCAGACCGGCTCGGGGCGTTGGCCGAAGAACTGCATACCCGTGTTTTCTACCGCCTGGAGCAAGAACGCAGGAGGCTTGCTTTGCTACAGGCACGCATACCGTCACAAGTGATGCGTAAACTGTCGGAATCGCGGATAAAGTTGCAGATGGCGAAAAACAATCTCTCGCATGCTGCCGAAACTTTATTGGCCCGCCAGCACCACCGGCTGGAACTTTTACAGAACCGCATTGCGGACGCTTCGCCTCAGAAACTGTTGAAACGAGGGTATAGCATCACTCTGAAAGACGGGAAGGCGGTGAAGAGTGCTGCCTGCCTGCAACCGGGAGACGAGCTGATAACCCGCCTTTACGAAGGAGAAGTGAAGTCGAGAGTCGAATAAGTCCATGCCGTTTGAATTGTTTTTCCAAATCATCCGGTAACCTCTCTGCCTGCTCTGCGGAGGAGGGGTTTCCTGTATAATAGTAAAATAGTAATATGCCAGCCAAGAAGAAAGAGACCTATTCACAGGCTATAGAACGCCTGGAAAAGATTGTTCGGCAGATCGACAGTAACGAACTGGAGATTGACGAACTGAGTGAAAAAATAAAAGAAGCCAATGAAATAATAGCTTTCTGTACCGGAAAGCTGACAAAGGCAGATCAGGAAATTGAAAAATTACTGCAAGAAAAGAGGCTATCTGAAGAATAAAGGTTATTTTTGTTGCTCAATCGAAAATAACTAATAACTAACGATATGAAAGAAATAGACTGGGCTAATCTGTCATTCGGTTATATGAAGACAGACTACAATGTGAGAATCAATTTCCGTAACGGCGCATGGGGCGAACTCGAAATAAGCAGTAGCGAGGTGTTGAACCTGCACATGGCTGCCACTTGCCTGCATTATGGTCAGGAAGCCTTCGAGGGTTTGAAAGCCTTCCGTGGTAAAGACGGCAAAGTGCGTATTTTCCGTTTGGAGGAGAATGCTGCGCGTCTGCAGTCCACCTGTCAGGGCATCATGATGGCTGAATTGCCGACGGAACGTTTCAAGGAAGCTATCCTGAAGGTGGTAAAATTGAACGAACGCTTTATTCCTCCTTACGAGAGTGGAGCTTCTCTTTACATTCGCCCGTTGCTTATCGGAACCAGTGCCCAGGTGGGTGTCCATCCGGCAGATGAATATATGTTTGTTGTATTTGTCACACCGGTCGGTCCTTATTTCAAGGGTGGCTTCTCTACCAATCCTTATGTCATTATCCGCGAGTACGACCGTGCTGCGCCTCACGGAACCGGTATCTACAAAGTCGGTGGAAACTATGCAGCCAGTCTGCGCGCCAATAAGAAGGCTCACGACTTGGGTTATTCCTGCGAGTTCTATCTGGACGCAAAAGAGAAAAAATACATTGACGAATGTGGTGCGGCCAACTTCTTTGGTATTAAAGACAATACCTACATCACTCCGAAGTCTACTTCCATCCTTCCTTCCATCACCAATAAGAGCTTGATGCAGTTGGCGGAAGATATGGGCATGAAAGTAGAGCGCCGTCCGGTACCCGAAGAAGAGTTGAGCACTTTCGAAGAAGCGGGAGCTTGTGGTACTGCTGCCGTTATCAGTCCGATCGAACGTATTGACGACCTTGAGAATGGCAAGTCGTATGTGATTTCGAAAGATGGAAAGCCGGGACCGGTTTGTGAGAAGCTTTATAATAAATTGCGTGGCATCCAGTATGGTGACGAACCCGATACTCACGGATGGGTGACTATTGTTGAATAAACGTTCGATAAATGAACTACAAAATAACAACCCTCGCGGAAAACAGTGTTTACGGTAAGGGATTACAGGGAGAGCATGGGCTTTCCCTGCTTGTTGAAGCGGGGGAACACAAAGTGCTGTTCGATACCGGTGCTTCGGATCTGTTTCTCCGGAATGCCCGCCTGTTGGGACTCGATCTGAGCGATGTGGAATATGTGGTGTTATCTCACGGACATCGTGACCATACAGGGGGGCTTTATGCCTTTCTGAAGATGAACAGTGTAGCGAAGGTGGTTTGCAAGCGTGAGGTATTCCGGAAAAAGTTCAAGAACGAGCGTGAGAACGGAATGCTTCATCCCGAAGCATTGGATAAGTCGCGCTTTTGGCTGGTTGACGAAACTACGGAGATTGTGCCGGGCGTATTTGCGTTTCCGGACGTCAAGGTGGTGGACAGGAACGACACTCACTTCGAACACTTCTTTACGGAGATAGAAGGAGAGATGCGTCCCGATACTTTTGAAGATGAACTGGCATTGGTGTTGAAGGGCGAAAAGTCTCTTTCGGTACTGAGTGCCTGTTCACACCGGGGGATTACCAATATCATTCGTGCCGTGCAGAATGCCTTTCCGGGATTGGGACTCAAACTGGTGATGGGAGGCTTTCATATTCACAATGCGGAAGAAGAGAAGTTCAATGTGATTTCGGCCTTTCTGGGTATGAAACTTCCCAAACGTCTGGGAGTCTGTCACTGTACCGGCATTGACAAATATGCGTTGTTCCGCCAGCAATTTAACGACCGGGTGTTTTATAACTATACCGGTTGGGTAGAAACGATTTAATTTTATTGAATGGGAAAAAATAAATTAGAGAAGTTTGCCGATATGGCAAGTTATCCGCATGTCTTTGAGTATCCTTACTCGGCAGTGGACAATGTGCCTTTTGACATGAAGGGAAAATGGCACAAAGAGTTTTTCAAGAACGATAATCCGATTGTACTCGAATTGGGTTGCGGACGTGGCGAATATACCGTCGGACTGGGGCGGATGTTTCCCGATAAGAATTTTATCGCGGTAGATATCAAAGGCGCCCGTATGTGGACGGGAGCTACCGAATCTCTTCAGGCCGGCATGAAGAATGTGGCTTTCCTGCGTACCAACATCGAGATCATCGACCGCTTTTTTGCAGAAGGGGAAGTGAGCGAAATCTGGCTGACTTTTTCTGATCCGCAAATGAAGAAAGCTACCAAGCGACTGACTTCTACCTATTTTATGGAACGTTACCGTAAGTTTTTGGTATCCAATGGAATCATTCATCTGAAGACTGACAGCAACTTCATGTTCACTTATACCAAATATATGATTGAGGAGAACGGACTGCCGGTAGAGTTTATCACCGAAGATCTTTATCATTCTGATTTGGTAGACGATATTCTGGGTATCAAGACCTATTATGAACAACAGTGGCTCGATCGCGGTTTAAGCATTAAGTACATCAAATTCCTGTTGCCGCAGGAAGGAGAACTCAGAGAACCGGATATTGAAATTGAACTCGATTCGTACCGGAGCTATAATCGTAGCAAGCGGAGCGGATTGCAGACATCTAAATAATACAAACTATGACAATCTATCCTAAATTAATACTCGATGCACTGGCTACAGTGCGTTATCCCGGAACCGGAAAGAATCTTGTGGAGGCCGGTATGGTGGAGGATAACATCCGTATAGAGGGAATGAAGGTTTCATTCTCCCTGATTTTTGAAAAACCGACCGATCCGTTTATGAAGTCGGTGATAAAAGCTGCCGAAACAGCTATTCTTACTCATGTGGGCAAAGAGGTGGAGATAGTTGGAAATATCAGTGTGAAAACAGTACAGGCTGCACGTCCCGAAGTGGGCAAATTGCTGCCCCATGTGAAGAATATCATCGGCATCTCTTCCGGTAAGGGAGGAGTGGGTAAGTCTACCGTATCGGCCAACCTGGCTGTAGCGTTGGCTAAGTTGGGTTATAAAGTCGGTCTACTGGATGCCGACGTTTTCGGTCCTTCCATGCCTAAGATGTTTCAAGTGGAAGATGCCCGCCCCTACGCTGAGAAGATAGACGGACGCGATATGATTATTCCTGTCGAGAAGTATGGCGTGAAACTGCTTTCTATCGGTTTCTTTGTCGATCCCGACCAGGCCACTTTATGGCGCGGGGGTATGGCGAGCAATGCGTTGAAACAGTTGATCGGGGATGCCGCCTGGGGAGATCTCGATTATTTCCTGATCGACCTTCCGCCGGGTACGAGCGATATTCACCTGACGGTAGTCCAGACACTGGCACTGACAGGTGCTGTTGTTGTCAGCACTCCGCAGGCTGTAGCTTTGGCCGATGCCCGCAAGGGGATCAACATGTTCACTAATGATAAAGTGAACGTCCCCATCCTCGGATTGGTGGAGAATATGGCCTGGTTTACTCCGGCCGAACTTCCGGAAAACAAGTATTATCTTTTCGGAAAAGAAGGTGCCAAGAAGTTGGCCGAAGAGATGAACGTTCCGCTGTTGGGACAGATTCCGATTGTTCAGAGTATCTGTGAAGGAGGCGATAAAGGAACTCCGGTTGCTTTGGATGAAAATACGGTTACAGGTCGTGCATTCCTCGCACTGGCTGCCAGCGTGGTACGTCAGGTAGATAAGCGGAATGTAGAAATGGCTCCCACGAAGATTGTAGAGTTACATAAGTAACGATAAGCGCTTTTAAATGATGAACGATCGGTTCCTTGTCCCATAGGCAGGAGCCGATCGTTCTTTGTTTATTGTTTGTTGTCCGGAGGGTTAATCATATACTTTCATCAATTCCTCTTTTATTTGGGCTACACCCGGGAATCCTGTCTTTTGGTGTTTGACATTTCCTTCCCGATCGATGATGAGATAGGTGGGTACGCCCCTTATGTCGAATTTATCACCTAAGAAACTCCATTGGGCATCCGTTAAACGGAAATGCTCACCGTGGATATCCGGAATCATGTTCTCCCATGTTTTCAGGGGGGAGGTTTCGCCGGTAATGTAAAGGTAAACGATGTCCTTTCCTTTCAACTCTTCCTTCAGTGGCAACATTGCTTTATTGGCCATGCGACAGGGGCCGCACCAGGTTGCCCAGAAGTCTACCAGAATCACTTTGCCCCGGTACTTAGAGATGATGGATGAAAACAGCTCTTCATTGCTGACGTCACCAACTTCGTTGATGGTGAACCCTGTCTTCTTTTTATTGGCCTCAAGGGTCTTCAGCAGTTGGTTGTTGGCGTCCCGCACTTCATTCTGACAGGCAGGTGGAAGAGTGGCAAGTATCACTTCCTGTTCGGCAGTCAGCGGGGTGAACTCTTTGATGGACGAATAGAGTTCGCCTGCTTTGTTGATATCGAAGTAGATTCCTTTGTCGGTTCCCCAGGCTTTGGTCAGTTCATCGGTTCGGCGGCGTAGATAATACGGAATCAGTTCGGAGAGCTTGGAATTATAGAGTGCTGCCATGGTGTTGATGGAAGCGAGCGGTCTGAAAGCATTCGCATAATAATTTTCAGGCAGTTCTATCTGAGCCGTGTTAAAGTATTCCCTGGCCTCTTCTTTGCTCATTTTGTGCTCCATGGTGTAGGCTTGCTTGATAACCATTTCCGTCAGGGAGATGGCTTGGGCAGCCTCGGCATCCACTTGATTGCCCAACACTGCCTTGAGAGCCTTGCTGATTGGAGCTTTCTCTATGGATGCCAGGAGATTGGCCCGCTTTCCATAGATAAAGTCTTTGTAAGCGCCGGCGTCCATTCCTGCTACATCCTTGAATAATTGGCGGTAATCATTTAGAATGGAGGTTTTTAGGGTGCAGTTCGAATATTCCTGTGACAGGCCGGCTAATGTTCCGCCGAAATAAACGGCTTCGCCATAAGGTTTGTCATCCTTATGAAACTTGGATTGCTGTCGGCAAAGTTCACGGGTATTGATAATGACGCTGCTCTCTTCGCCCGGTACGGCATAGAAAGTTATCATTTTACCAAAAAGGCGGATGGCAGCCGATGTGGTGGTCGGCACTTTCACTCTCGTGACGAATGTACCGTCATTGTTTATTTTTACTTCTTCGCTTTCGTAGGCACCTTTTACCGGATCGAATATAATCGGTACAATTTTGCTGACGAGTCCCGGGCGATAATCCAGAATCCGTCCTTTTATAGTAGCGTCTTTATATTCAATTTTGGGCTCGGGCAATTCGTCGTTGATGTCGATTTTATGTACGATGGCTTCTTGAGGTAACAAAAGTTCCGGGAGGGCTTTGCCTTTCAGCTGAATGCCCCATATCTTGAAAGCACCTTGAACATTGTCTCCTTCTGAAAAATCGATCGAAGTAGCCGAGGCCGGGATCGGTGGGAATACCAGGCGGAATTCTCCTTCTCCGGATTCGGGCATCCAGAATTCCGTGTCGGGCTTGATACCGATTCCCGAACGCAGAGCGTAAGTTTCTCCGTTATTGTCCTTCAGGAAACTTTGTCCGGAAATCCTGATCCATTGCTTGGGATGATAGAATGCTTTGATATAAAGCACCGTAGCTGTGTCGCTGAGAACAACTTTGTCCACTTGAATAGAGGTACTGGTCCAGGCGATGAATGGGGGTTGCTCTATAACTTTCTCTTTAGCTTTTGTGAGGCTACAGATACACAGCAAAAGAATAGCAATAAATGTGATTTTCTTCATATTGTTTTTATTAAAATGATTTTCAGGTTAGGGGCTTAGAAACTAAGCCAGGCGGAAGCGGACCGGAAGTGTGAATCGGGTTGCCACGTTCTTTCCCTTTTGTTTTCCGGGTATCCACTGAGGCATGTTTCTTATCACGCGGATCGCTTCGGCATTCAGTTCCGGCGATACTCCCCGAACTATCTTGGGATCATGTATTTTCCCGTCCTTGTCAATGACTATTTGTATGACAACTTGTCCTTGTATTCCCGCTTCCATTGCGACTGCCGGATATTTTATATTTTTATACATATATTTCAGGCAGGCTTCCATTCCGCCGGGGAATTCCGGCGCGTGTTCAACCACATCGAATATGGTATTCTCCTGATTCTTATTGCTGTCTGTTGACGGAGCGGAATCGGAATCCATCAGTCGGAATCGTATCGGCACTGTGACCCTGGTGGCAACAGCTATTCCTCTTTGTTTCCCGGGTTGCCATTTAGGCATCTCTTTTATCACGCGCATGGCTTCGGCATCCAGCAACGGGTCTACGCTTTTCACTATTTTCAGGTCAGAGAGTGTACCGTCTGCCTGAATTACGAACTGTGCGATGACTTGGCCTTGTGTTCCGTTTTCCTGGGCGATCACCGGATAACGAAGATGGCTGTTGATGAAATGATTCATATTCCTTACGCCACCCGGAAACTCCGGCATTTTCTCCACAACCTCGAATACGATTTGCTCCCGGCTTTCTTCTTGGGCGGGCTGTTCGGCTATGCCGCTCTCTTGAGGTTGTGAAATATGATTGGCTGCCTGGGGAGAGGAAGTGCTTTTCTTAACAGCAACAGCGTTTTCGGGTTCCATCTGTTCTTCTACGGTTTGCATCACTTCCTGTGCAATACTTTTAGTGGTACGTGCCACTGCTTCGATGTTGCTTACTATCATCAAAGCAAGAGCCAAGGGGATAAATAACAGATACTTGGTTCGTCCTATCTCCTTGGTTCTCTTTTTGTTCATCATCGTGATACGGTTCTTCAGCGGCAACACATTGAAGCTGTTGGAAAGGGTGATCGCGCTCTTTTGATGTGCCAGTCCCAACAAATGATATTGATAGGACTTTGAATCATGTCCGGCTTCCAACACCCGATTATCCGCCATGTATTCCAGATTGTTTCGTACTTCCCGCTTCATCAACCACATGAAAGGATTGAACCAGCAGGCAATACACATTAGCTCACTGATAATCACATCTATGGAATGTCTTTGGCGGGCATGTGTTCCTTCGTGGGTCAGGATTTCACTTAATTCGTTCTGCGGGTGTGCCTGCGGATAAATGAAAATCCAGTGAAAAAAAGAAAAAGGACCACTTTCTTTATCCAGCAGATAGACGGGTATTCCTTCTATCTGATCTTTCCGGCAACGAAGACGCAACCGTAGAATACTGGCAAGTTGAGCGAAGAAACGTACTAAAAGTAAAGTGACCCCTGACCAATAGATGATATTTACTGTAGATAAAATGATACTTTGCCAGTCCGCAGCCCTAACCTCGGGAGTTATTTCGATTTCGGGCAATACGATTGTTGCATACAAATCGACCATTGCTACCATCGGTTCGTGCGATCTGATCCATTCCTGAATGTTCAGTACCGGATAGAGCGGAGAAATGACAAGGAAGCAAAGCAAAACTGTCCTTCGCCATTGGAAGAAGGTGTCTCTGTAGAAAAACAACCGATAGAAGGCGTAGAATAAAGCAATTGCTATATTTATTTTCAGAAAATATGCCAGTTCGGGAGTCATGTCTTTCAGGGTATTAGCGATTATTTTTCTTGTCCTTTCTCAATCATGTCGATGATTTCCTTCAGGTCGTTGGTCGATATCTTTTGATCTTTGGCGAAGAAAGAAACCATCTCTTTGTAAGAGTTTTCAAAGTAGTTCCGTACGACTCCACTCATGAAACTTCGTTTGTATTCGCTTTCTTTAATAGACGGAGTGTACAGATACGTGTTTCCTACACGCTGTGCCTTTACATATTTTTTCCGTTCGAGATTCTTCACGATGGAAGCCACCGTGGTGTAGGGAGGAGTAGGTTGCTCAAACTTGGCAACGATGTCTTTCACATAGCAACTTTCCAGTTCCCAAATGTAGATCATCACTTCTTCTTCTTGCATTGTCAACTTTTCCATGGAGTATATTTAATTACGTTTATATTACAAAGCTACGGAACGGTCGTAACTAAACAAAGTGAAGTGTGTTAAATGATGTAAATGAAGGAATTACTTAAGGGTAGCACCACAGATCCGCACGGTTTAAAAGATAAAGAACTGGTCAGTTACCGGTGTTGTCTGTGCGAATCTGCGGCGCCCCTTTGAGAGGATGTATTTGTTTATATTGCCTTTAGGATAGCCTCTGCCCAGTATTTACCCAAGATACCGGCTCCCTCTTTATTCGGGTGCAGATAAAAAGTACCTGCATTTCCATTCTCCGGCGTGAAATAACTCTGATAATTGTTCCGGAAGAAATCGGAAGCAGCCGTATCTCCTAAAAAGACTTGATTGGGGTTTGCCTGTGAATAGTAGTCTACCAGTTTATGGATCATGGGAGTGTAGCTTTTCAGTCGCTTGAGGCCGGCAGCCAGATACATGGCACCGTTATATGTGTTCGGGCTATACCAGATTGGTTGATGAATCACCACTTTGCATTCCGGATACAAAGAAAGGAGTTCGTCGATAATCGCTTTCATGTTGGTATAGTAGGACACCGGTTCCACCGGAGAACCGAATGGACCGTTACAAGCACTGTCATTCGTGCCCAGCATAATGGAAAAAAGCAGTGTTCCTTTACGTTGACTCAATTCTTGGGCGGCAGATTTTACATTCGGAAATTGTCTTTCTGCGATTGGAAGAAAATCCAGAGTAGTCGTTCCGCTTACTCCACAATTTCGAAAAGCGACCGATTGCTTGGTTGCTTGTTCGATGTATTGACTTGCCTGTACCGGCGGCGCCTCCGTTACCGGAGTTTTCAATAATGCGCCTTGGGTAATACTGTTGCCTATGTATACGATATTTACGCCTTGCGCATATAGTTTACCTAAGCAAATACACAATAAAAGACAAAAAGAGATAAACGGTTTCATAATTTCCTTTTTGAATATGGTTATCGTAAAGTCTTGTTTATAGCCTGTTGAATAAGATTCTCCATAACGTCATATCCTTCGGAAGTGGGATGCACACCATCTTTGGTATAGGCCGGATTCAAAGCTTTGTTGCTACCGCTCACCATAGAAGAGTAATAGTCGACGAATGGAATTTTATTTGTTTGGGCATAGGCTTTCAGACGTGCATTGAGTGAAGCTATCTTTTGAGGAGCATCTTTAATGGCAGGATTCCAACCGAAAGCGGCAGCCGGTAAAGTGGTGGTCAATATCACTTTTATATGATTGGCTTTTGCCAGTTCCACCATCGAAACAATATTGCCAAAAGTGCGGTCTTCATGATATGCTCCTGTGTTCTCGGCAATATCATTTGTGGCTGCATTGATTACTACCAGTGCAGGAGATAAGTTGATGACATCTTCCCTGAAACGTACCAGGAACTGGTAAGAAGTCTGTCCGCCGATGCCCCGGCCGATGTAACCGTTGGATTTAAAGAAATCAGGATGAGTGTTTACCCATCCTTCTGTGATGGAATTGCCCATAAAGACCACTCTCTTTTCGTTTTTGTCCGGTTTCGGAAGTTCGGCGTTTTGTTGTGCATAACGTTGCAGGTTAGCCCAGTCTTTTTCTTGGGCATTTATTCCTATCAATGATGCTCCGAGGCAGAAGACAGCCATCAGCATCCAGCGGTGTATGATTTGCTTTTTCATTTTTGTAATATGTCATATCACCACAGAGTGACACAGAGTTTCACAGAGAAACTTTTTTCATAAATATTCCATTAACAAGAGATGAAGACTCTGTGTGTTCTATGATGAACTTGATTTATATTCTATTTCATTTTAATTGTTCCGGCCCATCCCCCGTTGCGTACCATTTTCAATGTCATGTGGGTTTGATTGTTCACGGTAGACTCCTTTTTCTTGTAATCCATTGCTTGACGGTCAGCGTTAATGCCATCTTCAAATGAGGTTAATGTGAATGATTGTCCTGCCGGAATGAATCCGAGGTCGATCTCGATGTTTTGTGGTTGATTGCCGGTGATACCTCCGATGAACCACTGTTCTCCTTTTCGTTTGGCTACGACGACTGCTTCACCTACTTTGGCATAGAGGACCTTGGTTTCATCCCAGGTGACGGGAACACTTGTGATAAATTCGGTACAGGGAAGTTCTCTGTAATAGTAAACCGGGTTGTCGGCTAACATTTGCAGACCACTTTCGAAGATGATGAAAAGAGCCATTTGGAAAGCACGTGTTCCTGAGCCCATGGCATTGGCCCGGGTGGAACGGTTGTCTTCCGGCTGTGCAGAGATCATTGAACCCGGAGTGAAATCCATCGGTCCCACGGCATTACGCATAAAGGGCAGATAAATGCTGTTTTCAGGTTTGCAATTACCACCTTGTTCCATGCCCAATACGCCTTCATAGGAAAGCACATTCGGATATTTGCGTTCAAGTCCGGCTGGTTTAAAAGCACCATGAAAATCTACAAACAGTTTATGCTTGGCGGCTTCTTTGGCTACACGTTCATAATAGTTTACCATCCACTGGTCACTGCGGTCCATGAAGTCGATCTTTACTCCTGCGATGCCCCAATCGGCAAATGTTTTAAAGAGGTCGAAATGATTCTCGACAGTCAGCCATGGCAGCCAAAGTACGATTTTTACGTTGCGGTCCTTTCCGTATTTTATCAGTTCGGTAAGATTGATGGTGGGATTGGGGGTAAACGGATCACGTGTGTTTTTCGCCCATCCTTCGTCCATGATGATATAAGGAATACCGAACTTGGATGCGAAGTCAATGTAGTACTTATAGGAATCCATATTGAAACCCGAACGGAAATCTACCCCATAGAGGCGTGCGTCGTGCCACCATTCCCAACTCACTTGTCCCGGTTTGATCCAACTGTAGTCTTCAAGAACACAAGGGGCAGACAGGTTATACACCATTTCGTTTTCAATCAGTTCTTTGTCTTCTTTCGAAATCACCATCATGCGCCAGGGGAATGAACGCTTGCCGTCCGTCTTGGCAATGTAATCGGCTTCTTCGGTAATCTTGAGGCTACGGTCACCATCTTCTCCGAAGGCTAAAGGTGCTTTGGGAAAAATAGACTGCATTCCGTTCTTACCGGTACTTTTAAGGAACATACAGGGATAATCGGATAAGTCGGCTTCAGATATCAGTATTTTATATGCTTTATCCGTTTCTATCAATACAGGCAGGTAACTCATGCGGTCGGTAGCAGCATACTTTTCGGTATCTACATGAGTATATGGGCATTCGTATGAGGTTTTAAAGCCATCCGGTTGGGAAAGATGAGCTTTATAATTGGTTGGAAAGTTAATTGCGAAGTCTTCCCCCATTACGATGTTATCTCCTTTTTTATCTGTCACAAAACGGTAAGCGATACCATTGTCGAATACGCGGAATTCAACGGCATAATTTCCGCTGAAATTCATTCTCAGGGTATTACAGTGATTTCTTACGATCGCATTCTTGAAAGGTATTTCACGTTTTACACTTTCGTCAATGGTTCCACGTTTGGTGCTCCGTAAGTGGGGATTCGTACCTAACGTCTCATTCTGCAGTTGCAGGTTGAGATAGCAATCTTTTAATAACTGGTCATTATCATAGGACACCGAATAATAAATCCGGTCCTTGATGTCTACCGATACTTTAATGGCTCCGTTGGGAGACATTACGTCAATCACTTTAGCGTACACGCTACTTCCGCTTATTACCGCCAATGCGAGTAATAGGGACATCATTTTTCTTTTCATAACATGTGTTTTATTATTGTATGTGCTCTGTTTACATCTTCTGCATGAAGATATAGACGTTTCGAATGTACTAATTATCTTTGTTTCAAGCAAAAGCTATTCGATATATTTTTATGCAGAACTGTCATAGCAGACATTTCCGGGTAAATCCGGAATAAATATGCACACGTATGTGATTATGAAAAGAATTCTTTCCCTCTATTTTTCATTTCTTTGTATTTGTCTATGACGTGTTTACGGCTCTTGATAATCTGCCAACGGTATACCCAGCAAGTGGTCAGAAAATAGAAGCCGGTCTGTATCCATAACGCTTTGTATTCAAATGGAATCTCACTCAGTGTTGCTCCCATGTTGTTGATTCTCACAAATCCGTTGATACCGAAAGTTGATGGAAATATGTAAGAGAAGTATTTCCAGAATGGAGGTATGGCAGCTCCCGGCCAGGAAATACCTGAGATGAATAATAGAGGCACAGAGGTGAATACGAATATCAGCATGCATGTCTCCCGGTTACGGATAGCGATAGATGCAGTCATGGCAAAAAAGATGCAGGCCATCAGATAGGGGAGTATGAACAGGGCCAGTGTGCCGGGTTGTCCTATCTGGTTGAGGCTGAACATACGGGGGACGGCGCATAGTACATAGACAGATACCAAGGCATATACCATGAAATAACTTAATCCTTTACCCAATACAATGCGCAAAGTACCGTTATAATGGCGGTTAATGGGTACCAAATCTTTAAAGCGGTTGTTCTCGCGTGCCGTGCCGGCCGAAAGTCCGATACCCAATAACAAGGTTTGCTGAATGATCAGGATCAACACGGCGGGTATCAGGAAAGCGGCAAAGCCATTGGTCGGATTGAACATCGCTACGTCTTCATATTCGATAGGATAGGCCGTGATTTCGTCCTGCCGGTCGGTCGTATTGCCCGAGCGGGCTATTTTGATATCTTCGTTCATATCCAATGACACGGCAGTATTGGCCAAAAGTATACTTTTATAGTACAGCAGTCCACTCATATCACAGTAGATGCTGACTTGTGTCTGTTTGCCTTGAGCTATGTCCGAACTGAAGTCTTTCGGAATATAAATGATGCCATATGCCAGCCGGTCTTTGAGCATTTGTTTGGCTTCTTCCATATCGGCACAATAAGCCACAATCTGTATATCGGGGGTGGCATCTACTTTACGCAGATATTCGCGGCTGAGTGATGAACGCGAGTCATCTACTACCACGGCAGGCACTTCACGAACCACTTCGTTGGTATAAATAAAACTGTAGATCAATGGATATACCAATGGAACGAGTACGAAAAAGATCAATACCCCCTGGTCGCGGAATGTAGTACGAAATTCCCGCTTCCAGATATAAAACAGGTCATTGATGCCTTGTGTTATCTTATCTTTTAAACTTATATCTTTCATTAGGGCACGTATTTATAATATATCAAAGCTTCCTTCAACCGATGTACCACGAAGAACGGAAGTAACATGAAAATCAGTAATGCCATATAGTTTGACCAGGAATAAGCCATGCTGTATCCGTTGAGTGCCTGGTCTACATAGATCAGGAAATAGTGGCGCAAGGGGAACAGGTTACTGAGTGCCTGCAATACCGGATTCATGGCCATCACCGGAAAAGAGAAGCCTGAAATGGAGAAAGAAATGACTCCCCATAACGAAGCGAAGCTCAGACCGAGGCGAAGGGTAGGCAGTGTGCCTATCATCAGGATACCGCAACATTGCGATGCCAATACCAGGCAGAGGGTTGCCAACAGCATCGGAAGAATTCCGCTGTTACATGGGAAGTGCAGATATCCATACAGATAGACATTGTAAAATATACCCATGATAAAGAATACCACGGTTTGTGGAAGCAACTTACCGGCCAATGCGATGTAGATGGAGTTGTTGCTCAGTCGCAGCCACTCCCGGGCCGTGCGGTCCTTGATTTCCACACCGATGGAAAATACTGTTACCATGAATATCAACAACATCAGTACCCCCGGAACAAGTGTATTGCATAGATAGACCGAATAATTTAACCAAGGATTTTGTATCGGATGTGTATCGATGACAATGGGTTGTAAATATCCCATCGCCTGATCTTCCGTTGCTCCCTTGGCATATAAAACTGAACGGGCGGCAGCTCCTGAGGCAAGTTCGGACATCATCTTCATATCCTTGAACAATAATGAGCCGGCAATCAGGTAGGAGTTGTTGGTATAAAAAGATAATTTGGGTTGGCGTTGACTCTGGGCATCGGCCGACATTCCTTTGGGTATATAAAAAAATCCGTAGATTTTGCCTTCCTGCATAGCTGTACGTGCTTCGTTAACACTGCTATAACGCGCCACGACAGCTGTTTGCCCGAATGCGTCCAGATTGCGGAGAATGTTTCGTGAGCTGGCAGAATTGTCCAGGTCTACAGCGCCAACGGGCATATTGGTCGGTAACCCCGAGTCCATCAGCGTGGTGAAGAAAATATAGCAAAACAGCGGAGCTATCACCATGCAGAAGAGATAGAGCGGGCGAGACACGAGACGGTGGCATTCGCGTTTCATGACTAACCACAGGGCTATATATTTCTTTTCTCTTTCTTTCATTTCTTGATGATGACTGACATTCCGGGACGCAGATTAGTTACTTTTTCAAGCGGAGTCGCTTTTACTTCGAATGTTTTCAAGTCGAACTGGCCGGTGGTCTTGGTTGCTTTCCAGGCAGCGTATGTACCAAGGTCTTTCATATAATGCACTTTCAGACGAATGGTCTGATTGTCCAATGCGGGTACGATAGCATCGAATTCTGATCCCATGGTCAAATTTTTTAGCAGATCCTCACGTACATTGAAAGTCACCCACATATCGTCCATTATGGCGATATTCATAATGGGGGCGCCGGTACCTACCAATTCGCCCACTTTGGGAAATATCTCGGAAACCTCTCCGGCTGCCTGGGCAATCAAATAAGTTTCTTTGAGGTACGACTCCACTTCGGCAACAGCTCCCTTGGCACGGTCCACCAAAGCTGCTGCAGCCATTTTATCTTCACGTTCGGCACCGTTCTTTGCCATCGTGTATTGGGCCTTTGCCGCTTTTTCGGTTGCGATGGCTGCATTACGTTGTGCGGTGACTTCGTCCAGTTTCTGTGCCGGCATAACTCCTTGGTCGAATAAGTTTTTGACACGTTTATATGATTTTTCAGCTATATCGACACCGGCGATTGCTTTCTGCCACATTTCATAAGCCGCTTGAATTTGTTCCTGACGCGCTCCTTTGATGGCTTTTTCGTTCTGTGCCTGTGCAGCCGCTTCGGCGGCGCGAGCCTGTTCCATTTTGGCTATTACGTCGGGAGCCTCCAGGATGGCGAGTGTATCTCCTGCCTGGACTTTTTGTCCCTCTTTTACACGGAACTCCAGGATACGTCCCGGCACTTTGCTTGAGACGCGGTATTCAGTTACCTCAGCTTGTCCCTGAATGATTTCCGGACCTTTGCGGAGCATGAAGAAACCGACAACTGCAACCAGTACAATAACTCCCAGCAGGGTGAGGAATGCAAGCAGCATATTGCTGTTCTGTGATTTTTGTGATGTCATTTTATTTACGGTTTTTACGATTTACAAATTACTATTGAGATTAGCTTTTCAGGAATGTTTGCACTCGGTCGTTGACCTTATTTGAGCGTTCCCAGTGACTTTTGCAAGTAGATTTCTGTCAGTTTTACATCAATCTGTGCATCTATCTTTTCCGATTGGGCCGACAGCCAGGCGGTATGTGCTTCAAGTACATTACTGGGAGCGATCACACCTTCTTCGAATCCGAGAGTTGCATAACGCAGATTTTCATCCGCTTTTTCAAGGTTCTTTTTGGCCATAGCCAGTTTCTTTGTGGCTTCGTTTACTTTGAAAGCCGATTGATTGACTTGCAACTCGATTTTCTCTTTGGCATCTTCCTGTTGGTATTGGGCGATGCGTGCTTCGGCTTTGGCCGCTTTCACTTTGTAAATGCCTTCTCCCCAATGCCAGATAGGCAACTGAACCATAACGCCTACATTCCACATGCCTTTAAACTTGTTTTCAAAACTGTTGAATACAGACGGGTTGGTGACCATGTAATTTCCCATTAATGCTACGGAAGGCAAATGTTCCGAACGGGTCACGTTTATTTTCTGTTGATAGATTTTAGCAGCCAGTTCCAGACTGCGGATCTCGGGGCGGTTGGCATAGGCTGTTTCTATCTCAAAGTTGGTAGTAGCCGGAATCAGCGGAAGATCGTCTACTTGTTCGTCAGCCAGGACAATCGGAGTGCTTAGGTCGATGCCACACAGTTGACACAGCAGCATGCGGGAAAGGCTTAATCCGTCTTCTACCTTTGTCAGTGTCATCTCGGCTTCGTTTACTTTTACCCGAACCGACAGGCCGTCCGCTTTGGTGGCTACTCCTTCGGCAATCATCTTTTCTACATCACTGTCCAGTTTTTGTAATAGCTTCAGGTAACTTTCCGCGAGTTTTTTCTTGTTGACCAAGGAAATAACTTGCCAGTAAGCCTGGTCTGTGCTGAGAATCACTTCCTGCATACCCGAGTTATGTTGCTGACGAGCCAGTTCTTCGGCGTATTTGGTGATTTTATTGTATGCACGTATCTTGCCACCCATATATAGCGGTTGGGTGAGGGTGATGGCTCCTGCATATACATTTCGGGTATCGGTGCGGAATGCGTCTACAATTGCAGTTCCGGCTTCGTTGAGCGCCGGGACAATGGCTCCTCCCAATTGTGAAAGCATGGGGGCCAGTTCCGGATGCAGCTGTCCGATGACTTGGGCGGCTTGTTGCAACGGACCGCTCACACTTGTACCCAAGCCGGATAGAGCCGCTTTCTGGTCATTGTTAAGCAATGAGAATTCCTTTTGGTTACGCATGTAAGCTCCTGTGGCGGAGAAGTTAGGCAGGTAGTTGGTAAAGGCTGCTTTCTTTTGGTAGTGTGCAGCATTTATTTTCTCTCCGCTTATCAGCAACTCTTTATTGTTGGCAATGGCCAATGCACGGCAACTATCTAAGGATAGAATCCCCTGTGATTTCAGGGAAAAGGGAGTTGTTAGGAGAAAAAACAGAAACAGTAATTTTTTCATCGCATCTTATACATTATAAAGGTGATACTTCATTTAAAAGAACAATGCTTGCGAGCTGTTTGTTTATCCGGTTTTGTTCTTGTTATCCTTGTTAGGACAAGAAACAATAATTGCATAAACAACGATGCAAATATAAAGGGTTAATCTTAAAAAGCAAAACGATTTAATTTTTTTTGTTATATAGTGCTGTATTTGAATTCCGGGTGATGTATTCTTGCTTTTCAATTAACATTGTTAACGTCATCTTGAGGTCTCTCCTTTTTCGAATGTAAATAACAAACCTTTTGCATGTAAATGACTTGTTGTCTAGATTTAAAACATAAGCTTTAACACTGTGTTAAAGCAAATCTTCTCCCTACAAGAATTTAGTGCTTTGAATATCTTGTTTTTCATACATTTAAGTGTTATCATGCCTTTTCTCTATCCAATAAGACTTAGCAGGCTGAAAGTCTGTATACTTGCTTATTTATTAACTACGGATTGATCATGTCTTTCCGGATTATTTTTTTATTGTTTTAGAATAGACTAAAGATGCAATGATATTCAGGCCGTTTTTGGGGGAAAGAAGACTCTAAAACTATACTTATCAGAATGAATTCATTCTTGCGTGATTTTTGGCAAAAAAAATCTTGTTTCCTTAGTATTAAGACTTTGGAAGAATTGCTCTGTTTTGAGAAAACGATTAGTCGACTGTTTTTTTTTAATGAAGTTCGATACTATTTGCATGCTGTGCGTATGTATGATCGCAAACCGTTCTTTAGGAAAAGGAAATTCATTATTGATTCATTTAAACACACTTTTGGGTGTAAAGATTGCATTATATATCATTTTTTTGAGAGAAAAGTTTTGATGTGTAAAAATATTTATTATATTTGCAAAATATCACAAAACTTGTTGATGTTGTTAACCTTGTATGCTGTACCATGAATAAAGAAGAACTCAACAAATATATTGTAAAGTTAGATCAGAGAATTATGTCTCTGCCTATGAATCTTCTACCGGTAGGCTTGTTCGATGGAAAAATGGGGCTATGTATTTATTATTTTCATAAGGCTCAGCTGCATAATAATTCCCAATACCGTTCTTTTGCGGAAAAACTATTGAATGACATTTATGGCTCAATTGGTGAGATAACAACCATTGATTTTAATATCGGCATATCGGGTATTGCATGGGGGGTGCATTATATTGCCGATATGCGATTTGTAACTGGAAATATAGATAATGCTTTACGGGAAGTGGATGATTTGCTATTTCGGATCATTCATTCGGAATGGTTAGGAGATAAAAAGAAAACAAGAAAGGATTTCTTGTGGCTGTTATTCTATTACTCTGACAGACTGCGGACCACAAGTAACAAGACTGAGAAGATGTTAGCTCAGCGCACTGTAATACAGGTAATCAATCATATAGAGGATAATTTCTCTGATTCATTATGGGAAGAACCTCTCCATTGGGATTTAGAAAATTACGAGTTGCCACTTTACCTATTGGTATTGAGCAGATTTTATAGTATGGGATTCTATAATTATAAGATCCTGAAGATATGGGAAGGACTAACCCATACTGTACTGTCTTCTATACCTGTTCGGCACGGTAATCGTTTTGTTCTGTTATCCGCTATTCAGGTAACATTAAAATGTATATCGCTTCCGCAATGGGGAGAACATGTAGAGCTTTTACGGCAGAATATTGATCACGAAAGGATTTTAAATCAGGAATTTCTAAATAAGAATACTACTTTGCGGCGTGGGCTTGCAGGATACTGTCTATTGCTTTCCTTACGCCAAGAAGGATTGTTGCCTTCTTGCTTCAAGAAAAGCATATTAGAAAAAATAGAGCAATCCGAGATTTGGGATGGTAGATTCAACCCTCAGTTGAATGCATTTATATGCAATATTGGATTGGTTAATGGTTACGCAGGTGTTTCGTTAATATATGAGTATTTACTTAAAAACGCAGACAAATGAAAGCAGATTTAACAGACGTAACTATTATTATATCTATACGGATTGATTCAATAATCCGTTTGGAGAACCTGATATCAGTAGTTCAGTATTTGACTCGGTATTTCGATTGCCGAATAATAGTATTGGAAGCGGATTCCTACAACAATGGACTAATAAAAAAAATGTTAGGTCGGAAAATAGATTACCATTTTTTTGAGGACTACGATAGTACATTCTATCGCACCAAGTATCATAACTTGATGGCAGAAGTCTCAACAACTCCTTTTCTTTCAATATGGGATACAGATATAGTTATCCCCCCCTCCCAAATAATAGAGGCTATAGGAAAATTGAGAAATGAGAGTTATGATATCGCTTTGCCTTATGATGGAAAGGTACTGGAAGTATCAATACCTATAAGAGAACAATTTATAAAAAATGGGCATATAAGAGAGTTGCAAAAGCAGCATGCTAAGATGAATTTGCTATATAAAACCGAAGCATTATGTGGAGGGGCTATATTTGTCAATACCACTTCTTATAAAAAGGCAGGTATGGAAAATACAGCATTTTATGGCTGGGGTTCAGAAGACTTTGAGCGCATTGACAGGTGGAAGATACTGGGATATAAAATACACAAGACGAAAGGAGTGGCATATCACTTATCACATCCGAGAGGTGATAATAGTAAATTTAGCCACCACAGACAATTCATGAATTCTGAAGCAGCTATTTTCACTACAAGGGCAAGTTCTGTAGAGGAATTACGGGAACGGTTTAAATGAGATATCTGGTTATACATTGGTTTTAACAGGCCTCAATCTTTGTACAATCGATCTAATAACAAAAATTATGGAGGCCTTTACTTTTAATTTTGTATTGTTATGAAATTAAAGAAAATTAAATTGAATGCTTTATCTGAGGCTGGACTGAAAGATAAAGCGATGGGTGTTTTAAAAGGTGGCACCTGCTGCGGATGTTCTTGCTATTGGGAAGGAAAACCGGGAGGTTCCTCTTCTTCTGATAATAGTAGGGCGAACTTTAATTTTGGTTACGAATCTACTGAAGGGTGCAATGAATATGTTTGTTGCGATGAACCCAACGAAGTAGTACCTCTTCCAACTGCCGGCATTTAAGCTATTTGCATACAGGTTGTGTATCACACAACCTGTATGCTTGGAAATAATTTTATATATTGTTCTATTATGAAAAATATTATACTGTGCCTTTTTTTATTTCTATCCATGGATTTATCTGGGCAAAATCGGGAGCGAGAGTGGATATTGATTATTCCGTCGTTTAAAAGTGTAGAGGAAATGTCTACTGTTGATTCTTGTTATGTAAGATTATGGTATGCTTTCAATGCCGACAGAATAGAAAATCAAAATACTTATGTTGATTTACAACGTTTAGAAGTAGGGAAAAATATTATTAAATATTATAGCTATTTTACTTTTAATTCAGATTCTCTTTGTACCATTTGGAGAAGGAATAATCCAATGGCGCAAAGCAGGCCTCGTCGTTTAGGTCCGGGAGGAAAGCGCCCCGATCATTGGTCTGAATACAAATATTCTGA
>ENA-OXIQ01000173-OXIQ01000173.1-human-gut-metagenome-genome-assembly--contig:-NODE-173-length-24903-cov-799.027608_pt1 | contig 24903 bp, 39 predicted proteins | sample MGYA00249819_ERZ652364 | MGnify/ENA primary metagenome ERZ652364 (study PRJEB26925, sample SAMN05826628) | human gut metagenome | biome: ENVO:2100002; feature: ENVO:00000062; material: ENVO:00002003... | reverse complement strand
CTTAATAATCAAAGGGAATCTCATTGCTAAATCATTGATTAACAGAGAGAGAGAGAGAGAGAGAGAGTATAAAAATAATTTAGATGACCAAACAAAAAGTGAATTATTTTGCGGTTGTTCTAAAGATTTTTTAGACAGCTTCGACACGAACGATGCCATTATAATAGAAGGTGATTTAAAGATACAAACCTTCTGTTATAGTGGCATTGTTTTAGTTACAGGTGGAATCTGTTGTAATGTGGAGGAGGTGCTATGAGTATATCAAATGGGAAAATCATAGCTCCAATAGGCCTCGAAGATCCATATCAAATATTAGGAATATCTTCGCCAAGTGGTGATTACAATCTTGGATATATAACTGGTGCGGCTGCTAAAGACAGAATAAATGTTCTTAGTAAATATAAGCCTGTTAGATACCCTCAACCTTTCACAGATGATTATCCTAATTGGTGGAAAGCTGCAAATGGGAATTGCGGAATAGTTCTTCCTGCGACTGGAAGTTCATCTGCATTACCGCCAATTGGTCAACCAATGGCTCGATGGGGATGGGAATATCCAACAGGAGGAGATTCTGAACCTTTTAGGATTACGGATTGGATTGGATATAATCATAATGCGCCTACTATTTTCAGTATGCACCCAGACCCAGGACTAACCCCAAGCACTCAATTTAGATGTTCTATTTTATTAAAACAAAATGCGGAAATATCTATTAATGAAATAGGAGAGATACGAAGATCATACATCGGATTAGTAGTAAGACATCAATCTAACGGAGAATTAAGATTTAGGACACTAAATCGTTCTGTAATGGAAATGATGCAGCAAGAATATGCTGTCGTTTTAGATATTCCGGCTTGGCCAGATGGCAAAGTGGATGTTTATATGGTTGCTTCTGCGGCCGAAGCTTCTGTTCAATCTTATAGCAGCATAAATACGACTATATATTCTCTTAATCAAAGTGATTTAGAAACAGCATATATGGTTAAAACAATTGCTAAACCTGTACCGAATAGCTTTAATTTTAGTTATAAGGTCGTTAATGACTTTGCGAATGAATATCATTTGGAATGTACATTTACGTCTATTAAGGGGGCATGGGAGAAAGCCCGATTCTCAGTTATGCTTGAATCAGAGCCAGTAGGTGCTTTCCTCGGTGGTATGGGTGAGTCTTTATCGCCTGCCCCGATTGGAGAAATGCTGTCACAGGGAGAGTCGTATACGTTCAACTCTCAATCATTTACTCGTGTACAGACTTCTCAAAATAACTATGTAAACTATACAGCGAGATATTTAGGAGATGATTATAAGTCAGGTTCTATTTTATTCCGAGCAAAATAATTTGATATATACGAAAAAAGCAGTATCTTAGCAGCGAAATATTAAAAATATCAAGATGACAACACCAGTTACAGTAACAGTAGAAAATGGAGAATTGGTTAGCGTTAAGCGAACTAATGCCGCAGTAAATAGCGAAAATCTTAAATTAGTAGGTTCAATATTAGTTGTAGCAACTAATAAGGTTCTCGAATTTAGTGGAAATGTTCAATTAAAAGATTCACAAAACGTAATCGGAACTTTTCATTATAATAATAATGATGGTACAATAACTGCACCTGCACCTGCGGGAATGTATGAATCAGTAGTGCGTATTACAAACGAAGCGTATGCCGATAAACAAGTTGAGGCAACTGAGGCTTTGCTTGCGGGAATTAAAAAATGGAGTGAAGGAACAATTAATACATTGTGTGAGTAATGGAAAATACAGAAACTAAAAAAAGCGAGAATAAACTCGATAAAATAAAAAATAGTGAGATAGTTAAAAAGACATCATTGATCAAGGCTTTATTGATCGCGCATCAAGGGAAAGAACTTCCGCGCGAATTAAAGACCAAAGTTATGATGACTCGCATATATTACAATGGATTTTATAAAAAATTCGAGGATGCCGTTAAAGAAGCTACAGAAGGATTGAAGCCAGAGGGATTTGATAAAGAAAAAGAGGAAGTAAGTAAACTTCAAGAGAAAATCCAAAAACAATGCAAAGACCTATCTTCTCTTACAGAGGAAATGCTAAAAAACATCTTAACTGATGAAGAATTTGATAAGCATAAGGCATTTATGGACATGTACAATAAACATTGGAGAGATGTAGCGGATTTTAAGTCTAAGAAGCTGAACGAAGAGGTCGAGGTAGAACAAAAGACTTTTACGCAGAAAGAATATGAAGATTTAGTGAATGTAAATGTAGCTGATAACTATACTATCGAGCAGGTATTAACCGATTTTCAGGGAATGTCTATTACAACTGAAAAACAAATATCAACTACTGATTTTCTTGAAATGATATACGAGAACTTTGTTTGTTAATTGTCATGTAAGTTTGTTTTTAATTTTCAGGTATTAGTTGTTTTTCAAGGGGAAGTTTTCTTCCCCTTGTTTTGTTTCTATCTCCTTTTCAAGTTTTTCTTCTGACGTTCTTCTTTCAATTTATCTTTGACAGCAAGAATATCAGAACGCTTAAATCCAATCTTATGGTTATTGAAACTTTGATTCTTAATACCATATTTATCCATCAATTTCTTGAATCCTGCTCGATTATTACCCATGCACAATATTTTCATTGTGCCATCATAAGTAACATAATCTTTCGGATTAACATATTCTGAATTCATCTTGTCTATTGTATTAAGTGCTCCCGCCAATTCGTCTTCGTTACAGTCAGCGCTAAATATATCAAAGATTCTTCCAAAGATAGTACTAAATACAAGTTTCCTAATAGGAGAGAGTGCATCTACTTCTTCTTTTATAATATCGTATATGTCACTCTTAATCTTATTGATTCTGTTTGAATTTGTAAGTTTCACATTGTTTTCTTTTACTTCTTTCAGATTAGTCATAATTTTTATGTTTTATTGTTCGATTAATGGTAAATACCCGTTTCCCTTCAATGTATTATACAAAAAGATACGCCCTTTTTGCGTCCACTCTGTGTTCATAACGGTATCTGGCGTACCATCACTTCTTGTTATACTTACAGTTTTACTGTGAACGTATCCCTCACCTAAATATGAAGCATACAGAATCCATTGCCCGTTAATTTTATGTTGAATATGTAGCTCTTTCAATATCTTGTTGAATGCTTTTGCGCTAAAGCCATAATCTTGCGCGATTTGAGATATTGTAACCGTCTTTTTGCTTTGAAGAATAATATCAAGGTAGTCTGATTTCTTTTCAAGCACTGACATTTTCTGTGTCATTTGGAGCATTTGATTATTTTGTTCTTCTATAATTTTCTGCGCAACTACAAGGGCATTCGCCATAATCTGCTCTGGTGTCAATTGTGATTGATTAGAGATGTACCCTCCATTCTTTCTAATGGACGGAAGGACTTCCGAAGTTACCCAATCTTGAAATCTCTCCGCTTCCTCTTTCCTACTTTGGAAGATTAGTTTATAAAGATTAGGCTCATTGATAAAAGTCATGGACATAGTTTTATTTTTCCCCGTATCTACACCTTGACTTACAATAGGAGTTGATACCTCGGCAGTAACGACCCCCTCTTTTCTTAGTCTTGTTTTTGCATCACTTGGGTTTTTAATATCCAGCACCCTACATACATCACTTAAACAGAACATTGGTTCATTGTTCACTGTATTAACTCTAACCTTTCCGAACTCTGCGTTCTCAAAAATTTTAATTTCACACATAATAATTGTTGTTTTAGTTTTACTTAGCAAAATATTTTTGGTATTTAAACACGTCTTCAGAAAATAAATCGGAAGAATATATTTCTTCTTCTTTGCATTGCCCGCAAGCTATAGCAATAGTTTGGCTTCTTTCCGATCTACAAAGCGTCCATAGGAAGTCATAAAGCCTTGTACGACTTCACGAATATTTGTCGATTTGCCCCATTGAACATTTAGAGATTGTTTTTTTTATCTTCATCTTGTTCATAATGCACATTTGTAGGCAAAACAGACATTATATATGGGTGCCTAAATCCACAAAGAACAAATCCGGATTCGGCACCATAAACTTCCATAAATGGGTATTTTATTCCGTTATTATAATGTATTGCAGCACAAGCAATATACTCCTTTGTATTATTTATATCATTTAACATTTTGATAAACATAAAGCAAAGCAGGATGAACCATCATGGTAGATCCTTCGTATTGCACCATTGAACTACATGATTTGTAGGCTGACCTGCAAACTACATTAGCGGCACGTACTTCATCTTCAGTAATTGATTCTATAAAATTGTTATCCCTTAACCAGTCTGTAAAATGTCCGCTTGGAAGCACCAAAAAATCCCTTGCAGGAACTAAATCGCATTTATCAAGCAGGGACATTGCGTTATTACCACTTTCTGAATATTCTTTCTTAATTTGTTCAAGGATGTCATCAAGTTTATCTCGTAAGTCTGATAGCTTTAAAATTGTTTTTTCTTTCATAAGTTTACTTTTTGTTATTAAACATCTTTCTAATCCCATCTAATCCCTTTTGCAATACCACAGTTTTTATATTGATGCAAGTATCTCCATTAGGTTTGCTAAACTTGCTCTCAACGCACCTTAACCAGCCAAGTTCAACGTATTTTTGATAAGGAGTATTATTAGGCATTAATACCTTTTTCTCTCGTAGGAATGCAAATAATCTATTTCTTCCAATTCCTATATTGAGAAGTTTCGCCACGCGATCCATTGGCAATGCGTCCTTGCTATCTACTACTTCGTCATAGAACTCAACTTTAGGAGCGTCTATCGCTATTTTATGTTGTTGACTTTCATTTTCTATACGAAGTTTCTCCTTTTCTTCTCTTTCTCGTTTTAATTGTGTAGCCAACTGAATAACCAAGTCTGGATTATCAATCATTTGTTCAAGAGTGGGCTGCGTAGCAGTCATTCCGATGGTGAGTAATTCCTTGATACGATCATTACACCAAATAGCGAAGGCAGGACTTAACCAACGGGCAAACTCCATTGCAACGTCTTCGTGCATCCAAGTACCTGGATTATTACCTCCTTTTGTAACTTGCACTAAATCAGTCAAAGTTAGATTTCTTACTTTGGATAATTCGTTTAGATAATCTGTTGTAGATTGGTTCATTAACCAAAATTTAGGCTCTTTACCGAAAGGCTTCGCCATTTGTGTTGCATTTACCATTACACTATCTCCTTTTTGAAAAGTGATAGGACTCCCATTATATTGGAAGATTTGATTGTTAGATAATCTTTCCATGTGATACTCGTTGTTTTTAAAGTTTTTAATTAGTTATTTTCTATATACTGGTAACACTTGGTAGTATTCATTCCAGGTAACTTATAATTCACTTCCCTGATATATCCATATTCAACGAGCCTATTAACAGCATTGTATATTTTCTTTGTAGAAAGGAAGGGAATTAATTCTTTTAGTTTTGCTATTGCAATAAATCCGGTATATTTCTCTCGTTTTACCATGCAGCCTTTAAACGATTCTTGATACATTTTAGTACATAGTATCAATCGCATATAATAGTAGACGGCTGCGGCTTCTAAACCAACTTTAGAAGCCATTTCTTCATCAATACAAATCATGCAGCCTTACTACTTTTTGAGTTTAAATTCTTCGTATCGTTGCTTGATATTCTTTAGCCGACGAACTTTTCTAAAATGATTAATACCTAAATGTACCGTAACAATAATGCTAATAGCCGATGTAGCTGATACAATAAGCAAATACACCTCTGCTGTAGGCATAATATTGAATGTTTTGTCAATACAAGTAATAGTATCGGTAAACATAAGATTAAGTGGTATAGCTCTTGCATACTTGCAATGATATTTACCTTCGTCACAAGCAAGCCTATACAAACAATAATCTAATAAGACAACATAGCCATCAAATGTTATTAATACTCCACTCCATGCAAAACAAAATACAATTAACATATAAATAGCTAATCCAAAGATAGTCGCTCTAACTATTAACTTTTCCATTATTCCATTTTTTTAAGTATAATAATCTCATTTCATTCACCAAATGTTCAAATGATTTTATATAACCCATATTTATAGCAAAAGCTAAAGATTTTTGTAAATCATCTAATTCTTTTAATTGGTCTTGTGTGGCTTTATTTCGCAACAACGTTTCATGTATATTAAATACTATATAATTTAACCCTTTTGCTATAACTCTATAATCAACATTACTAAAAACAGATGCAGCAACACATAACTCGTTATATCTATCTCCTGCCTCAATCCTATTGATGATCAAGTTATCGGTTAACCACATTACTACAGTTGCATATATTTCCGGATTAAGTTCTAACGCCAATAATACCCAAATATAAGGATTACACATGGTGCTTTTATTTTCTCTTGCTCCACAAGTTTTATATGCTCCGTATTTCTTCATAACTTTTACAAGAGAGCTTTCTTTTACTTCTTCCATAAAAGCCGGAAATGCGGTTTTTATAAACCCTTGTTTTTCAAGTATATAATAAATTCTTTCAGCAGATCCAATATTCGATAAAATATGTTCTATTCTTCTATCAGACCATCCTTTCTCAATTCTTGCTCGTGTATAAGCTTCTTGCAGATCTGTCACAGATAAGAATTGACTTTTAGTATCTTGCCTAATTGTAACTCCAAATAATTCCCTGTCTTTTGACTTCATTGTAACTGTTGTTTTCATTCTATATTATATTAAATTATATGCAAATATAACGCTATTTTTTATAAAATGAAATATTATGGCGTTGTTTTTTATGGGACAAAATAAAATATGTTATTCCTTTTAAAGAATATAATATATTATCCAAACATGAACAAAAAACTAACTTTTTTTTATTATATTATAATTTCTAAAAGAAATAACATATTATGTAATCAGGACTTATTCTTTTTAGAATTGACTACGAATACAATTTTCTCTGTAAATAATCCAGGCGCTTTAGATCTTAGTTGCGGCTTCACTGGTGACTTTCTCCCATTCTCCGTTACCTTCGTGCTCGCCTTTATCTGTACCTTTTTCTTTGCCATAGCCTAATTCTATTAATGTCATTATTGAATAAGAAGCCAAGTCCATTAATGTATCCGCGATAGATTCGTCATTAACTTTTTGATTCTTTTTAGTTGTTAAAGAGATAATGCGATTCATTTTATCGCTCATTCGCGTAATTGAGGATATAATCCCAAGTTTTTTAAATGTTTCGCCAAATGAATCGCCATAATCACTGTTTTTTCTTTCATAAAGAGATGCAAGAGAATTTGCAATTGATTTGAACTGCGCAACTTTATCTATGCTCTTTGTTTCAAAATCTTCTGGGAACTCTATCATCCCAAACGGCTTAGCATAGCTACTCTCCCATGCAATAGGTTTTGCACTACCTACTACATGAACACAATTACTGTTATGCTCCTCTTTCATTTTCTCCTTCTTTTAAAACTTCTTGTTTAAATCTCTCTGCCGCCAAAATATTCTTTCTAAACTCTTCGTCTTCAATTGGGGTTTCTTCTTGAATAGGAGCGTCTAATTTGCTTTGGAAGAATTCTATTTGCTTTTTAGTTATATATGTAGCTAAATCAATCCAATATTCGTCATTTGTAAAGCAAATAAGAGGATTTAGTATAATAGAGAAAGTTCCAGAGAACAGCAAATCATAATTCTCTTTTTCTTGTTCGGTTAAGAGGTCATAATTCCCCTTCAGTTCAATAAGAGACTTCAAATGTCCATAAAGGGAATGCAGCCACGGTCTTACATACATTCTAAAACCATTTGCGCTTACTATTATCCCAGATTTTGTTTCGTACAGTTTAAAACTCTCAAAATCGAGTTCCTTTTGGGTTTCAGAACAAGGCACATGTATCAATGTAGGTTCAACACATAATTGTTCCTTTATTGATAAGATGTCATTAATTAATTTCTCACCATAATGTGCGTTATCGCAAAGCCCTTTCAGCTTTGCGATCTTAACGCGTAGTTCTTTGTTCAATTCTTCTTTAGTTTTAGTTTCCATCATTTTCAGTTTTAGGTTTGCGTCCTCTTCTTTTGGGTGATTCGTCTAATGTTTCAGTATCAACTTCGGAGGCAGCAGATTTATCTATGACTTTGCTTTCTGTAGGATTTTCAGGATCTTCTACGCCTAACATGTAATCAGCAATAGTTTTTCTTCCGTTGAACCTACTAATTTTCTCTTTAATACAGATATTCAACAAACGTTTTTTCAGCGTATCGTTGTCAAGTCCGATTAGGCTATCTCGTTCTACGCGCTCTCTTTGGCTGATAAAGTTAATAATATCCTCTTTGGTTTCAACAGCCGGAGTGTCAGAAGCACTAAGGCTTAAATAGGGATAAATAGCTACTACACTATGTGGAATGCCTCTGTTAGGAGATTCTTTCTTTACATTTATTTCCTCCCATGAAAAGAAATCGTGTTCTGCTATAACATAATCCTCACAACCTGATTTACGTTTCAGTTTTACAATAGCTTGCGCCCATACTCTATTCCCATCGTATTCATCGGGAAGTTCCGATATTTTTGCATAAAGCAACATGTCTATCAAAGATTCATCTTCTCTTGTTACCATGATTTTTATATTTTAAATTATGAATTCGCCACAAATATAACTTTTTTAAGTCGTATTTACAACTGAGTATGGTTATTAATTGCGACTCAACAACTTATTAACAAAGAACACTTGTCCAGCACCAGTCACTTTTGGAGTTTTATTTATAGTAATATGTCCATCACTGTGAGTTATAGCTGTTTCCTTAATCTCAAATAATTTCATCTCCATGCTTTTTTGAGTTGGCATATTAAAATCAGAACCTTTTCTTTTTATTAGATAACCATTATCTCTTAACCAAGAAAACATCCTATTTTGTCCCATTTCTACTCCATTCTGCTTGATAATTTTAGCCAAATCTCCAATTAGGATAGAAGTTTTGGAAGTAGTCACCGCTTCACTGAACAGAACTTTAGGTTTATCAAGCTCAATCTTAGCCTCAGCCTCAATTCTTTTCTTTTGTTCCTCTTTCAGATTTTGCAACAGACCAATCATAAAGTCTGGATTAGAGATAGCTTGTTCTAATACATTATCTGTCATATATGCGCCATGCTTGCGAATCGAAGGTAATACTTCGTTGCATACCCAATCTTGAAACTTTTCCGCATTAGGAAGCTTAGATTTCATTGTTAATCTATATACTTCCCCTTCTTTTCCGTACTTTATAGGTTGCACACCACTTTGAGTAGGGGTTTCCAAAACGGTAACCCCCTTGCAATGGTCTATAACAGCCTTTGCCGGATTTGAATAACCGAGAGATTTCGCCACATCAGCCAAACAAAATAAAGGCTCACCGTCAACGACTGATACTCTTACCTTTCCGAACTCTAAATTTTCAAATACTTTAATTTCTGACATAATTTTGATTTTTAATGATTAGTACTATTATTATTTGCTCAACAATTCGTCAAGTTCTTTTCTGAACTCTTTATACCTTTCAAGCTCTTCACCTCTTAGAACAACGAAATACATTCCGTCAATTCTAACATATTCCAATTTTCCAGCTTTGATTAGTTTCAAAACCCAAGCGGGGCTACAACGCATATACTCTGCGACATTTTTAATTTTAAAAAGATTTTCTAAATTCATATTACATATTTTTTTTGATTTGACCCTGCAAATATATAACGAATGCGTTTATGTATCAAACAAAAACGCTATATTTTCTACACTTTAACATTTGGTCATAAAAAAAGCGGCAAGAACTAAGTCTCACCGCCCAAAACAATTATGAACAAAATTTAAACTAAAGATTTCTGTTACCAGATTTTATATCCTGCGCCAATATTATATACGGGCTTGTTTCCAAAAACTCCTATACCACCATTTAAATAAAATCCTCTTGGGAATGTAATAGCAACATTTAAAGTTGGTATATAGTTCTGATCAAAGTAAGAAACTTGTCCATAAAGATACCCTTGTGTTTTTTTAGGGGGATATATGGTTTTCGTTTCCGTATTTGTTATGGTCTTATATTCCGTTTTATTAAAGACGTTTATTTTATCCAATGAAGGATTATATCCCGATACCCAAGCTTCATATCTACCATCTTCTTTATAATATTTCTGTTCTATTGGAAGTATTATTTTAGAAGAATCAGAGGTGTATATGTAAATAGTATCAACAATCTTTTTTTCTTTAAATATTGGAGATACTAATTCAAGAGTATCGTATTTTACTACCCAAACCGTATCTGTTTGAAAAACCGTAGTAGGCTTCTCTAATGGTTTATTAAAATACGGTACAATTGCTATTATCACTAATAATATAATGATAATATACGCAAGAGCATTACAACGCTTTAATTTCATTACATGCTTTTGTTACTTCATCATAAATACGACGCAAGCTAATCGCATAACTAACATTTCTTGCATTTAAGGTAAAAGCCGAAATTTTATATTCATCAGAACTCAAGAAATCCATTTCCTTTGAAACAGCTTTACCTATTCTTTCAAGACTTAACAGCTCCTGAGATTTTTCTTTCCCATTAAACCAGTCTGTGAAATCCTTAAAAGTTCTATTACATTCCCCTGATCTGTAAATAAGTCCGTCTCCGTCATTCATTACATTAAGAGCTATCAAATAACCAATAGCTTTTGATACAACATCTTTTGAATAATAATTTTCTTTAAAATGTTTTTTTACGTCTTCAAAATTCTTCATTTCTTGTTAGTTTTTAATAGTCGTAAGACCGTTGATATTAGTAAATTTAAATGTTGCTAAAATATATGGGGAATTTCCATGCAGATAATCAGAAGATGGCTCTACTTTATCAGAGAGAATAATCTCTGCTTGTCTTTTTCTGATAGTATCCCAATACAATATTTTTTTTCCAAGAATATAATTATAAAAGTTGTCGAAAGTATCACGACGATTGACTCCTATAAATGCAAACACGAATTCAATATCTGTAGCATCTACCGTTGGAGTATCTGGTATGTAGTAATTGCTTCCATTGCTTTCAGGGAATACTTCTGAATAGATTCTTGGTTTGCCCTTAGTGGATAATCCTTTGCATGATACATACTTCATACCGGGAAAATCCGCCTCTAAGTTTTTAACGGGTTGCGTTGTCGGCTTCCCTATTTCTTGCATATAAAAAACTGGGTCACTCATTGTCTTTCGGCAGGCACTTATCTCCAAGTTTATACTTGTCTATTTTGACGTTTCACTGAACCACTACTTCTTAGGTGACTTTTGCCACGTTCGTCCATAGTTGGGTTCTCACCGTCCAAACCCCGGTGTGCCACCGGTTCTGTTAATAAATTCTGTTCTTGCAGTCCGAACCGTTTAATGTTCTGGGCTGCAAGTAAATCTCTGTCATTTACTATTCCACACTTAGGGCAAGTCCATGTACGGTCAGATAGTTTCATTCCCCGGTTTACATATCCACATCCACACATTTTAGATGAAGGCTGAAATCTACCGATGCGAATCAAAGTCTTTCCATACCATTTGCACTTGTATTCAAGCATAGAAAAGAAAGTAGACCAACCAACAGAACCTATTGAACGGGCTAAATGATGATTCTTCATCATACCCTTGACGTTCAAATCCTCTATAATAATCGCTTGGTTTTCACGAACGAGTTTAGTACTAATCTTGTGAAGATAGTCTATCCGTTGGTTGGTTACTTTCTCATATTGTCTTGCTAACCGCTTTCTAATTCTTTCACGTCTATTCCCTCCTTTTTTGGCCTTACTGAAACGTCTTTGCAGTTGTTTTAGTTTGACTGTTGATTTCTCCAAGTATTTTGGATTCTTATACACATCACCATTGGAACATACTGCAAAGTCTTTAATTCCTACATCAATCCCAATAGCCCCGTCATACGTTATGTTTTCCTTAGCTGGAAAATCTTTACCATCATCTACCAATATGCTAATATAGTATTTATCAGTAGGAGTTTTTGATACTACGACTGAGGTTATTCTCCCTTCAAATGCACGGTTAGCTGCAAACTTTACCCATCCTATCTTTGGGAGTCTTACCTTGTTGCTGTCTAAATCAACCACTACTGAATTGATAGCTTTATACGATTGTCTATTATCATGCTTTGACTTGAATTTAGGGAATCCTTTCTTTTCCCTAAAGAATCTCGTAAAAGCGGAATCAAGATTGCGAATTGACTGTTGCAGGCATTCGTTTGACACCTCTTTTAGCCACTCCATTCCCTCTTCCTTTTTCAAGCCTGTAAGCATTTTGCACAGATCAATAGAATTTATCCGCCTATTTTCTGTCTGATATGCTTCAATACGTTTGTTCAAAGCCCAATTATATACATACCTCACGCACCCAAAAGACTTCGCAAAGAAAATCTTCTGTTCTTTTGTAGGATGTAATCTGTATTTATAGGCTCGTAACATAGCTTATTTCTATTGATTCAGTGCAAATATAGTAAACGGTAAACTAAAATGCAACTATATTGGTTTATTTAACTGTTTACTTGGTGTTAGGACGTATATAAGTGCCCGGCATTATTCGTTCAACTATAACGCGGCTATTGATTACGTCTCCTGTAATCAAAGGAGAGCCTCCATATACATAGATAAAACATCTGCTATTTGCTCCAATGCTTATGTCTATCCTACTATCACCCGCAATAAAGATTTTGCAAAAATGATTGGGCTTTATTTTGAGGTCTGTATTACTATCTAATACACACAAAAGAGTAGTAGAAACCTCAAAGTTGTCGTCGTTGTATTCACACAACATAGCCCCAGTGTATCCATGACCTTTATCATTTTTATATTCGCAAATATATTTTCCATTTACATAGGCTTTAAATTTCTTTGCAAAATATTCAGGAGACACTCCCCATCCCTCGGCAACAGAAGTAGCCATAAATTCTGCTCCATTAGCGTCACAAGCAATTTCAAATAATTCTCTATTGCTTTTTTCAGAAGTCCATTTGTCAGTATATCCTTGACAGAGACCTCTTTCGATAGCGTTTTTTTTAAATTGTTCTAAATCAATCATAATAAGTTGTTTTATGGCATTTATTTACGAGCCTACACCATGTATATTCTCGACGGTGTTACCACTTCGCCTCTATTGACTACTTGCTGAAAGCTTTCGCCAACTACTTTTCTTAAAATTCCTATCGCTCCGTTAAGGTCAGCGTTCAGGACTTTACCTGTACTGCTACGGAATAGACCTCTTTTGATTCGCTTGCCCATATAAGTGTCATGGTGGCACATTTCCTCACCTGCGTAGTGGTCAATCTTGGAAGTATAGCCTTCCTCGGTAATAACTACCTTGACTCCGACTTCTTCCGCCTTGTATTGGATTTGTGATATTAGCTTCTCGAACGGGATGCTTACAAAGTTTTGATTGTTACGTTTCCCCATATTGCAATTTTGCTTCCAATCTTTATTGTTCCCTATTACGATTGTTTCAATATGATTGTCAACGCAATAATCCACAATAAATCGAGATGTTTTATGAAGATAATCGTTCACTTTGCAATTTCTCTTTAAAGTAAGTTTCCCTATCCTATTGCTAATCCCTCTACTTCCTATGAAACTCATAAGGTAAGCTTTCTTCTTATTGAAATATTGATTGATAGACTTCAACGTTTTGCCATTTACGATAAAACTCTTATGATTGAGTGAATCGTAGGAAGTTACAAGATTGTTCAACCCTAAATCAATACTTAAATAAGAGTCCGGCTCTAATCCGGAGGTTTTAATACACTCTTTTTCATATACTACTTCTATTATATGGCAACTGCATTGAGGTATAATCCTCACTTGGCATACGTTGCCCACTTTGGTTCTTAATGGTTCTATTCTAGCTTTCTTCGGGAAATGAATATATCCATCTTTCAGCTTGCATTGTTGAGAAGTAAAAACAGATATATTCCTCCCTTTTTCTTTATGCTTGTACTTAGGCATTTTAGGTCTACCCTTTAATTTGTCTTTCTTCTTGCAGAGCTTAAAAAACGACTTCCAATTCTTAAAGAGTATCTTTATTACTTGTTGGCTTGTCTGCGAAGGTAAAGCAATATAATCCGCTTGTTTCTCTTTGGCTAATTTCGTAGTCAACTCGTATTCAGACAGCAACTTATTGTTCTGCGTAAACTCCTGTCGTATCAGATAGTTTGCGTAGTTGTATAAGTTCTTAGATAAAAAGCAAAGCTTGTCTAAATTCTTATTCCCTATAACAATATGTCGCTCTACTCGTTGCATACTCAAAGATAGTCTTTTTTAGTATATCAGCAAAGGGAAATACGTTTTTTAACTTCCATGTGTGTAACTTGATATATAACTACCATACAAATATTTTCTTTTTAAAAAGGACAACTTTTATCTCCACTTGCGAATGGCAGTCCATTATCCTTATTTTGATTAATATCTCTCGGTTCTTGATTATGCCATGATTCGGATTGAGGATATGTAAAAGAGTATGGTTTAGGTGCTTCTTCCCATCCATAATGTATATCTTCATTTTCTTCATTTTTGAATCTTCGGCTTGGTATATCATAGTGCATTCCCACCAAATAATCCACTACGCCATACATTCGGTTTTTAGCTACTTCTATTACGTTCCCAAATCCAGTATATCCGGCAACCTTATCCTTCCCTAAAAACTCTCCTCCACGTTTAATGAAGTCATTATTAACTCGATGGATTATAAATACATTGTCAACAGCATTTGTTAAATCGGCTGTTCCACTAATTGAATCCTTTCTTAGAAATTCAACTTGTTTACGCGGATGGCAGACAAGAATTAAATGGATTTGATTCTTTTTAGAAAACTCGCATATTTTCAAAATTAGCTCTTTTTGCTTATTGTTTTTATCTCCATCAAATAAATCAATATCAAGAGAAAACAAGTTATCAAGAATCAAAAGCTTTACGCCATTATCAACCATTTCTTTCATGTCGTTAAAAAGCTGCGCGAACTTAGATCCATACTCGTTATTATACAAAAAGAACTTCCCATCAAGCCAATTATCTATTTTTTCGGCAGCAGCAGGCATAACATCATACTTTCCAGCGCCAGGTATTCGTTCAACTAAATTCCTACTGCCTGCGGCAACCATTTGAATCCAAGTTTTTAGAATATCTGGACGTAATTCCCCACTCCATAATGCGGCCTTATATCCCTGATTTACAACATTTAGAATTAATGTATTTAGCCATGATGATTTTCCACTGGAATTACTCCCAGACAAAATAGATACTTCTCCAAGATTTAACCCAACCATAGCCCTATCCAATACATGGAAGCCTGTTTTTAGACTTATGATTTCTGTCAGATTTATCTTTTTAATATCCTTCATGCTAAACCATTTCTTGCCTAACTCCTCCGTTTCCTCCTTGATTTTTATTTCTTTTTTTGCAGGAATTGGATAGTTATTATTCCCATATTGGATATTATTTCTTGGAGTAACATCGTAAGCATTAGGCTCATATTTTAAGCGCAAATCCCTCCAAGTATATTGGCTACATGAATTATGAAAACAAGTAAAACCTATGCCATCTTTAGATACAAAAATAGCCGAATCTGGATGTTTATGCGAAGGATCAAATGGGCATTCGTCTAATATGATTTTTCTTGTCCCATCACCAAGCAATGTCTCTTTATGTACTTTTATTCCATGCTTACTGATAAAGTTATCAATATCAAATTGTTCCCTATTACCGTTATTAAATCGAACTATTGGTTCTATTTTCGGAATATAATCAGCGAGTCTTTTGAATAAAGATATATTATTCTCTTTAATTTCTTGCGGTACGACTAATATTTTGCTAATTCGATGTGGTCTATTAGACGTATTGCCTCCCTTTCTCGAATACGTGCCATAGAGCTTTGTTATTCTCGCTGGATTAAATACTTTCACATCAACATCAACATGGTCATCAGTAAACTTGGAAGATAAGTACTTCAAAAAATCCCTGATAATATTTGTATTTTCATCGGTATTATCCAAATCCACCTTATACATCAAATGGTATCCATTACCAGATTCACAAACGATTGGATAATTAAACCCATTCGCTTTTAAAAAGGTTCTGGCTGCATTTGCTGTCTTGCGAGAATATTCTTTTTCTTCATCAGTACTTGCTACATCCTTTACGCCACCTTCGCGTATTGGATCAAAGTCAATAAGCACCCAACGTCTTTTTTGAATATCAGCGTCCTTTATAGCAGGTGCTCCTTTCACCATAGTGTTAAACTGAGGCAAGCCATCTAAAGCGTTTTTTAGCTCGTTAAAGGTAAAATAGATATTATACCTATCATCGAATCTTTGAATTGATTCTACGGCTTTATTTGCGTCTCTAAACACTCCTGAATAGATGTCATTCTTGTTTAGTGGATTAAAAAGCCGTATTTCAAATAATTCTCCATCATTTCTGAATAGAGCAAGGGTCTTTTTTATTTCTTCGTTATTCATGGTTCAATAGTTTTCTTCTCCACTCTTTTTTTTCTAAATTCCAACTATAATAAACACCTTGACAGTATACTGTTGCTCCATTAGGGCGTTCATTGGGCTTATATCCATCATATACTCCCCATTCAGGATTATTAGTTGTACAATAGGCATTGACATTATCATTCCAAAACAGTGATATACCATCACATGATGGAGTGTACGCCTCTTTATAAGCCTTGTCTCCCAAATTTATGATCATATCATAGTCTCTTTTAGCAGAAGGAGAATTATGCAACGCTCCTGATAGTATGGAATCAAAATTGCCTTTTGTATTACTTATAAGCCATATGAAACTAGCTTTCCACAATTTCCCACTATCTCCTCCCTTGTAGAAATCAGGCAACGACTCGCAAAGCAATATAGCTTTTTTAATATCATCAACCGAATATCCATCCCTGATTCTTGAATTAATGGCTGACTTTATTTTCTCTGAAATAACATGGACTTTAGCAAACGATTTGGTATTCTCATTCCAGAAATCAACAATTTCTTTATAAATTTCTTTATTTATAGATTTATCTTTATAGTTTTGTTTTATAGATTGTATTGCTTGGGTGTTTTCCCAATCAGACGGGGATTTTCCCCAACGGTCGGTTATTTTTCCCAGCGATGTACCAAAAAGACCATAAGCTTCATTTGTTAACGCATACCAATTTGTTTTATCGATTTTAATTTTATTGTAATTAGAAACAAGAATAAGTCCTTTCTTCTCCAATCTATTTAAAGCTCCTCTTATTTTATCTTCTGTTAGATATGGATATTGTTCATTTATTCTTTTACGTGTAATGTACACCCAAACATGTCCATCTTTGAACATGTCTTCGTTGTCTGAATTTCCTACGCACCAATGATACAAATGACCTAATACCAATGCTTCCACTAATCCTATTTTAGAAGCCAATTCTACTGAAAATGAATGTGAATCGTAATTTCGTTCTTTTAACATAATTCCCGAATTTTAATTAATTAATAATATTACATCTGAATTTTTTTTTTAAAAAAAAGAGTGGATAAAGGGAAATTCAGGGAACCTTTTTCAACAGGGTAGCTAATCCATGCCTTCCACTCTTTTTGGTTTATTATTAATGCAGAAAATTGAGGGGAAGAGGGATATGGTAAGACCTCTTTCGGTCGGGTAATTAAGCCGCCTATCCCCTCAAAAAATGTTAGTACTGCAAAGATAGCACTTTATTTGTTATTCTCCATTTTCTCCTTTAATTTTTCTTCCGCCTCAGCTAATCTTTTCTTTAGTTCTATGACGACTTTAGACAGCGCGTAATCATTAACCCACTTAACATCGTCTATTTGCGTTAATATCGTCCCAAAATCGCGATTTAAATCATAAAGTATATCTCTGTACTCTGCGACAAGAAGGTGTCTAATTTCGAACTATATAAACCAAATGGAGTGTTGTATACTATATTGCCCTTCTCTTCTTCTTCCAATACCAAATTTATTTTTCAATAAGTAAAAATCCAGCAGCTAATGCAATAAAAATAATTCCAATTATAGCAAAAGCAATTAAACAACCTTCATCATATTCTTTTTCGTTTTGGGGAGTATTTTCTTCCCACCAATCTAAAATATGTTTTTTCTTACTCATATCTATTCGATCATTAATAAATTATTACTACTTTCCCATTATCTAAAATTGTATAATAACGGCCTTTATACGCTAATGAAATAACCCATTGGCGAGCATATTTCAAATACTGATGTAGTTTATACCTTCCTGGATTATTCATCATTTTATTTCTTATTCTTTTCTTCATTTCTATCTTTTTTTTTGAATTAATCTTCGTCATCGAAATCCTCATGATGCAAATTATATCCGGCTAAAATAGCCTTTTTCAACTCTTCCCGAAGATCGCAGTTTTCAGATCCTAACGAAAGCATCCGGTCAGCTATTTCGTATGCACGTTCTTCCAAAGTTTTTTCAACGACTTTAGAGTATTGGATGGCCATGCGTGTATTGTATTTCTCGCCTTCGAAAGCCATAATTTGACTTAAAACTACTTCGGCAGCGTTCATCCGAATAGCATCTTCTGATAGTTTTATAAGAACAAACTGCATTAATCTAACCAGGCTTTTACCTCCTTCGTCCGATACATTTTTTTAAAAAAAAACTTGCAGATTACTTTATCTTCTTCTTTTATTAATTTCATATTAGTTCCTTTCTATTTTGTTTTGAATCAAACAACAACATGAATTATCTCACCATGAATATCTTTCATGATTTTACAGGGACACGTACCTTGACGGTAATGTAAGCATGTTGTATTACATTCTTCGGAATTGAAAAATTCGCGAATCAAGTTCAAGATGTTCTCTCTTTTTGATTTACTTTTAAATAACTTCATGGCTTTTTGTTTTTTAGTTCTTCATCGGTTAGTTTTATAAAAATGGTTTTATCTATAGTGACGGTCTTAACTAAACCTTTTAAGATTCTCACTCGGATCATCTCTTTAGACAAATCCAACATTTTTGCATAAGTGCTAATTCTAACTAAATTTTCGTACATATTACTTTCTTTTGTTTTTAATGGTTTTACTTATAAAATCAACTCCTTTTTGGTAAACAAGCGTCTTAATGTTCATACATGGCTCTCCATTTTTCATGTATTTTTGCTCTATAACTCTAAAATATCCGCGATCAACATAGATTTGGAAAGGAACATTATTCGACATTAATATCTTTTCATTTCTTAAAAACTCAAAGAGATTATTTCGTCCCATTCCTTTAATACCTAAAACTTTAGATACATCATTCATGGATATTGCAGTCTTGCTGTCGGCAACAGTATCGAAGAATTCTACTTTTGGCTTCTGCTCTTCCAAGAGTTTCGCCTGTTCTTCTATTTTCTCTTGTTGGTCGGCAGCCAATCTCAAAGCTTCAGCAAATGTAGTAGGAACGTTGAATTTAGGCTGAACAGAAAAAGAGCCTGTTCTTCGGATACTTGGAAGGACTTCACTTGTTACCCAGCGCTTGAATTTCTTGGCGGCTGGAAGTTTGCTGGATAGGATTAGGCTGTATAAGCCTGATTCGTTGATTAGCCAACCGCCACGTTGTCCTAAATCAAGAGCGGAACTAAATAGCGTTTTGCTATTGAGTTTGTCATCGTCATCAATGTGATCTTGGATGGCTTCATTAGGATTAGCATATCCTAAAATAGTAGCCACATCTTTTCCAACGAACAATGGTTCATCATTTATAACCATTGTTCTAACCTTGCCGAATTCGACATTTTCGAAAATCTGAATTTCATTTTCCATCTTTAAATAAATGTATATGTGAATAATCAATGTTTTTAATTACTCTGCAAATATAGTGATTAATTGCCAATAACCAAACAAAAAGAGCAAAAGAGAGGAGAATTTAACCTCCTCTTTTAAATTTGTTCATATATTAACGGAATGGGCATGTCATGGCAAGTTCAGAATCATATTCTGTGTTTTTTATTTTAATGGGAGTACTTTCTCCTGTAAAACATAAACTCACCTTATCACACATAATAGAATTTACTACCATAGAAAGATAGCTTATACTAAATCTTTGAGTTATTGGAACTACTTCTCCATCAGAGTCAAAAGGTATCAATTCTTCTGCTTTTTTATTATAGTCAATGTTTTCGGCATAGATATAAATGCTGTTATCTCTAACACTTACATCACATACGCTGTTAATATTATCCGAAAGCAAAGAAATACGTCGTAAGGCAGAAATTAATGCTTTCTTATCAACATTGATACATGTCTTATCAGGAAGATTAATCAGTCTGTCAAATGGAGGAAGAGCTTTTTTCTCTAATTTTTGAATCAGAACCATCACATCTCCACAAACAAACATCATATTGTTTTCTGAATTTGTTATTTTAACATTCTTGTCCTTAATTGATTTTAAAGCAGATTCTAACCCATCAAAAGCAGTCTTGTCAATAGAAAGCGTACATTCTCCCTTATAATCAATATCTGTATATGTATCGTAGTAAATATTATGTCCCTCAGAAGCGTATACTTTGGCAGTACCTTCGGACAATACGATATGCACGCATTGTTTGTTTGGGAAAAATTCATCCTCCAACAAAAAGGGTTTGCTCTTTTCAATCCAATATAATAGCATATTTGCATCAAAAAGGAAAGATTCAGTATTAGTATCTATTTTTAATACGGGAAATTCGCGAGCATCTTCAAGAGGAAATTTAATCGAACCATTCTCTGCCTTAATCTCTGCAATGCCTTTATATAAATTTTGATCCGTTCTTTCTTCTTCGATATTGATTTCAATTAAATCATCATTAATCAAAGAAATGTATTTTCTCAATTCTATAGAATCAATGCAAAATACAATATCTTTTTCCGAAGATTCTACTGGGCATTTTGCTTTAATAGCATTTTTACCATTATAAGACATGATCCAGCAATCATTGCCCCTTATTGTTATTTTAGCACATCCCAAAATAGGAAGAATTTTCTTACTTCCTGCATAACCACCTCCGACTATAAGCCCGGAAATTAAACTTTTTCTGTTAAATACGATTTTCATTGTCCAACTATTATTTTTAAAATTTCATATATTCCATTTCTTAAAATCTCTTCATTCTCTTCTGGATTATCTTTATCGAGATATACTTCAAAAGAAATTTCAACTTTACGAGTTATGCCTTCAAGAAAGACATTGGAAAAATATTTCCTTTCAGAAACATCTATGTCCGTTTTATCAGATAAAATTATATCTTTTAATTGCTTCATCATGCTATTTTTTTATAGTTTAAATCAAAATATTCAATAATATCCTTCAAGTCAACACTGACATACCCATGATGCCATACAATCTGTACTCCATACTTAAAGAATTCATGCCCTAAAATATGCGATATGGAAATTCGGGGCATGGTTTCTTATTTTCACTCATTTCTTATCTATTATTCGTTAATATTAGGAATCTGACCAACTTTCATATAGTAGTCCATATTTTCATGCAGAGAGCTTTCTTTTCCGTTTATTATATCAACTACATTATTCCATGAACGCATTACATTCCGATCCAAACATGATTCTCTTTTTGGACAATCAAGCGCATTTGCTACCATCCGAAGCGTATTAGCTATTTCTTTAAGCTGCCAAAGAGGAATATTAATGGTTTCATTCTCTTTCATAAGATATTTCTTTTTTCGTTATTCAACATTTCTGCAAATTCTGCAATTATATCATCTCTATCACCGTCAAGAACCCAATTGTCTAATACAGATGAAAGGATTTCGATGGATTTTTCTTTTTGATATTCAATTCCCTTATAAAACATATTCAGCATGGCATTCTGCCGATATGCAAATTCTCCATTAACAACAACTGCATAACTTTGGTAAAGTTCTCTGCTTGCAATTTCTTCTAAACTTTTTCCCATTTCAATTTTCTTTTTGTTACTTTTTTAATATTTTCATTGAAAACTATATCAATATCATTTAATGCTTTTCTAAAAAGCTTGGTATCCATTTTTTTTAAAGCACCATCAAAAATAGAAAAACATACACAACCGTCTTTTAAATCTTTTATAATTCCTTTTTCACCATTAATCAGAGAATCATTCACATAAAAAAGAACGCGATGAAGATACCTGATAAAGAAAATATAATTAGGACGCATATAGAACTTTGTATAAAAAAGCTGTTTTGCAGTGCCAGATATAATCCTTTTGCCCGAATCATCATATTTATCTAAAACTGCTTGAAGATCTTTATAAGATGATATTGCTTCATTCGACAGCGTATCCTCACTGGAAACATAATCATACGGGTCAACGTAAAAACCATAAACATCTCCCATAAAATTAGAAAGATCTTCAGCTTCAGAATAACTAACACCACCAAATTTAGCCAAAGTAGCACAATCGACAAATCTAAAGTAAGCTTCGTAATATTGCAAGACTGCGGCCGCAGACAACAATCGCTGACACAACAGCGCACGACGTATATTCTTATCCTTTCTCAGATTCTTCATATTCATCCGGCTTTAAGATTATAAACCTAACACCGTCTATCATAACAGAATCAACAGCATCTTTCCGAATCCATTGCGCCACAGTCTCGCGAACAACACCGCGAAGCTCCGCATAGTGACGAACAGTTACCAATCTACTAATGTCATACATCTTTTTCTCCATAATTACTTTGTTTTTAACAAGTTAATAATAAAATCTCTTCCTTTACCAGTCCAACGTCTATCATATTGAATTGTTCCGTTGTCAAGCTGTATTTGTTTTACCGAGGTATATCCTTTTTCAGAGTACTCGGAATACATCAACCATGTGCCGTTCTGCTTATACTGAATACGTTTTTCTTCAAGCAGCTTATTTAAAGCTATCGCAGACTTCATCCCAAGTTCTTTGGCAATCTCACTCGATGTATATGTCTTGCCATTATGAACGAGAAGTTTCACGTGATCTTTAGCCTCTTTTGCTTCAAGCAAAGCAGCCTCTTTCGCTTTATATTGTTCAGCCCAAGCAATAGCAGCTTCAGCAGGATTTGTAAAGTCTGGTAATTGAATTACGTTTGAACGCTTCTCCATCTCCAATTCTTCCCAACGATTGATGATTTTAGCCCGTAGATTTGCATCATATCCGCTTGCGAGAAGTAGGCAATCCTTTTTGGTGAGAATGTAACAAGATACTTCTTTACTTCCACCGTTTGGCATAGGTTGGGTTCTTGATGATAATTCAAAATTGAATTGTCGTCTATCTTCCAATTGTTCAAGGATATTGCGAATATCTCGCATCACATTTGAATGTTGTTTACCTGTGAGTTCTGCTATCTGCAAAGAACTCATAGTTTCTTTTGCGTTTATAGTTTCGCCAACTTTTTCTAAATTAAATTCCATTCCTTTCATCGTTTTGATTATGATGCAAAGATAAAACTAATTTAGCAATTCGCAATACGCAATTTAGTATTTAACTATAATTTAACACACATACACAAAAAAAAGAAGCGGACATCAGAAATAAATCCAATGTCCGCCCGCATATATTGAAAGAAAGGTGATGAAGAATCTAACAATGACACAAAGGTAAGAACTATTTAGAGAAATACAATAGATCCTTAAAAGAAAAATTAAAAATCATCATCCACAACCTCCTCTTCGGACAATTTAGATGCTCCATGAATATTTATCTCTTCAAAACGCCGCTTGGCACGATTCAAATCACCAAACTCAAAAGCCCATACACCAAACGACTTACTGCGAGGATAACAGACACAATCAAAACGAACATTCTCCATGCGACGAAAAACCTCGTAACTCACAACACCACTCTCCGAATGCGTCTTTTCGTAGATATAACCAAAAGGAGATTTGAACAATTGAACAAAAGAATAGCCGCTAACTTCACCACGACCTTCAAATTTTAAATCTAACTCTTTCATAAAAAAAAAACATGTTTGTTAATTAATACTGCATTATAGCTAATTTTTAATTCTAATAAGAAAAATAAGGAAACTATCGCGAAACATCAGAAAGTCTCTAAAACACCAATGTATTAGGCTTATTTCAAACGCAAACGATAAGTTTACTGCGCAAAGATAGAGAAAAAGATTAAATCGGCAAATTTAAAAAGAAAAAAAGAGGATAACGCGAAAAACGAAACCCTCTACTCTTTTAAAGTGCAGTAGCCCCAGTCAAGCCGAAACAGTGCACTATTAGAAAAACGCCCTATGGACAAATCAAATGAAAATATAGACAGGAATCGGGAAACACAAAAGAAATAAAGAGAAAATAAAAACATAGAATACATAAAATATGAATTAAAAGCTGATTTTCAGAAAAATAAAAAAACAAAAATAAAAAAAAATTGAGAAATGGTAGACTGAACCGTTATCCCGAAAGACGGGAGGGGGCGAGTGCCACGAGGATAGCCAGCAACAAAAGAGAGCAAAATATCAACGATGAAGCTAATACATTGGCTAAATAGGGACTTTTATACTAAAATTGTACACTTGTATGCATTGATATAAAATATCGTCTAATTTAGCCTTAAAACGCGTCTTATTCGTTCGTTTCGTGTTCTGGCGGCTTAAACATGGAGCCTAAAACACACAGAAAAGCAATATTTACGCTTTTGAGGCAGTTTTTTTTTATTATTTAGAGGGCATTATTGCGAGGAAGGCCGCGGGCCCGCCTAAACTATACCCGCTCCTCTCTTTTTTTTCTTTGCCTCTTTCTTTCTCTTCATTCTCCATTCCGTTACTTTCTTCATTTGCTTTTTCTTTTTTGCCTTATCTTTCATTCTTTCCATTTCTCTTTTGATATTCCCTTGATCTATCTTTATTGTTACTTTCTTGCTTCTTTTATTCTATCATCCCCTACATATTTCTTTCTTCTTTCTTTTTGTAACTATATCCTTTAGTTT
>ENA-OXIQ01000152-OXIQ01000152.1-human-gut-metagenome-genome-assembly--contig:-NODE-152-length-26286-cov-8.640540_pt1 | contig 26286 bp, 19 predicted proteins | sample MGYA00249819_ERZ652364 | MGnify/ENA primary metagenome ERZ652364 (study PRJEB26925, sample SAMN05826628) | human gut metagenome | biome: ENVO:2100002; feature: ENVO:00000062; material: ENVO:00002003... | reverse complement strand
CCGAAGCTGGGTTCTGGATGCACAGGGCAATAAGGTCTATGGTTCCTGGACAAAGGTTAAAAAGATCAAGATCACAGTTGTCACACCACAGCAGCCAAAGATCAGGGATATCACTGTAAAAGGAAACACAGTGACTGTTACTTACACAAAATGTAAAAATGCCACAGGTTATGAGATTCTGCTCGGAACCAAATACAAGACCTCCGCAGGAGAGAAGTATCCGGTTAAGAAATATGTGAAACGTACAGAAGGCAAAAATACCGTAACTGTAACCTTTACAAACGTAAAGAAAGGTACCTGGTATGTGACAGTGCGATCCTGGAATAGAACCTCCAAGAACAAGTCCAGAGTTTACAGTCCATATTCCACAATGAAGAAATTTGCTGTATGATTTTTTCGTAACTGAATAAACTGATACTAAAGAAAACAAGAGGTGCTGCTAAACGGCAGTACCTCTTTTCGGTACAGAAATGATTACCGGAGTAAGCAGAATGATCATATTATCCAGGAGGGCATATTTATGTGGGGATTTATAGTGGCATTGATTTCGGGGGCACTGATGAGTATTCAGGGAGTTTTTAATACGGAAGTGACAAAGCAGACCAGTCTCTGGGTATCAACCGGATGGGTACAGCTGTCGGCTTTTGCAGTCTGCGTTCTTGCCTGGCTTTTTACAGGACGGGAAAGTGTGGCTGCACTCTGGCAGGTGGACAATAAATATACACTTCTTGGCGGAGTGATCGGAGCGTTTATTACCATTACAGTAATCCAGAGTATGGGAGCCCTTGGACCTGCAAAGGCAGCAATGCTGATCGTTATTTCACAGCTGGCAGTTGCTTATGTAATTGAATTATTTGGATTGTTTGGGGTAGATAAAGAACCCTTTGAATGGCGCAAAATCCTTGGATTGCTGATCGCGATTTCCGGAATTGTTATATTTAAGTGGCAAAAATAAGAGTTTACTATTGTAAAATCATTAAGATTTCGTTACAATAAGGGTGGCATTATGGACAGGGGGACTCTTACTCTGAGAAATAAGAGGAGGACCCTTATGATAAAAATAAAAAACAGATGTTGTTATACTGTGACACTGATATTATGTGGAACTTTGTTTCTTACAGGACTGACAGGATGTAAGAGCAGAGAGGCACAGTTTCTGATAGATGGATTGCAGGAAGCAAAGGCAGAGGTGGATGCGGAGTCATCAGAAGAGAAAACATCAGGACAGAAGTCGAAGAAAGATACAGATGACCGACAGAATGATGATGGCAGTTCTGCAGAGTCCCGGAAAAAACAGGCAGAATCAGATGGTTCAGATGCAGGTAATGGGACGGAGATAAATTCAGCCGGGGAAACACAGCCAGAGATGATCTATGTAGATGTCTGCGGAGCAGTTGCGAATCCGGGAGTTTTTCAGCTGGCAGCCGGAAGCCGGGTGTTTCAGGCGATTGAGGCAGCGGGAGGATATCTTCCCGAGGCAGCTCTAACCTGTGTAAACCGTGCAGGAGTTCTGACAGACGGACAGCAGCTTTATATTCTCACACAGGAAGAGATGGAGCGGCAGGGACTGGATCCGGCAGAGATGGCCAAAGCATCAGATGGACAGATGAATGGAAATACCGGGACAGGACAGAACACGGGGATGACCGCTCAGGTTCAGCAGGATAACAGGATCAACATAAATACAGCAGATGAAGCTCAGCTTACTACGCTGACGGGGATCGGTGCAACACGTGCGCAGGCGATCATTGCCTACAGAGAAGAGAACGGGCCATTTGCTGCGATAGAGGATATTATGAATGTACAGGGTATCAAAGAAGGTACTTTTGCAAAGATAAAAGATGAGATAGTAGTAGGATAAGGAGAACCGAATGAGCAGGAAAGTTTTGGTAGTAGATGATGAGAAACTGATCGTAAAAGGAATCCGTTTTAGTCTGGAACAGGATGGTATGGAGGTAGACTGCGCTTATGATGGAGAAGAGGCAGTAGAGAAAGCAAAAGATAAAAAATATGATATTATCCTTCTGGATCTGATGCTGCCGAAGATGGACGGGCTGGAAGTATGCCAGCAGATCCGCGAATTTTCCAATGTGCCGATCGTGATGCTGACAGCTAAGGGCGAGGATATGGATAAGATCCTTGGTCTTGAATATGGTGCGGATGATTATATCACCAAACCGTTCAATATCCTGGAAGTTAAGGCACGTATCAAAGCGATCATGCGCCGTGCGGGAAGCGACCACGAGGAGAAAGAAAAGGCAAAGAGTATTCAGGTGGGCGATCTTCGTATGGACTGTGAAGGCAGACGTGTATTTATTGCAGGTAAAGAGATTAATCTGACAGCAAAGGAATTTGATGTACTGGAGCTTCTGGTATTTAATCCGAATAAGGTTTACAGTCGTGAGAACCTGCTGAACATTGTATGGGGATATGAGTATCCGGGTGATGTGCGTACTGTGGATGTACATATCCGCCGTCTCCGTGAGAAGATTGAAACCAATCCAAGTGAACCGAAGTATGTACACACCAAATGGGGCGTTGGATATTATTTCCAGGCTCAATAAAAAGAACGCATGAAACAGGCAGACCACATTTTATGAAACAAAGATCATAAAATGTGGTCTGTTTTTTTGTGCAGATAAAAAGCATTATGCTATTTTCTGTTTTTTATTTTATCTGTAATTATGATGTATCCATGTACAAGAAGATCAGTCACGATCAGTGCTGCCACTGACAATATCAGGCATTCTTTTACCCCAAATTCGTAAAAAGCAGCAAAACCGGCAAGTGTCCAGTAAACTCCGATATGTACGGCATACATCTTTGAAATCTGTTTTGAGTAATAACACAGTTTATTATATCCGAATTTCCATTTTTCCATCATTGGCATGATACGAAATGCAGCTGCAAACACAAATATGATACTGCAGAAACTTCCGAGTACCTTTGCAAGCCCCGGGATTCTGTATTGTTCGATCATATAATTAAAGAATCCCTCAATGCCCGGATGTAGTACAATGCAGCATATAAACCATACCGCCGCAGTAATCCCACATATGATCCCGCTTTCTTTATAAAAGTTTCCTTTTTCATCTTCAGGGATTCTTCTGAGCACTTTTCCAAAAACATATCCAAGAAATACATAACTCAAATATGGGAAGAAGCAGAAGCTGGTTTCACCTTTTCCACCGAAAGTCATATCCAGGATCCAGTTAAGTGCCGGATCATCAGAAACCAGCAACTTTGTAAATGGTGATATGATTCCGACTATTACAGCACTTATGACATATCCCCTTAAGCTTACATTTAATTTCCTGTAGACCGCAAGCACCAGATAGCACATACCGGCTATAAAGAATATATTTACGAATGTAAGCATGGAATAAAGATTTGCGTCATATAATTCTCTACTGCCTGCAGCTTCAACTGTAATGGAATTTCTTATATTAAAACTGATTGTCATTACAGCTGCATAGCATAAATTGCTTAATCCCTGATAGAATAACAGCTTTATGCCGTTTTTAACCATATCTTTAGGCTGGGAATGGCGTGTGAAAGCACTTCCGAATCCCATGGTAAACAGATACAGGCAGGCACCTGTCGGCATGAAGAGCGCAAACAGAATCTTATGTACATTTGATTCGGCTGCTGCGACACCACCTATTGTCTGAAATGAATGTATAAATACTATCATGATCAACAGGAAACCCTTTACCAGATCAAGTTCCCTCTGCCGTCCTGTATTCACTTCTTTTTCTTTCAAAGAAAACATACTTACCTCCTCCTTTATCCGGATATTTTCAGTGAGAACGGAACACTTATCTTTTGTTACTGATATCATATGGACAGTGTAGCACAGGCAGAATCATAGCACAATCATAATATTCCTGACATTGTACACACACCACGTACATTACTGTTTACTCCGTTCTCAGTAACGTAGCCAAAATTCATTCCAAATTGTCTGCTGCAATGGAATTTTGGCTTGTATGTCTCGTGATAATGGTGCGTAAACAGTAACAATTATTCAGTTTGATTCAGTTTAGTTTGGTTTACATCTGAGATGGTTTAGTATTGAACAAAGCTGATAAAAATTAGACAAACAAAACAAACATCTATAGAGGAAAATGATAAAAAATTAGAAAATTTCTATAAATGCGCTTGTGAAAATGACGAAAAAGGCATATAATTAACGTTACAATATGTAAAGAGTGCAATAAAAAGAGAAAAAAACAGGTATAAGGAGGGTGCGAAATGCTAGATCAGTCATTTTATCAGAAAGCGGATGAGATCATTGCTTTCTATGGTAAAAAGCCGGCATCACTGATTCCGATCATGCAGGATATTCAGGGGGTGTACAGATATCTCCCGGAAGAATTGCTTACATATGTTGCGGAGCAGATCGGTGTGACAGAAGCGAAAGCGTTCAGTGTTGCCACATTTTATGAGAATTTCTCATTTGATGCGAAAGGTAAATATGTGATCAAGGTCTGTGACGGAACAGCCTGTCATGTAAGAAAATCAATACCGGTTCTGGAGGAACTTTATAAGAAACTGGGGCTGTCAAAGACAAAAAAGACGACAGACGATATGATGTTTACTGTGGAAACAGTTTCCTGTCTTGGTGCTTGCGGACTTGCACCGACTATGATGGTCAATGAAGAGGTATATCCGAGAATGACTCCGGAGAAGGCAGATGAGCTGATTGATAAACTGAGAGGGGGCGAACAGGGATGATCCAGAATAAGGAAGTATTGGAGCAGATCAGAGAAGAAGCTGTGAAAGAACTTAATTCTTATGACTGTCGTATTCTTGTCTGTTCAGGTACCGGATGTGTGGCAACCGGTTCTCAGAAAATTTATGAGAAATTCATGGAGATTGCCAAAGATGCTCCGGGAGTTACCATTGAGTTTGGACCTCATGACAAAGATGCACATGTAGGTGTAAAGAAAACAGGATGTCAGGGTGTCTGTGAGCTTGGACCACTTGTTCGTATCCAGAAAGGCGACGATGTGATCCAGTATACGAAGGTTCAGATCGAAGACTGTCAGGAGATTTTTGAGAAGAGTGTTCAGGGTAATGAGACTATCGAGAGACTGCTTTACCAGAAAGGCGGCAAAGTAAGCCGCGGACCGGAAGATATTCCGTTTATCGCGAAACAGACCCGTATTGTTCTGAAAAACTGTGGTAAGTTTGATGCAGAATCTCTGAATGAGTACATAGCAAGCGGTGGTTTTCAGGCTCTGGAGAAAGCAATGTTTGAGATGGATCCGGATCTGGTTATTGATCAGGTTGATAAATCCGGTATCCGCGGACGTGGCGGCGGCGGCTTCCCGGCAGGTAAGAAATGGATTCAGGTAGCACGCCAGGCTGATCCTGTTCATTATGTAGTTTGTAACGGTGATGAGGGTGACCCGGGAGCATTTATGGATGGTTCTGTAATGGAAGGTGATCCTTACCGTCTGATCGAAGGTATGATGCTTGCAGCTTATGCAGTAAGAGCACAGCATGGTTATATTTATGTACGTGCGGAGTATCCTCAGTCTGTAGCACGACTGAAACACGCTATCGCAGTTCTGGAAGAAGTGGGACTGTTAGGTGATGACATCCTTGGAACAGGATTCTCCTTCCATATGCATATCAACCGTGGTGCAGGTGCTTTCGTATGTGGTGAAGGTTCTGCCCTGACTGCATCTATCGAAGGAAGCAGAGGTATGCCCCGTGTAAAACCGCCACGTACGGTTGAGCAGGGATTATGGGCAAAACCTACTGTTCTGAATAACGTAGAAACTTATGCAAATATTCCGGAGATCATTCTCAAAGGAGCTGACTGGTACAGAAGTATCGGTACAGAGGGATCACCTGGAACAAAGACCTTCTCACTGACAGGATCCATTGAGAATACAGGTCTGATCGAGGTTCCGATGGGAACAACCTTAAGAGAAATCATTTTTGATATCGGCGGAGGACTGAAATCCGGTGCTGCGTTTAAGGCTGTTCAGATCGGTGGACCATCCGGTGGATGTCTGACAGAAGAACATTTGGATGTACCTCTTGATTTCGACTCTGTTAAGAAATATGGTGCGATTGTTGGTTCCGGTGGTCTGGTAGTTATGGATGAACATACCTGTATGGTAGAGGTTGCACGTTTCTTTATGGGCTTCACCCAGAGAGAATCCTGCGGTAAATGTGGTCCCTGCCGTATCGGCACCAAGCGTATGCTTGAAATCCTTGAGAGGATCGTAGACGGAAAGGGTGAAGTAGAGGACCTGGATAAACTGGAGCATCTTGGAAACTTTATCAAGGACCGTTCACTCTGCGGACTTGGAAAGAGTGCACCGCTTCCTGTACTTTCCACATTAAGAAACTTCAGAGATGAATATGTAGAGCATATTGTTGATAAAAAGTGCGCGGCTCATGTATGTAAGGCAATGCGTTCTTATGTGATCGATCCTGAGAAATGTAAAGGATGTACCAAGTGTGCGAGAAACTGTCCGGTTGGTGCGATCACAGGCAATAAGAAAGAGCCTCACAGCATTGATACCTCCAAGTGTATTAAGTGCGGAACATGTCTGGAAAATTGTGTATTCGGCGCAATTTCTGTGAATTAAGGAGGGTGAAAAGATGATTCATTTGACAATAGATGGAATTCCTGCAGAAGTGGAAAAAGGTACGACCATTCTGCAGGCTGCCAGACAGATCGGAGTGGAGATTCCTACACTCTGCTATCTGGAAGATGTATTGCCGGATGGTTCCTGTCGTTTGTGCGTGGTAGAAGTAACAAACAATGGAAGAACCAAATTTGATACGGCATGTACACTTCGCTGCTCAGAGGGTGATGAAGTACAGACAATGTCAGAGAAGGTAGTTGCATATCGTAAAGATACCCTTGACCTCCTTCTTTCTGACCATCGTGTACACTGCTTCTCCTGTGAAGCAAACGGTGACTGTAAATTACAGGACTACTGTTTTGAATATGGTGTGACTGAGACAAGCTATCCCGGTGAAATGAAGGATATGCCGATAGATGATACCAATAAATTCTTTACCTATGATCCAAGCCTGTGTATTCTCTGCCATCGCTGCGTGAATACATGTAAGGAGATTGTGGGAAGAGGTGCCATCGACACTATGGAGCGTGGTTTCCAGTCAGTGATCGGTGCACATTACAAACATAAATGGAACGAAGGTATCTGTGAATCCTGCGGTAACTGTGTACAGGCCTGTCCGACAGGTGCACTGACCATGAAGCGCAGAAAGAAATACCGTCCGTACCAGATTGACAAGAAGATCCTGACTACATGTCCGCACTGTGCAACAGGCTGCCAGTATTATCTCCTTGTAAAAGACGGAAAGATCGTAGATACAGAAGCTGTAAACGGACCGTCCAACAAAGGACTGCTCTGTGTTAAGGGCCGCAGCGGATGTTTCGATTTCGTACAGTCACCGGAGCGTATTAAATATCCGCTGATCAAGAATAAAGAAACAGGTGAATTTGAACGTGCAACATGGGATGAGGCGCTGGATCTTGTTGCTTCCAAATTTATGGAGATCAGGAAACAGTACGGCTCTGATTCCCTTGCAGGCTTTGCATGTTCCAGATCACCTAATGAAGATATTTACATGGTACAGAAGATGGTTCGCTGCTGCTTCGGCACCAACAATACAGACAACTGTGCACGTGTATGTCATTCCGCATCTGTAGCAGGTCTTGCGATGACTCTTGGCTCAGGTGCCATGACAAACCCAATTGAGGATATCACAAAGAATGCAGATCTGATCATGCTGGTTGGTTCTAACCCTGAGGAAGCACATCCTGTAGTCGGCATGCAGATCCGTCAGGCCATCAAGAGAGGCTGCAAGCTGATCGTAGTTGATCCTCGTGATATCGGTCTGGCTAAGAAAGCAGATATCCATCTGAAACTGAAACCTGGTACAAATGTTGCTTTTGCAAACGGCATCATGAATGTGATCCTTTCTGAAGGTCTTCAGGATGACAAGTTCATTGCAGAGCGTACCGAAGGTTTTGAAGAATTAAAGGAAATCGTAAAAGATTACACACCTGAGAAGGTAGCTGAAATCTGCCACATTGACGCAGATGATCTGAGAAAAGCAGCGATCATGTATGCAAAAGCAGACCGCGCTCCGATTATCTACTGCCTTGGTGTAACCGAACATTCCACAGGTACAGAGGGTGTTATGTCCATGTCCAATATGGCAATGATGGTTGGCAAGCTTGGACGTGAAGGCTGTGGTGTTAACCCGCTTCGTGGACAGAATAACGTACAGGGTGCCTGCGATATGGGCGCTCAGCCGAATGTATATCCAGGATATCAGAAGGTTACTGATCCTGCAGTTCGTGAGAAATTCGAGAAAGCATGGGGTGTAAAACTTGATCCGAATATCGGAACTCATGCAACTGATGTATTCCCGAAAGCAATCACAGGCGAGATCAAAGGTCTGTATATCTATGGTGAGGACCCGGTAGTTACTGATCCGGATACCACACACATTATCAAAGCATTAAAGAGTCTTGATTTCTTTGTACTTCAGGAACTTTTCATGACAGAGACAGCTCAGTATGCAGATGTTATCCTTCCTGGTGTAAGCTATGCAGAGAAAGAGGGTACATTTACCAATACAGAGCGCCGCGTACAGAGAGTCCGCAAGGCTGTCACAGTACCTGGAGAGATGAGACTGGATACAGATATTATTATTGATCTGATGAACCGCATGGGATATCCGCAGCCACATCTGACTTCTGCTCAGATCATGGATGAGATCGCATCCCTGACACCGAGCTTCGCAGGTATCAGCCATGAACGTCTTGACAGTGAAGAAGTTCATGGACAGGGACTTCAGTGGCCATGTACCTCCAAGGATCATCCGGGAACACCGATCATGCATGTTGGTAAATTCTCCCGCGGTCTTGGCTGGTTCTACCCTGCAAAATATGTACCGTCAGCAGAACTTCCGGATGAGGAATATCCGATCATCCTCATGACAGGACGTATTCTGTATCATTACACAACAAGAGCCATGACAGGAAAGACACCTGAGCTTATGGAGATCGAAGGTAAGTCATTTATCGAAATGAACATCGTAGATGCCGATAAGCTGGGTATCAAAAACGGTGATAAAGTCAGAGTTTCTTCCAGACGAGGATCCATTGAATCTACCGCTCGTGTAGGTACAAAGACCTCACCGGGTGAGAGCTGGATGCCATTCCACTTCCCGGATGGAAATGCAAACTGGCTGACCAACGCCGCACTTGACAAATACGCAAGAATTCCTGAATATAAGGTATGCGCAATTAAGATTGAGAAAGCATAAAACAATATCGGAGACAAAGTTCCGGATCTGATATCGTAAATATTATATGGGGCTGTCGCACATGGATCTGCTGTCCTTGCGGCAGCTCCATATTCCTTTATGGAAAGGCAAAAATAATCATTCGGCAGTACATCATTCTGTGAAAGTACGGAACGGTTACAGATAATTTTTTGTGAAAAATATAGTGTTACATAATAAGGAGTACGAGGCATGCAGAGATTTCAGTCAATCCTTCAGTTTAAAAAAGTCAGTTGTAAAAATTGTTACAAATGTGTCCGAAACTGCCCGGTCAAGGCAATACGTGTTCATGATCATCAGGCCAGGATCATAGAAAGTCAGTGTATTTACTGTGAGAAGTGTATCCTTGTCTGCCCGCAGGATGCCAAGGAAGAGCAGAATATGATTCCTGCAATCTGCAATGCAATGGAGAATAAGACGCAGGTTATAGCCTCTCTTCATCCGGCATATCTGGCACGTTTTGGGGTAACCGGTATCAATGGAATAAGGGAAGCGATGAAGAAGCTGGGATTTGCAGATGCAGCGGATGCAGCAGAAGGTGCAAGCCTGATGACTTCGCAGTACAGAGCACTTTTTGCGGAACAGAAAGAGCCGGGAATAATGATCTCTTCTGCCTGTCCTGTAATCGTACAGCTTGTCAAGAAACACTACCCGCATCTTCTGGGAAATATGGTACAGTCTGCCTCTATGATGCAGTTTCATGCCAGTTATCTGAAAAAGAAATATCCGAAAGCAGAGATTGTCTATGTAAGTCCCTGTATTTCGGCTATGTCAGAGCTGAGAGATTCAGGAAATGAAGTGGATTATGTGATCACATTGGAAGAGCTGGCGCAATGGATGAAAAAAGAAGGGATTTCCATAACTGAGAAAGAACCTGAGCAGATTGCCTACCGTTCCAGAGAAATAGCCATTGCGGACGGTTTAACAGACCTGCTTGGAGCTGTAAAGGGAATCCGCAGGCTTTCTGTAAGCGGGATGGAACAGTGCAGGGAGGTTCTGGAAGAACTTCATCCGGAGGATTTTGAAAATTGCTTTCTTGAGATGTATGCATGCAGTGGCGGCTGTGTGGCAGGTCCTTCCTTCCAGATGAAGAAGGGACATTATCTGGCAGATGTTCTGGCAGTGAAGAATGCAGCCTTTGGAAAAGATTTTCACAGGGAGCAGGGAGACTATGAACTTCCGGGATTTGAATTGAGAAAGAATTTCGGTTACTGTCCTGCGCAGGAACAGGAAGAGGTCTCAGAGGAAGAAATCAGGGATGCTCTGGCGGAAATGGGAAAATTTTCTCCAAAGGATGAATTAAACTGCGGTGCCTGCGGGTACAACACATGCAGGGAAAAGGCAATTGCCATTATCCAGAATAAAGCTGAGGTTGCCATGTGCATTCCATATATGCGGGCAAAACAGGAAAGTTACTCCAATAAAGTCTTTAATGCCATGCCCGGACTTCTGGTAACTGTGGATTATAATCTGAAGATCATTCAGATGAATGAGGCGGCGTCCAAATTGTTCAATATGCCGAAAAAGCGGCGCCTGATCGGGAAACCGGTATCGGAGATCATGGATGATTACAGTCTGGCGAGTATACTGGCTTTTGAACGGAATCTGATGCAGGATGAGATTTATCTGGAGGATCAGAAATGTTATCTGGATCGCGTAATGACGAATGATAAAGAAAATAAAATGATTCTCTGCATTATGAAGGATATTACAAAGGAGCGGAAGCATAAAGATCAGATTCATAATGCTCAGATTGAAGCTGCGCGTATGGCAGATAAGCTGGTAGAAGAACAGCTGAAGATCGTGCAGCAGATCGCCGGACTTCTTGGAGAAACTGCTGCGGACACCAAAGTGGCAGTAGAAAAACTGAAGAATACCATACTTCTGGAGAGTGAAGAAGAGAATGAAAAGAAATAAGCATCATGGACTGAATGTGGAATTTGACGGCTTATGCATGGATTTTGGTCATGTGAGCCTGAATAAAAAGAAAGAATTTCTCTGTGGGGACTGCTATAAGATTGAAGAAAATGATAAAGACCATGTTCTGGTGCTTTCTGACGGACTTGGGAGCGGAGTAAAGGCGAATATCCTTTCCACGCTGACTGCAACCATGCTCAGTACTATGATCATTAATCAGGTGGAACTGGATGAGGCAGTGCGTGCAGTGGCGAAAACGCTTCCTGTGTGCAGTGTGAGAAATCTGGCATATGCCACTTTTACAGTGCTGAATTTTCAGGGGAAACAGGTAAGTCTTTATCAGTTTGATAATCCGGATGCAATTCTGATCCGGGATGGCAAGCTCTTTGATTATCCGGTGGAGACAAGTATGATCGAAGAGAAGGAAATCCATAAAAGCTGTTTTAAATTGAAAGATGAGGATATGCTGATCATTATGTCCGACGGTGTCACCAATGCGGGAATGGGAAAAACTACCAACGGTGGCTGGGGAAGAGATGATGTAATGGCTTTCTGCAGGGCAAAGTACCATAAAGGGATGAGCGCACAGGAGATGGCAGGCTATCTGGCAGAGGCCAGCCTGGATCTGAATCTGAATGAAACGGATGATGATATTACAGCCATTGTTCTGCGGATGCGGCATAAACAGGTGGTAAACCTTATGATCGGTCCGCCAAGTAAGGAGGAGCATGATGAGCGATATCTGAAGTCCTTTTTCGATTCAGAGGGATATCATGTAATCTGCGGCGGAACTACTGCACAGTGTGCTGCCAGGTATTTGGATAAAGAGCTGATCTCTCTTAGTGAAACTGCCTGCGGAGACGTTCCTGCCTATTATAAGCTGGAAGGTACAGAGCTGGTGACAGAGGGATTTCTTACGATTGAGCATTTGCTTGAATATTGTGAAGAATGGATGGAGGACAGGCTGTCCTTTAACAGGCTGAAACGAAAAAAGGATGCGGCAGCATTGCTTGGCGTGATGCTGTTTGAGCAGGCAACGGACATTAATTTCTACTTCGGCGGTGCTATCAATAAGAGTAACGTGGAACTGGGAATCACAGAGAAAAGGAAAGAACAGGCAGCAGAAGAACTTGTGGAGCATCTGCAGAATGCAGGAAAGAATGTGAATATTGCATTTTGGGCGATCTGAGAGAGGGAGAAATCATTCTCCAACAGAGATGAAAAATATGTAATTCTTCAGTAGTGGGCTGAATATAATATAATCGCCAGTTGCCCTGGTGGTTATAAAAGATACTGAAAAGACTATAAAAAATGTAATATACAAGAGGAGGAATTAGTGCGTGGAGGGAATCAGTGTAGAACAGGCAGTGGAACAGATTCTGCAGCATACGCCTGTAATAAACGAGACAGAAGAAACAGAACTGAATAAAGCAGGGGGAAGAATCCTGGCGCAGGATATGGTGGCAGGGGTTGACAATCCTCCTTTTGACCGCTCTCCGGTAGATGGTTATGCGTGTAAGGCGGAGGACCTTGCAGGTGCCGCTAAAGAGCATCCGGTGAGGCTGAAAGTCATGGAAGAGATTGATGCCGGACAGTATTCGGAAAGAGAAATCCAGCAGGGACAGGCAGTGCGCATTATGACAGGTGCTGCAATACCCAATGGCTGCAATTGCTGTATTTATCAGGAGGATACCGATTATGGAGAAGATACGGTAGAAGTTTACAGTGAACAGAAGCGATGGAGTAATTATTGCTTCGCAGGAGAGGATTTCAAAAAAGGAACTACACTTCTGAAAAAAGGAACACATATCGGATATGTGGAGGCAGCAATTCTGGCCGGAATGGGCGTGGCGAAAGTGCCGGTTTACCGTCAGCCGAGAATCGTGCTTCTGACTACAGGAGATGAGGTGGTAGAACCGGGAATTCCATTGCCGGAAGGAAAAATTTACAACAGCAATATGACCATGCTGTCTGCCAGACTGCGTGAACTGGGAATCGAATCTTTCCATATGGAAGCAGTCAAAGATGATCCGACGGTTATGTCTGAGAAATTAAAAGAAGCAGCAAAAGCGGCAGATATGATCATCACTACGGGAGGTGTATCTGTAGGCAAGAAGGACATTATGCATGAGTCCCTGAGACTGATGGGGGCAGAGCGGATTTTCTGGAGGGTAAAGATGAAACCGGGAATGCCTACACTGTTTTCTGCATATAAAAAGACTTCCGATATAACTGCAACAGATCATTGCGCTTCAGAAAGAGAGATTCCGATCATCAGTCTCTCCGGAAATCCTTTTGGTGTTGCAGTCAGCATAGAACTTTTGATTCGTCCTGCACTGGAAAAAATGATGCAGGATCCATCAATCGGTCTGAAAGAAGTAAATGGCATTATGGCTGATAACTTTGAAAAAGGAATCAAGGGCCGCCGCTTTATCCGGGCATATCTGGAAAATGGAAAATTTCATCTTCCCAATGGTCTTCACTCTAACGGAGTCCTCAGTTCCATGGCCGGCTGCAATTGCCTGATTGATACAAAAACCATGGAAAATCAGGAAAGCAGAAGCCTGAACGCAGGGGATAAAGTGGGCGCGATTTTGCTTTGAGAGGAGCAGCAAACAGGTGGAAAGAAAAAGAATATTTGCAATCAGCGGTGTAAAGAATTCAGGGAAAACAACTCTGATCTGCAGGCTTTTGGAGATTTTTAAAGACAAGGGCCTTAAAGTGGCGGTGCTGAAGCATGACGGGCATGATTTCGTGCCGGACGTACCGGGAACAGATACATACTGTCAGCTTCAGTCCGGAGCCTACGGCACAGCAGTTTTTTCAGCAGGCAAATATATGCTGGTAAAACAGCAGCCGCAGATTTCCGAAAAAGAGCTGGCAGAATTTTTTCCGGAGGCAGATCTGATCTTACTGGAAGGATTTAAATACAGTACTTATCCGAAAATTGAAATTATCCGTAAGGGAAATTCGGCAGAAAGTGTCTGCAATCCAAAGAAACTGATGGCGATCGCCACAAACCTGGATGCAGAGGAAAGAGATGCACTGTCTGTACTGGAAAATGTTCCATTCTTTGAACTGGACAATGCAGAGTGTATTGCAGAATTTATTCTGTCGGATTATTTCCGGTAAAGAGTTTCATACGGTCACGTCGCGCGGCACAGATAAGGGTAAGGTGGTATTCTTTGGCCATGGCAACTGCCTCGGCGGAAGGGGATGCCTTGCTTGCCAGAACCGGTATTCCGGCGCGGATTGCCTTGATCGCCATATCTGTAGGGATACGTCCACTGGAATAAACCACGCATTTCTTCAGGTCAATATTATGGCGCAGGGCATAACCGATGGCCTTATCCAGAGCATTATGACGTCCGATATCTTCGCACTGAAAGAGCAGTTCTCCGTCACAGGCAAGAAAACAGCTGTGAGTTGCCCAGGTCTGGCTGTGAAGCGGGGTACCATTGGCGAAACAGTCTGCAAGGTCAAAGATCCACTGCTTTTTCCATGGGATAGGTGTAACTGGCGTCATTGGCTGATCTGTGATAAAATAATCATTAAGAATACGATTTCCGGTGCAGCAGGTAGGGGTTGGCGCAACATAATCTGCGTTCTCCTCATAAGTCTGCCCGGATTTATTTTTACTCAGGATCACGCGGGCACGTTTGCCGAATTCGCAGATGTAGATCTGTTCCACATCATCGGCAGATGTGATGATCCCCTCGGTAAAAAGACGCCCCAGAACCAGTTCAGCCAGATGTTGTGGGATACAGACCAGTTTCATGGTCAGGCGTTCATTTACATATACATCCATCATGTGTTCCACAAGGATTGGTTCCGTTTCTTCATGAGTTTCTCCGTCACGACCCAGAAACTCATAGGTAACATTCTCGAGCAGATTCAGGTTGTGGTATTGTTCGTTGATTTTCATAGGACAGTTCCTTTCGTCCGGTAAGGATTTTAATAATCTTGATACATTAAGTATAGACTGCGGAGTATGGAGTGTCAAACGATTATGAGAGAAAATATTGCCTGTGATTTTGACGGCGAATAACAGAAGAAAAGGTTACAAAGGTTGCGGTTCACCCGTATCCGGTAACAGGAAAATCAATTATTAGAAAGTAAAAGGCAGGTAGAGCCGATGATAGACAAATATGGAAGAGAAATAGATTATTTAAGGATTTCCCTGACAGACAGATGTAATCTGAGATGCATTTACTGTATGCCGGAAGAAGGCGTAAAATCCCTTTCTCATGCAGAAATCCTCACATACGATGAGATTCTCCGCATCTGCAGGTGCGCAGCAGATCTGGGAATCCGTAAGATTAAACTGACAGGCGGTGAGCCTCTTGTTCGTAAGGGCTGTGCAAGTCTTGCAAAACAGATCAAGGCGATCCCGGGAATTGAGAAAGTGACATTAACAACAAATGGAATCCTGCTCGCCGAGCAGCTGGATGCATTACTGGATGCAGGAATTGACGCCATTAATATCAGTCTGGATACTTTGGATCCGGAACTGTTCAAAAAAGTAGCGAGACGTGACGGACTGGAAAAGGTATTTGAGGGAATCGAAGCAGCACTTGCACATCCGGGACTTTCCCTGAAGATCAACAGCGTTCCGGTGATCAAGGAAAAAGAAAACTTCATCGGGATTGCAGGACTGGCGCAGAAATATCCAATCCATGTGCGTTTTATCGAGATGATGCCAATCGGATTTGGAAAACAGTTCCCATTCCAGGATGAAGAATCTATCAAAGCAGTACTGGAAGAAGCCTACGGTCCGATGCATGCAGTCAATGAACGCTACGGAAACGGTCCATGCCATTACTATGAAATCGCAGGATTTAAGGGAAAAATCGGATTTATCAGTGCCATGACCCACAAATTCTGCAGTCAGTGCAACCGAGTACGTCTTACATCCGAAGGATTCATGAAAGGATGCCTCCAGTATCAGAAAGGTACAGACCTGCGGGGGCTTATGCGCGGCGGCTGCACAGATTCGGAACTGAAAAAAGCAATTTATCAGGTAATCTGGAATAAGCCGGTGAGCCATAATTTTTATCAAACAAAGACAGAGCAGGATGAAATTAGAGGAATGTCACAGATTGGCGGGTGAGATATGTAAGACACCCTAACCGTTATGCAGACATACCTGTTTGTGATTTTATTATAAATATGAAGAAAAAATCAATACTTGTCAAAAAGGAAAACTGATAATGAGAAAGAAAGAAATTTCTATGATTATTCTTGCTGGCGGTGCCAGCAGCCGCATGGGACGGGACAAATCAGATCTGACGATAGATGGGAAGACATTTCTTGAGATGCAGATAGAAAAGGGGGAAAAGCTTGGAATCAGTGATATTCTTCTGTCTGGCTATCATGGTGAAAATAAATATAAATATCCCATTATACCAGACCGCTTCCCGGGAAAAGGTCCGTTGGGAGGGCTGGAAGCCTGTTTTCGTAAAGCAAAGAATCCATATTGCTTGGTACTTGGTGTAGATGTTCCTCTGGTTCCGGCAGAGGAACTGGCTGTACTGATTCGCCAATCTCTGCATTCAGATGCAAAAGCAGTGATACTGAGCCACGGCGGGCATGAGGAACCTCTTATGGGAGTATACTGTACAGACCTGGCAGATGCCATGCTTGAAGAAATCACAGAGCGGAAAGGCGCAGTCTTTGCTTTTCTGCGGAAAAATGGATACGAATGCTACGAAAGCCAGGTCCCGGACCGGTATTTTTCCAATATTAATGATCCTGAAATGTATTCAAAAATTCAAACTACAGCAATGCCATTGAAAAAATAAATTACTTTTCGCTAAGATGTAGAAAAGCCCATTTTTCTGTGATAAGATGATAAGGATTCGATAAACAATGACTGTTTTACGAACAGACAGAAAGCATGCATCAAACTGCATGACAGAAGAGAACGGAGTTGAAAAGGTGAAAAAAAGAAAAAATTTTTTCAGAAGTCTGCGTTTTCGTATTCTGATCATCCTGATCATTCTGGGAATCGTGCCGGGGGTTATTGTAACATATACGATGCTTCATAACTATCAGAACCGGGCGGTTGCAATGCTTACAGAGACAGTGGGTGATCAGTGCGATATTTTATGTAATCTGATCATCAGGGAGAATTATCTCAATGATACAGATTCAGAGGTTGTAAACAGCAAGCTGGAACTGTTTTCCAATGTGTATAACGGACGCATCTTGCTGGCTGACAGAGATTTTAAGATAGTAAGTGATACCTTCCACACAGAGGAGGGAAAGACGCTTCTCAGTTCACTGGCTGTAGCCTGTCTGAAAGGAGAAGAGACAAGCAATTATGACGCAAGGAGTAAAGTACTGGAGCTTGCGGTTCCTGTACAGAGTCCGGATGTGCAGCAGCTTCAGGGCGTGATGCTGGTAAGCGTTTCGGCTGTTGATATTGCGGAAACACTGGCAGAGATGGAACAGAGAGGCGTGATGCTGATCGGAAGTATTGTTGTTCTTTCGGTATTTCTGGCATGGCTGCTCTCTACAATACTTGTAAAACCACTTGCAAGAGTGACGAAGGCCATTGAAGACCTGACAGATGGCATGCTGGATGAAGAAATCAGTGTTCCTGACTATACGGAGACAGAGCTGATTACAGATGCATTCAACAAGATGGTCAGCCGTATGAAAATCCTTGATGAATCCAGACAGGAGTTTGTATCCAATGTGTCCCATGAACTGAAGACACCCCTGACTTCCATGAAGGTTCTGGCAGATTCTCTGGTTGGACAGCAGGGAGTCCCGGAGGAACTGTATCAGGAGTTTATGAGTGATATTACTGCTGAGATCGACAGAGAGAATAAGATCATTACAGATCTGCTCTCGCTGGTAAAGATGGATAAGAAAGCAGCAGATGTAAACATCACCCATATGGATATCAATCAGCTTCTGGAGGATATCCTCAAGCGCTTGCGTCCCATTGCAGACAGGCGCAATATCGATCTGATCCTGGATTGTTTCCGACCTGTGGATGCAGATGTGGATGAGGTGAAGTTTACTCTTGCCATCAGCAATCTGGTGGAGAATGGCATTAAATATAATGTGGATGATGGATGGGTGCGCGTGTCACTGGATGCAGACCATAAATATTTCTATATAACAGTGGCGGATTCCGGTATGGGAATCCCTGAGGACAGTATAGAGAGAATCTTTGAGCGTTTCTATCGTGTGGACAAGTCCCATTCCAAGGAAATCGGGGGAACCGGTCTGGGACTGGCGATCACCAAGAGTTCTATTGCAATGCACCATGGAACGATCAAAGTATTCAGTAAAGAGGGAGAGGGAACTACATTCTCTGTGCGTATTCCTCTGTCTTATATACCGTCATAGGAGGTGCCATTGTGAAAAAGAAACTTTCAATCATTATAACAGCGTTAATACTAAGCATCCTTGCGGCCGGGTGTTCTGTGGAGATACATGAAGATCCGGGTAAACAGGATGCCAAATATTATCTGTATGATATCAGCTCTGATGAAACTCAGCTTCAGAAGGAAAGCTACTCTCCGGAGGAGACAACTGCAGACTATATGCTTAAGGATATGATGCAGCGGATGAACAGCCAGCAGACAGATTCGCAGAACCGGGTCAGTCTGCTTCCTGAAGGAGTACAGATGAATTACAGTGTAGAAGAGGACGTGCTGGTGGTCAACTTTAACAGTCAGTACAGCAGCATGAGCCGCGCCAGGGAATTACTTGTGCGGGCAGGTGTTGTGAAGACTTTCCTTCAGATTCCGGGGATTAATTCTGTGCGTTTTACAATAGAAAATGAAGATCTGACAGATTCCAGGGGACAGGCTGTGGGAAATATGACTGCAGATACCTTTGCCGAGTTCACGGGAACTGAACCGGATGCCTATTGCAGCAATACCTTTACGCTTTATTTTACTGATAAGAGTGGTCAGAAGCTGGTAAAAGAACAGCGTACTGTGCGGTATAAACGCAGTATCCCCAAAGAGAGGATCGTTCTGGAACAGTTAATGAAGGGACCGCTGGAAAAAGGGCATTACCCCACAATTCCGGAGAATACGGAGGTTCTGAATGTGACCATAGCAGACAGGATTTGTTATGTGGCATTTGACGGAGTATTTTCTTCCTATGCGCTGGATGTATCGGAGAAAATACCGGTATATTCTGTGGTAAATTCGCTGCTGGATGCGCTGGATGCAGACAAAGTGCAGATTACGGTCGGCGGGAAGGACAGGCTGGATACCTTTGGTAAGAAGATGGAGCTGTATCATTTTTATGAAAGAAATGATAAGCTGGTAGTCAAGGAAAAAGAGTGATATTCATAAACGAAGAGGAGGCACAAAAGTGAGGAGACGCCCTGTGTGTATCCTGTGCATGCTTCTGGTTGTTTTTCTGTGTGTGACAGACTGGCTGGGATTTTCCCTGATAAGGGGGAATCCACTGCCACAGTCTGTGCAGACATGGATTAGAAAGCATCCGGAATCCACCATCTGCGGGGAGGTGGTCAGGTGCCGGGAGAATGAAGATTTTCAATCTGTATATCTTAGAAATACTTATCTTATTTACAATTCTGAAAAAGTTTCCATTGATAATATAAAGGTTTATTTAAAACAAAAAAAGAATCATAGCGGTAACAGTGATGTTGATAAACTTCTGGCAGGAAGTCTTGTTCTGGTGTCCGGAAAACTGGAAGAGGTGCAAAGCCCCACGAATCCGGGAGAGTTTGACAGTAAAGCATACTATGGCTGCCAGAGGATCTACTATGTGATGAAGAAAGGAAAGATAAAGAAACAGTCGCAGAGTCATTCTGCATATGGGCAGTTCCTGATCGATGTGCAGCAGAAATTTGCAGGTATTCTGGAGAAGACCTGTGGAATGGAAGCTGGAGCGTTTGAAGCAATCGTGCTGGGAGATAAAACAAATCTGGATCCGGAGTTGAAAATGCGTTATCAGATGGCAGGGATTATACATATCCTGGCGATTTCGGGGCTTCATATCAGTCTTCTTGGAATGGGACTGTATAATCTGCTGAAAAAAATCGGTCTGGGTATCTGGCCGGCGGGCCTGCTGGCGCTGGTGATCATGCTTCAGTATGGGATGATGACCGGAGGGTCTGTTTCAACTATGCGGGCAGTATGTATGTTTTTACTTTCTGTAGGTGCAAAGATCGCAGGACGGATTTATGATATGCCTACAGGAATGGCGGCTGCGGCGATCCTGATCCTTATGGAAAATCCGGCGTATCTGCTTGATGGAGGTTTTCTGCTGTCTTTTGGATCGGTGATTGGGATTGGCTGTGTCTGGCCATTAGTGCAGGAGGGGATGGATGTATTAAACCGGAAAAAACGAAGTAAGGTTAATGAGAAGGGAAAAATCAGAAATAAACTTCTGATGTCATTTCTGGCATCCGGAGTTGTGCAGCTTACCACACTTCCCATAGTGCTGTGGTTTTACGGAGAAGTGTCGGTGCTGGGGATTTTTCTGAATCTGCTGGTGCTTCCTACTGTGGGGATTGTACTGGGAAGCGGAACTGCCGGTGCATTACTTGGATTAGTCACTGTCAGAGGCGCGTTTCTGGCTGTTGTTCCGGGCAGGATTATTCTGAGAGGATATGAGTTTCTGACAGTGCTGCTAGGGCGACTTTCGTTTTGTACATGGATTGGCGGAAAGCCGGAAGTGTGGCAGATCGTTGGATATTATCTGCTCCTGGCAGCAGCGGTGTGGATATACAGAGCGGGTGTGAAGAAAAGTGAAAATGGTGAGACCTTTGCGTGGAAAATCCGGGCTGTATATGCAGGTATGGTATGCTTTGCAATTCTGCTGATCAGTTACAGACCGCATGAAGATTTCCGCATCGCCTGTCTGGATGTGGGACAGGGAGACGGAATTGTGGTGGAAATAGAAAACAGATGGAATATCCTGATCGACGGGGGCAGTACGAATAAGAATGAACTGGGAAAATATCAGCTGCTCCCATACTTGAAGAGCAGAGGGATTTCCAGACTGGACGGAATTTATGTTTCTCACACAGATGAAGATCATATCAGCGGGGTGCGGGAACTTCTGGAATTTGTTGAGAAAGATCTGACTTCTCTGCGCATAGAGAATCTGATCCTGCCCAAATGGAGCGATATTCAGGAGAATAAAAATTATCGGGAGCTGACAGAGCTGGCAGAGTCAGCGGGAGTCCGGGTGCTTACTGTGAAAGCAGGAGATGAGATCAGATATGGAACTGTCAGACTGAAGGTTCTGTGGCCGGAGTCCACAGCATCAGGGAAGGAAGTAAATGAAGATGCGATGGTTCTGGAAATGATAAGCAAAGATTTCAAAGGGCTTTTTACCGGAGATATCGGGATGGTGACAGAAGAAAAACTGATACAGAATGGGTGTCTTGAAGATGTGGACTTCCTGAAAACTGCTCATCACGGTTCCAGATATTCTACAGGAGCAGAGTTTCTGGAAATCGTCAGACCGGAACTGGCTGTTGTTTCCTGTTCTGCAACAAACACATACGGGCATCCGTCGCCGGATACGCTGGAACGGCTGAAGAAGAGTGGAAGCAGAGTGCTGATCACCAGAGACTGTGGGGCGGTTACAATAGTCAATGGAAAATCTGTTTCTGCCTTTAACCGAATCAAGTAAGACCCCTGTGGAGATGTGAAAAGCAATAAGCAGTAGGATTTTCAAAGTGGTTACGTTCACAGTAACCTCAAAGCAAACAATGTTGTCATAATTATATACAGGTGTCTTGACACCTGTATATCCGGGGAGTATAATTGCACAGACAAACGAAAATCAGGCATGATGTGAGGAAAGAAAGATGAAAGAACATTATGATGTCATTATTGTGGGAACAGGGGCAGCCGGACTGTACTGTGCACTGAACCTTCCGGAGAAAATGAAAATCCTGCTTATCACCAAGCAGGAGGCAGACCAGTCAGATTCATTCCTGGCACAGGGTGGAATCTGTATGCTGCGCGGCGAAGATGACTATGAAAATTATTTTGAAGATACCATGCGGGCAGGACATTATGAGAATAATAAACGGGCAGTAGATCTGATGATCCGCAGTTCCAATGATATTATCAGAGATCTTCTGCGTTATCATGTGGATTTTGCAAGGGATGGTCTGGGAAATCTGGCATTTACCAGAGAGGGAGCACATTCCCAGCCAAGAATTCTTTTTCATGAGGATATTACAGGAAAAGAAATCACACAGACTCTCTTAACTGCTGCAAAAATAAAAGAAAATATTGAAATTTGTGAATATATGACTATGGTAGACCTGATCTCCAAAGACAATACAGTCTGCGGAATCATTGCAATGGACCGGAATGACCAGGCATTTCCTGTTTATTCTCAGTATGTGGTTCTTGCCTGCGGCGGAATCGGCGGGCTTTTTAAAAACTCTACCAACTTTTCGCATATTGCGGGAGATGGTGTGGGAATTGCAATGAAGCACCATGTGGAAATGGAAAATCTGGACTATATCCAGATTCATCCGACAACTCTCTATTCAAAGAAACCCGGACGGCGTTTCCTGGTTTCAGAATCAGTCAGAGGAGAAGGTGCTCTTCTGTATGATAAGAACGGACAGCGTTTTACCAACGAATTACAGCCGAGAGATCTGCTGAGCCAGAAGATTTTTGCCCAGATGGAAAAGGATGGAACAGAGTTTGTATGGGAAGATATGCGCCCTCTGGGAGAGAAAACAATTCTGGAACATTTTCCTCATATTTATGAACAATGCGTGGAAGAAGGTTTTGATCCGAGAAAAGAGCCAATCCCGGTTGTTCCGGCACAGCATTATTTTATGGGTGGAATCAAGGTAAATCTGGGAAGCAAAACTTCCATGAAGGGACTTTATGCCTGTGGAGAGACAAGCTGTAATGGCGTCCATGGAAGAAACCGTCTGGCAAGTAATTCTCTTCTGGAATCTCTGGTCTTTGCAAGAAAGGCTGCAGATGATATGATATTTGGACAGACACCGGAATATGTGCGGGCAGATGCAATTGATATGAATATGTATGAAAGCAGAGAAGAACTGCTTAATGCCTGCCACGAAACCGTATTAAAAGAGATTGAAAGGATGAAAAAAAGTCATGAATAGTATTACAATGAAAATGCAGGCAGACAAGCTGATCCGTATGGCGCTTCAGGAGGACATTACCAGTGAGGATGTTTCCACGAATGCAGTGATGCGAAGCGCAGTAAAAGGAACCGTAGATCTGATCGCAAAGGAAGACGGAATCATTGCCGGACTGGATGTATATGCGAGGGTATTCCAGATTCTGGATGAGAAAACAGAGATCAGTTTCAACTTTAAAGACGGTGAGGCAGTAAAGAAGGGCGATCTTCTTGGAACAGTAACAGGAGATATCCGGGTGCTTCTTTCCGGAGAGAGAGTTGCCCTGAATTATCTCCAGAGAATGAGTGGTATCGCTACTTATACAAAACAGGTTTCAAAGCTTCTGGAAGGAAGTAAGGTAACACTTCTGGACACCAGAAAGACAACTCCGAACTGTCGTGTTTTTGAAAAATATGCTGTACGCATAGGCGGCGGATGCAACCACAGATATAATCTTTCTGACGGAGTACTGCTTAAGGATAATCATATCGGAGCAGCCGGAAGCGTAGCGAAAGCAGTGGCCATGGCAAAAGAATATGCACCATTTGTCCGTAAGATCGAGATCGAAGTAGAGACTATGGAACAGGTAAAAGAAGCAGTAGAAGCAGGAGCAGATATCATTATGCTTGATAATATGACACCGGAAATGATGAAAGAAGCAGTAGAGCTTATCGCAGGCCGGGCACAGACAGAATGCTCCGGAAATATCACAAAGGAAAATATCGCCAAAATCCTGGAAACAGGTGTGGATTTTGTTTCCAGCGGTGCACTGACACATTCTGCTCCAATCCTTGACATTTCCATGAAGAATCTTCATGCAATATAATAACATGGCAGCGAAGCTGTTTTGCAGCGGATTGCTATAGGATTATATTGCGGAGAAAGGATGGGAAAATATGAATACTGCTCAGAGAAGAACTGAAATTTTAAAGCTCCTTCAGCAGGCAGAAAAACCTGTGGCTGCCAGGGCGATGGCATCACAGTTCGGAGTAAGCAGACAGGTGATCGTGCAGGATATGGCTGTGATACGTGCATCTACACCGGGAATCCTGTCAACGACCAGAGGATATGTGCTGCAGCAGGATAAAGATATTGCATGCACCAGAGAATTTAAAGTACGCCATGGACAGGAGCAGGCAGCGGAGGAACTGAACCTGATCGTGGACTGTGGCGGACGGGTGAAAAATATCAGCATCAGCCACAGGGTTTACGGACGTGTCACTGCAGAGATGGATATTCGTTCCAGACAGGATGTGAATGAATTTGTCCAGGCAATCAATAGCAGCCATTCCAGCGTATTAAGCAGTGCTACTTCCGGGTATCATTATCATCTGATAGAAGCATCCAGCCAGGAAAGGCTGGATCTGATCGGAGAACAGTTAAAGAAAGCAGGTTTCCTTGCACCACTTCAGCCCTGGGAAAAGGAAAAACATCATAATATATAAGTAAGAAGGGATTCAGAAGATGACAATAGCAGAAATTCAGCAGGAAATCCTGCGAATGAAAAAAGAACAGGATATCTGTATTCTTGCACACGCATATCAGGGTCAGGAGATTCTGGAAGTAGCAGACTATACAGGAGATTCCTATGGCCTGAGTGTACAGGCGTCCAAAAGAGACTGCAGCGGTGTGATTATGTGCGGCGTTCGTTTTATGGCAGAAACCTGCAAGATTTTAAGCCCGAAGAAGAGAGTATGGCTTGCTAATCCTGTAGCCGGATGTCCCATGGCAGAGCAGTTGGATCTGGAAGGTCTGCGTGAATTAAAAGCACAGTATCCAGATTATGCAGTTGTCGCCTATATTAATACAACTTCAGAACTGAAAACAGAATGTGACGTATGCGTTACGTCCTCATCAGCAGTTGAAATCTGCAAAAAGCTGGAGCAGGATAAGATTTTATTTATTCCGGATCCGAACCTGGGACACTACGTGGCAGAGAAGCTCCCGGAGAAAACTTTTGCATTTTACAAGGGCGGATGTCCGAGACATATCGTGGTCAGTGCAAAAGATGTAGAAAAAGCCCGCGCAGCGCATCCGGATGCACTTTTCCTGGTACACCCGGAATGCCGTCAGGAAGTAGTAGAGCAGGCTGATTATGTAGGCTCCACCACAGGAATCATGGAATTTGCAAAGAAATCTGAACATAAAGAATTTATCATCGGAACAGAAAACAGCATTGTAGAGCATCTTCAGTTTGAATGTCCTGATAAGAAATTTTACCCGGTTGCAGTACAGCTTACATGCATGAATATGAAGGTTACCACCTTAATGGACATCTACAACTGCCTGAAAGGACAGGGCGGGGAAGAAATCTTCCTTCCGGAAAATATCATGGAAGGCGCCGGAAGATGCATTCACAGAATGGTGGAGCTGGGCGGCTGAATAATAATCTGAAATTTTCTGCTGGCTATTATGTCATGGAATTGATACAATAAAAGTAACGTTACTGAGAACAGTAACAAAGTAACTGCTCTGCAGTCTGATATCCTGGTATCTGTGAATAGAACAACAGATTGCTGAACAGTTACAGACAAAACAGCCTCAGGAGTAGAAAATTGAAAAACATACAGGCAGACATTAAATCAGGAAATTTTAAACAGGTGTATCTTCTCTATGGAGAGGAAGCATATCTGAAACAACAGTATAAACAGAATCTGGTAAAGGCACTGAATCCGGATGGGGATACTATGAACTTCAATCACTATGAAGGCAAGGGGATTGATGTAAAACAGCTGATCGACTTCTGTGAAACCATGCCTTTTTTCGCAGAGCGCAGAGTTGTTTTGCTGGAAGATACAGGTTTTTTCAAAAATAAGTGTGAAGAACTGGCAGATTATATGAAAGAGCTGCCGGACTATCTGTATCTGGTTTTTGCAGAAACGGAAGTAGAT
>ENA-OXIQ01000111-OXIQ01000111.1-human-gut-metagenome-genome-assembly--contig:-NODE-111-length-29469-cov-8.964201_pt1 | contig 29469 bp, 30 predicted proteins | sample MGYA00249819_ERZ652364 | MGnify/ENA primary metagenome ERZ652364 (study PRJEB26925, sample SAMN05826628) | human gut metagenome | biome: ENVO:2100002; feature: ENVO:00000062; material: ENVO:00002003... | reverse complement strand
AGTATTTACCGATCGGGATAATCCGAGGATTGAGATAGAGGTGAATGAAGCATGAAACAAGTAAAAGAAGAGTGGGTAGTAGGACTTGATGAAGATTATTTTAACTGTGACGATACATATCCGAGCAAAGAAGAGGCAATAAAAGCGGGGCAGGAAGAACTCATGAATGCTGAACCGTATAATCCCGAATCTTATACAAGCTATTCAGAGGTTTTTCATGATGATATTGACGATGATATTATGTGCTTCTATATCGGTCGGATAACAAGCCCGTGCCCGAAGGTATATGCAGATGATATCATTCAAGATTTAATAGATAGAGCATATGCGATTTATGGAGAATATGCAGAAGGTTTTCTTGAGGGTGTCGATAATGATGAGAAAGAAAAACTTGAATGCGCAGTCAATAATGTTATTCAGAGCTGGATTGATAAACACGGTTTAAATATCAATGCATTTTTAGTTGAGGATGTAGAGCAGGTGAAAGTATGAAAACACTAAAAGAAGAAGTAATGGAATTGCTGATGAAAAGAATTGGAGTGGTAGAAGATGAAGAATTTGAGGCTCAATTTGTAAATGGAGAATGCGAGGTCAATAAGTTTTGTAACGGAGAACTGCTTACAAAATTCAGTAAAGAATGGCGTGATGATTCAAAATGGGCGGTTTTTGTAAAATATTTCGATGTTTATGAATTTAAAGTAATTCCATTCAAGCCGAAAATCGGAGATAAATATTGGTGGGTAGAAGTTGACGGTAAAGTATGTAGTGACATATCTGAACGAGGTTGTACGTTTGACTGCATGGCAATGGCAATAGGAAACTGCTTTAGAACAAAAGAATCGGCGGAAGCACACAAAGAAGAGATTTTAAAAATCCTGAAAGGAAAAGATGATGAAATTATATAAATTATTACGGGTAATTGTGCATCCTGTTTCTATGAAGAAATTTAAATTTGGCCCGCTTGAGCCGTCGATGTTTATACCGCTGATGATTATACAGGGGAACCAAATTGTTTATAGTGGGTCGCCTATAAGGGTTGCAAGGTCACTGCTAAAATGTAAGGTTGATAAATTAGATTTGTTAACAACTACTAACGAACGGATTAGTGAAATGCAAGTTTTCTGGAAGATAGAGCTTGCCGGGAAAATTTCACGAAAGTATAAGGATTGCAATGGCGGGGATGGTGCGAGATTATGAATAACGGAATGAAACCGGGCATTTTTCATAACCCGGATCCGACGTACGAAAAGGCAGCAACAAAAATTAAGAAGGCAGCACAAAAGACGGAAGCGGAGGTCAAAAACTTTTTCGAGGAAATGCGGAAATGTCGGCATACAATTGATTCGCTGAATCAATGTAAGATGCAGTACGAAATGGATATGATCTCTTTGAAGGCGACTCGTTATGACAAAGACCGAGTATCCGGCGGGAAAACATCTGATTTATCCGACATGGTCATCGCTTTTGAGGAAAAGATGAAGGCATCCGAAGAGCTCCGGATTTCCGAACTGAATAAATACGGTGATATGCGAACAAAGGGTTTCAAGTTGATTTCGTTACTCTCTGAAAAAGACGGAATTTTTAAATCTATATTGATTGACCGGTATTTCTTGTGTCAGTCATGGGGAATAATCGCTAATTCACATCATTTTGCATATAAGTATTGTGTAGATTTGGGGAGTTTGGGAATTCGGAAAATTGCAGAAAAAATAAATATCAGGAATAATCAGGAACTTTAAAGTAGTATAATGATAGTGTAAAAGTTCAGGAATTCCTCCCTGAAATAAGAAAGCACGTACTCTACCAAAGTGCGTGCTTTTCGTTTGTTTATCTAAAAGGCGGTGATTACTGTGGGCGCAAAAGGCAAGTATGCAAAGTGGCTTCTTCCGGATAATCTTCTGCGCTTGCAGGCATGGGCGCGAGACGGTTTAAGCAATGAGCAAATTGCACATAATATCGGAATTAATCAAGATACATTGTATACATGGATTAAGAAGTACCCCGAATTTTCCGAGGCTTTATCGCGCGGGAAAGAAGTAACTGATATTGTTGCTGAAAATGCATTGTATCAAAAAGCTATCGGAATCAAAGAAACTATAATGAAACCGATAAAACTGAAACAGATTTTATACAAAAATGGAAAACGTATATCTGAAAAAGAATATATCAAGATGGTTCCGGAAGAGGTTTATGTACCGCCGGACGTGAAAGCACTTATTTTTTGGCTGACGAATCGGAAATCGGAATGGAGAGACAAGCAGGAAAAAGAATTATCCGGCAATATCGGAATTAATCTGGTGGTAGATGATGACATCAGCACAGACGATTAATCTTGTCAATGACATTATTCATCCGACGCCGAAACAGCGTGAATTTATGCGGGCGGTCAAGGATAACACATACATTCTTTATGGCGGTGCAGCAGGCGGCGGGAAATCGTATATCTTACGATGGGAACTGGTTTATCTCTTAATTGGATGGTATAAACATCTGAAATTAAAAGGTATCCGTGTTGGGTTGTTTTGTGAAGATTATCCGGCACTGCGTGACCGGCAGCTGTCAAAGATCAAAATGGAGTTCCCGGAATGGCTTGGCAGTTACAAAGAGGCGACGCATGAATTTACATTGAATCCGGCTTTCGGGAACGGTGTGATATGTTTCAGGAATTTGGATAATCCGTCTAAGTATTTATCATCAGAGTTTGCGGCGATTGCGATTGATGAGCTGACGCTGAATGAGCAGACTGTTTTTGATTTCTTGCGTATGCGGCTTCGCTGGGTTGGCGTTGAGGACCCTAAGCTGATTGCAGGGACGAATCCCGGCGGTAAGGGTCATATGTGGGTCAGAAACTTATTCATTGACCGTAATATACCGCCGGAAATGCGGGATTTCGCAAATAAAATTGCTTTTGTACAGGCACGGATTGATGATAATCCATACTTGCCAGCGGGATACAGTGACGCGCTTGATACGCTGCCGGATAAACTTAGAAAGGCATATCGTGAGGGCGACTGGAATATATTTGAGGGACAAGTTTTTGAAGAGTTCAGAACGGATATACACGTCGTTGAACCATTTGAAATCCCACCAAGCTGGCAGCGCGGCAGGTCGATGGACTGGGGATACAGCAAGCCATATGCGGTATACGAATATGCAGTTGATTATGACGGTGTTGTTTATGTAATCAACGAATGGTATGGCTGCAAGCCGGGAACAGTTAACACGGGTACGCAGGAAACGGCGCGGGAAGTAGCGCAGAAGATTAAGCATTTGGGCAGCGAGTTCGGTATTGCGGACCCTGCCATTTGGCAGAAAACAGGACATGACGGGCCGTCGATTGCAGAAGTATTTGCTGCGGAAGGCGTGCCGTGGTATCCGGCGGATAATGACAGGTTGGCCGGAAAAATGCAGGTACACTTACGATTAAAAGAAAGAAAATTAAAGATATTTAAGACGTGCTATCACTTGATACGGACACTTCCGGCGCTGACATACGATAAACACAAAGTCGAGGATGTAGATACACAGCAAGAAGACCATAGTTACGACAGCGTCAGATATTACCTGATGAGCCGTCCGATTCAGCCGGTGATAGCAGAAAAGCCGTTTAATGATGGGTATAGATACGAAGATGAGAAAGGGGATGAACCGACGGCGTGGGGCGTGTAATGAGTGACAGAGCGCTTAGAGATTATGCATACAGAGCGCTTAAGTCAGAGTATGGTGAACGTATGGAGAATGGAATTTTAATTCCGGCGAAAAAGAGCGATGAAGAACTGGCGGCGTTCGCAGCGCAGATGCCGGAATGGCAGCTTGAACAGATGTATGGAATGATGTTTAAAGGAGAACTTGTCGAATGAGTTTTGATTTATCCGAAGCGCGAAATAATGTAAAAAGGGCGCTGCAGCTAACAAGCGAATGGCGCAAAATTGCAAAAGAAGATTATGATTTCATGCGCGGTAAACAGTGGACGGACGCGGATTTAAAGGTGATGAAACAGAAATCCCGTCCGGTTATTACAATTAATCGGATACGCCCTGTTATTAATTTGCTTTCAGGCTATGCAGCGCAGAATGAAACGGAGCCGGATTTTCTGCCGCGCTCGGAAGAAGATGACCGGGTAGCACGTGTGGCCAAAGGTATTACAAAGTACACTTTTGACAAGACGAATTATCAGAGCGTTAAGAAAAAGGCATTCAAAGACGCGGTTATATGTGGTATAGGAAATTATTGGGTCAGTTATGAATTTGATTACGCCCGGATGGATGGTCGGATACAGATCAAAAACGTCAGCCCGTTCGATGTATTTGTGGATCCGGAATGCAAAGAAGATGATTTATCCGACGCTTTCTACTGCGGGCGTTATAGCTGGGAAAGTCCGGATAAATTGAAGCAAATATATGCGGACAAAGCAGATGAAATTGCCATGCTTGCGCATAAATACGATGACAGCGAATTGGAGACGGTCGATACGGAGCCGCTCTGGTATTCACGGGATTTAAAGAAATTAAGGGTCGTTCAATATTGGTATAAAGAGTACACACGGAAGAAAATTTTTTCTGCAGACGAAATGATCATTGATGAATCGCAGCCGGATTTATATTCGGCTTTTTTAATGTCCGGGGCAGAACCGGAAGAAATACCGGTTACGAAAATCAGATACGCAACGTTCTGCGGAGATGTGTTACTCGAAGAGGGAGAAAGCCCATACAAACACAATCAATTCCCACTTGTGCGGCAGTATTGCTACTTGTCGGGCTACGGTGAGGATGCGGATGACGGATTGGAACCGGCGGGCATTGTGCGGGATCTGAAAGACGCACAGCGCGAACTCAACAAGAACCGCAGCCAGCGTATGCATATCGTCAATCAGCAGTCGCTCGGTGTTCGCTTTTGGACTGGACCGCAGTTTGATGAAAAAGAAAAACGGGAAATTCGGAATCTGTCTACAACGCCGGGCGCAAACATCTTCTTGAAACCGGGTGTGACATTTACCGATGGACTTCCGTCTGCTCAATCCGTCAATAATATAGAGCTTGAAAACCGCTCAAGCAGTGATTTCTACACGATTTCAGGCATTACTCCGGAGAGCCTGTCAGGCAGTATTGGGGCAATGAGCGGAAAGGCAATCGACCTTCGGCAATCCGTTACCACAGTGCAGACAGCGGAAATATTCGACAAAGCAAAAGAAGCTGAACTGCAGATTGTAAAACTCTTGTGGGGAGACACATACACGCCGGGACTAATCCCGCAGTTTTATAACAAAGACAAGGTTATGCGGATTCTCGGCGAGGATGGCAAGAAAGAATTTGTGCAGATACAGCCGGGGCTGGGGCAGGCAATGCAAGAACAGCAAGCGGTAGATCAGAACGGTATGCCGGTGACGGATGAAAACGGCGATCCGGTCACGAAGGTACTGTATGATTTGTCCGCTTTTGATTTCGACATTGTGATCACAACATCGCAGGCAAGCGCTACCGCACGGCGGGCGAATTTGTATCAGCTGCTTGAGGCAAAGAAAGCGGGCGTTGATATTCCGATGGATATTATTCTTGATTTCATGGATTTCCCGGAGAAAGAAACCGTCAAAAAACGTATGCAGCAGGCTTCCGAACAGCCGAAAATGCCGGACTTTAAAGTCAACGCAAGTATTGAGGATTTACCGGCGGAAGCACTGTCAACGGCACTGCAGTCTATCGGTGTAAATATTTCACCGCAGCAAATTATGCAGGAAAGATTAGCACTAAAAGGGCGGGCAACCGCTCCGCCGGTACAACCGCAAATTCCGATACAGCAACCACAGCTATTAGGGCAGTAATGCCTTGATATATCGTCCTAAGCAACGACGTTAAAAGGCTTTTTTCTTTCGTCCGAAAAGAGACGGTAAACTACAAAAAAATCATTCGACCGCCGACGTCGTTAAACCGGCAGAAGGAGATAATCATGGAAAACGAAACAATGCTCAACGCAGAAGATTTAGGGTTTGATGCAGAAGATTTGAAAGAAGCAGGTCTTGATAAGCCGGAACCGGCAACTTCAGCTGGTAATGATCCAAAGAAACCGGAAGATAATTCTGCAGACGGACAGCCGAAAACTGACCCTGATCCTGAATCGGAACCTAAAACGAAAATTGAACCGGCAAAGGAACCGGAAGACAATCCGGCAGGCGGCGATTTAAAGAAAGCGTTAGCGGAAGAAAGGGCTCGCAGAAAAGCGGCCGAAGAAGCGGCTAATACTTTGCGTTCGCAGATGAGCATGTCACAGAAACCGGTATTATCTCCGGAAGATTTGAATCAAATTAAGAGTTATGCGCAGCAGGAAGCCGCACGTCGGCTCAAGATTGATGACGCGTCTGATTTGATGTTCACTGACGCACAAAAGTATCAAGAACTGCTTTATGAACAGGCACGGATTGAATATCAGATGACACGCCAGCAGGAAGAGCGGCAGGAAACCTATCAGAAAAATGTAGCGTTTATTGGCGAGCTTAAGGCTATTCCGAATATCGGCGAGCTGTGGCAGAAAGGCACTGAAATGCTGGACGGCATGACGCGAAAAGACGCTGCCCCGATTGATGCGGCATTTTCACGTATTGATCAGGGGATAGGCACGGATGCAGACTTTAAAGTTATTCGTGATTTTGCTGAAAAGGTAAAATCGGCGATGACTGCACCTGCACAAAATCCGCTCGAAACGGCTAAAACACTGCCGAAAGCAAGCGCGTTAAATGGCGGCTCTCTGACCGGTGCGAAACTGTCTGAGGAAGAAATCCTCAAGTATGTGGAAGAGGGTCGTGAAAACGAGCTTCCGACGGAAATCAGAAAGCAGATTGATGACCTCTGCGGTGATTAATTTTTTTTTACAAAAAGGAGAATGAAATATGGCACATGAATTTAAAATTCCTGAAAAATTAATTCCTAAGCTCTGGACGAAAAAAGTGTGGAGAGAAGGTTTAAAAGCTTCTTATTTTGATAAGTTTACGTCTACTAATGGGAGTAATGTTGTTCATACGAATAAAGATCTAAAACAGGCTAAAGGCGATGAAGTAAACTTTGGACTGGCAATGAATCTTAAAGGTAACGGCGTTTCCGGGAATAACACACTCAAAGGTAATGAAGAAGAAATGCAGATGTATGATTTCAGCGTAAAGACTACTTTGGTCAGAAACGCAGTTACGCGCTTTGAGGCGGATGACCAGAAATCTCCGTACGAAAATTTGCCTCTTATCAAGGGGGTGTTGGTGCAGTGGCTGTCTGACTGGAAAGATAACAAGCTGATTTCCGCACTGACCGCCAATCCGACAACCGGTGAACGTCTTATTGCGTCTGCGGCAGGAACAGAGGTTTCTTTAACGGCTAATGACAAGCTGACCTGTGCGGTAATCGGCCGCGCAAAACGCAAAGCCAAAATGCATGAACCGATGGTGAAACCTCTTAAAATTGATGGGCAGGATAAATACATCATGCTTGTGGGTACTTGGGCAGCAAGAGATTTGAAAGCAGATCCTGTATGGCAGGCGGCACAGCAAAATGCGGCCATCCGCGGCAGCAAGAACCCGATTTTTACGGGGGCACTTGGCGAATATGACGGAGTCGTTCTTTATGAATACGAACGTGTTCAGAATACGAAAACTGGCGCGTCTTCTGCAAATGTTGTTCACAATTTGCTTTTGGGACAGCAGGCGGCCTGCTTCGCTGTGGCTCGTGAAGCTCGATTCATTAAAGATGAAGACGATTACGGCAATGTACAGGGGAATGGTATCGCGTTCTTCGGCGGCATTGAAAAATCTGTCTACAACAGTAAAGACTACGGCGTGATTCAGGTCATGACCGGCGGTTCTGTAGAGTAATAAGGTGAGGGCTGTAAAAAGCCCTCTTTCCTTTCTTTAGGAGTAACCATGACTGTAAGAGATTTAATTGACCGTGCTTATATGCAGGTGGGCGATACGTCGCAGGTGAACTATACGCCATATCAATTTCTGGAATTTTATAACGAAGGCAATCATATTCTGCATCGATTAGTGGCGCGGTATATTCCGGATATAGTAAGCAAGACCGAAAGCGGACACCAACTGCGTCCGGATGTAGCATTGTCAAAAATGGCACTCCGCATTCTTTCGGTGAAAGATGCAAGGGGGAATGATATTGATTACGATTTAACCGCCCATCAGCTGGTAACGGCGAAAGATAAAACCCAACGCGGATTAACTGTAATATATATCCCGTCTGCAGATTATAAAGAGATGGATGATGAAAGTGGTTATCCGGCGGAAATAGAAAGTCTTCTTGTGAATTACATGGTAGCGCGGATCCTGAAAGCGGACTTATCGTTTGTTTCCGGATGGGAAGATGCGATTTCAGAAATGGCACGTCAAATGGACGATGAAAGCGGTTTTGTTGCAAGGGGGTACTGGCCGTATGACTGCAGGCGAACTGATTACGATGATTAATCTGGATACGAATGAAGTACTGGACGATAGCACGGAATATATCCCCTATATTAATGCGGCTATTGATTATTTGACTATGGCGCTTATCCCGATGAAAGACAGAGAAGTTGTAAAAAGTATGGACATTAACAACAATAATCCGGTACCCGGTGATTTTACAGCGTTTGTTCCAGTGGCGGGTTATCCCGTGCGCATTGTGAATGGGTCTTTTCAGACGTACGGTGGAAAGACTGTTAATGATGTTTTTTACGCTGTGAAAAAGCCGCATGTATCAGATGAGACGGATTCGATTCCATTCAGCGAAATCTTCCATTTTGTGCTTGTGCAGCTGGTTTCGTTTCTTGTCAAGAAGAAATCATTAATGCTGGATTATGCCAATGCGGATAAAGCGTTTATCGCTGATCTGACAGCGGCAATCCAAGCAGCAAGAGGACGCTGATATGGGAGAACGTTTCTTTGTTTCGACGAACGGTTTTAGGTTAGGATTGGACTGGAGCAAGCCTGCAGAAAGTATTGATTTGCAGAGTCTGACGCAGGCAATCAATTGCGAGTACAGCAGTACGGACGGCGCATTGCAGACGGTGCCGGGGGTAGAAGTCATTTATACACACGAAAAGGATATCGAGAGCCTGTATTATGACAATTACCGCAAGCAGTTTTACTTTTCCTGCGGACGTGATTTGTATAAAACGGCAGATTGGGTAACAGTTACGCCGCTGGGAACGCTAACGGGGAACAGCACTCCGAAATATCATGCTTTTGATCATGATATTCTGATTGCTTCCGGCGGTAAATTGCAGGCTGTTTCCGGTGCTGGCGTGCTGTCTACTGTAGATGAAAGCCCTACTTGCGAGTTTGTGAGCAGCCACAGCGGCTCTGTCGTTGTGGCATCTATTTATGGACACCGTATCACATGGTCAGCTGTCGGTGACTATAGATCGTGGACGCCGGATAGCAATAATTCCGCTTCTGCGCAGTATGTAGAGGTTGGTTATAAAGACCCCGGCTGTATTGTAGCTATTGATTTCTTATCAAAAGTAATCATTGTATACAAAGAATACGGTAGAGCTTACCAAGTTACCGGTAATCCACACGAAAAGACACTTGCGGTGTATCCGCTTTCGGAAACGGCTTTGTGTTGCGGTAGTTCTATTAGCATTGATGACCGAAGTTATTATCTGGGTAACGCAGGATTAATGAGCTTTGTGCCAACGAACACGTATGCGAATATTCAGCCTTCTGAGATAGGTCTTAATATCAATGCACAGTTGACAACTATCACGACAGAAAAAGCCAGAATGTGGCACATCCCCGGAAAAAAACAACTATGGATTAAACCGGGAAAAAATCAAGATGTGTTTATTTATCATTATTTACCGAGATATGAAGATGGAAGAGGTGTTTTTACTTCAAGACGTTTCGTTCATGATCTGCATGATGTCCTGACTGTCGGTAAAGAGATTTACATTGCATATGGCAACAAGATAGGAAAGTTGGATTCGGAAATCGATACTGACAACGGAAAACAGATTACGACATCTATTGTTTCAGGGAACAGATTGGCGCAAAGACTGTTTTTGCTACTATTCTCTTATAATTTCGTATCAAGCAACCGCATTGAGGGTTATGGCAGTATTACGATTAGTGATAAACGGGCAAAACCGGTTGTGTTTAAAGCTGCAGCTACCAAGCTATACTATGCTAACGAAAAATTGATTAACGCAACCGGCAAGTTGAACAGCAATGAATATACGAAGGTAAATAAGATTGGCGGCGGAGCTAACCGCCATCTGCAGATAAAAATATTTGTCGCCAAAGGCGCAATTGCCCTGCGGCAGTTTGATTATACCTATGAGGAGGTTTAAATGCCTTACAAAGAAAAATATCCTTTAAATCCAACGCCGCAGGGAGATAGCACGAAAGAAGCTGTATTAAAGAACAGAGAAGAAATTAAGACGATCGGAAATGCAATTTCTATGCAGCCGAAAGGCGGTGGTAGCGGCCTGCGGCAGCGTATTTTGTATGGAAAAAATAACGGCGGGAAATATAGTTTTCTTTCCGGTGTGGGATTGTCTATCATTATCGACGGCAGTAATGTTCCTGTCGTTTTGACGCTGGCAGATGGTTTTGATGAAAATGGGGCAAAAGATTATGTAGAAACAATAAACAGAAAAATCAATGCATGGACGCTGCCCGGCAATGCTACAAGTTATCTTTTTGTAGAAAGAGGTAACTCTGGATCACTGTCATATAACAGTGTAACTGTTAAGCCGATATTCGCAAATGCATTATCGTCTGGTATCCCTGTAGATTCTCATGTTTTTAACACGCTTGAACAGAAGATGTACATGTATAACGGTACGGAATGGAAAGCTGTCGTAAGAGTTTTTGTTGCAGCGGTAACGACGAATGCAACCAGCGTGACAAAGATTGAATATATGAATAATGCGGCAACGGTAGAAATAACAGAGGCTGAAAAAGAAAAACTGTCCGGTATTGAAGACAAAGCAGAAGTTAATCAAAACGCATTTTCTAAAGTAAAAATCGGTGACAAAGAACTTGTTGCGGCAGTGAAACAGGCTGTCCTTGAATTAATCGCCGGGGATAACATTAAAATTACTCCGGATGCAGATGGTTCGAAAATAACGATAGATGTTGTAAACAAAAAAGAAATATTTGATCCCGATAATTACTACACTAAGGATAAGGCTGATTCCCGCTATTATCATGAAGGGATTCCTTTGCCAGTAACGTATGATAACGAAGTTAATTTTGCGGGAAATAAAGAAACCATACAGTTCGGCTTTCGTGGCCACAAAATTTACACATATCGTTTTGGCAACGGCACGCAAGGCGGATTAGCCGATATCACCGCGAAGGCGCTTGATGGTAATTTGTGTTCCGGTTCTTTTAATGGTACGCAACAAATGAATGACTGGTTGCGTCAGCACTATAAAGATGATAACGTTTATGCTTGTCTTGCGCACCGCGCCAATGAAATTGTAATTAACGGCAATAAGCAATGGGGAACTGTTTTAATGAGTGCTTATCCAGCACATGACGGACGAGCATTAATAACACAGCTGTTTTTTGCTAATTCTAACGGCTTGTTTTATCGCTATCTGAATACACCAGATGAGATAGATAACACAAACAATTGGTATCAGATTGTGGGCACAAACAATGAGAATAAGCTGAAGATTGGCAACAATTACATATGGTTTGCGTGAGGTTGTGTTTATGAGTGTATTTAAACATTTATATTATCAGAAAGAGAATGGAGAAACAGGACAATGTGATGTATATGATGACCAGAACGAATGTCCAGACCCGCGAACGTATGTCAACGTAGACGGAAGAGATGGCTATGTAAAACTGGGGGAGTTTAATGACCCGCAGGCAAGTCCTTTGCGGTGTTATGTAGCCAGTGCAAGACGGGAATTTGCGATTTTAAAAGTAGCAATCCCAACTGGCAGCTTTACAGTACAAAATTATAATGGTGCGTCTTATGACTGGACATGTCCTCGATTGATTACGAAAATAAAATGTACATCGGCGGGAGAATGGGATAAATATGTAAATGTCACCCCGGGAACAGTTTACACGTTTAAATGTGTTAAAAATTTCAGTAAATATAAATGGGTGATATACGTTGGGGGGAATGCTTTTGTTTCTTTGTTTGGCGGAAATGACCCGCTTATCGTTTGGTGGTCACAAGAGATCAATAATTCATGAACAAGATAGGGTGATGAGATGAATTGAAATTATCAAGTTTACAGGAAATGATAAAAGATTATGAACGTATCACTGGAGAATCTATCAGCTTTGAAGGGTTCTTTTTTGATGATGATCTTCATGATAAACAGGGAACGCATTTCAAGTTTTTTCCGAATGCCGGATTTCTCTTCTGGCAGTTGATTAAGCATGAGAGAATCGTTTATTTCCAGATTCTTGAAACATACGGCAAGTTTCACAAAATGGTTGATTACATCAGAGAGGTGATGGTCCTTAATGGGGTAAAAGATATCGTGACAATGACGACGCGCAATCCGAAAGCACATATACGCCGATGGAAGATGATTCACCATCCGGAACAAGATTATGACTACGAAGGAAGGCATTACTATGTGCTGACTGGCACAATTGAGAATTTACATTAGAAAGGAGATTGCATGCTATTATTTGATTTACAGCTGTTCGGGAAAAAGGGGACAAAGATAACGACAACACCGGCGCAAGTGCCACAGATGTCCGATGAGGAAAAAGGGCTGCTTGGCGAACAGCTGAAATGGGCACAGACTACACAGCCGGTGGCACAAAACCTGCTGAATATGGCTAATCAAGCATTAAGCAGCCAGCAAGTTACGCCGAATCCCAACTGGCAAACATTGTATGATCGGGCGCAAAATCAGACGGCGGCCAATAATCAGCTGGTACAAGGACTGATTCCACAGGTAAATGCAAATACAGACGCCAATGCAGCGGCTAACAATCGTTTCTCTGGTTTGCTGGGGAATGCTATTCAGTCTATGACACAGGGGAATAAAGAACTGGCGTCTGAATACAATACGGCCATGCAGAACAATAATACTGCTATGCAAGGATTGTTAAACGGCGTGCTGCCATCTTCTTATGCGGAGAATCGGCAGAAAGCCTTACAAGCTGATTTAACGAATACGGTCGGAAATACATTGTCCGGACTGGCCAGCCGGGGAATTATCAATTCTTCACAGGCGGACAGCGCATTCAATGATATTTCCCGAAATGCGTCCAATACGCTGGCCGCACAGTACGGAAACGATATGCAGACAGCGGCCGGGCTTGCCGGACAGGCTTATAACAGTCAATTGGCGGGCATTAACGGTAAGGCGGGGCTATTGGGTGATATATTCAGGAACCAGCTTTCCGGCTACGGGCAGCAGGCTGACTTGGCAAATACGAATTTCAACAACAGACAGCAAGGTATTTCAACGCTGTCACAGCTGGCGAATCAGTCGCAACAGATGACGACAGATCCGATTAAAACGGCAGCAACGGCACAGGAAGCGTCCATTAATACGCCAATGAAATACTTGGCGATGGCGACAGGCCAGAACGCACCAACGCAAGGTTTATTATCTCAGTTATCACAACAGCGGTATTCAGTAGCTTCTCCTGCACAGACGGTTGTACGTCAAGGGAGCGGCGGATTCTTTGGAGGTCTTATGAGCGGATTAGGAAGTTATTTTGCATGCTTTACAGCAGGAACAGAAATTTCAACACCGGAAGGTGCAGTTGCCATTGAACAGATGGCATTTGGTGATCAGGTTATTTCTCTTGACACGGTGAATGAAGTTACAGAACTTCATGACATGGGTGAGGCAGATATTTATGAGCTTCATACGCCATCCTGCACAGTAGAAACTACGCAGACAGAAGTATTTATGACGCCTGACGGAAAGAAATCTTTAACCGAACTTTCCGAAGGTGAGAGTGTCATGACAGTAAACGGATTTGAACCGATTACATCAATTGTAGAAACCGGTCGAAAAGAAAAGGTTTATGAACTGGAATTGACCGGTGACAATATGTTCTATGCAAACGGTATCTTGGCGGAAGGCTTGACAGAATCTGACAAAGCGGGTAATGACCCGGATGGAGACATTATTCCTGCAGAAGCGGTTGACGTTGTTCCTGCAGAACAGAAAACAGAAGATTCTGCAGAAGAAACTATGCAGAAAACGGAAACATCTGCAGAAGAGAGTAACGAAGCAGAAGAAGAGAAAAAGCCGGCAGCTAAGAAGCCGGCAACAAGAAGAAAGACGGTTGCTAAGAAAGCGGGTAAATAATCATGAGTGTTATCTATGTACAGGATAAATCACCATGGGATCAGATTGGGAATCTGGCGGGACTGTGGGCGGCAAACCGTCTGCAGAAGATACAGGATACCCGCAATGCTAAAGATTATGCAACAAGAGTATTTGGGGGCTATCAAGATGAACAGTCCCCGGGCCTTTTGGCTCAATTGACACAGCCGCAGACCCCGCATATGGGCAACGGTCTTTTTGCGCAGGACGGTCTTGAAAAAGCAATGCCTCATTTCAAGATCAACACTGCCGGCACACAGCCTTTGCAGTCTTCAACTACGGCGGGGCAGGACGCATTGGAACAGGCCGTCCCTCATTATCAATTAAATACGCAGCAGGGACAGCCGCAAGTACAAACGCAGCCGGGTGCGCCTGACAGGAGCCAAATTAAGCAGTCGCTTAGAAATAAAGCCGGGGCGGCGTATGTCAGCTTCATCAAGAGTGGCTATGGACAACAGGAAGCAGCGCGCATGGCAAAGGAAATGCTTGAAAATGATACAGCAGAAGAATATGGTAAGCAGCTTAATGCCTATCAGGACAGTGTTCTTGAGCCGGCACGGCAGGATATCCTAAATCAGCTCGTCTATACTACGGATAAAGACGGGAATGCGGCAGTCAGCGGTTATGATCCGAAAAAACTTAAGGCAATGGCGCCGCGGATTGCCGCTTATAATTACCGTGCTCAGCAGCTGGGGCTTCCACAGATTGATATGAATATGCTGAATAACATCAACGCGTTGGATAAGCCGAATATTTCTTATAAGACAATGCCAAATGGCCAGCTTGTAGGAATCAATGGCGATACAGGAGCTGTCCAGCAGATGGGGAATTATGCACCGCCGCAAGATCCGCGACGTTTTTATGTGAATACCGGCGGCGGATTATTTGATGTCAGAAGCGGGCAGGTTATTCCTGGTACAGCAAGAGAAGTACAAGGGCCCGGAACGAGCGGGTACAATTCGCAGATTATTTCACAGCTAAGTCACTTGCAGCAGATGTACGAGAAGCAACATATGTATGATGATGATTTTGATCCCGCAAAATCTCCTTATTATGCACAACTGCAACAGGTTTTAGGCTTGCAGCAGCCCGGACAGCCGGGAGATGTAACAGGCGGGCAGAAACAGCTTGTGAATGATGAGCAAGGTCTCAGTAATAAAATCATGGAAATGCGGCAGCATATGTCCAAAGAAGAAGTACAGCAGGCATTACGAAACGAAGGACTCGGTTTCTATGCAGCATGGGTACCGTAAAGAGGTAAAATATGGGTTATTTTGATGAATTTCAGCGCGCTGGCGGTAATACTGGCGGTGAAAGATATTTTGATGAATTCAAGAATCAGCCGTCGCAGGATTTGTCTTTACTGGACAAGGCAAAAGGCTTTTTGAACAGCATCGATGACGCTTATGAAGAAGGGCGTGCAGCGCGTAAAGCGCAGTGGGAGAAGACAAAAGCCAATGTATGGAATACTCTTTCTGATTACGCGGCTAATGCCGGCAAAGCCATAGAAAATTATGGCAATGAAATTACGGCTGCCGGAGAGCGTGCTTTAGAAGCCTACAACAATGGAGAATCCATCAACATGGAAGACCCAACGCAAGGCTTTGAGGGCGAAAATTACAACCGGGCAAAAATGAATGTCTACAATGAGCTGGTAGGCAAACCTGCCGGGTACACCGCCATTACGCCCGGTATGCCCGGCATTGTCCGTATGGCAGGTGCAGCATTGGCAACCCCTACATTGCTTGATTCTACGATGCAGACTTATGATCAGAACATCGCCAATGATGACGGTACGCCTGTTATTAGCACGGCAAAAGAGGCACTTTTAGATCCTGTTATTAATCCGGTTAAAGAAGTGGTTACACATCCGGGAGCATATGCACAGAGTCTTGTGGATAATCCGACCGAATTGTGGGATAAAGTGTTCTTACCGGGCGCGGTCATTCACGGAGCGGCAAAAGGCATAAAAAAAGCAACGCCGAAAAGTATCAGCGAGCCTATCCGCGAGCATGTGACGGAACCGTTTAATGAACATGTTATTGATCCGGTAAAGAGCGGCCTTGCCAATGCGAAAGGTCGCTTTTTTGATTCTTTTAAACGTGGCGGGGAGACAGGTTTTGACGATTTAGCCCGTGATACAGAGATGGGCACGCAGTCACTTAAAGAAACAAACCTGCCGCCCGAATACGGCGAGACAGGAGATATAAAAACAGATGTTTACAACCGTCTCCGCCAGAACGGATTTACTGATTCCGAAGCGGCGGGGATTACCGGAAACATTGCGCAAGAATCCATGTTTGATACAGAAGCGCTTTCAAAAGATGGATATAATTCCCGCGGGCTGGTGCAGTGGACGGGCGATAGAAAGGCACATTTAGAGCAATTTGCCCGGGAACACGGACTGGATCCCAAAGATTGGCGTACACAGGTAGATTTTATCTCCGAAGAGATGAATACTACAGAACGGGCGGCTTTTGAAGCACTCCGCAAAAATCCGAATATCACTCCGGAAGAAGCGGCGCATATTGTCCGCGAACAGTATGAACGTCCGGATCCGGCAGTGGCCAATGACGCATACCGCCAGCAGGTGGCCAGAGAAGTCTATGATGGCCGCAGTGTCCGTCCGATGCAGCGTCCCATGCAGAACGGGCTCAATGATTTTGCGGAAGATGTGAAACAAGCCGCGCCGGAAGAAGCAAATTTAAATTTCATGAAGGATCCGGTGAAAGATATTACGCCGGAAGAATTGTCCAATCGTATCAAAGATGGAACTATTCCTAAGGAAGTATTCCGTACATATGACGAAACGGAATATAGCGCATTCAAAGATTTACCGGAAAAACAGAAGTTTGAATATGCACGTCAGGAAACGCTTAAACTTGCTGACGGAATAGACGATCCGATGGGAGAAAAAGTAAGAGTTATTTTTGACAAAGAAAACAAAAATGCAGTAGATGACGCAGTTAAAGCTTTCACTTCCGGACATGGCGAAAATATGTCTATTTCTGATAGCCGTGCATTTGCAACTGGGTTGATAAAAGATACTGTTCAAAATCCGGATTTTATTCTTAAGCAAAAGAACGGAAGAAAACTCTATGTGAATCTATGGCGCGGGAAAGATAATTTGTTACATCAAATAGCGGTCAGCATGGATGAAACCGATAAAGGGAAAATTATCTCTTCAAGTACGGCTATGGATAAGCCAAGACATCGCAACAATGCTATTAACCAGCTTTCAAGGGATATAAAAAACGCCGACGAATTAATTTACGTCGGCGAAAATATTCGAGGTCGTCAGTCAGGGTATCCTCTGCAACCCTCCAGTGATAGGGTTTCAACGCTGGATACCCAGCTCCACCCATCTGGCAACTCTATTGTAGCAGAAGAAGCAGGAAAAGTAAAATTGCCGGGTGATGAACGATCATTTATGGCAAGACCGCTTGAGGAGGCGGCCGGTAATGACTTGACCACTTGGCAGGGAGAGACGATTTCACGCAAGCAGATTCTTGACGATGTAAATAGTATTTTCGGTGCCACCATCAAGAAAGGACGTGTTGGCAAGAAAGGTACAAGCGGATGGTATAACCCTAAAACGGACATTATACGAACAAGAACATTCGGGGATCCTCGAACTGTTATGCATGAACTTGGCCACTATGTGGATGCAAGGTTTAAATTCAGCAACCGTCCTGGTTTTGATACAGAATTTTCTAATGTTATCCATAAACGTTTCGGAAATGCCTATAACAAAGGTGGTATAAAAACCATCCGAAAGGAAGGGATTGCTGAATTTTTCCATGATTACGTTACCAGTCGAAAGAAAGCGGCCTCTGATTTCCCGCTGTTTTATAAGGAATTTAAACAAATACTGGAAGGTGATAAAGACCTGCATGCTGCAGTAGACAAATTGTCTTATGTCGGCCATCAATGGTATGCGCAGCCTGTGTGGGAACGGATGAAAGGTTCTGTTTCTTTTGGCGGTAAAGAAAATCTACTGCAGAAAACGTTGAAATTCTTTAAGGATTCTAAGGAAGTCGCACGGAAAGTTTATCATGAGCCGTATACTACAATGGTGGATGAGCTTCATCCGTTAGAGGAACTTATCGGTGAAGTAGAAAAACGCACAGGAAGAAAGTTAAGGATAGAAGAAAACGCATTCAAACAGGCGTGGCTTGCGCGCGGTTGGGCAGGTAAAGCAGAAGCCCTTCTGCAGAATGGTTCGCCCAAGCATAGAATCCCCGCTTTTAAAGAGATTATCCGAAAAATCCCGGATAATCAGCTGAAAGATTTTTCTACATATCTGACCGCATTACGCGAATTGGATATGAACCACTGGAATACATTTTTACCGCGAGATGAAACACCACTGATTACGAGATTTACAAAATCAGAATGTTTTGACGTCATCAAGCATTATGAGAAGAATCCTGTTTTCGCGAAAGCCGCTGCAGAGATCCACAGATATAATGATTTCCTGCTTGCAAATGCTGTAGATGCCGGTATGTTATCGGTAAAGGCCGCAATGGCTATGAAGAATAAATATCCTCATTATGTACCGTTCTTCCGTGAATTTTATGAAGCTGCAGAAGCACAAAGGAATGGAACAGGAAAAGGATTTGCTAATGTGGGGGCTGTCACAAAGAAAATGCGCGGCAGCACTTTGGATGTAGTAGACCCATTGGAAGGAATAATCCGGAATACTTTCTCAATAATGAGCGCCATCGAACGGAATAAAGTTGGGCAGTCTATCGTGAAACTGTCCAATGTTGATGGCGTGGGAGCATTGATTGAAAAAGTGTCCGGTGCGGCGAAAGTAACGGATCATAGTTTCAGTGTGTGGAAAAACGGGAAGAAGGTCGTTTATAACACGACGCCGGAATTGTATCAGGCATTTAAAATGCTGAATCCGGAAGGCGCAAACATGTTTACGAAGCTTCTCTCCTACCCTGCAAAATGGCTCCGTGCCGGGGCGACGCTGGGACCAGAATTTATTCTGCGTAACCCCGTACGCGACATGATTTCCGCTACGATTTACTCTAAGCATGGATTTATCCCCGTTGTAGACACTCTTAAAGGATTGGGGCTGTATCTGCAAAAGGGCAATACGTATTGGGAATACATGCGGTCGGGTGCGGCACAGGCTAATCTTGTTTCTCTGGATAGGAATTATCTTTCCGGGCAAATGAGAGAGCTCTTGCAGCGGCCAAGCGTCAAGAAGATGATTACTACCAATCCGATTGAAGTACTTCGCGGATTGTCCGAGGCAACAGAAATGGCTACACGCTTGGCAGAATTTCATAATGTCCGGAAAGGGTATACAGGCATCGGAAATCGATTGTTCAGCAGAAAGCGAAACCCGGGCAGCATTCAAGAGGCGGCGCTTGAAAGCCGTGATGTAACGTTGGATTTCTCTCGAATAGGTTCTCACACAAAATCACTGAATAAGACGATTGCCTTTTTCAATGCGGCTATTCAGGGAACGGATAAGATGTTCCGTGAATGGAAAGCGAATCCGATGGATATGACAGTAAAAACGGCTATGTGGATTACCTTGCCGTCAGTATTGCTTTGGGAACTCAACAAGGACGATCCCCGGTATCAGGAACTGCCGCAGTGGCAGAAAGATATTTTCTGGATTATCCCCACGAAAGACACACTGATTAAAATCCCTAAACCTTTTGAGCTGGGGATTCTTTTTGGAACCGTTCCTGAACGTATGTTGCAATGGGATTACGACAGAGAAAGAAAACAAAAGGGAGCAGGTTTTAAAGGACTTGCCGGTTCTGTACTTGATTCTATGGCTCCGTCTTTCCTGCCGACTGCATTAGTGCCGGCTATTGAAGCGATGACCAATCATTCCATCTTTATGGGGCGCGATATTGTACCGCAAAGCCAGCAGAATACAATCCCTGAACTGCAGTACGGCCCTAACACGTCAGCGGTAGGCCGTAAAATAGGTGAAACGTTCGGTGTTTCTCCCCGCAAGGTAGATAATACTATCCGAGGATACGGCGGCAGCCTTGCCGGATTGGGATTAACACTTACTGATCAGATGGTCGGACTGGATGAAACGCGTCCGGCAAAACGATTTTCTGAACAGCCGGGGATTCGTGGATTTACCGCCACGCCATACGCAAGCAGTGAAAGCGTGCAGGAAGTTTATGATGCATATGATAGGCAGTTGAAACTGTTCAATGCGGGGCGGGAACTGCATAAACGGATGGATGGATTCGATCCGCGGGAATTTGAACAGATGAAGAATGCCGTGAAAGCTTTTCAAAATATTAACCAGGCAAAGAAGGCGGTCATGAAAAGTAATTTATCCAGTGCGGCTAAACGAAAGAGGCTGGATGAAATACAAATGTCACAAGTTAGAATTGCAAGAAAGGCATTAGGGAAAGGAGATATCAAATAATTGGAACAGGAATTTTTTCATGCATTACTGCCAATTGCCAGTAATATTGTATATGTTGTTTTATCAATGGCTGTAGGTTTCCTTTGGAATAAGGCTAAGGGGCTACAGGAAAACAGAGAAAAAACAGAAGATGGCGTGCGGGCATTGCTCAAAGACCGTTTAATCGGGATCCACAGCAACGCTATGAAAAAGCAGTATATCACTTACACAGAAATGGAGCGTGCATCAACAATGTATGAAGCTTATCATGGGTTGGGCGGCAATGGTACGGGAACGGCGATTATGGAAGAACTCAAGCATCTTCATATTCAAAGGGATGACTAATCATGATGGAGAAAATCAAAAAACTGTGGACGCGGTATGTGCCACGTATTTCAAGACGTGCGAACACATCGTTAAAAGTAGTGTATCTCTACGGGGCTGGACTTTTGATTCTGTTTTTTATGGTTCTCTTCTCGTGGCTTCATGATTTTTACCGAACAGGAGCAGCTAATACGGCACAATTAATTACATTTTTCAAAGAGTATGCAGCTCCAGCGGTGGTCGGGGCTGTTACTTTTATATCAATTTTTTCGGTTAATAAAAACCGGAACGGTGATTCTGACGCGGCAGAGAAAGGAGCGGCAAACAATGAAGGGAATAGACGTATCTGAAAACAATGGAGTGGTAGACTGGGGCGCTGTAAAAGCGGCAGGTTTTGAATTTGCCATCATCCGCATCGGCTATGGTAAAGGACACTTAGACAGCCAGTTTTACGATAATGTGAATGGCGCTTTAAAAGCAGGGCTGAAAATCGGCATTTACCATTATTCTTATGCATTATCTGACGATGTGGCAGGTATCGAGGCGGATTTTGTTATTCAGACGCTTGAAGAGTGCGGATTGACCACAGATAAATTGCCGATGGGCGTATGGTTCGACATGGAAGATGGGGATGGTTACAAAGAACGTCATGGCATGCCGGATAATCAGGAACTGACAAACATCTGCAACGTCTTCATTAATCGCTTGTGGGATGCAGGCTATAAATATGTAGGTTTATATTCTTGTTATGACTGGTTGACGAACATTTTATATGTTGATCAGCTGGGCGGTTGTGCAATATGGTGTGCGCAGTTTGATTCAAAATGTGATTATCCGGGTGCCCATATCTGGCAGTATACGGAATCCGAAAACATTGAAGGGAAACTGTTTGATGCAGATGTTGTGATGGAGGTATAAATGTGTGGGAAGACATTAAAACAAACAATTATCGCTATCTGCTTATTGTTGGAATTATCGTCTTGCTGTGTGCAGGTATCTGCGGATGGTGGTGTTATGAATCGAGCAGAGCCAAAACAGACTGTCATGATATCAATGACGGATTGGAACGAGCTCAAGACGGAATCCGCAGCGCAGAACTTGGAGTTAAATCAACTCAGACAGAAATTGATCATGCTCAAAATGGACTCCGGAGAGCAAATGCAACAGCTGGAGAAATTGCAGAAAGAGCTCGAAGAGGTGCAGATATCATTAACGAATGCGAATCGATCGTTGAACGATGTCAGGAACGATCTATCCGAATCCAGAACATCATTAGAAGAGTTGAAGAACAAAATAAAGAAAATGGAGCACAAACAAGCGGTCATACGTAGGCAACGAGATATATATGCGGGGCTGTTTGTTATTACCGCGGGAGCGGTTTTCTCCCGGAGGTGATCCTAAATTTAATCTATGGTATAATATAATTAGTTGAACCGTGGAGTATTGCACAAAGCGGACCGGAAAGAGCCTTGATACAGAAATTGTATCAGGGCTTTTTCCTTTCAAGGAGGATTATATGAGATGGTTTTTATATGCACCGCTACAATTACTCATTATGATAATTTGTTATATCACAAATCCTATTGTAGTATTGTTTGCCGACAAAAACGGGGAACTGCATGGATTTTTGCGAAAATGGCAAACATTTGATGATTCATGCGATAGCGAAGACTGCGTGACAAAATATGTACCAGACTGGATGCGGTATGATTTCTATAAATACTACTGGGCGGAGAAACGATATGATCCGAACTATGGACGGATGATGAAAAGATCAATTAACATCGCGCCGCTGCCACTGATTGATAGATTTAAGCGGTATTGCTGCCGTTTATTCTGGCTGTCAAGAAACTGCGCTTATGGTTTTGCACTGGACTGGTTCGGAGTGACAATTAATCCAGATGATGTTGTGGTTATAGATGACTATAAGGCAGGAGAATCCGAAAGAAATATATTTGTTACGCGGGATTTAAAATACTGGAAAATATATAATTCTATGCGAATTCTGAACACGAATTACCGATGGAAAATATATTTAGGATGGAAAATTCATAACGTGCAAAGTATACATAGAGCAATGCTGGCACTCCGAATGTGGTTCTGCAAAGCAAATTAAAAGACGGGCGGGGAGAAATCCCTGCTCTTTTTCTTTGGGCGGCAAAAATACGGCAAAAATTTTAGCTAAAATACCGCATTTTAACGGTTATTGTTTTTATCATTATTTCTTGGCCACTCGGTAAAATCGACAAAACACAAACACAAAGATTCTCAACATATCTTAATAAGGCTTATGCTATAATAGGGTACAAACAAATTGGAAAGCCTTGAAGCGGAAATAAAGGACCCTCAAAGGGAGGAATGAATGGCACCGGTAAAAATGATAGCGATCGATTTGGACGATACGCTTCTCCACGATGATATTTCACTTTCCGATTATACGAAAGATATTCTTCGGAAAGTGATGGAAAGAAATATCCGCATCGTCATTGCCACAGGCCGTATGTTTCAGGCCGCCCGCCCATGGGGGCAAGCCATCGGTCTTGGAGATGTGCCGCTGATCTGTTATACGGGTGCGTTTGTGGGGCTTTGCGAAAGTGGCAGAGTGCTCCGCGATGTGACAATGGATATGGAAACGGCACAGGGCATTATAGATACGGCCCATGAACGGGGATGGTACATGCATGCCTATATTGATGATGAAGTGTACGTGCCTTTCCGCGATGAGCGTACGGAGAGTTATGAAAAGCAGTGCGGCGTTTCCGCCCATGTTCTGGGAGAGGATTTCTGGACGCTTGCCAAAGAACCGACGAAGCTCCTGATATTTGACAGAGACCCGCAGGTTATGGCAGAGGTGGAGCGGGTACTTTCTGAAAAGTTCAGCTATGCCACGAACCAGGTGAAATCGAAGCCGGAGTTTTTTGAAATGAACAGGAAAGGCATGTCCAAGGGGGCGGCGCTCGCCGAGCTTTGTGACCGCTGGGGGATTTCTTTGTCAGGTTTGATGACTTTTGGGAATGGACATAATGATATTTCCATGTTTAATCTGACTGATTGGTCTTTTGCCGTTGAAAATGCGGCGGAATCGGCAAAAGCGGCGGCTCATTTCATCACGGCATCGAATAATGAGGATGGTGTGGCAAAAGCCATAGAGAAATATGTATTGGAGGTATAAGTAATGGAACGGTTTCGTTTTGTGATTATCACGGGCATGAGCGGTGCGGGGAAAACGAATTTCATGCAGAAGCTGGAAGATATGGGGTATTACTGTGTGGATAACCTGCCGCCGGTCCTGATTGCTCGTTTTGCGGACCTTTGCTGGAAGAGTACGTCCAATACCCGCCATGTGGCGGTGGTTTCCGATATCCGGGGCGGTTCTTTTTTTGACGCACTTCCCCAGGCGCTGGATGAATTGAATAAACGGGGGATTCCCCATGAAGTGGTTTTTTTGGAAGCATCGGACGAAGCTCTTGTGCGGCGGTATATGGAAACCCGTCGGCAGCACCCTTTGGCCAAAACGATGCGCATTCAGGAAGGCATAGAGGCGGAACGAAAAATTCTTGCTGGTGTCCGCGCACAGGCGGATGTCATTATCGACACTACCGCTATGAAACCGGCTGATCTGCAGGAATACATGGGGAGCCGTTTCGGCGCGGTGGATAAGAAACGGGATATGCAGATTACTGTATTTTCCTTCGGCTTCAAATACGGTATTCCTATTGATGCCGATATGGTCATTGATGTCCGTTTCCTGCCGAACCCTTTCTATGTGGAAGAATACAAGCACTGGACGGGGCGCGTGCCGGAAGTGGCGGCATATATTGAAAAATCACCGGTTACCAAAGAATTCAAAAGAAAACTTTTTAATTTCATGGGATTCATAGTGGATCAGTTCAGGGACCGGGGAAAAACGCAGTTTACCATTGCTATCGGCTGTACCGGCGGTATGCACCGTTCCGTTTTCGTGACAGAAAAACTGGGAGCCCACCTGAAAGAAAAGCATGCCCATGTGAACGTGGAACACCGTGATTTGCACAGGAACCGCATTGTTCGCGATGCAGATGATAAGTAGGAGGGAAACAAATGAAACTGCTCCTGCAGTGGCTTTATCCAGGGTTAAATATAAAAAGATGGATGCTGCTCTTTTCCTTCGGCCTTATGCTGTTGGCATTCGGTGCTGCTCTCGTTATGAACTACCAGGTCTTTGGTCGGATTGAGGAGGAAATACTTCGTCTTCTGTTCGTTCTAACAGGGACTTACAGCTATACATTTCTTGCTGCGGCAGGGATCTTTTTCGTGTTCATCGGCCTGTTTTTCATGTTGTGGGCGATCCGCAGGCTGGTGAAACGTTTCTTCAGCCTTGTGGCACCGGATCAGGAAAGCGTGTCCCGCCATATCGTGTCGAAATGGGAATTGTCCCGCGGGCTGAAAGTCGTGGCTATCGGAGGAGGACACGGATTGTCCATGCTTCTCCGCGGATTGAAAACAAAGACTTCCAATATTTCCGCTATTGTTACGGTGGCGGATGACGGTGGCTCTTCCGGCCGGCTTCGTGAAGAGATGAATATTGTCGCGCCCGGGGATTTACGCAATTGTCTGGTGGCTTTGGCAGATAAAGAAACGGTACTGGAACAGCTCTTCCAATATCGTTTTGGCGGGGAAGGAGAACTGGCGGGCCACAGTCTGGGCAATTTATTCCTGGCGGCGCTCATGAAGGAATTCGGAAATGTGCAGAATGCTTTGGAAACGGCCAGCACCGTTTTAAATATCCGCGGACAGGTCATGCCGGCAACGGCGCAGAAAATCCGCCTCTGCGCGAAAATGTCCGACGGCAGTACGATTGAAGGGGAATCGGAAATTGCTGCTTATGTCGAAAAAAAAGGCGGCAAAGTAAAAATCATCCATGTGGATACCGTTCCGTCGGCTCCCATTGCTGTAGGCGATGCGTTGGAAGCAATCCGCAATGCCGACCTGATTACCTTGGGCCCGGGCAGCTTGTATACCAGCGTGCTTCCCGACCTTCTTGTACCTGAGATTCTTACGGCGATCAAGGAAAGTTCCGCGCCGTGCATGTATATCTGCAACGTGATGACCCAGCCGGGCGAGACCCTCGGTTATACCGTCAGTGACCATTTAAAAGCCCTTGTCGATCATGTGGGGAAAGGGGTCATTGACTATGTTCTTGTCAACAACGGTGTGCCGAAGAAAGATGTACTGAAACGTTATGAAAAAGTACAGGCGCATCCGGTGGAAATAGATCGGAAGAAAATCCAGCGTATGGGGATAATCCTTATTGAAGAGGATTTGCTCGGCGTTGAAAAAGGCGCTGTTCATGATACGGATACGCTTTGCAATGAAATCATCCGTATTTCCGGACTTCTGAAAACCAATATTGCGCCTGAAGTATTGTCGGGGTATCTGGGGAGGGCGAAGTAATGTCATTTACGGAGCAGGTGAAGAATGAGCTTGCCCGTGTTGTCCGTCCCGATAAAGAAAGCAGAAGCGGGGAACTGCTGGCACTTCTTCGTATGGGCGGCGCAATTGTTACGGGAGCGCAGAGGAAAAAGGGCGTGGAATTTTCTACGGGGAACAGCGCCGTTGCCCGCCGTGTCCTCGTCTGCCTGAAAAAAGATTTCAATCTTATGCCGTCAGCTATGGTGCGGCAGGGACGGAAGCTGCGCAAGAAAAATGTGTATACTTTGACCGTCCGGCCGTCAGAGGACAGCTTGCGGTTTCTTGGGGAAATGGGATTGGATCCGCTCATGGATATCCGTGATGCGGGTCGGCTGGTGTCTGCCGAAGAACGGCGGTCTTATCTGGCGGGCGCTTTCCTTGGCGGCGGTACGGTGAGCCGGCCGCAGGGCGATTACCACCTGGAATTGGTGACACAGTCGCTGCGGTTTGCCGGAGAACTCATTGCCGTGATGCGTTCCTTCAAATTGAATGCCCGTATGACCGATCGAAAAAATGATTACATCGTCTACATCAAAGGCGGTGATGATGTGAGCTCTTTCTTGCAGATTGTCGGCGCGGCAAACAGTTATATGGATTTTGAAAGTGTCCGCGTGGTGAAAGATATGCGGAACCGTGTCAACCGCCAGGTAAACTGTGAAACGGCAAATCTGCAGAAATCAGTAGACGCTGCTGTCCGCCAAATGCGGGATGTGGAAAAATTATTGCAGTATAAACGATTATCCGAATTATCACCGTCTGTTCGCGCCGCCTGCGAAGCGCGCATGAAAAATCCGGACGCTTCCATGGCGGAATTGGCGGATCTATGCGGCATCACCAAGTCGGGACTGGCCCATCGGTTCCGTAAAATAGCCTCCATGGCGGAAACATTGGCAGGAAGGGTAAAAGGCAGAAAGTAATGAACATAAAAACATGGATTGCCGCTATGGCGGCTGCCGCTTGCGGAGCGGTTACTGCGGCAGGGGCGTCGCCTCTGGATATTTCCTATGAAGAAATCCCTTTGGAAAAGATAAAAGCGGAAGATACGCTGATCTTATCAGACAGCCCTGAATATGCCCGAAACTACGGAATCCTTGCGGAAGGTACCGTGTTGAAAGGGAAAGGCCGGATTTACTATTATCATGTAAATGAGACGGGGAAACCGGCGCGTCTTGCGGTTTATGGCATGAGCGATAAAGGAGAAGAGATCAAAGTCGTCCGTACGCTCCGGGGGGAACCGAGCCGCAGCTACGTGCCTACGGGAAAGACGCTTTCTTTCAGAGAAGTGACGGCTAAACAGCAGCCGCCGCGAAACGTTATGTTGGAGAAAGGAAAGCGGACTATTCTTTTTGAAGATAACGCAAAAGGGATCCGGCAAGATGATTTGGTCAGCGGTATCGTGGAAGTGGAAACGTCGTCGCCCGTTCGATTCGGCGCGGCTATTCTTCCTTATGAAGGCAGTGTGGAAAAGCATCTGGAAAAGGCAAGGTACCTTCCTCCGGACTCCCATGAAATGCGGGGAACATTTCCCATGCACGTTTATTTTGAAAGCGGCGTGTGGGACGCGGAAAAAAGCGCAGGAAAAATTGAATTGGGTTCTGCTGAAAGCACAGCGTTTTTTCAAGAAGGAAGGGACGAACTTAATTTCATCGGGCGGGAAAATACGGGGAACTACGGCATTACCTGCCATTTGACGATCCACAGCAAAGGGACGGGGAAGTATGATCTTTATCTGAACCCGAACGGAGGTGTTTTTGAAGGGACACTGGAAATCGGGCAGGACCGCAGGCTGCTCCGGATATACCGTACGGAACGCTATGGAACCCGCTGGTTCGGCCATGATACCATTTACGATTATGAGAAACTGGGAACTTGGGAAGCGGGGAAAGATCTATATATCCGGTTTATCCCGCCGGGTGCCTGCTATTTTCCGATCCGATTATTATTTGTACCGAAGAAATAGGGTGACATGATGAAATTTATCCAATTCCGCATCGGGGATGTCGTACAGATGAAAAAGCAGCATCCCTGCGGTTCTTCCGAATGGGAGGTCCTTCAGCTGGGCAGCGATATGCGTGTCAAATGCCGTGGCTGCGGTCGCATCGTTTTGATTGCGCGTCCGAAGTTCTTAAAAGGTGCGAAGAAAGTATTGAACCGTGATGTCAGCGGGCCGACGGAACTGGTGAGCCGCAAGGAAGAAACGGAGTAAAGAGTATTTCATTTTGAAAAGGGAATGCCTGACTGCCACGGCTGTGGAAATGGTGGACAGCAGCGGCGGTTGGTGCTATAATCAGTAGGCGTAAGCGATAGGAACGACCCGTGAAAACTCTTGACAATAAGGTGGCCTGTATGTATAATAACTTTTGTCACTGATGTGCTGGCGTAGCTCAGTTGGTAGAGCAGCTGATTTGTAATCAGCAGGTCGTAGGTTCGAGTCCTATTGCCAGCTCCATGTGGGCGGATTCCCGAGTGGTTAAAGGGAGCAGACTGTAAATCTGCCGGCTTTGCCTTCATAGGTTCGAATCCTATTCCGCCCACCAATGACGCGGGGTGGAGCAGTTGGTAGCTCGTCGGGCTCATAACCCGAAGGCCGCAGGTTCAAGTCCTGCCCCCGCAACCATGTTTATTATCTTCATTCATATAGATTGCTGATATAGCTCAGTCGGTAGAGCGTATCCTTGGTAAGGATAAGGTCACCAGTTCAATCCTGGTTATCAGCTCCATGGCGGCTTAGCTCAGTTGGCTAGAGCAAGCGGTTCATACCCGCTGTGTCCGGAGTTCAAATCTCTGAGCCGCCACCAGCGTAGAAGATCCTCTGTGTCAGGGGATTTTTTATTTACTTTTTATGACGTATTTTAAGGGAGCTTTGTTTAAAAAGAAACGTTTCTTGGAGAATCCTCATGAGAATAAGGATACCTTTCGGCGCTTCCTTGTTTCCTGTCGTTTTTATATGTATAATCTGTCTCTTATACACATCTCCGAGCCCACGAGACCGAGGCTGATCT
>ENA-OXIQ01000066-OXIQ01000066.1-human-gut-metagenome-genome-assembly--contig:-NODE-66-length-35598-cov-11.164589_pt1 | contig 35598 bp, 27 predicted proteins | sample MGYA00249819_ERZ652364 | MGnify/ENA primary metagenome ERZ652364 (study PRJEB26925, sample SAMN05826628) | human gut metagenome | biome: ENVO:2100002; feature: ENVO:00000062; material: ENVO:00002003... | reverse complement strand
TGTGTATAAGAGACAGAGATTGCACGTGGCTTCCTCGACGGCTACCAGACCATGGATCTGCTCGCCGCGCTCTATTTCGGCATCGTGATTTCCGCGAATATCCGCACCCAGCAGGTCGATGACGAATCACAAGTGCAGAAGGAGACCGCGTATGCCGGACTCGGCACCGGTGTGCTGCTGATCGTGATCTACGGCACACTGAGCTACGTGGGCGTGGTGTCCGGCGCCATCGCCACCATCGATCCCGCCAAAGACACGGGCGCGACCGTGCTCACCAATCTCACCTCGTCCCTGTTCGGCGCGTTCGGTACCGCGTTCCTCGGTATCGTCTTCGTCATCGCCTGCCTCAACGTATGCACCGGACTGATCGGTACCTGCGCCACCTACTTCCACACTCGGTTCCAGACCGTTGCAGGGAGAACGTTGAGCTACCGCACCTGGCAGGTCATCTTCACCGTGTTCAGTTTCATCGTGTCCAACGCCGGGCTAAGCGCGATCATCAAGGTTTCCGTGCCGGTGTTGTCCGCACTGTATCCGATCGCCATCGTGCTGGTGCTGCTGGCGCTGACCCACAAGTCGCTCGGCGCGCGATTCCCGCATGTCTACTTCTGGACCGTGCTGCTGGTGGGCATCGACTCCTTCGCCACCTGCATCTCCAGCCTAATCACCGTCTTCGGCGGCTCCATCGGCTGGCTGGACACGACGCTGGCCATGCTGCCCTTGCAGCAATACCAGCTCGGCTGGGTGGTCCCGGCTATCCTCGGTGTTGCCATTGGTATCGCCGATGCTCCGCGACGGTAGTTCTTCCCGGTCTGTGCCGGAGTCTGGCGGTCGGTCGGTGATGGCGGTTGTTGCGACGCTCAGCGGTGCCGGTGTATCGTTCGCACCACTATATGAGCGCATTTGGGGCGGCATGATGCTGCATCCGAACTGTCCGGCGATTGGCAGAATGCCCTACTATCTCTCGGGCCAAGCAACTGACGATTATGGAGTCTGCGTCACCTCACCACTGTGGTTTATGACGGTGACTGCGCTGAGTGTTGTCGCGATTCTCTGTCTGACCGTTGCGGGAGTACAGGGCTTTTCGCACCATCGGCTCTGTTCCCGTTGCCCTGTTCTGGTCAGGTCTCACGTTCTTTACCTACAGCTACAACACTGGTAGACACACCGATTTCTGCCCAGCGCTATCGGCAACTGACAATGCAGGTCTTGTCGCTTATTGCATCGGCCGTGAAGCTTTGGGACTGCTGACCGTCGTGTTGTGCGTGCTGCCATTGTTCTCCCTGCTTTCGGCGATTATGGCCATCACGTTGGCTGCGCACGACGCGACACCACCGGCATAAAATCTCCTTCATATCACGAAACAACGGGCACCCGTTTTGCGAGGCATTCTATCCGTCCCGTGTTTCGCAACGCATGAGACGGCACATCCATTGAATCAGGAGTCTAGACCATATCTCGCCGAATCTTGCGGTAGGTGGCATAGAACAGGAAGCCGGCCACGATGCCGGAGGTGGCGTCGGAGATGGGTTCGGCGATGAAGATGCCGTTGACGCCGATCCAGTGCGGCAGCAGCAGCGCGAGCGGCACGAGCAGGATGATCTTGCGGAAGATGGCCAAGAACACCGACTGTTTGGCCTGGCCCATGCCGACGAGTGCGCATTGCGCGCCCATCTGGATGCCGAAGATACCCCAGCCGCAGACGAAAATCGGCATCATGCGGGTCACGATGTCGATGACCGTCTGTTCCGAGGTGAACCATGAGGCGAAGAAGCCGGGGAATGTGGCGAGCACCGACACCAGCGCCGTGGCGGAGACGATCTGCGTGACGAAGGCCATGCGGACCGCCTGGCGGACGCGCTCCATATGCCGGGCACCGAAGTTGAACCCGATGATCGGCTGGATGCCTTGCTGGAAGCCGCTGGTCAGGACGCTCACGATCTGCATCAGCGAAGTGATGATGGTGATCGACGTGACGTAATCGTCGCCGCCGTAGCGTTGCAGCCCCACGTTGAACACCACGTTGATCAGGCATTCGGTGATCTGCATGATGAAGGGTGCCAGACCGAGCGCCAGCACGGGGATGATGATCCGATCGAACCGGATGTTCAACGGCCGCAGGCGAATCGCGCTGCGCCCTGAGGAGAGGAACAGTACGATCCATATGGTCGAGACCAGTTGGGCGAGCACGTTCGCGGTGGCCGCTCCCCTGACGCCCCATCCGAACACGAAAATGAACACGGGGTCAAGAAGGATGGATATGCCGGTGCCGATGAGTACGGAGACCATGGCCACAGTGGTTTTGCCCTGCGCCGAAATGAAGTTGTTGAGTCCGAGCGTGAGTTGCACGAATACGGTGCCGATCAGGTAGATGGTGATGAAGTCGACCGCATATTCGATGGTCGCATCGCTGGCGCCGAAGGCGTAGAGAATCGGCCGTTTCGCCAACTGCAGCAGCACGGTGAGGGTCAGGGCTATGGCGATGAGGAACGCGGCGCTGGTGCCGAGGATGCGTTCGGCTTTCTTGAAGTTGCCGCGCCCAAGTTCAATGGAGGCGCGCGGCGCGCCGCCTGCGCCGATCAGCGAGGCGAAGGCGGTGACGGCCAGCAGAATCGGGAAGCAGATGCCCACGCCGGTCATCGCCGCGTTGCCCACTTCGGGGATGTGCCCGATGAACAGTCGGTCGATGATCGTGTACGAGGCGTTCGCCGCCTGCGCCACGATGGCGGGGAACGACATGGTGAGGGCCAGACGGGGCACCGGCGTGACGCCCAGCCCTGAATCGAGTGCGTCTGTATGCGCCATGGGTCAGTTCTGCCGGTAGTAGCTGAAGAAGTCGGCGAGCTCCTCCATGGTTTCGTGCAGCATGCCTATGCGCGGCAGGTACACCACACGGAAGTGGTCGGGATGCCGCCAGTTGAACGCACCGCCATGGCTGATGAGGATGTGCTTGTCATGCAGCAGATCGAGCGCGAACTGCTCATCCGAGTGAATGTTGAACCGCTTGACGTCGATCTTCGGGAAGATGTAGAACGCGGCCTTGGGCTTGACGGCACTGATGCCGGGGATGGCGTTGAGCATGTCGTAGACGAGATCGCGCTGGTCATACACGCGGCCGCCGGGAACGAGATAGTCCTTGACGCTCTGGTGTCCGCCGAGCGCGGTCTGCACCACGGACTGGGCGGGCACGTTCGAGCACATGCGCATGTTGGCGAGCATGTTGAGGCCTTCGATGTAATCCTTGGCGATGCGCTTGTTGCCGGACAGAATCATCCAGCCGATGCGGTAGCCGGCGATCATGTGCGATTTCGACAGGCCGGAGAAGGTCACGCAGAACAGGTCCGGGGCCATCGAGGCGATGGAGATGTGCTGCAGGCCGTCCATGACGAGGCGATCGTAGATTTCGTCGGAGAAGATGATGAGCTGGTGTTCGCGTGCGATGTCGACGATCTGCTGGAGCACTTCCTTTGGGTAAAGTGCGCCGGTGGGGTTGTTCGGGTTGATGATGACGATTGCTTTGGTGTTGGCGGTGATCTTGGAGCGGATGTCGTCGATGTCCGGATACCACTCGGACTGTTCGTCGCACAGGTAGTGCACGGCGGTGCCGCCGGCCAGGTTCACGCAGGCGGTCCACAGCGGGTAGTCCGGGGAGGGCACGAGCACTTCGTCGCCGGTGTCGAGCAGCGCGGACATGGACAGGTTGATGAGCTCGCTGACGCCGTTGCCGGTGTAGATGTCGTCGATGGTGACGTTCGGGATGTTCTTCAGCTGCGCGTACTGCATGATGGCCTTGCGCGCGGAGAACAGGCCCTTGGACGGCGAGTAGCCTTCGGTGTCGGTGAGCTGGTGGGCCATGTCGTAGACGACTTCGTCCGGCGTGCGGAAGCCGAAGGGTGCCGGATTGCCGATGTTCAATTTCAGGATGTGGGTGCCGTTGGCCTCCATGCGCATCGCCTCGTCGGCGACCGGGCCGCGCACGTCGTAGAGCACGTTGTCGAGCTTGTGCGATTTGCCGAAGGTACGGCGGCGGCCCACAGGAATCTCGCTGTCCGTCAGGGGCTTGGCGGTGCCCGTGGCAAGCGGCGTGGCGGCGTGTTCGCCGTCCGTGACGCTGTTGGAAGCGTCCGAGTTCAATTGCGGGGTGGATTCCGCGCCGCGCAGCCAGTTCGCGTCGACGTCCAGTTCGCTGGCCAGGAATTCGAGCACGTCTTCGCGGGGCATGGTCTTGCCGGCCACGTATTGGCTGATATGGCTCTTGCCCATCTTTACGCCACGATGTTCGGCGGCGTGCACCAAATCGACCTGCTTCAGTCCCCTGCTGTTCATCGCATTGCGCAGACGTTCCGCAAACACCGATACGCTCATATCCTTATGCCTCCAACCGGGAGTTCAATTTATCTTTTGAACAACAGTTCAAAGCATACTCCCGGTTCAACACAAGTTCAATTTTGGCGTGTTCTCGAGTCTCGGCCGGTTCAGCCCAACTGCGCTTCAATCCATTGGGCGACGCCGTCCTCGTTGTTGGACGGGCAGATCTCGTCGGCGATGGACAACACCTTGGGGTTCGCGTTGGCCACGGCCACACCCCGGCCGGATTCGCTCATCATGTTGATATCGATGAGGTCGTCGCCGAAGGCGGCGGTCTGTTCGAGCGGCACGTCCAGTCGCTCGCACAGCAGGTGCAGCGCGTGCTCCTTGTTGGCCTGCGGGTTCATGAGCATCCACATCACGCCTTCGCTAATGGAGATGTCGAAGTCCGGCGGAATCAGCGCACGCAGCTCGTTCCACTGTTCAGGCTCGGGGAAGATGGTGATCTTATCCGCCACGCCTTCGGGCACGTCGTGGAAGTTCGTGTATTGGAAGGCCTGTGTTTTCCAATACACGCGCACATCGAAGTTGGTGTAGCGCACGTCGTTCATCACGATGCCGAGCTTCAGGCCGGGCATGCGATCGAGCAGGAACAGACAGACTTCGCAGGCACGCCGTGAGGAGAAGCCAATCTTGATCAAATGGTTCTCATCGGCCGGCGTGGCACCTGAGGTGAGCAGGTCGAAGTCGGAGTGGGCCGGGTCGAAATCGATGAGGGCACCGTTCAGATAGATTACGGCGTCCACCGGCAGTTTTTCGGCGAACTGGAGGCCGGTACTCACCGGCCGCGCGGTGGCGATGGCGAATTTCAGTCCGGCATCGTGCGCGCGGTTGATGGTGTCGATGCTGCGCTGGGTGATGAACCGGTCCTCGAATACCTCGGCGTCGTGCAGCAACGTGCCGTCGAGGTCGGCGACCAGCAGTCGGGGTTGTTTCGGTGTGATGGCGTCGAGAATCACAGTAGCCCCTCGCAGTGGTCACGCACGAGTTCGGCGGAATGGTGCAATTTGGCCTGCTCGTCCTCGTTCAGATCGAGTTCGACGATCTCGTTGGCACCATTGGCGCGCAGTTCAGTGGGGACGCCGAGGAACACGTCATGTTCGCCGTATTCGCCGTCCAGCAGGGTGGAGACGGGCACGATACGGCGTTCGTCCCACAGGATGGTCTGCACGATGCCGGCCACGGTGGAGGCGATGCCGAAGTTGGTGCCGCCCTTGGCCGCGACGATCTCATCGCCACGGGTGCGGGTCTTCTCTTCGATTTCGGTGGTGGACACGGAGGCGAAACGGTCTTGGTTGTCGGCTAGGAAGCGGGCGAATGGCTTGCCGCCGAGCGAGACGGTGGACCATGCGGTGAACTGGGAGTCGCCGTGCTCGCCCATCACGAAGCCGCCCACGTTGCGCGGGTCAAGGCCGGTCTCTTCGCCGATGATGGTCTTGAGACGCGAGGTGTCGAGCGCAGTGCCGGTACCGAGCACCTGGGTGCGAGGCAGACCGGAACGTTTCCAGGCATACCAAGCCATCACGTCGACCGGGTTGGAGACCATGACGATCACGCCGTCAAAGCCGGAGGCCATGACGTTGTCGACCACTTCGCCCACAAGACCCACGGTGAAGCCGAGTTCGGCCATGCGGTTGGAGTTGGCCGGCGGCTTGCGGCCCACGGTGATGACGACGATGTCCGCGTCCTTGCAGTCGGCGTAGTCGCCGGCGCGCACCTTGACGTGGCGGTCCTGGAATTCGCTGCCGTCATCGAGGTCGCGGGCCTCCCCCAGGGCTTTGGCGGCGGAGCGGTCGATGAGCACGAGCTCATTGCACAGGCCGTGCGTGACGATGCCGAAGGCGGCGGTGGCACCGACCTGGCCGGTGCCGACGATAACGACTTTGTTGCGGTTCATAGTGACCATGGTGATGTCCTTTCGTAATACTCGATAGAACGCATACGACCCATGACCGACGGTAACGGTCATGGGTCGCGAGCGACAAGTCTATATGGCGTGCAAGCCGATCAGCCGAGGTTGAACTTGGTCATCATGTCGAGGCCGATGATCAATGCCACCCACACCAGAGCGATGATAACGGTCCAACGGTTCAGGTTCTTTTCAGCGACACCGGAAGTACCGGCGTTCTGGGTCAGACCGCCGCCGAACATGTCGGACAAACCGCCGCCCTTGCCCTTGTGCATAAGGATGAGCAGGGTCAGCACGAAGCTGAGCAGCACGACGATGACTTGCAGCGTGATCTTAAGAGCGGTCACAGGGTACCTCCGGATTGATTGGACTGTTGACCAGCATAGCACACACGGGAAAACCGTGGTATTAGTTCCGTGATTTCATGGATTTAAGTGCCAATCGAGCGATTTTGGCGAGTTCCTCAACGTCCAAGGCCGCCCCTCCGATCAGGAAGCCGTCAACGTCGGGCTGGGAAATGAGTTCCGCCGCATTTTTCGAGGTGACCGATCCGCCGTACAGGATACGTACGCTATCGGATACCTTCGTGCCAAAGGTGGTCTTCAAATCGTTGCGGATGGCGTTTGCGGCATCCTGGGCGGATTGCGGAGTGGCCACCATGCCGGTGCCAATGGCCCAGACAGGTTCGTAGGCCACGATGAGTTCGGCGGCTTGTTCTTCGTTGAGATCGCGGGTGACGTCTCGTACCTGGCCCACGGCGAAATCGAGTTCAATGCCTTGACGTCGTTCCTCGAAGCTTTCGCCGACGCACAAAATCGGCTGCATGCCGGCGGCGAACACGGCACGTACCTGATCGACGATATTGGCGTCATCTTCAGGATGGTATTTGCGGCGTTCGGAGTGGCCGACGATGACGTATGAGCAGCCGAGATGGGCGATCATGTCCGCGGACACATCGCCGGTGAAGGCACCTTGGGTGGTCACGGAAACGGATTGTGCGCCGTAGGCGACATGGAGCTTGTCGGCTTCGACCAGCACCTGTACGCTGCGCAATGACGTGAACGAGGGAAAAAGCGCGACTTCGCAGCGTTTGAAGTCGAAGTGAGCGTCACGCAACAGCCATACCAGCTTCTGCACGAAGTAAGTGGCTTCAAGATGGTCGAAATTCATCTTCCAGTTGCCGGCCACCAACGGAATGCGTTTGGACGCCATATGTTTCCCCTCTAAAAAATACGTAGCTCCCCTCAAGGAGGGGAGCTAGAAAATGGATTACTCAAGCACCTTCAGACCAGGGAGCTCCTTGCCTTCGAGGAACTCGAGGGAAGCGCCGCCACCGGTGGAGATGTGGGAGAAGCCGTCCTCCGGGAAGCCGAGGTTGCGCACGGCGGAGGCGGAGTCGCCGCCACCGACGATGGTGAACGCACCGGCTGCGGTGGCGTCGACCAGACCCTGGGCCACGGCCTTGGTGCCGGCGGCGAACTCAGGAACCTCGAACACGCCCATCGGGCCGTTCCACACGACGGTCTTGGAGTCGACGATCTTGTCGTGGAAGAGCTTCTGGGACTCCGGGCCAATGTCCAGACCCATCTTGTCGGCCGGGATGGCGTCGGCGGCAACGACTTCCGGAGCAACCGGGGTGTCACCGGCCGGGAAGCCGGCGTTCACGACGACGTCGGTCGGCAGCACGAGCTCAACGCCGTTCTTCTCGGCGGTCTCGATGTAGCCCTTGACCTTCTCAAGCTGGTCCTCTTCAAGCAGGGAGGTGCCGACCTCGTAGCCCTTGGCCTTGAGGAAGGTGAACACCATGCCGCCGCCGATGACCAGACGGTTGGCCTTGTCGAGCAGGTTCTCGATGACGCCGAGCTTGTCGGAGACCTTGGAACCGCCGAGCACCACGGTGAACGGACGCTCCGGGTTCTCGGTGGCCTTGGACAGGGCCTTGACTTCCTTCTCGACCAGCAGGCCTGCGGCGGCCGGCAGATCGGCGGCAACGTCGTAGTTGGAGCCCTGGGCGCGGTGGACCACGCCGAAGCCATCGGAAACGAAGGCCTCGCCGAGGGCGGCGATCTTCTTGGCGTAAGCGGCGCGTTCGTCGGCGTCCTTGGAGGTCTCCTCCGGGTTGAAACGAACGTTCTCAAGCAGCACAACGTCGCCATCGTTCATGGCGGCGACCTTGGCCTGAGCGTCCTCGCCGTAGGTGTCCTTGGCCAGCGGCACGTTGGTGCCGAGCAGCTCGCCGAGGCGGGCGGCAACCGGGGCCAGGCTCAGCTCAGGAACGACCTTGCCCTTCGGGCGGCCAAGGTGGGCCATGAGGATGACCTTGGCGCCTTCTTCGCGCAGGGTCTTGATGGTCGGCAGAGCAGCCTTGATTCGACCGTCATCGGTGATGGTGGTGCCGTCCAGCGGAACATTGAAATCAGCGCGAACCAGAACGCGCTTGCCCTTGAGATCTCCAAGGTCCTTGAGTGTCTTCATGAATATCCTTTCCTTGACGAATCGCACGTCAAAGTGGCCAATTTTGCCACTTTGCATATTACAGGCATTCCGGAACAAAACACCGCATTCGCCTACTGACTGAATGCGGTGTTTCGTTACGTCGTTGTCGCGTTTTGCCGAATAGGCACAGCAAATCGGATTGTCGGGTTACTTGCCTTCGGCTGCGCGAGCCTTCTCCGTTTTCTCGGCAAGCTGAAGCAGTCGGCGAATTCGGCCGGCAATCGCATCCTTGGTGATTTGCGGTTCGGCGATCTTGCCAAGCTCCTCGAGGCTCTTGTCCACGTGATCGATGCGCAGCTGGCCGGCCTGACGGAGGTTGTCCGGAATGTTATCGCCGAGCACTTCGAAAGCATGTTGCACTTTTTCGCTGGCTTCGGCGGCAGCCTTGGCGGAACGGCGCATATTGGCGTCATCGAAGTTGGCCAGACGGTTGGCCTTGCCGCGGGCCTCGCCGTCGGAGCGCTTGCCGGTCCATTCGCGGGCCGAACGGGTGGCGCCCATGAGCTTGAGCATGCGTTCGATGGCGTCGGGATCCTTGAGGGTCACGCGCTCGGAGCTGCGCAGCGTGCGATGCTTGGCTTGGATGCCGAGACGACGGGCCACGCCACACAGGGCCATGGCGGCCTCTTCCGTAGGGCAAGCGATTTCCAGGAAACTGGCTTTACCGGGATCGGATAGGAAGCCACGGGCCATGAAGGCGCCGCGCCATGCCGCTTTGATTTGGGCGATGGATCCGTTGACCACTTCAGACGGCAGTCCACGGACCTGCTGCTTGCGGCGGTCGACCAGTCCGGTCTGCAAAGCCAAGGCCACTACGTTGCGGGTGACGAGCACCACGTAGGTCTCGACAGGGCCGTTCGGGGTCTGACGGGTGAGGTGGTTGATCTCGGCTTCGTGCCCGAACGTGTTCCTCAACGTGTTCTTCAGCCATTCTGCAACGTCAAGCGAGGTGAATACGGCTTGGATAACGTATGTATTCTGCACCGGTCGAAGACCGCCGCCAAAACGGATCATGGCCGCAGCTTGGGCCTTGATCGCGGCTGGCGAATCGCCTTCAAAGGCCGCCAACTCGCTTTTGACATCGTCCAGAAGAGCCAAGATCTACCTCCTACAGTCCCGTTCTTCTCAATGCTTCAGGCGCTTCGTGCCGTTATTTGCTGTCACACGGTCGGAAGCCATCGGCTTTCTGTGATACCTAATCTGGTGGACAAGCGAACCCGTTTGATACGTATTATGGGCTTTGCTTTCTCGCAGTGTGGTCACCGAACGCTTGCCCGATGACCGCTCGACGCCTGCTTACGATGAGTGACGCTTGTGCTGTTCTCTCGCGGAAACGGTTACGTTGAGCCCATGTGCGCGTAAGCGGCGAGCCAGCTCTTCGCTCATCGCCACCGACCGGTGCTGACCACCGGTGCAGCCGACGGCGATGGTTACATAGTGCTTGTCTTCTTGGGCGTATCCTTCCAACGCAATCTCGATAGCTTTCTCATAAGCGTCGAGAAATTCCTTGGCTCCCTTGCTGGAAAGCACGTAGTCGGCGACCGGCTTGTCGTGCCCGGTAAGCTCGCGCAGGTTGGGAACCCAGAACGGGTTGGGCAGAAAACGCACATCGGCCACGAAATCGGCGTCGATGGGCATGCCGTATTTGAAGCCGAAGCTGAAGATGTGTACCGCCACGGTGGTGGGGCCTGAACCGAGCATCGTCTCGTAGAGTTTGGTGGACAGCTGGTGGATGCTCAGGGAGCTGGTGTCGATGACCCAGTCGGCTCGCTCCTTGAGGTCTTCCAGCAGGTGACGTTCCTCAAGGATGCCGTCGATCAGTCGGTTGCCGTGCTGCAGCGGGTGCGGGCGGCGCACGGATTCATAGCGCTTGATGAGCACTTCGTTGCTGGCGTCGAGGAACAGAATATGGGTTTTGACGCCGAGATCATCCAGATGGCCGAGCACGGCGGCCAGCTCGTCGAAATAGCTGGAGCGCACGTCGATGACGGCGGCAAGCTTGTGGACGCCCGACCCCGATCCGGAACCGGAGGTGGTCATCATGTCGACAAGCGGGATAAGCAGTTTGGGAGGCAGGTTGTCGACCACATACCATCCCATGTCTTCCACGCAGTCAGCGGCATGAGAGCGGCCTGCGCCGGACATACCGGTGATGAGCAGCACCTCGAAGGCATCAAGCGGGGTCGGCTGGTTGTCCGGAGTCGATGTGGATGTCGCGGAATTCGCCGGCGCATTCGTGGCGGCCGCCTCGCCGGTATCGCGGATTGTTGTCTGTTGACTCATTACAACGCCTCCTCAAGAGCTTTGCGCATCGCGATCTCCAGCTGGTCGTCTTCGGTGGTGGTGTCCTGCAGACGCTGGTCGGCATCGCTGGGCGGGTCGTCATCCCAGATACCGGTCATCAGCAATACCTGTACGAGAGCTTGGTACAGCAGCATTTCTTCACCGCCGATGGCGTGACCGCCATGAGCGCGCCAGACTTCCATGAGCTTGGTGGGGCGTGGATCGTAGACCACGTCCAGCAGCAGTCCGGAGAATAGCTCGGTTCCGGCATTGGTGAGGGCATCCGCGACGTTGTCGGCCGCATGTCCGGGAATCGTGTTGATGACATAGGTGGCGTTGCGGGCTGCCTCGAGCAGGGCCTGATCGTCGCCTAATTCGATTTCGCTATACGGGTTATGCACGCTGACGAACTTCTCGGCCACTGGTTTAAGCCCGTTGTTTTTTCCGGGGTGGCGGGCGGCGACGATGATATGGCCGATTTCGGGCATCATGCAGCATGCGGCCAACGCCGAAGTGGCGGTGTTGCCATTGCCGATGATCAGCGCGGCGCCGCTTCTCGATGCGGTGTGGTGTTCGCCGAGTTCGCGATTGGCGTGGTCGAAGGCGAGTTGGATGCCGATGACATCGGTGTTGTACAGCTTGATGCCCGGCTTGCCGTTCGGCCAAGCGGGATCATCGGTAGCCACGCTCCAGTCGAATACCGCGGTATTCGCCACCTTCAGTTCCTTGGCCCACAGATTTTCCGGAACACCGTACGGTTGGATGGCCTTTTTCAACGGCATGGTCAGGCTCAGGCCAGCCCACGTCGAGTCGAGGCCTTTGAGGAAAGCGTCGAGGTCATCCTCTCCCACTTCGTGCTTGTCGTACAGCCAATCGTCGAGTTTCAGCGAACGATAAGCCGCGTTGTGGAGCACGGGTGACAATGAGTGCGCGACGGGTTTGCCGAGTACAGCGCAACGATGATTGGCCATATCCCCTCCTTGATGTCTGTTTCCATGCTAGCCGACACTTTGCTTCGAATATGTCAACCACAGGCCCCGCAACCGAAAATTCACTCTGGGCTGCTGGACCGGGCCGGCTCACTGCTCGTGCAGCGCGTTGTACAGCGCTTCGGCTTTGGCGTGGCCGATGCCTTTGACCTTCTCGAAGTCCTCGACACTGGCTTCGCGCATGGCTTTGACCGAGCCGAAGTGGTTGAGCAGCCGCTTCTGGTAGCTTTTGCCGATGCCTGGAATCTCGTCGAGCGCGCTGCGCAGGGCGCCTTTGCGCCGCTGTTGGCGGTGGTAGGTGATGGCGAAGCGGTGGGATTCGTCGCGTACACGCTGCAGCAGATACATGCCTTCGGACTGGCGTTTGAGGATGATCGGATAGTCGTCGTCCGGCACCCACACCTCTTCCAAGCGTTTGGCCAGTCCGCAGACGGCCACGTCGATCACGCCACAGTCCTCAAGCGCCTTGGCGGCGGCCATGACCTGTGGCTTACCGCCGTCGACCACCACCAGGTTCGGCGTGTAGGCAAAGTGATGCCGGTTTGTGTTCTGCTGGACGATGTCGGGCGAAGTTTCCCGTGTATCGTTCTGCACTCCGACCGGCACCGCGTGCCCCTTGCCACTGATGTCGGAACCGTCCTCACCATTGTCGTTACCGTTCGCAGCGATTGTCTCCGCCGCCACGGCAGTGGTCATCTTGCCGGCGGCCGAGGCCGCGCGCTGTTCCGCGTCGATGCTTTCGCCGGAGTCGCCGGCGATGTTGCCGTGCCTGAAGCGGCGGGTGAGCGTCTCGTAAAGCGCGGACAGATCATCCACCGCGCCTTTGCCGTCCTTGCCTCGGACGGCGAAGCGTCGGTATTCGGATTTCTTGGCGATCGCGTCTTCGAACACCACCATGGAGGCCACTTGGAAGGCACCGCCCACAGTGTTCGAAATGTCGTAGCATTCGATGCGCAGCGGGGCTTGCGCGAGTCCCAATGCCTTGGCCACATCGTTCATGGCCTGGGTGCGTGCACCCATGTCGGAGATGCGGCTCATCTTGCTGCGTTGCAGTGCTTGGCTGGCGTTCTCGTTGGCGCGGTCCATAAGCTGCTTCTTGTCGCCTCGCGAGGCCACGCGGATGGTCACCGCGCCCCCGCGCAGATTGGTCAGCCAGCCTTCGAGTTCCTCGCGGCGGGCCGGTTCGACGGGCACGATGATTTCGCGCGGTACCGGTGCGATGGGTGCCAGCAGGTCCGCGCGTCCGGTGGTCTCCTGACGGGTGTTGCGTTCTCGGGTGGCCTGGGCGCGTGCCACAGCGTCCGTGGCCGTGATGGTCTGTGTGGAGCCGATGGCCTCGCGATTGGTGGAGATGGTCGCGGCCGACTGGGGGTGATTGTCCCCGGCAGCGTCCGAATACACCTGCACCAGAAGGTCGGCCATCAAGTCGTCGTCATCGATGTCCTCAACTCGTTCGACGCTCCAGTTGCGTTCGCCGCGAATCGAGCCGGCGCGCACATAAAAGGCGTGCACCGAGGCTTCGAGCTCGTCGCTGGCGAAGCCGAACACGTCCGCGTCCACATCCTGGTCGAAGACGACGGCGTTCTGTTGCACCACGGTTTCCAGCATTTGGATCTGGTCGCGCAGTCGGGCGGCTTTCTCGAATTCGAGTTCGGCGCTGGCCTCTTTCATGTCGCGGGTCAACTGGGCGATGTATGGCCGTCCGAGTCGTCCGGTCATCACGCCGACCAGCTGTTCGCACAGCCGCCGGTGTTCGTCCGCTTCGATACGGTTCACGCAGGGTGCGGAGCATTTGCCGATGGAGGCGAACAGGCATGGCCGTCCGGTCAGTTGCGCCTTGTGGAATACGTTGGTGGTGCAGGTGCGGACCGGGAACGTGCGCAACAGCCGGTCAAGGCTGTGCCGCAATTCCCATACTTTGGCATAGGGGCCGAAATACCGGGTATCCCGACGTTTGCGCGACCGAGTGACCCACACGCGCGGAATTCGCTCCCCCGTGCTGACCGCGAGATACGGATAGGTCTTGTCGTCGCGGAACTGCACGTTGAACCGTGGGTCGAATTCCTTGATCCACGTGTATTCCAACGTCAGTGATTCCAGTTCGGTGGCGACAACCGTCCACTCCAGACTGCGTGCGGTCAGCACCATGGTCTGCGTGCGCGGATGCAGCAGATACAGCGGCTGGAAATAATTGGTGAGCCTGTTGCGCAGGTTCTTCGCCTTGCCCACATAAATGACGCGCCCTTCCCCGTCGCGCCATTTGTACACACCGGGTTTGGCGGGAATATCCGAGGTCTTGGGTCGGAACAGGTCGCGAGAATCCCCCAGCAAAGGTGCCCCATTCGCATTCACCTTCGCCGTCGTTTCCCCGGCACCCACAGCTACGCTTTCCGGCATTAACGCCGCCGCAGTCTTCCGCCACTCATCCGGACTATGCCGCTCAATATCGTTCGTCATAATCCTCCTCGCTATTAAGCAAAACCAATCATCAGGGATTGGGTGGGTTGGGGTGTGTGTTGCTGGACCGTAAAGACTTGGCCTGAGCGGCCCGGAGCATGTCCAGCAACATACCACCCCCACCCACCCGAGGTCAGCTGCAATGGAAGGCTAAAGCATGGGCTTCAGGAACTTGCCGGTCCATGAGGATTCGCATTCGGCAACCTGTTCGGGCGTGCCCTGCGTGACGATGGTGCCGCCTCCGTCGCCGCCCTCCGGACCGAGATCGATCAGCCAGTCGGCCTCCTTGATCACATCCAGATTATGTTCGATGACGATGACCGTATTGCCCTTGTCCACCAGGGACTGCAGCACCTTGAGCAGCTTGTTCACGTCTTCGAAGTGCAGGCCGGTGGTCGGCTCGTCGAGGATGTACACGGTTTTGCCGTCGGATCGGCGCTGCAGCTCGGTGGCAAGCTTGACGCGCTGCGATTCGCCGCCGGACAGGGTGGGTGCGGGCTGGCCGAGTCGGATGTAGCCGAGGCCGACGTCCACGAGGGTCTTCAGGTATCGGGAGATGCCGGTGTACGCCTTGAAGAAGTCGGCGGCCTCCTCGATGGGCATGTTGAGGATGTCGGCCACGGTCTTGCCGTTGTACGTGACTTCGAGAGTCTCGCGGTTGTATCGTTTGCCGTGGCAGACCTCGCAGTCCACGTAGACGTCGGGCAGGAAGTTCATTTCGATCTTCAGCGTGCCGTCGCCGTGGCAGGCCTCGCATCGGCCGCCTTTGACGTTGAAACTGAAGCGGCCGGGGCCGTAGCCGCGCACCTGGGCTTCGGGAGTCTTGGCGAAAAGGGTGCGGATCTTGTCCCACACACCGGTGTAGGTGGCGGGGTTGGATCGCGGCGTGCGGCCGATCGGGTTCTGGTCGACGTGGATCACCTTGCGCACCTGGTCCACGCCTTCCACGCGCCTGTGGCGGCCGGGTACGATGCGTGCACCGTTGAGCTTGTCGGCGAGCACCGGGTAGAGGATCGTGTTGACCAGCGAGGATTTGCCGGAGCCGGAGACGCCGGTGACCACGGTGAGCACGCCGAGCGGGAAGCTCACGTCGATGTTCTTGAGGTTGTTCTCGCGGGCACCCACGACTTTGAGCACCTGGGTCTTGTGGATCTTGCGGCGCTTGGCGGGCACGGCGATCTCTCGCCGGTGGGCGATGTAGTCGCCGGTGATGGAGCGCTTGGCTTCTATGAGGTGCTTGGCGGGGCCGGAGTAGATGACTTCGCCGCCGTGTTCGCCGGCGCCGGGGCCGATGTCGACCACCCAGTCGGCACGGCGTATCGTGTCCTCGTCGTGTTCGACGACAATCAGCGTGTTGCCGAGATCGCGCAGGTGGTGCAGGGTTTCGATGAGGCGTTCGTTGTCACGCTGGTGCAGGCCGATAGACGGCTCGTCGAGCACGTACATGACGCCGACCAGACCGGAGCCGATCTGCGTGGCGAGTCGGATGCGCTGCGCCTCGCCGCCGGACAGGGTGGCGGCCGCGCGCGAGAGGGTCAGGTAGTCGAGGCCGACGTCGTTCAGGAAGCCGAGTCGGGCCTTGATCTCCTTGAGCACTTCGCCGGCGATCAGCTGTGCCGAGCCTTCGAGTTTCAGGCCGTTGATCCAGGCGAGTTCGCGTACGACGGGCATGTCACACACGTCGAAGATGGATTTGCCGTCCACGGTGACAGCGAGCACTTCGGGCTTCAGACGGCGTCCGTGGCAGATCTGGCAGGGCACTTCGCGCATGTACGACTCGTAGTATTCGCGCATGGACTGCGAATCGGTTTCGTCGTGGCGGCGCATGAGCGTGCGGATCACGCCTTCGAAGCCGGTGGAGTATTCACGCAGGCGTCCCCAGCGATTGCGGTAGGAGACGTTGACCTTGAAGTCGTGGCCATAGAGGATGTCGTGCTTGACGTCGTCCGGCAGGTCCTTCCAAGGGGTCTTCATGGAGAAGCCCATTTCCTTGGCCAAGCCTTCGAGGATGTGGCCGTAGTACTGGGAGGTCATCTTGGTGCCGCTCCACGGTTCGATGACGCCGTCGGCCAGTGACTTGTCCGGGTCGGAGATGATGAGGTCCGGGTCGATCTCCAGTTTGAAGCCGAGACCGGTGCAGGCGGGGCAGGCACCGTAGGGGGCGTTGAAGGAGAAGGTGCGCGGCTCGACCTCATCGAGTTCGAGCGTGTGCCCGTTCGGGCAGCTGCGGTGTTCGGAGAACGGCTGGCGGCGGGCCGGGCTGCCTTCCTCCTCGTCCACGAAGTCGATGACGATGCTGCCGTTGGCGAGCTTGAGGGCGGTTTCCACCGAATCAGTCAAACGTTGGCGGATACCGTCCTTGACCACGAGTCGGTCGACCACGACCTCGATGGTGTGCTTCTTCTGCTTGGTGAGTTTGATGTCGTCGGACAGCTGCGTCATCTCGCCGTCGATGAGCGCGCGGGCGTAGCCGTCGGAGCGCAGCAGCTCGATCATGTCCACGAACTCGCCCTTGCGGCCCTTGACCACGGGCGAGAGAATCTGGAATCGAGTGCGCTCCGGGTAGCCGAGCAGCGTGTCGACGATCTGCTGCGGGGTCTGGGAGGCGACGGGCTCGCCGCATTCGGGGCAGTGCGGGATGCCGGTGCGGGCGAAGAGGAGTCGCAGGTAATCGTAGATTTCGGTGATGGTGCCGACGGTCGAACGCGGGTTGCGGTTGGTGGTCTTCTGATCGATGGAGACGGCCGGGCTCAGGCCCTCGATGAAGTCAACATCGGGCTTGTCCATCTGACCCAGGAACTGGCGGGCGTAGGCGGACAGGGATTCGACGTAGCGTCGCTGGCCTTCGGCGAACAGGGTGTCAAACGCGAGCGAGGATTTGCCGGAACCGGACAGGCCGGTGAACACGACCATACGGTTGCGTGGAATCGCCAGGTCGACATTCTTGAGGTTGTGTTCGCGCGCACCCTGAATCGTGATCTTGAGATCGTTCGGGATGTGCGAGATATCAGCTACCAGCGAACCATCGTGTTCGATCAGCGGCGCCTTTTTGATTTCCCGGCTCAGGAAGGAGTCGCTGGTCATCACCTTTTCGACGATGACCTCACCGTTCTTGCCCTTGCTGGTTTTCGCGCCCTTTGCGCTTGTTGCGCGCCTTGCGCCAGTCTGCGTTGCCGCCACAGCCACATCCCACCTTCCATCTCACCGTTCCCGCGCGCACGGTTATGCGCGCGCCAAATCTGTCCCAAGGATACCCGAACACACGACCAAATTCGAACGCTTGTTCGATGGCGTGTCAAGCCGGAAAACCGAACCATAGTATGCAAAATTCCGGACCATCAGTGGACCGAAACGCAAGAGCCGGCCCACGCGACATCAACCGTGCGCCCAGCCCCAGTCAAGCTCTATCCCGAAGACCTCTCCTCCTCTGATTTGCCCCGGTTCACATGTCAATCGTTTGACGTCCGCATCGGGGCAAAACCCGCTGTCCCGGTTCGTGATTTTGGCCTGTTTTCGAGAACCAGGACATTCCAGTTTCCACGAACCACATAAAACGCGAACGGAAACGGCGGAATAAAGCCAATCTCAGAATCGCCATGTTGTCCCGATTCTCACATCAAACGATTGACGCCCATACCGGGGCAACACAACATGTCCCGGTTCGCGAAAAACACCCGAAATCACAAACCGGGACAACGGATTCTGCCCCGGTACGTCCGTCAAACGATTGATGTTCGAACCGGGACAAAATCTTCAATGGACTCCACGGGGATGCCAAGCTTGCGTAATTCGTCAACTGCATCACGCATGGGAATGCGTTCCTGTTCGATACGCCGATAAGCGATGGTTTTGTCAGCACACAGTCGTTCATTAAGACGTCGCTCCGCCGATTGAAGGCCGGGCGTCGGCTTAGGCTCCCGCATAGCAATCTTCGCGCTGCGTTCAGTACGATCGGTACCAAAATCGTCGTGGCCCGGATCGAGATAACGGAACCGCAGTTCGGTCGGCCGTTTTGACAGACCCAACGTTTCGACACCGAGCAGTCGGCAAATGGCCTTACGACGATTGGTTTTTGACTCATTCAGCCATTTGCCGCTGAATCCTGTCAGTGGAATCTGTGCGACGGTGCGCTTCGCGATATTCCGCCGCCAGCGTACGACCAACCACACGCATGGCTATTGATTCGTCAGGAACGACGACTTTGGAGATCAACTCGACAGAGGTGCCTATGGTGCGATGCTTGGTTATGATTTCGCAACCATTCTTGCTTGCCCATTGCCGTATCTCATTGTTGTTGTCATGCACTGCAATCGCATTGGTTTCCAAAAATGCTTGGTCCGGCAATCCCACCGGCACGGGAAATGGCCATGCCGGTTCGATATCGTACATATGTGAACGCATGTGGTGATCGCAGCGATGTCTTTCATGCCGGCCATAGTTCCCATCACCTGCTTTCGAACATCGTCGAGTCGAACCGAATCGTCTTAATACCGGCGACGCCGGGACTGCTCATTCGGCAACCCCGTCATCCTTCAATATATCCGACGATGATTCATCGTCCATGTCATTCTGGTGCAGCACGGCCTCGCGCAGGGAGGTGAGGCCGGTGTCGGGGTCCTTGTAGGTCACGTAGGCCTTGGTGGAGACCTCGAGGATTTCACCGGTCTTGCTTTCCGGGGCGGAGACGATGACCTGGAATCCGAGGCGCGGCAGCACCGTGAGGGCGCGCTGCGTGTAACGGCCGTCGGCCTTGATGAGCGCCTCGTCGAGGAACAGCGTGGTGTACGAGGGTTCGCTGGTCAGGCCGCCGCCGAGCAGGTAGATGAGCGCCGCGCCGTATACGAATGAGGTGAGCTCCTGCAAGGCGCCGCCCGAGCGACCGCCGGTGGAGGTGATGCGTTCGTCCGGACCGTCGGCATGATGCACGATGGCGTAGAAGGACGAGCGGCAGCGCGGGTCGAGGTTGCGGGCGCCGTAGCTTTTCACGCCGTTCGTGTCCTTGACCTGCGCGAGTTCGGCGCGCAGCAGCCCGACCATCGGCGCACAGGCCGCGAAGGCCTTGCGCGAGGCGTCGGAATCGTTGACGTCGGCGGATTTCCAATCGTTCAGGGTGCCGATGACGCGGATGAGCTGCGTCCAGAAGGCGCGCTCGGGACGGCGCACGTCCGCGTGCAGGGACAGGCTGCCGTGCTTGGGACCGAACTGTTGGCCTTTGAGCATGGCGTTGATGCGGTCAAGCTGGTCGTGGATGTCGCTGGCATCCGTATCGATGGCGCGTTTGATGGTCAGGAAGCTCCTGAGCAGCTGTTCGAGGCAGCGCCGGTATTCGGCGTCGGTGGCGGCGACCGCGGCCAGCTGGGTGAGGCTGGCGAGTTCGTCGAGATAGTACCGGTAGTCCTCCACGCTGGCGGTCAGCGAATCATCGTCGGCCGCGTAGAGCGCGATGTAGGTGCTCATTTTCGATTCGACGGCGGTGCGTGCGGCGTCGGCCTGGCCGTTCAGCAGGTTGATGCGGGAGGCCATGTCCTTGCCGATGCCGGCGATGGTGCGTCCGGGGAAGCTCTCCCCCGGCGCCTGCGTTCCTGCCGCGCCCGCGCCGATGATCATGTGCGCGCGCATGGCGGCGTCCGCCAATCCGGCGAATCGGTTGTCGTAGGATTCGGTGAGCACCGCCGTGACTTCGTCCGGCAGTGGGCCGGCGGTGGCGTTATCGTCATCGCCGCTGTCGGCGATGACACCGGCGGCGTCCGTCGTGCCGGTGTCGGCATGGTCGCGCAGCCAGATGAGCGCCGCTTCGACGGCGCTGCCGGCGCGGGCCGCGGCCTGGTCGGATTCGATGCGCTGGCGTTCCACACGGTCGAGTTCGGCGTTCAGTTCGTCGCGCTGTTTGGCGAGTTCGGCGAGTTTGGGATCGTTTTTGATGGATGCGATGGCGTCCTGCGTGTCCGTGATGGTCCGTTGCGCGCCGGCGATGTCGATGCGTTCCCAGGACGTGTAGGCGAGCTGGTTGGCCAGTTCGAGTTCGCGGTGGAGGTTATCGGACTGTGTTTTGGCGGCCGTGTAGTCGGTGTCGGCTTGGCTGAGCGCGTTGCGGGCGGCGTCGACCTGCGCTGCGAGCGCGTTGAGGTAGGTTTCGTTGACGAATCCGATGACCTGGGCGCGGTCTTTGGTGCCGTGCTGGCCGCGTGCGCCGGATTTGATCTGACCGTCGGCCTGCACCTGACGGTTGGTGCGGTCGGTGTCGTCGATGGCGGTGACGCATAGGGCGTCGAATCGTTCGTCCTGGGTCTGCGAGCGCAGCCAGTCGGCGAAGGGCGAGTCGTCGCGGTAGCGCAGTTTGCCGGACAGCCAGTCGCCGTCCTGTTCTCCGGTGAGTATGTTCGCGTGCGCGCCGGTGTCGTCGTAGTGGCGTGCGGTGTCCACGAACTGCCAGGTGCGTCGGGGCATGGTGCGCGGGTCGATGGTGCTGACTTTGGCGGCGAAGCCCTGTTCGTGGCGCTTGTCGACGAGGATGGTCTGGGCGATGGGCGCGTAGGCGACGTTCATGGCGAGACGCCAGTCTTCCTCGTGTTCGTTCACGTCCATAAGTTCGGCCACGTACGGCAGTTCGGCGGGGGTGAGTCCGGTGGCGCGGCAGAGCATGGCGCGGGTTTCGTCCATCTGCTGGGAGATGCGGGTGCGCTGGGAGCGTTGCCGGTCGAAGTCGCGTTGCAGTCGTTCGAGGTCGCCGCGTGCGCCGGCCCTCGCGTTGATGGCGGCGGTGAGGGCTTCCTCGCATTCGCCGTCTCGTTTGTTGTATTCGCGTTTGAAGTTCACGGCGTTGATGCGGCGCTCGTTCCAGGCCTGTTCGTTGCCGGGCAGCGTCTCGCCGATGGATGCGAACGTTTGTTCGATTCGTGTTCGGTTGGCTTGCACGTCTTCGAGGGTGCGGCGGGCCTGGTCGAGTTCGAGTTCGAGCCGGGTCAGGTTGCCGCCGTCCAGACCCTGCATCTGGCCTCGGATCATGTCGAGGCGGGTGCGCAGGTCTTCGGTTCGGCGGCGCAGCAGCTTGGCTTCCGCCTCGCTGTTCTGTTGTTCGGCGCGGTCGGCGGACAGTTGGACGGCGACTTCGCCACGCATGCGGGCCAATGCCCAGTCGCGCAGCACGGCCGGCACCGTGCCGTCGACGGCCGGCTTGACCGGTTCGAAGGCGCGGGCCTTGCCGCGTGCGGCGGCGTATTCGCCGTAGGCCTGTTGGATGCCGCGCAGCGTGTCCATGCGGCGGGTTTTCTCGTCCATGGCGTGGAAGTTCCCGTCGTAACGTTCGTAGTCCTCGACCGTGGTGCGGGCCAGGCCCAGGGCTTCGGGCACGCCGAGCACGCCTTGTTTGAAGATGTCGTCGAGCCGGGAGGGCGCGTCGGCGGACTGGATCTTGTGCAGCAGTCGGCAGGCGGCCTCGCTCAGGCCCATTGCGCTCCAGATGTGTGTGTGGAACGCTTCGGCGCTGGGGAATGTGAGGCAGTCGGGGTAGGTGGCTTTGAGCTGGGCCGGCGTGAACGGGGCGTCACGGTATTGGTCCATGCGCCTGGGGTCCACGGGCTTGCCCCAGACCACGTACTGGCGGCGCACGTCACCGCGGCCGTCGCCGGGCATCAGGTAGAGGAATTTGGCGCAGGAGAGCACCTGGCCGGTGGTCTGGTTGCGATAGGTGTCCACGATGGCGCCCCACACGGGTTGCGGTGCGCCGTTCTCGTCGCGGCCGCGCAGGTAGAGCGGCTCGTCGCCGGTTTCGGTGCTGCCCACGCCGACCATGCCGCGCAGGTAGGTGTAGTCGCTGCGTTCGGAGCGGCCGGAGTTCGAGGCCTTGTTGAACGGCGTGCCGGTCGGGTACAGCAGGGAGATCTGCGCGTCGACCAGCGTGGATTTGCCGGATTCGCTGGCGCCGGCGAGCAGGGTCACCGGCAGCTTGTGGTCCGTGGAGGGGCGGAATTCGTGGTAGCCCTCATAGGAACCCCAGTTGATGAGTCGGCGGGATTCCAGCATCCATCGGTCCGCGATCATCTGCACGTCTGTCGCCTGCATCATTCGGCTCCCTTCTCGTCGTCATCGTCATCTTCCGTGTCGCCGTCGCCGTGTTCCACGACGTCGAGCCAGGTGTCGGCCAGTTCGCGGTCGAGCACCACGGGCACGAGCGGCGTGATCTGGTACATGGCTTCGTCGTCCAGGCGCACCAAATACCCGTAGGTGATCATCGCGGAGACGATGGCGCCAATCTGCTTTGCCACGCCTTCCTCGTCGTTGCGGGCGGCCAGATAGCCGGCGCCGGTGGCGAGCGCGGCGCGGATCTCCTCAAAGCTGACGAGCCAGTCGGCGGGGTCGGCGTGCACGTTCTCGTATTCGAGGACGCGGATGCGCAGGAAGGCGAGCAGCGCGGCCTCCTCGCGTTTGAGGCTGACGCGGGTTTTGAGCGAGCGCAGGGTCACGTCGTCGCCGGCCACGGGCGTGGCGTACATGATGCGGTAGCGTTCGTTGATCACCAAGTCGAGCAGGTCGTTGTTCAGGGAGCGTACGACGGCGTCGCGGTTGTCGAGCACGGTGTCGTAGGTGGGCCCGCTGATATAGCGGTCGCGTTTGAGGGCGATGGCGGCCATGCGTGCCTCGGCCGGCATGTCGCCGGTGTCGCCTTCGAACAGGGCGTACGGGTTGGCGTTGTCCATATGTTCCTCGTGTTCCTCGGCCACGGTCATCCTTCCTCCACAATGATGTTCAGCTCGTCCATGTCGGCCAGCACCGGTCTAGTGATCCAGTTCCGGGGCTCGCCGTCGATCGATACGCAATGCCAAGTCGCGGTATCGCCGCGCTGCGCCGGGGCCGGCTCGGTGGCGATGTCGCTGTCGATGCCGACGCCGTCAGTGGACGGCTCGTCGGCGATGGCGCTGCCGCTTACGGCTCCCAGCCCGCCCAGGAAGCCGACGATCTCGCTTTCGCGGCGTTCGCTTTCGGGCAGCCGGTTGAAGCTGGCGGCGATGTCCACGAGGGTTGCGCCGGACCTGTCATCGGACCTGTCAACGGTCACCGGGTTGCGCCGGATGAGGCTGACCATGCGCAGGAGTCGGGGGCCGCCGCTGTTGACCATGTCCCGCAGATCGGCCACCGGAGTCGCCTGCGGGGCTTCGGTGGCGAGGTCGCTCAGGCCGGGTGCGGTGGCGCGGGTCATGGATTTGGCCGGGCGCATCGGCAATGGCGCGAACAGCGCGTCCGCGGTGGCCGTGTCGTACGGGCGCGAGGCGTCTCCCATATGGGTTTTCGCATCCGCGTTGAGGCGCGCGTACAGTCGGTTCAAGCGGGTGAGCATCGTACGGTAGCGAGTGTCGGTTTGCTGGCGCACGAGCCGGCTGATCGCCTCGTCGGAGACGCGCATCTGACGACGCACGGCCTCGATGCCGTCGTAGATGCGGGCCAGTTCGTCGCGTATCTGGCCAAGCAGCAGGCCGGATTCGCCGGCCAGATACGGGGTTTTGGCGATGGCGCGCAGGGCTTCGTCGATTTGCTGGCGGCCCTCGTCGGTGATGATCACCTGGAAGGCGTCCTCGAAGCGGCGGCCGCTGTCCGATTCGCTGAACGAGCGGCGGTATTCATCGTGGTAGCGGGTCAGGTTCTCGTCCACGCTGATGTCGCCGGCCTGCATGCGCCGGCGCAAGGCGTCGCCGTTGTCCCGCTCGTCGAGCACGAGTTCGCGCAGGTCGATGGGCACGCCGCGCAGCGTGTTGTGGATCACGGCGATCACGTCCTCCACTTGGGCTTCGCTCAGCGTGGCGTGCTGCTTGCCCTGTTGGATGCGTTTGATCTCGTGCTTGCGTTCCTTGATTTCACGGTTGAGGAGTTTGATGCGCTCGCCGGGGTCGGCGGTCAGCTGCATGCGCGCGTGTTCGATTTCCATGATGATGCTGTTGGCCTGCGCGCCGGACAGGGCGCGTGATTCGTCTTCGAGCCTGCTCAGTGCCTCGATGGCGCGGTGGGCGCGGGCCGTCAAACGGTAGAGGAATCGGTGTGTGGCCGCATCATGCGAGTTGGCGAGCCAGGCGTAGTCGCCTTCGCCTTCACGGGTCAGGCCGGCGAGGATCTGATGGGCGGCCTCGGCGAAGGTCTGGTCCTCGCGCGGCGCATATTCGCCGGCGTCGGCCAGAGCGTTCAGACTTTGCGCGAACCGCTCCTCCACGGTCTCGCGCGGCAGCTCGCCGGTGAGCGGGTCGAACGTGGAACGCAGCAGCGACACGTACAGCATCGCGTTCTGGCGCAACAGCAACCGCAGGACGCCCGTCTCATACACCGGTCGCAGCCGTTCCAGCTCCCGCATCACATCGGCCACAGCATGCCTCCCTCTGTCGTGACCGCACCATACTAGCCGATAGCCGCGAACCACACCCCGCCCGCGCCACGCGTGCTCTCTCCCACCCAGCACCAATATGTCACTTTTACTGCACATGTCATCATGTGCAGTAAAAGTGACATTGAGGCTGCGCACTCATGGTGATCGTTCACTCCAGCCGTCGCCCCTATTCGCCGCGCAGGGTCTCGGTCGGGGTGAGACGGGCGGCGCGGGAGGCCGGGTAGAGGCCGGCGAGGATGCCGACCAGGATGGCGGCGGCCCAGGCGAGCGTCAGGGAGGTCCAGTCGAGGGCGATCGGCCGGTCGGCTCATCGGCGAAGATGATGTCCGGCCGTTTGGCCAGGGCGCGGGCGATGGCCACACGCTGCTGTTCGCCGCCCGACAACTGGGCCGGCCGGTGATGCAGGCGATTCCCCAATCCGACCTGTTCCAATGCCTCGGAGGCCCGTTGCCGGCGTTCGCCGCGCGGCAGGGTCGTGTATTGCAGGCCGGTCATCACGTTCTCCAAGGCGGATACGGTGGCGATCAGATGGAACTGCTGGAACACGAAGCCGATGCGCGCGGCCCGCAGGACGCTGCGCTGCCGCTCACCCATCGCATTCGCATCCCCGCCGTCGTATCGCATTATTCCCGAGGTCGGCATGTCCAGCGTGCCCAGTAACGACAACAGTGTGCTTTTGCCCGAGCCGGACGGCCCGACGATGGCCACGAGCTCGCCGCGATCGATGGCCAGCGATGTATCATGCAATATCTCCAGCACGCTCCCGTCCTTGCCTGGAAACGCCTTCATCACATGCTCCAACGTCAGCAATGCCCCATGGCTCTGGCTCCCGCTGGCGGGAGCTGTCAGCGCAAGCTGACTGAGGGTGGTCAACGGCGGTTCCTCGGCGACCGCCCCCACCCGCTGCGCGGGAGCCCCGCCAGCGGGGACAAACTCGATGTCATTCATGAGACCACCACCTTGTCTCCCGCCTTGAGGCCGTCGGACTTGGTGATTTGCACTTGCGCGTCGGACACCAGCCCGATTGCACCGGCACACGCACCAACTTGCCGCCGCGTACCGCTTCGACCGCATACGCGCTGCCGGCGCTGGCGATCAGTGCGGTCACCGGCACGATCAGCGTCTCCCCGGTCGAGGCATCGGCGTTCGGGACGATGACTTGCACGGCCGTCGGCCCGAAAGCCGCCACCTGCGACTGGTCCGGAAAGTCGATGCGCGCCGATGGCTGTGTGGCTTGCCCGGTGTCGCCGGTCTTCTGCCCGCCCTGACCGACCGAGGCGAGCGTCGTTTCGACGGTGGTGTTGTCCGGCAGCACGACCTGCGCCTTGTCTCCGGCTTTGAACATCGCCGCCTGCGTGGCGGTCAACGTGGCCTGCGCATGCAGGGTGACGCCCGTATAGCTTGCCGGGCTGACCTGCGATTGGCCGAGTTTCTCGTTCACCGCCGTGATGCGGATTGGTGCGGCTGCGGCCAGGGCCACCGTATTCGGGTCGAATGTGCCGGTGACCGCGTCGCCGGTCAGGCCGAGCGAGCGCTGCCATTGCCGGATCGCCTCGCGGGTCAGCCAGTTGAAATGCGGTCCGACCTCGCCGCCGTAGAATCCGAGTTCCTGCAGGTTCTGCTCCAGTTGCGTGACGTCCGGGCCGTCGGAGACGCCATCGCCGATCGTCCGCCAGAACGGGCGGTCGCCATGGAACAGCGGCACGGGCGCGCCGTCCATCTCGTACACCTGTTCGCCGGTGTTGATCTGTTTGCCGGCCACCGGCAGTTGGGTGATTGTGCCGGAAGCGGCCGCGAAATCGGAGGCGTCATCGTATTGCAGACTCGCGCCGAGCCGGGTCTCGGCGTTGAGTACGCCCTTGGTCACCTCCTGCGTGCGCAGCGTGGACACATCCACCTGCTGCGATCGGCCAGTCTGCCCGGTCGCGGTGACGTGCCCGGCCAACGTCCACGGCCTCACCGCCACGCACACCGCGGCCAGTCCGATCACGGCGATCGCCGCGATAATCATCGTCACGATTCTGCGGTGTTTCCCGAATCTGCGCGCTTCCGTCCGTGTCATGATTGCTCCTTTGTCCGTTATCGGATGGCCGTCTCATTGCTGGGGCGCGGCTTCGGTGGACGCGCTGCCGGAGGTGAATTCGGAGAGGACTTTGTTGTAGTCATAGCCGAATTCCTCGGTGGTGCCAGCGAAGGCATAGGAGATGTTCGCGCCATCGGTCGGGCATTCCTTGAGGAATCGGCGCAGTTCGGATTCGCTTACGGTGCCGGGAATCGTGATTGAGGTGGGCGTATCGGCGTCCGGGTCCTTGACCCAGTCGAAGCCCTTCTTACGCGCGGCCTGGGCGTAGGCGAGCGCCGCCTGCTTGTCTTCCCCGGAATACTGGTGTTGTGGCCCCATGTCCGGAATGGGCTGGGTGAAGTCGGGGTTCTTGGCCTCGCAGTCGGCGTATTCCCGCTGTTTGGATTCGTAGGGTGAGCCGGCGAGCGCCTTGGCGTCCTTGAACACCACCCAGGTGCTGTCGTCTTCCATCGACGTGTAGGCAGCGTTCGGGTAGAGTTGCGGGCCGTCGTCGGATGCGCTGAGGCTGTTGCCTTGGGAGGCGACCGGCTTGCCGTCGGTGCCGATCATGCGCAGTGCGACCGCGTTTTTGGTCGGGGCTTGTTTGCCCGAGCCGGAGCCGGACGACACGCCAGCAGCCGTACGCGCGTCGAATCCTTTGCCGGTCAGGCAGGCGGCGAATCGCTTCGCCGTGACGTCGGTGGTGGTCGTCGCATCGGACCGATCGTCGGCACCTGAGCCTGTTCCGACTGCCGCCAGCGGTGACGAGCAGGCGCCCAGCATCGAAGCCAGCGAGAGTGCGGACGTAAGCATTGCGATTCGCCGTACCAGGCGCGTATGAGTAGTGGACATTACCGTCTCCATTCCGTGAGTCGATTGTGACGACTTCCATCCAATCGCCCTCACCGTGGAGCGTCGATAAGCGGACGGATTACTTTCGCCTTACCGTAGAATCGGGAAAATGTTGGGTGATGCCATTGGTTCGGGAAGGCTCGGAAGGGGACATGATGCGGATTCTGATCGTCGAGGACGACCGCGAACTGGCCGCCGCGTTGGACGACGCGCTGCGCTACGAGGGGTACGCGACCAGTCTGGCAACCACCGGCGTCGAAGCGTTGAAGATCCTTGCCGGCACGAACGTGGACATCATGCTGCTCGACCGTGATCTGCCGGTATTGTCCGGTGGTGATGGCCACCGTCGCCGCGAACCGCATTCCCGTGGCCGTAATCATGCTGACGGCCGCCGCCGAGGTCAGCGACCGCGTGAGCGGGCTGGACCTAGGGGCCGACGATTACCTGACCAAACCGTTCGCCTATCCCGAACTGCTGGCCCGTATCCGCGCCCTGCAACGGCGCAGCGGGACCAGCAACGCGACCGCAGCCGTGCTCACGCGCGGCGACATCACCCTCGATTCCACACGCCGGCTCGTGTTCCGCGACCACGGGCGCACGCTCGTCAAACTCACACCCAAGGAGTACGGCATATTGCTGGAGCTCATGCGTGCGGAAGGCGGATACGTGACCGCGCACGAACTCTACGATGCGGTTTGGGATGAGCCGACCGCCGCCGACCCGACCGACGTGATCAAAACCACCATCTATTCGCTACGGCGCAAACTCGCCGATCGCGAGGCCATCGTCTCGACACGCGGGGAAGGATACCGGCTGCAATGAAGGCGACGAACACGGCGAAAGCATCAGGTCGTATACAGGCGCTTGCCGGCAAACTGCGGCCCAAATCATTCCGCGCCAAACTGACGTTGGCCATCAGTCTCGTGTTCCTCATCGCCATGGGATCGGCGACCCTCGTGCAGACCATTGTGGTCAACAGCATGTTCACGTACGCCACGACGGTCACCGCCAAAAACCCTGAGATGCAGGTCGAAGCCAGCACAGCGGTTCCGGCACCGGCAAACGCCCGGATTCCGACCCGCGAATGTTTTCCCGGGGAAGCGGCACAGGTCTGAACGATATCACTGGAACATCCAGCGTCGGCGGCGATATGGGCGACGGTGACTATCAGGTGGAATGGGGCAAGGACGGGTCGTATACCATCAACACCCCGTATGGCGTCTCCGTGTGGAACCAGGACAACATCGCCACCGGATTGCGCATCAGCGCGGCCATCATCTTCGTGTTCTTCGGGATCACCAGCATTCTGATCATCTGGCTGGTCACCTCGCGCATGTCCCGGCAACTGACCTCCATCAGCGCGCAGGCGGCGGCATTGGACCCGGCCAAACTTGATACGCGCATCGACGTGAATGGGCCGCCATCTCGCCGTAGGCCCCAGTTCCGGCGTGCGGGCAGACGCGGGACCGAGGATTGGGATCATAGCACGGACAGCCGCACGGACGGTCGAGCTGCCGGCCAATCCTCCGAAGTCACGCAGCTCGGTGACGCCATCAACGGCATGCTCGACCGGATTCAGGCCGCATCCGAAGCGGAGCGGCGGTTCGTGTCCAATGCCTCGCACGAGCTGCGCACACCGATTGCCGCGGTGGAGACCAATCTGGACGCGCCGTTGGCCCAGGGGCGGTTCCCCGAGGATGTGCGACCGTCGGTACAGCGCGCACTGGATGCCAATCGGCGCGGCGCGCAACTGGTGCAGGCGCTGCTGACCTTGTCCCGTATTCAAAGCGGGACCATCGGCGGCAAGCAGGCGGGCGATGTGACACAGATGAGTCCCGCATCAACGGCACGCACATCCACAGATTTGTACGGATGCGTCGGCAACTCCCTTGCGGATATCGACGATGCCGCCACCAAGCGTCGCATCACCATAACCGTGAACAAGGCCGGCGGCGACGCGGACATGTTTCTCATCGCCGCCGACCCGGCGTTGCTGGAACTGGCGGTCGGCAACCTGCTGCGCAATGCCGTCGTGCACAACACGGATGATGGGTCGATCGACGTGACCGTCGTATCGGATGAGGATGGAAGCGGACCCCGTCTGACCGTCACGAACACCACGGATGAGATGCTGCCGGACGATCTGAACGAGCTGACCCAACCGTTCCATCGCGGCGAGAACTCGCGTATCAGCGCCGTGCCCGGCGTGGGGCTCGGCCTGTCCATCGCCAGTGCGGCATGCGAGGCGATGGGAGCCAGGCTGGAACTCGGCCAACCGGCCGAAGGCGAGTTCCGGGCGAGCATTCGGTTTTGATGGAACACTCAGGCTCCCCTTCAAAGAGGGGAGCTCTATTGTTTCGCACGCAAAAATCACAGACAGACTATTGCCTTGCGGGAAATCATCGTTAGATTGGCGAGAGGAATATTGTCAATGCATACGAAACGGAAAACATCGTGACCGCACCGAACACGCCCGCCGAAACCTCTGACCAGCTCAACAAGCCCGCCAAATCCGGCAAACTGGAGGTCTCCGACCTCATCACCATCGGCGTGTTTGCGGCCCTGTACTTCGTGATGGTGTGCATCGCCACACTGGTGAGCACCCTGTTCACCAGCGGCTTCGGCTCCATCTTCCTGCCCGCCGGACGCTCGATCCGCGCGCGAGACTCTTCCTTCTGCTGGTGGCGAACCTCATGCTGTTCTTCCATGTAGGGCTCGCCACGCAAATCGTCATGGTCGTGCTGTTCCTGTTGCCCCTGCCGGCGGCCGCCCGATGGCGAACCGCGTTGAACTTCGGCGTGACCTATGCCGTACTCACCGCGCTGGGAATGCTCGACCCCGATGCCCTGGGACTGCCGTGGCTGCATGTGGTCTCCGCGCTGGCCGTGGGCGTCACGATGATGCTGCCCTGTTTCATCACCGACTCGCATGGCTCAACGGCGTGGCCGACCGGTACGTGGTATTCGACGGCGGGCATATCGTGCAGGATTACGAGGCCGATGAATTCCTGTCCCTCTCCCCCGGCTGCGTGGCCGCCATGGGATTGCGGGCGTTTGACTTGGAACCGTATCGGCACCGGATTGCGACCCTGGCTTCAAGCCCGGCCGCCGAATCCGGCTCCACGGACAATGCCGCGCTCGCCATCGAATGGTTCGCCGAGGACGACACCAGCCTCGACACCTACGAATACACCATCGACCATGTCATCGAGCACGGGCTCGAAAGCTCCCCCACCTTCGTGTTCCGCACCGCTGATCCGGCCGCCGAAGACAGCCCGTTCCGCTGGCTGCTGGCCATCAACCCTCTGCCTTCGCGCAAGGCGTTCGACGAGGGCGGGCTGCTCAGCCACCTGCATTTCCAGTACGCCAACGATCTGCACACGCTCGTCGCCACGGATGAGGCCACCGGCGCCGAGACCTTGCGCAATCCGCGTTGGTATGCCGCCATGTGCTCCAACGAGGGAACCGTCGAGGACCGTTGCGCCATCATCCGTGCGTTGCACCACTTGCAGTAGATCTGGCAACATACGGCAGTATGACGGCTCCCCGCTAGTGAAACAGCATCGCTTCAGTAGCCGTGCGAGTGCAGATACTCATCATCGAAGCCGGAATAATGGCCGATCTCGTGCAACACGGTTTTGCGGATCTGTTGGCGCAGCTCGGTCTGTGTCGAGCATACGCGTTCATGCGGTCCCTTGAACAGGGTGATGGCGTCCCGGCATCACGCCGCTGCAGCCCGTAGTTCGCTTCGTGATGGGTATGCCCTCATACAGTCCGAGCAGCTCACCGCACGGATTGCTCATTGTGGCCAGTTCGCGCTCATTGGGTTCGTCCGCAACGACGATGCCGACATTCTCCAGCACCCGCGCAAACCGTTCAGGCAAATCATCCAACACCTGTTCAATGGCCCGTTCAAACTCATCGTCACCGATGTGCATACTCAATCCTTCACCTGTTGCTTGGCCCCCACGATAACAGACATATTCCGGGTTCCGGCTTCTTGCGGGTGCCATAACGTTGCACGGAACGCTTCCAATCATTCATTAGGTCGATTCTTCATTCATTAGGTCATGAGGCTGTGATTGTCACCATTGGGATGACGCCATTCCAGTGGTGACTGTCAGAGCTCACCGACCTAATGAATGAAGAATCGACCTAATGAATGCGTCTGGTCATATCTCATTGTGAAAATGACCCGGTATTGCGGTATTCCGCAATTGCACTTCCAACGATTCTGAAGTATTCATCCAGATTCTGCGTGGTAGCGAACGTTCTTCTTGTGGCGGGAAAAGTCTTATAGCCCGCGAAGGAGAGGTTGTTCCTTTTCTCGATATCTCCTTCCCATCGGTTTCGGTCATAGTGGTACCGTCCGTCGTATTCCAGAATCACATGATCATTCGGATACACCATGTCCACAACCACCTCTTTGTTCTGCAACGGGAGGTATATCGGAGCATTCACCTCCAATTCGGGTAATCCACGTTTTACCGATTCAAGGCGAAGGATGCTTTCCTGCGGCGAATCGGTGTTCTCTCTGCACAACGAGAGCGCTTTGCGAAATAATCTGATACCTGGGAATCTACCTATATCGGCGAGGAACAACGATATCTTGTCTTTCGTTGTCTGTTTCAAATGCTCATTACGGCAGGTGGCCCAATCCAAGGCAATGACCATACTTTCCACATCGACGAACTGTGCGATCTGACACAGCGCCTGTTCCACTGAAACCACGGCGATAAGATCATCAATCATCGTCTGGTCAATGCCATGACCCCAATAATGGCATTGCGTTTCGGTAAGATTCGACAATCTTTCAGCCCCGGACACCGTAACGTGCAGTTTGTTGGGGTCATAGTTGGGCTTGTAATTCAGCGTAGCCGTCATGCCAGCAAGCTGTAGCCTGGTGCCATGGCTGAAGCAAAGCTCCTGTGAAGTGCGCATCGATCTGGCACGGCATTGTTCCAGTGTTTTCTGGGCGAGGTCTCGTGCCTCATCAAGTGTGAAGAACGTGTTGTATGCATAGGACTCCATGCCATCCCCCTGATGGTTGTATCCGTGAACCGCGTTATTCACGGATACAACTCACGATGGCATAACCAACTTCTGCGCGCAACCAGCTCGGCCGAATCGGTGGATATGTGTATAACCTGCCAGCTCAGCTGTTGCGGTTGATCTCGATGTCGGTGACGGTGAGGTTGGCCTCGTTGATCAGGTTGAAGAGGATGACCTCGGCCAGCGGACCGGGCTGCATGAAGGTGTGCTGCTTGGCTTCGGAGACGTAGTCATGGCTATCACGGTAGAAGGCGGTGTCGATGCCGCCCGGATAGACGGCGACCACCTTGACGCTGGTGCCCTTGTATGCGGCCTGCAGGCTCTTGGTGTAGCCCTTCTCGCCCCACTTGGTGGCGCAGTACACGCTTTCGTTCGCGTTGCCGCGCGTGGCGGCGGTGCTCATGATCTGGGCGATTTTCACGTCACGCTCGCCACAGGCCTTGAGGGTTTCCACCGTCCACAGGATCATGCCTTTGAGCCCCTTGAGGCATTTGTCAATGTCAGCGGCTTCATAGGCGGTGGGCACCTTGAACGAGGGCTGGCCGGCGTTGTTGATGAGCAGGTCGATGTGGCCAAGCGCAGCGATGCTCGCCACGGATTCCTTGACGAACGCTTCGTCAGTGATGTCGCCTACGAAGGCGCGGTAGGATTCGGCGGGCCACTGCGTGCTCAGCTCGGCCTGACGTTCGGCGTTGAAGTCGATGCCGGCCACCAGCCAGCCCTTGGCGATGAGTTGGCTGGCGAGCTCGTAGCCCAAACCCAGCGCGCTGCCGGTGACGATGGCGATTTTCTTACCTGTTGTGGTTGGCATGGTTGTTTCCTTTGCATGCTTGCGAGACTCCCCTCAGACCGCCTACGGCGGCCAGCTCCCCTCAGCGAGGGGAACCTAGGGTTAACCCGTTCTTTGCTGACAGCTCCCCTCAGCGAGGGGAGCCAAGAAGTAGGACTATTCTTCAGCTACGAGTTCGAGGTACGAATCATTCCAGAGATCTTCGTCGCCGTCGGGCATGAGGAGCACGCGCTCGGGGTTGAGCGCCTCGACGGCGCCCTCATCGTGGGTGACGAGCACGATGGCGCCCTCATACTTGGCAATGGCCTTCAGAATCTCCTCACGGGAAGCGGGGTCGAGGTTGTTGGTGGGCTCATCGAGCAGCAGCACATTGGCTCGCGAGGTGACCAGCGTGGCCAAGGCCAGACGGGTCTTCTCACCGCCGGAAAGCACATGGGCCGGTTTCATCGCGTCATCGCCGGAGAACAGGAACGAGCCAAGAATGGAACGGGCCTGCGTGTTGTCGAGCTCGGGCGCCACATGCTGCAGGTTCTCCAACACGGTGGCGTTCAGATCCAAGGTGTCGTGCTCCTGCGCGAAGTAGCCGATCTTGCAGCCGTGACCGTATTCCACGGAACCGGTGTCCGGCTCCTCGATGTGGGCCAGCAGGCGCAGCGTGGTGGTCTTGCCGGCACCGTTGTAGCCGAGGATCACCACACGCGAGCCCTTGTCGATGGCCAGGTTCACGCCGGCGAACACGATGTTGGAACCGTAGGCCTTGGAGATGTCCTTGGCCATGATCGGCGTGCGGCCGCAGGGCGCGGGCTCGGGGAAACGGATGTCCGCCACCTTCTCGGCCTTCTGCGCCTCGGAGGTGTTTTCCAGCAGCTTTTCGGCGCGGCGCATCATGTTCTGCGCTGCCACGGCCTTGGTGGCCTTGGCGTGCAGTCGGATGCCCTGCTTCATGAGACGGTCGGCCTTCTTCTCGGCCACTTCGCGTTCGCGGCGGCGGCGCTCCTCGTCCACCACGCGCTGGTGCAGGTAGGCCTTCCAGCCGAGCGAATACATGTCGATCTGGCCGAGCTGCGCATCCAGATGCCAGACCTTGTTCACCACTTCGTCCAGCAGTTCGGTGGAGTGGGAGATGACCAGGAAGCCGCCCTCGTACTTCTTCAAGTAGCCGCGCAGCCATTCGATGGAATCGGCATCCAAGTGGTTGGTCGGCTCGTCGAGGATCAGGGTGTCGGCATTGGAGAACAGGATGCGCGCCAGCTCGATGCGGCGGCGCTGGCCACCGGAGAGCGTGCCGAGCTGCTGCTCCATGACCTCCTGCGGCAGGCCGAGCGAGGCGGCCATGGAAATCGCCTCGGACTGGGCCGCGTATCCGCCGGCCTTGTCGAAGTCCTGCATGGCCTTGTCGTACCGGGTCATGGCCTTGCTCATCACGTCCGGATCCGGGTCGGTCATATCCTTTTCGGCCTTGCGAATGCGGTTGATGATGGTGGCGATGTCACGCGCGCTCATCATGCGGTCGAGCGCGGTCTGCGTGGGATCGGAGGCGTGCGTGTCTTGCGGCAGGTAGCCGAGCTTGCCGGAGACGCGCACCTTGCCGGCGGTGGGCAGCATGTCGCCGGTGATCACGCGGGTCAGCGTTGTCTTGCCGGCGCCGTTGCGGCCCACCAGACCGATCTTGTCTCCCTTGGCCACATGGAAGTTGGTGGGGTGAAGCAGCGTGCGCGCGCCGATCTGAATTTCAAGTCCCTGCACCTCAATAGCCATGAATAACCTACTTGCCTGTTACGAATACTGTCTCTTACCAAAGTCCGACTGTCCATCATAGCGAACACCATGCCGACCGGGCTCAGCCGACGCTCATGCGTCCATACGCTTATACGCCCGTAGACTCATGTAATAACCTGCAATGTGCGCGATAAGACAGTTGAATCGTGATTTCCGTCGTACACTATCCATATCCGGGCGCGCTTGCGGCGCA